>Ga0115006_10001124_pt1 | contig 16208 bp, 12 predicted proteins | sample ArcOceMetagenome_3_FD_88943 | JGI IMG/M metagenome (GOLD analysis project Ga0115006, IMG submission 88943) | Marine eukaryotic phytoplankton communities from Arctic Ocean - Arctic Ocean- Svalbard ARC20M Metagenome | ecosystem: Environmental > Aquatic > Marine > Oceanic | place: Arctic Ocean...
CATGGAGCCGTCCCGACGCACCGTCAGCGAGTTCGTGGCGTGCATCCGTCGTGCCACACGCGATGGGCGCCAGAGGCCGCCGCCCGCATCGCGAGCGCGCTGTGTTGTCGTTTTTTTTATTTCTTCCCAGGCCCGGAACACAAAAAACCTGAAAGTCCGGGGAAAGCAAAGAAAGACTACCTACCCACCTTAAAAGAGGCATGAAAACAATCGATTCCCTGTTGACGCAACGGTTAATTTGGATGGATGCTCGAGCTGAAGGCCCGGGTTCGATTCCAGTGTCGCACGCCAAACGCGTGGAGAAAAAAAGAAAAATGTCTTTTCTTTCATGGTAAAAAAAACGGATTCTGGCGCCAAATGACGATTTGACTACCTACCTACCTGGTGTTCAGGGGCCTCTCACGCAAAAAAAACCGCCACGTGGTTTTGTTCGTTTTTAAGCTAAAAAAGAGGCTCTGGAGTGCCTCCACTACGTGTGGGCCGCGTTATGGCGAGCCCCTTTGACCGCGCGTTAGTCTTATCTGGCGCGAGCGGCCGCAAACAAGGGTGGTAAGCAGCGACGGACGAAGTTGCCTCGTCGACGAGCACACCGGAGCCTGATGAGAGGAGCGGCGCGATTTCTGATCCTCGCGAGCTTGCTGGCGACCGGGCTGTGCCTGCGCTCGCCGCGCGCCGCGCCGCCAGGCCGGCCACGCAGCTGCGTCGGCATGAAGCAGGCGACAGCCAAGCCAAAGGCTTCAGGCTTCGGTGCGAAGACTGCCAAGCCAAAGAAGCGAGCGCCGGTGGTGCCGCTCGACCCGTCGCTCGAGATTCAGCTCGACGCGCTGGCACAGGGCGAGCAGTCCATCGAGGCGTACCTCAACCCGCAGCTGTTCGAGGATCCCACGACCATGGCTGACGTCTCGAAGCGGCTCAAGGCGGGAGAGGTGGTGGTGCTGCAGGACGCCTTCCGGCCGGAGTTCGCGGAGATGGTGCACGCCGAGCTGAGCGCGAAGAACGTCGCGTGGGAGCTCAACGAGGCCTACTTCCCCGACGGCTACCACCACCGGCACCACAACGTCTACGACCAGGGGAGCTGGAGCGCACGGCTCAACGCGACGCTGGCGATGATGGCGGCGCCTGCGTCGCAGCGCTTCATGCAGGAGCTCACGGGGCGGGACTGCAGCGGCGAGACGCAGGGCGCGCCCAGCTGGTACAAGGAGGGCGACCACTCGCTGCCACACACGGACTGGGTCGCGCAGCGCACCACAGAACCCTAGCCCTCGCCCTAGCCCTGACCCTAACCCTTACCCGGACCACTACCCCTAAGCATGGCCCTGACCACTGACTCTTACCAGGTCGCGCAGCGCACCGTCTCGTACGTGTGGCACCTGTCCAAGAGCTGGCGGCCAGAGTGGGGCGGTGCTCTCTATTGGGCGCAGAACGACCACGCGGTGCGACCTGCCCTTACAGCCCTAGCCCTGGCCCTGACCCTCGCCCTCGCCCTCGCCCTAACCCTGACCCTAACCCTGACCCCAACCAGGTGGCGACGTACCCTGCCTCGTTCAACACGCTCGTGCTCTTTTCGGTCACCACCCGATCGGCGCACTTCGTCACCACCGTCAGCCCGCACCCCTAACCCTAACCCTAACCCTAACCCTAACCCTAACTCCTGACCCTAACCCTTACCCTGACCCTGACCCTGACCCTAACCCTATAACCCTGACCCTAACCCTACAACCCTACGCCTAACCAGGTCAGCCCGCACCCCTAACCCAAACCCTAACCCTAACCCTAACCCCTGACCCGAACCCTGACGGCCAACCCTGACCCTGATCCTGACCCTGACCCTGGCCCTAATCCCATAACCCTGACCCTAACCCTACAACCCTACGCCTGAGCAGGTCAGCCCGCACCACAAGGGGAAGCGCCTCACCTTCAACGGCTGGTGGCAGAGTAGCTGGATGCCTAGTGCAGCGGACGACCTCGAGGGCGCGCTGACTGACGAGGAGCGGCGGAGCGCGCTCACCCACACGCAGCTGCAGAGCATCACCGACACGCTCAACAGCCCTTGGGAGAACATCCCGGCCGAGCGGCGAGAGGCTCTGCAGGGGATGCGCAAGGAGCTCATCGAGGAGATCTTCCCGCAGGGCTCGCGCGCGGGCTTGGAGGCGTGAGGGGGCGTAGGCCGCTTGCCGCTCGCCGCTCGCCGCTCGCCGCTCGCCGCTCGCGACCGAGCCAGCGTCGACGAACGGAGCCACAGTAGAACCTCGGACCGTATTCGACGATGCAACCCGCCAGGCGCCCGCGCGCGTCTGGCGAGGGGGCACGAGGAAGTGGCACGAGCGCACATGCTCTGGACGACTGTCCGGAGGCGGAGGCTACGAGGCCGAGCCGCCCTCCCAAGATCGTTTGATTGTGTCAGTACATGTTGTGTAGCTCTAGGGTGGGCTCTTTCTTCGCATGTACGTGTAGATGTTGCGCCGCGCGGTTCATACCGTATATGTGTAAGTCCCGGAGCGCGGAGGTGTAGAACCGCACATATTTACCGTAATATGCCGCGGCGGATGAACGAGTTGACGACCCGTACCGCTTTACTTTAATTATCCCCCCTCTTTCCTCTACGCTAACGCCAGTAACACCTCTCGATTGCATTGGCTCTATCCACATCGATGCCGATTGCCGTCATATGGTAAGTAAGGATCCGTGTATACGGCTTGGTATGTTCGGTTCGCGTTTTTTTATATACCCGATTGCGCTTTGAGCTTTGTGCGGTTTGCGCGCCGGCGCGCCCGGCGCGGCGCGCGGGGCCGCCCGGGCCCGGGGCACGGCGCAGCTAAGGGGTTGTGGAGGCGCGGCGGACCGCGGCGGTCGCGCCACGCCGCACGCGCCTCGCGGGCGAGGGGCGCGTCGCGGGAAGCGCCCCGCCGCGCGCGGCGCGCGCGCGCCCCGACGCGCCCGAGCCCCGACACGCGATGGCGGGGCCGCGGAAATCGGCGGCAGGCGAGACGGGCTCACTGTTCGGCATCGTCATTCTGGTTCGTTTACTATATATTCGTGGGTCGTCTGGACACTACACGCACACTAGGGTCGAGGGCACGGGGGCGGTGGCGGCGCGGACGCGGTCCGACGCCCACGCACACACCACCACACAGAGCGCAGCCCCCGACCTTGGCGGTAGCCCATCGCCACGCAACGGTAGGCACACATATGGACACAACATGCAGGGGGAAGGACGACGGTCGCTCACAGAACGTACAGCGCAGCCCCACTCGGGCCACGCATGTGAGGTAACCAACCGTTCTCATTATGCCGCCAACGCCCTCGCGGCTTCGCCGACGCCCTCATGGCCATAACGAGACTCGCGGCTTCCAAACTTACGCGTCCCCGCCGTCCGCAACCTTGTTGTTCCCCATTTTCCTGTCGTACAGCATGCCGATGGCGTTGATGGAGGACGTGAACGCGAAGAAGCCGAAGATGCCCCACGCCATCGTGATCACCGACTGCGTCTGCGCATCCTTCTTCTCCTGCGCGGTTTGAGTTGAGTTGTTGGCTGCGACCACTGCTACCAGAACCAAGCAGAGCAGCAAGCGAACGCTGCTCCCCATCCCTGTGCGCGGCGGACACACACCACTGAGTACACGCCGAGAGAAACGGTGCTCAGCACCCAGGTTTGGCCCCCGGGGTGTGAGCGTGCGTGGCGCGGCTCGCGTGCTGCTAAATAGCAGTGGGCAGGGCCGATACTCGAGCATGGGGCCGCGCGTGGAAGGGTTTGACGTGGTGAAAGGGCTCGCGTTGGGCGCTCCCACGCCGCGTACGTTACACACCACCACACGATAGATAGATAGATAGATAGTTTCTGGTAGAAAAGACGCAACGACCCTGAGATAACCAGGTAACCAATGCAGCTTTCTGAGATCAGTGTGTGCTATCCACGGTGGCCTCACATGTGTGCTATCCCCGGTGCGGCTTGGGCTAACGCCCGCCCGAGCGGCCAGCACTCTGCCTGAGGGGCAGGCAGCTTCCCCAACGGGCAGGCAGGCGCGGTCGCGCGGACCCAGCGACAGACAGCCTGAGGCAACCGACCTAGCCCAGGGTGGCCCGAGTCGGGTTGGTGACCCTTCCGGGCTGGGTAGAGGCTGGGTAGACGTTAGGGAGCCCAGGGGGCGGCTACTAGTAGGGAAAATGTCGACCTGCGCCGCTCGTGTGGCCGGGCCGGCCGTGGATGGATGGATAGATGGAGCAAGATGCCGTGGTTGGGGAGACCGCCGTAGTGTAGACGTCTCACATCCCACGCAGAAGCACGGCCACCTTTGGCATCGCCCACCCGTCAAGGTCTCGATTGAAGAAAGTCGATAGACGAACACGAAAAAACGGCGAAAATAGAGTGTTTTGGGAAAATGCTAACTGAGTGTCAGTCAGTCAGTCAGTCACTACCACACTCCTGTAAGCGCCGGCGCGGGCGTCAGAGATCGAACATCGAAGGAACACCTTTCTCGCGACTGCGCCGGCCGATTCGGCTGGAACCTTTTCACGGTATCACAGCGCGCAGTGCGGTGTGCGCTCTGTGATACCCTGAAGGTGGCGAGTGCTGGCACGTCCGTCCGCGCATCGCTTCCTATGTTCGTTAGCTGGAAATCAAGATCCGTCACGTTTCTCCCCGCTTTCCGCTCACACGTAGTCTTTACTTTAGTCTTTACAGCAAGCCGGCCCGCCAAGCCTTGTCCCCCTAAGGGGTCCCCCGTGGGTACAACTAAAGCCGTATACAATTTGCGCAGGTATATAGAGTGCGCGGCGTGTATACAAATTAAAATATAGACACGAAAAACCTTTGACTCTTGAGCCTTTTGACTGTATGTGTACTGAGGGGGCGTTTGGCAGCCCTTGTGCGACGGGAGCGGTCAGGCCGCCTTGCTCTGCAGCCGGGCCGGCGGCAGCAGGTTCACGTTGCAAGCTAGGTTGAGCAGCAGGTTAGCGGTGGCCTGCGAGAGTAAGCAGTGAGTAGTCAGTAGTAAGTAGCGAGCAAGTAGCACGTAAGGAAGTGTGTAGCGTGCAAGGCATAGCTCGAGGCCCCTTCCTACTCCCTTTCCCTTAGTAGAGTGGCCTGCGAGACGAGCCCGTCGCCGTAGCTGCTGCGATTGTGCACGTAGAGCTCATCGTAGTGCACGCCCTCGCACTGCGCGCTCTGGTCGGCGGAGAGCAGCCACATGTCGAGCAGCGGCACCGCGGTGCGCATGACCTCCGCGCCCATAGCAGCGAAGAGCATTGAGCGGTGGAAGCTCATGAGGTGCCTGGCCAGGGTCAGGGTTAGGGTTGGGGTTAGGGTCAGGGCTAGGGCTAGGGCTAGGGTAGGGGTAGGGGTAGGGTTAGTGTTAGGGTTAGGGTTAGGGTTAGGGTTAGTGTTAGGGTTAGGGTTAGGGTTAGGGTTAGGGGTAGGGTTAGGGTTAGGGTCAGGGTTAGGGTCAGGGTTAGGGCGCGGCGCGCGGGTCGAAGATGAGGAAGCCCACGTGGTGCGTGATCTCGAGCAGCCGAGCTCATCGTCGTGGATGTGAGACGCGGGGCCCACCTGGTGAGGGTTGGGGTTAGGGTTAGGAGGGTGGGGTTGTTGAGGGTGCGGCGGCGGGTCGTGGCTCGTGGGCCCACCAGCCAGAAGAGGCGCGCCGCGGTCGGCGCCGCGCGCAGCCGCGCCACGAAGGCGCGCAGCTGTCGCTCGTACTCGGCGACGGTGCCGTAGCGCATATTGTGCGCGCTCGAGCCGAAGAGCACCACCGCGTGGGGGTCGGCGAGGGGCCACATGTCGAGCGTCAGCATAAAGGGCGGCGGCGGCGGCGGCGGGGGCGGCGGCGGCGGAGGAGGAGGAGGAGGGGGAGGCGGCGGCGGCGGCGGCGAGGGCGCTCCTCGCCGGCTCCCCTCGTTGATCGGTGGCGCCGAGGGCGGCGGGGGCGGCGAGGGCGGCGGGGGCGGCGGGGGCCACGGGGCGGGTAGTACCGTGGCGTTGGGGGGCACGGCTGCCGCCTCGAGTGCCTCGTTGAGCGTCCACCACACCCAACTGACGCGCACGTTGCCCACCTGCGTCGTGAGGCGCTTGCCGCGAATGAGGCGCTTGGCCCAGCCTCGATCGTGCTTGCGACCGAGCAGCCGGTCGGCAATGTCGAAGTACAGCCCGCGCATCACGGAGTCGCCGTACAGCTCGAGGTGCAAGGGCGCCCCCGCCGTCGCGCACGCCTGCAGCTGCGCAGCTCCGAAGCGCAGCAGTCGGCACTCGAACGGGAGCCAGTCGGCGCCCACCCACCGCCCGGCGAAATCGCCCGCCGCACACACCCTCGGCAGCTCCGCACCCGCTGCCGCCGCCTCCACTTCCGCCGCCGCCTCCTCCGCCGCGGCCCCACCCGCCGCTGCCCGCGCCGCAGCCGCCGTCATCGTCGCCGCTGACGCGCCGCCGCTGCCTCCACCCCCTCCTCCACCTCCACCGCCGCCGACGACGACGTCGCCGTCTCCGCCGCCTTCGCCGCCGCTGCCGCCACCGCCACCGCCGCCGCCAGCATCACAGCTGTGTGGCGCCACTGCCTCCTCGCCGACCTGGAAGCGGAGGCGAAGCTGCGGCTCGTCGCTCTCGAAGGAGTGGCGCGTCGCCAGCACACCGCGGTGTGAAGGGCACGCCCACCCGCCGCTGTGGTAGTAACCGCCGCCGCCACCGCCGCCGCCACCGCCGCCGCCGCCGCCGCCGCCGCCGCTGCCGCCGCCCCTGCCGCCGCCGCCGCCGCCGCCGCCGCGCGCGCCGCCGCCCGCCGCCGCCGCTGCCGTCGGGGCGTCCTGCGTGGCGTCCTGTGGCTCCGAGTACACAGGGAGGCTGCGGGCCTCGGCACGGTTGAGGTCGAACCAGCCTGCGTGGGCGGTGTTGGTCCAGTAGATGTCGAGCGCGTACGCGCCGGGGTCTGCCACGAAGAGACTGCCCGCGTACACATGCCCGCTGTCCACGCCTCGGCCCACTTGGCGCAGCAGGGGCGAGGGCAGCGTCACGTCGGCAGAGTAGGCGCGCAGCGTGAAGGTGTCGCCGCCCGCGCGCCCGTGCGTGCACTTGCGGTACGCCGCGGTCGCCGAGAGCACGAGCTGTGCGGTGCGGCGGGCACCGCTCGGAGGCTGCAGGCTGGCTGTGAAGGCGGCTCCGATGGCACCACTCACTGTCACCGCGCCGCCGCTGCCGGCGGCGGCGGCAGCCGAGACGACAAGGACGCGAGACGACAGGGATGCGGCGCAAGCGTCCGTGGCGTGCCACTCGAAGGCGGCGGAGAGGTTGGTCGCGCCGCGCGCCAGCGCGGCGCGCGCCTTGGCGTGCACTGAGCCCGCTCGGCGCAGCTGACGCCGCGTCTCGGCGTCGTACGCCTGCACCGCTGCCGCGTCGCGCCGCCCGCCGAGCCGGCTCATCGCGTGCACGCCCAGCAGGGCCGGCGCGGGCTGCTCCGCCTCCTCGACGCGCGGCTGCGCGACAGGCGCGCCACTCTCCGCGCCGCTCTCGGGCCGAGCCCACAGCCCACGCATGGCTGACGCCGAGCCCGCAGCCGAGCGGCAGCGGCAGAAGCGGCACGTGGGCGGCACCGGCGCGGCTGAGGCGCGCGCCGCGAGGCAGGCGTCCCGGCACACCAGGCTGGCGAGGCTGCTGTCCAACAACGAGCGGTTGGCGAGCCTCGCACTGAGCTCGGCAACCACACGAGAGGGGACCGGCGCCGCATGGCACCAGAGCACCTGCGCAATGTGCTGCGCCCACTCCGCGTCGGTCCTTTTGCGCCGCCTAGCAGCGCACGGCCAGGCGTGAGTGCCGGCTACGCCAGTATCGGCGGCCAGTGACGGTGTTGGCTCAGAGACGGAGACGTTCGGCGTGGCCAAACGGAGCGCTGGACGATGTACCACGGGCATTAACACCAGCACGTGCATTACGCTGGCGACCAGCAGAACGAGCAAGGTCAATGCGATGGCTGGACGCGGACAAGCTGTATTCAGTCGCGCCATGCCTAGCGCGTGCACGCGCGCCGCGCTCCCAAGGTGGGCGTGCAGCAGGGGTGATATACGGCGGACGGCAGGCCGCGCTCTGAAAAAGAAAGAAAGAAAGAAAAGAAAGAAAACAAGGACACGCGAACGCGCCGACACCAGAAAACCCGGTGTCTAAGAGGGCGCAACCCGAAGGTCCGCCCCCAGAGGCCCCACCCTCTGGCGCCGCGACCGCCTCAACCTTGCTCGTTCCCGGGTGGCGCTGCGCTCTGCACCGACCCTGGGCCGCTAGGCACCGGACTGATCTGCGCCATCGACGCAATCAGCGGGGCGCCCAGCTCCGGTGCCTGCTGCACGCCCGGGGGGCAGCACTGTACCCTGCCACCCGGCTCGTGCTGCGAGGGCGGCAGCTCATGGCCACACATGCCCGCCGCCGGCTGCGAGGCCTGCGCTCTTCCAGCCGCTCCTGACTCGCGAATTTGACGAGCGCACGCACACTTGCACCGAGGCGGCTGGGTGAGGGCGGGGGAGCCATGCATCGTGCGCATGTATTGTTTTGTATCGAGCTCGCGTTCGGGGTACGCCAGTTCCCAGTAAACTACGGGGAAGCCCCTCCTCCGAGAGAAAGAGTGCCAGCGCGTCGCCAACTCATAAACTCAAGGGGCCCAGGAGCGGGGCTTTTGTCCCGCAAAAAGCGGGGTTGAATAAGGCCACACCCACAGTGCATGAGTGCAACAAGCATCCTGGGATGTGGCCAACGCCGCCGGCCTCCCCCACGAGTCCCCCACCTATTTTCGACGCCCTAGTGAGATGCAAACGCGAGTTCTCGACGGAGAGTCTACTACATGGCCGTCCTCTCAAACAGTCTCAGATCAACAGACTCAGAACATGCCCGGCCGCCGCTTCTTCTTGGCCTTGGGCTCGGCGCGCCGCAACTCGCCAACCGTGGGCCCGTCGTCGTCGTCGTCATCATCGTCGTCCAGGCCGTCGCGCTCGGCGGGGCGCACGAGTTTACCCCCCGGGCGCTGCGGCCCCGGCGCAGCACTCGGGCCCGGTGGGCGCTGCGGTCCGGGCTGCGGTCCGGGCTGTGGCCCGCGCTGCGGTCCGGGCTGCGGGCGCTGCGGCCCTGGCTCCCTCTTCGGGGCGCCAGCGCGCTTCTGCTTCAGGGCCTTCTCGAGCTCGAGCTCCTTCATCCTGCGCCTGCGTGCCGCCAGCTGGTCCTCGAGCTCCGCCGCCACCTCGGCCGCGCTGTTGTCCTTGGCCGTCACCTCCTTAGACCAGGTCTCTCCCATCTTGGCGTGGCCGTGGTGGTCCTTCGCCTGCTCGGGTTCGGGCTCGGGTTCGGGCTCGGGTTCGGGCTCGGGATTAGGGCTAGGGTCAGGGTTAGTGTCAGGGTGAGAGTGAGGGTGAGGGCTAGGGTCCGGGTCCGGGTCCGGGTCCGGGTCCGGGTCAGGGTCAGGAGAGCTTGCCTGCGACCCCTCGGCCTCGTACTGCGCCTTAAGCCGCGCGTCGCGCTCCTCCACCTCCGCGCAGATCTGGCGCACGTACTCGTCGCGCTTGCCGTTGCGGTCGGTGAGCGTGTCCATAGCCTCGGTCAGCAGCACGAAGCCGCGGTCGCGCTGCGGGTGGTGAGCCCACTCGGGGTCACAGCACATCTTGGCTTGCTCATACGCCCTCTCCATGGCGGCCTCGCTGCAGACCCACGTCACCTCACCCGCCGCGTTGCGCCGCGGCTCGGGCAGCTGCAGGCGCAGGAAGAAGTTCTTGGCCTGCATGAGGTGCACGATCCCGGCCTCTTGCTTCGTGAGCGACCAGCGCATCGATTGGATGTCGCGCCGACGCTGCTCAGCATCCCCGGCCTCCTCGAGCGTGTTGCCGCCTCGGAAACGGGTTGTTTGGCCGCGCGGATTGTCATCCTCGTTCTTGAGCAGATCGAGGACATCCATGCTGCTCTCTTCCCGGGAAGCGCGGCGCTATCACAAGAACGACGCGAGAGGGTGAAATTGCCGTGAGCTTCAAGTCAGTCAGTAAGAGCTCTTATCTTAGTCAGTCAGTCAATACCACACTCATTTAAGATACGATAAGATAAAGAGGAATCATCGCATCGCCCGTATTTAGATGAGCCTCACGTTCATGAGTTCGCACGCGTGTTTACGAGTTCGCATGGCCTCAGCCACCAGAGCTCATCATCAGATGGCACACCAGCCGGCCACTTGGCCGCCTGTTGCGTCGCCGCCTCAAACGCTTCGACCGCCGCCGCGGCCGCGGTCGGCGTTGGGGAGTATCCCTCTACTCCCCATCCTTCCAGAAGGTGCAGACGAATTGCGGGCCCCATCCGTTTGTTGCGGTGGTACATATCAAACTGCATCGCGTCCAGGTGCTTGGCCACCTGGGTTAGGGTTAGGGTTAGGGTTAGGGTTAGGGTTAGGGTTAGGGTTTGGGTTAGGGTTAGGGTAAGGGTTAGGGTTAGGGTGAGGGTCCAAGTGCTTGGCCACCATCGTGGCGCGCGAGTACAACTCCGCCTCTGCCTCCCGCCGCAGCTCTTGCCGCGCCACCACCGCCGCCGCCTCCTCCTCGGCCACCGCCACCTCTGCCGCCGCCGCGCGCCTCCGCGCCTCGTCCTTCTCCTCCCTCGCCTCCTTGCGCCGGCGCGCCGCCTCCGCTCTCCTCTCCGCCTCCCTCTCCCTCTCCCGCAGCGTCCCTGGGACCAGCGGCGCAATGGTGCTCGCACTCCGCGGCCGCGCGCCGCCCGTGCCGCTGCCGCCCGAGTTGCGGGCCTGCGCGAGCAGCATCTGCTGTGCAATGGCTGGGTGGAGCTTGGGCGGGAGGGCCTCCCTCTGCTTGGCGCCCTTGGCGCCCTTGGCGCCCGTGCCGCCCGTGCCGCCCTCATCCAGTGGGCGTCCGAAGGTGAGATTCCCAACCTTGGAGGGAGGCGGCAGGCTGCCTGTCGCGAGGAACTGCAGCGCGCGCCCGGCTTGGCCGTTGAGCTTGGGCGGGCTCAAGCCCTGCTGCTGCTGCTGCTGCTGCTGCTGCTGCTGCTGCTTGGCGAGCGAGGCCATCAGCGGGCCCGCGGGCGGGGGCTCGAGGCCAGGGATGGCCCCGTCTCGTCTGAAGCTCCAGCCGGCCTCGGCTTCGGCCGTGGGCTCGATCCCCTCAGGCCTCGAGCGAAGGCTGACCTCCTCGCCGCTGTACTCGTCGCCGTCGTCCCGCCGCACCTCCACCCGCTGCCCCGCTTCAACCCCCACCGTCCCCGCACAACCCGCGCCGCCCTCCTCCTCCTCTTGGCACGCTGCCTCCGCGCGCTCCAGCTTGAGCGCGTCCTCGCGCCTGGTTAGGCTTAGGGTTAGGGTTGGGGTTGGGATAGGGGCTAGGGTTGGGATTGGGGCTGGGGTTGGGATTAGGGTGCGTCCTCGCGCCAGCTCCACGCGCCGACTCCGTGCCGAGGCGGGCTGCTCGAGCTCCGCAGCAGCTGATTCGCCGCCACCGCCTCCGCCCCCGCCGCCTTCACCGCTTGGCGCGCCTCGTGCCCCCCCTTCCACTCCGCGCTCCACTCCTCCCTCCACTCGTCGTTGCCCCCCCTCCACTCCACCCCCAGAGGGCTCTTCGACCGCTTCGGGGTGTGCCGACGGCCGACGGGTGTGCCGAGGGCAGGGGTTGAGACGGAGGCGTTCGGGCGGAGTGATCGCTGCGAGGCGCCACGCCCGCCCGCGCGCCCGCTCCGATGCGGGCTAGCACCGCCGTTGCCGGCGAGCGGCGAGGCGGCCGAGGCGGGGCGCGACCAGCGGGCGAGCGGCGAGGCAGCTGAGGCGGGGCGCGACGCGCGCGTCGGTGTGCATGAGCCGGCCGATGCGGAGGTAGGGCGCGAGAGCAGGCCCGCACGCGTCGGCGTGCCCTCGGCCATGACGAGCTGGGCGTCGCCACACTGGTCAACCCTCGCCCCTGCGCCGCCCCCCTGTGCCTGCGCCTCGAGACGCCTCGAGCCCCATGTCGCCTCGGGCCGCGAAGCGACCTCCAAGCTGCCATCGGTGCGTACCCGTATAGGCTCCATCTTCTTTTGCGCCGTCGGCTCCTTCTGCGCCGTCCGCGCCCGCACCGCCGCCGCGCCCGCGCCCGCCGCGCCCGCGCCCGCCGCGCCCGCGCTCGCCGCGCCCGCGCCCGCGCCCGTTCCCGCCGCGGTTAGCTTCTTCTTTTGCGTGACCGGCCCGTACCTCCCGGTCCGGTCCGTGGCCTTGCCGTAAGACCAGCTCCCTTCCGTGCCCGCTGCACCCGGGCGAGTCTGGTCGACTATGGAATGCGAGCCAGCTGGCCGGATCCCCCCGTGTACAGTCAGCTTGTTCGCCCTCTCCGCCGCCCTCTCCATCGCCCTCTCGTGCGCCGCCGCCGCCACCGCCGCCGCCGCCGCCTCTGCCCGCGCCGCCACCGCCTTTTCCGCCGCCGCCAGCGCCATCAGGACGACTGCCGACCGACGCACCCGCATGCGAGCCACCATCTCCGCATCCGTGCCACCGTCCGCGGCGGGCACGGCCCCCAAGTTGAAGGCTGCCGGTACGTAAGGCAGCGGCTGTACGTCCTCGTCCGTCAAGGAGGAGGAGGAGGAGGAGGGCCTCCGCTTTCTCCAGTGGACTGCCATGGCCTGCACCTTCTCCTCCTTGCTCGGCTCCTCCAGCGCCGTTGTGGCCAGGTGTGGCCAGGTGTGCAGCCAGTGGCGGCGGCACTTGGTGCACTCCTCCACAGGTGCGAGTAGCATACGGCACTTCTTGCACGGCTCTACGCGCGTGACGCCCTCCACTAGGCTCGTGATGAACGTGACGTAGTCGCGCAGCTGAATGGTTAGGGTTTGGGTAAGGGCTAAGGTTAGGGTTAGGGTTGGGGTTAGGGTTGGGGCTGGGGTTGGGGCTGGGGCTGGGGTTAGGGCTGGGGTTAGCACGGCTAGGTAAGCATGGTTAGGGTTAGGGGTACCAGGATGGTGGGCGTCCACAGGTCGGCCAGCTCGAAGACAGACAGCAAGAAGGCGTCAAAGTGCAGGTTGGGTTGGCCGCACGAGTCGTTAGCCCAGTCCTCTTGCGCCGCCACCCAGGCCGCTGCCGAGTCGAAGGCCTCTGTTGGACGGATGGGTGGACGGATCTGCACTGTGGCCGGACGGTCGGGCTTGTGCTCCTCGACGTAGACAATTCGGTGCTTCTGTACGTCGTGTGATAGTCGGATCGAGTTGAGTCTCTGTGCATCAAAAGTCTCCTCCTCCAGCCGCTGCCTCACGATCCTATGCTCAAGCACAGGTGTAGGCGTGCGCGATTCCTCCACCGCCTGCTCGAGCAGAAAGTAGCGTGAGAATAGCCACAGTAAGCAATGCCATGGTAAGTGTGTGCATAGTAGAGTAAGGTGGTCATGGCCATAGTAAGTATAGCGCCTGCTCGACTAGGAAGCGGCAGACGGAGAGGTGGTAGTTGGCATACTCCGCGAAAGACATCCGGAAGATGGACGAGATATTGCTACGCGCCTTGGAGCGCGCCACCTGCTTAGGGTAAGGGTTGGGGTTAGGGTTGGGGTTAGGGTTAGGGTTAGGGTTCGGGTTCGGGTTAGGGTTAGGGTTAGGGTTGGGGTTATGGAGAGCGCCACCTCCCAGAGACGCTCGACCTGCTCGATTAGTTGCGGCGACTGGCGCATCTTCCTCCGCGTGGCGCGCGCCTTGTCACTCTCGAAGGGCGGCAGCCACTTGTCCTGGAACTCCTCGCCTGCGATGTTCGGGCTGTGCGGGCCTGCTGCCGTCGACATCGGGCTGTGAGGGCCATCGCTGCTGCCTGCAGCGATTGGCGTGAGTGGCGGAGGCCGTGCGAGAGGCGACGGCGGTGAGCGCGGCGAGCCAGACAACTTGCTGTTGCTGCTCTCAGTTTGACTCCAGTACATTCCGCCGCGCGCGCGGCTTGTTGTGGTGGGTGGCGGCGGTGTGGGCGGCGGCCGCACGAATGGCGTCAGCGCGGAGGCTGGAACGGGCACGGGCGCAGGCGCAGGCGCAGGCGCAGGCGCAGGCGCAGGCGCAGGCGCAGGCGCAGGCGCAGGCGCAGGCGCGGCGGGCGGCGGCGCGGCGGGCGGCGGCACAGGGGTGGAGGTGGGCACGTCTGCAGCGTCCGCTGCTCGTGCCCCCGCCGCTTCCTGCGCCGCTTGCGCCGCTAGCTCCATAGATTGCGCCTGCGCCGCCGCCTCCTGCGCCGCTGCCACCTGCGCGTGCGCCACGCTCGCCTCGGCTGCCGCTGCCTCCTGCGCTGCACGCGTCCGCTCCGCAGCTCCTGCCCTGGCTCTCGCCTCCGCCTCGGCGATGGCCTCCGCCTTGGCCCCCGCTGCCGCCTTCGCCGCCTCCGCCTCGCGCCTCACCTGCAACAGCCGCTCCACCGCTTCCTGCTCCGCCGCTTCCGCCGCCGCCTCGGCTGCCGCCGCCGCCTGCACCCTCGCCACCTCCTGCGCCTCCTTGCGCACCGCCTCAGCCACCTCCAGCCGCGTCCTCTCCTCGCCCTCCACCGCGGCGATCTCCGCCGCCGCCCGCGCCGCCGCCGCCGCCTCCGCCTCCGCTACCTCTGCCCCCGCCAGCCGGAGCGCCTCTGTTGCCGCCGCCCGCCGCGTTGCCTCCTCCATCTCGGCCTGCTCGATCGCCGCCGCCGCCTCCGCCTCCACCTCGATGGCCGCCAGGATGGCCGCCTCCTCCGCCGCATCCGCCGCCGCATCCGCTGCCGCCTCCGCCTCCGCCTGCGCGTGCGCCGCCGCCGCCGCCGCCGCCGCCTGCGCCGCCTGCGCCGCCACTACCGCCGCGGCAGCTTCTGTCGCCGCGCTCAGAGTGGCAGCGTCGGCCGTGGCGAGGGTGGCGGCAGCGGCTGCTAACGAGGCGCCATCGGTCGGCCTCGGCCTCGCCTCCGCGATCGAGCTCGCCTCCTTGGGGAAGCCGACGACCCACGCCGCGTGCGCCACCGCCTCCGAGGGCAGCAGCGGGTCGAAGCCCAGCGGCCCCGCTCGGCGCGCCTGGTTGGGGCTAGGGCTGGGACTAGGGCTAGGCTCAGGGCTAGGCTCAGGGCTAGGGTCGGGGCCAGGGGTAGGGGTAGGGGTAAGGGTAAGGGTAGGGGTAGGCTTCGCTCGGCGCGCCTCAACGGACGGCACGATCACGTGCTCGAGGAGCTGCTGCAGGAAGCGTGCCACCGCCTCCGCGTGGCGACTCGAGCTCCACACCTGGTGAGGGTGAGGGTTAAGGTTAAGATTGGGGTTAGGGTTGGGGTTGGGGTTGGGGTTGGGCTTAGGCATAGGGTTAGCGTGGTGGCTCGAGCTCCGCACCTGCGCCAGCTCGAGCATCGCGGCCTCGAAGAGCTCGTGGCTGAGGTGCGTCCTCGCCTGTAGCACTGAAGCCGTCGGCTGACGTGCCACGCCATCGGACGAGGGGCCTCCCGCGTGCAGCCCCACCCAGTCATCCTCCGCACAGCGCAGGGCGCGCTGCTCGTGGCACTCCGGCAGGAGCGTGCGGCTCAGCAGCGCGTGCAGCCGGAAGTAGCCGCGCCGAGAGATGCCTTGCTCCGTCGGCTCTTCGTGGATCGCCGCCTCCTCGCACGCAACCGCCCACCAGCGCTGCAGCTGCTCGCACACCTCTGGCGAGACACCAAGGAGCGCTGCTGCCTGCCGCTCCTCGCTGGACTCGAGATCCCGCAGGCTCGGCTGCCAACTCACCTGAGCGGTGCTGTCAGTGCTCTCGTACACGCGCTGCGCCATCACATTCTGCTGCAGCGTCATGAGACCCTCCAGACGCAGCGGTGTGAAGCAGAGGTGCGTCGCATGCTTGCGCAGGCCCTGCGTGTGCCTCCAAAGCTGGTCGAAGCTGTACTCGGCGCACAGCGGCGCCTGCGGCAGCAGCAGACCGCTGTGATACAGCGTGGCGCGCGAGCCGGACCCGGTGTCCATCTCGTATCGGCGCCGAAATGGAACAGAACAATGCGTGCGCGCGCCGCGCCCCCGACCTCGGACGTCCTCACTTGCACAGTCCCTCCCTTGCGTGTCGAGTCTTCCTTATTAAAAAACCCTATTCCTCCAAAATAAAGAAACCTATTCCTCCAAATAAAGAAAGAACTTGCACTGTTTCGTCGTGCGCCTCGGAGGCGGCCGGCTCAAAGCCGGCGTGAGGGCCGCCTGGCACGCGGACATCGCAACACTAGATGATCTGTCACGCGCTGCGACAGCTCACCTTAGCCACTCTCCTCCTCACCGGAGCTGCC
>Ga0115006_10001125_pt1 | contig 16208 bp, 12 predicted proteins | sample ArcOceMetagenome_3_FD_88943 | JGI IMG/M metagenome (GOLD analysis project Ga0115006, IMG submission 88943) | Marine eukaryotic phytoplankton communities from Arctic Ocean - Arctic Ocean- Svalbard ARC20M Metagenome | ecosystem: Environmental > Aquatic > Marine > Oceanic | place: Arctic Ocean...
ATGCTTCCCGTCTTCTTGAGCCTCTCCGCCTCCCTCCTCTTCGCCCTCTCCCTCCTTTCGATCTTGTCCAGAATCTTTGTGCTTGCAGTCCTCAAGCTACCGACGAAGCTGCCGAACGAAAGAACGAACGAAGGGGGAAGGATTAGTATTCGTTTTATTCTCACACACACCGCCCACCTGATGCTCGTCGCTCTTCGCTCCTCGGCTCACCTGCTTATCACCCCAAACAATTCCTGGGGTTCCGCGGTCTCCACGTTCTCCCCCAAGTACTTGCAGAGTCCTTTGAACCCCTCATCCATACCCTTGAACTTCTCTTCGATCCCCTGGATAGTCTCCTTTGCCTTTTCAATGAATTCCTTCATCCCCGCCATGCCCGCAAACTCCGCGCTTCCCTCCTCAGCCTCGACCTTCTTCAGCCCATTCTCCGCGATCTTGCAGCTACCGGAGACCTTACCCATGCTCGTCTTAAGCGCCCCGAGGCTCTTCTTGCTCGCCCCAGCGCAGTGGGGGAAGTCATCGACTACAGAAAGAAGGTCCTTCATGTTCTCCGCGATGCTACCAACCACGTAGTCGAGGAGCGTTTCGCCTCGGTTCGTCTTCGTCTCCGTCAGCTTTACAAGGCCCGTCATTTTGAAGCCCTTCGCGGACCCCTTTGCTGTGCCCTTGTTCAGCTCGTTCCCAAGCTTCAGGATGATGGAGAGCAGGTTCCTGAACTTTGAGCTTTTCTTAGTCTCGGTGCAAGCCTTCACAATGACCTCGATTTCAGCGTCCAGCAAGTCGGCCGCATCAAAGAAAGTGCGCTTCGCTTGCATGGCGAGCAGCCTCTGTTTAAGGAGCGGGACCTTGATTATCGTAGAAATGAACTTCTCTGCCTTGCCAAGCAGGTTGACCTCCTTCCCGCTGCTCACGTAGGCTTCGACAGCGCTAATCTCATCACGCTCCGGAATGAAATCGAGGATACTGGAGATGCCGGCGATACCAATGAATTCGTCGTCAAGCTGGATGCACGCAGTGGCAATTTCGCCGAACTCTTTCTTCCCGAATTGAGCGAGCATAATGTTCATATTCTGGGATCGCTTACCGTCGATCAAGGAAACGACCTTGCTTCTACCACTGCTTGCGGCAGAGGTCGCTCTGGGCTTTGGGGAGGAGGAAATTTCAAAGTTATCCTTGAGGTCCGGAAATAGGGAGGTAGCATCGGTTCCTCCTCCTTCCTCCGTCTGCTCCAAATCTCCCCAGATTGTCCCCTCGGTTGCCTTTAGGGTTTCCCAGTGAATCTTTTTCATCTTGGGCCCCTCATCCTTCTTTTTCCCTCCGAGCTTCAGACCCCCCCGTCCACCACCACCCCTCCCAGCTAGCATCGCAGCAAGCCCTCCTCCTCTGCCGCCACGACCGCCGCCGCCTCTTCCAGCGAGCATCGCAGCAAGCGGTGAAACGGGTAGTCCGGCCTTTCCTGTCCCCCTCCCTCCACCCCCCCCCTTCCCTGCAAGCATGGCAGCAAGGGGTGAAACAGGTAACTTTGACTTCCCTGAACCGCCTTCCTCTTTGTCTTTGTCTTTATTGGCGAGCATGGCAGCGAGTGGGGAAACTGGGAGCTTGGGTTTTGTCTCCGCTTCCTTCTCTTCCTTCTCCTCCTTCTCCTCCTTCCCCTCCTTATTTTCATTGTCCTCTTTCACCCCCCCCCCCCTTTTTCCCCCCCCCACCCCCTTCCCATCCCCCCCCCCCTCCCCCTTCTTCTCTTTCTTTTCAAGCAGAGCCTGCATTCCAATTGCTGCGAGTTGCTCCATTGTTAAGGTTGATCCATCTGCAGCAGTTGCTGTGGGAGCCGCCGCCGTTGTGGGAGTGGTAGCTGGCACAACTACGTTATTGGCAGCCATAGCCTTGAACATTCCCTCGTAGTAGATCATGTATTGTTGGTACTTTTGGATCTCCTCGGGAGTCCAAGGCGTTTGCACAGGCGTACCATCGTCATTTGCAGGGCGCGTCTGGGCAACAGCAGCTTGCGCATAGTACGAGGCGTAGTACTGCTGTTGTTGCTGTCGTTCCTGTTGTTGTTGTTCAGAGGGTGCAGCGGCGACCTGAGCCCCCTCACCCACAGCAACCCCTCGTGCGCTCACTCCTACCCCTCCTGCGTTCATTCCTACATCCCCTCCGCTCACTGCTGCCCCTCCAGCTCCATCTTCCGCATCTCCATCATCACTGTCACTACCCCCTTGATCTTCCAAGGTTATTCCTGAGCCCTCCCACCACTCTGCCAATGACTGGCGAGGGTTCATTTTCCTGTTTCCAGATCCCACCGAGAGGCTCGATCTTCTAGCATGCGCAGCTTTTATCTCTCCGTCTCTCTTCTCTGATTCCTCCTCGTTTGCACTTTCCCTTGCAGCCTTTGGGTCAGGGGCGGCAAACATTGGCGGAACAATACTTTTCCGCCTCCCCCCCCCTTGAGGCGGTAGATCGCTCGAAGGCGATTCGGTGGAGGTCGACATGGAGGCCAGTGCCGACTTCATTGCATCCTCAAGCACAATTGACGTTCTGCTTCTTGCCTTGGTCTGAATTCCGGTGCCTGAAACATCGCTGGAAGCGTCCGAGTCGGTCTCATTGCCCACACATTCGCCATCTTCGTTTTCTTGGGTTCCTCCATCGTTGTCATCTTCACCGTCATCATCATCGTCCTCGATATCTTCGTGAGGCCTGACGACAAACACCCCCTCTTCTTTCATCCTAGGCTTGCTACCTTCAACCCCTCCGTCACTGGAGGTGGCCACCCCTCCTGCGTCATCGGCCACGAACTGAGTCACTCCTGACCCCAACGTCTTCTCCACCTTTTTCTGAATCTTTCTGTACTTGATCTTGGTTGCTTTGTTTGGAGCTTGCTCCACGACCTGGGCGTGCAACTCCGATGTCACCACCCTCTGCAGTTTTTTATCCCTAGCACATATCGAGGTGATTGTATCGCTGGTGATGTATCCGTGTTCTGCGGTCTCCTTCATGAGCATCCCAGCTAACTCGACTGTAGTTCCAGAAGAAGACGAAATGTTGGAAAGAGCCAAGCGGAGGTCCTCCGAATTGAACATCGTGTTCGCGCCCTCGATTTCGTCCGGCAAATCGGTTTCGTGGGAAACAGCTGTCCTGACCCTGAACGTAGCCTCACTGGCCTTGAAAGATTTTGGATGCTCCGGACCGAGGAGACCACGGAAAGTGGCCAATGCCTAAAGAGAGCGGAGCAAGCGAGGTGTTAGATTTATTTATTTGTCAAGATATCGATGTAAACCCAGATCGCGGAAAAACGTACCTTGCTATAGTGCACAAAAGATTCCTCCTTAAAACCCCCCAACAACTCGCACGTCTTTCCAAGAGCCATGTGGGTGCTAGCCACCGACAGCGACTCGCCATCAAGTTCCTCCCGGATGGCGAGGGCGTAACTGAACTGCCGCTTCGCCTCAGAAAAATCATTCTGGAGCCGCAGCAGGAGGGCCAGGTTATAATGAGAGTCGGCAGTGGCAACGTTTTTGGCCCCAAGATGACGGATCCTTATCACCAAAGCACGCCCTGCATACTCGGTTGCGAGCTTCAGCTTCCTTGTGGAGGCAAAGTATGCCATTAGGGTTGAGTAACAGTCGGAGGTTGCACAGGAATTTTTGCCATAGATCATCTCTACCGTTGTACAGAACTGCGAATATAGACTTTCTGCGGCAGAAGGATCTTGAGGACAGATCTGCTGCGTCATTTCGGCGAATAGGTTGCACAGGGGGATGGCGGACTGGGGATGGAGGGATGGCATAATGTTGTTCTGAGCCTCTTCAATCGCCTTTGACAGTTTTTTGCGAGCTCTGTAGGAATCATTATTGTTATAAAATTCGAAAGCCTTCAGAATCTCCGAAGATAATGCCTCCATGGGACAAGAAGATGTAACTGCTGATTTTGGTGGAGTTTTCTTCTTCAGGGAGGAGAAGAGAAGAGCCAAAGAATCAAACGAAACGATGTAATAAAAAAGACAAGTTTTATAATTCAAGGATCGGGTGAGATGGGCGATGTTAATCGAACAAAAAATGGCTGCCTTCCTTCACCTTATAAAAAATTCCACTAAAAACTCCTCCATTTGCGTAATAACGAGTAGCCGAATCAATCCGGTATACTTCTTGTAATCTTCCAAGCGAAATATGAAAATTCTTATTCGTCTTCTCGTCCAAAAAAGAGCAAATTTCATTCGTCCCAAACTTAAAAAAGTCCTGGTCCTTGTTCCCATTTGATTTGTCCTGACAAGAATGAATCGAGGACAAGAGCGAACTCATAATACTGGAGGAACTATGTTCCGGGTGAGTAAAATGCAATGCTCAACTTAAATATATATCAAATCCTCCCTGTCCTTTGATTTCCTCTCTTCTCACCCTCGCTCGAAACTCCTCTTTCAAAAGATTGATAGGAGGTACAGTGAGCTGAAGGCGATTGGGAAGGGTTCGTACGGGGTCGTTGCCTCTGCGGTCGATGCCAACACACAGCAGAAGGTCGCGATAAAGAAGATTTCCCCCATGGCAGCTCACTCCCAGGATGCCAAGCACGTCTTGAGGGAGGTTCGCTTGATGAGGTACCTAGGTGTTCACGATAACATCATCACCCTAAAGAATTTGTCAATGAGAGAGCAGGATGACGAGCTGTACATCGTGATGGAGCTTCTCGACTCGGACCTTCACAGGATCATCCAGTCCTCCCAGTCCTTGTCTGATGCCCACCACAGGTACTTCATGCATCAGTTACTACGTGGGGTGCACTACCTCCACAAGCACAACGTCATCCACCGCGACCTCAAGCCTGGGAACCTGCTTGTCACTAGGAACTGTGAGCTCCGCATCACCGACTTTGGCCTTGCCAGGCTCAAGCCCACCAGGGAGGGTGAGGGCGGAGAGGAAATCGAGGAGGCAATGACGGAGCACGTTGTGACTAGGTGGTACAGGCCTCCGGAGTTGATGCTATGTCCCGACGGTCTCTACACAGCAGCCGTCGACATGTGGAGCGTGGGCTGTATCTTCGCCGAGCTCTTGGGGAGGAAGCCCCTGTTTCCAGGGAAGAACTTTGTCCACCAGTTGACGCTCATTTTCGACGTCATTGGAAGCCCAAGGCCCAACCAAGTGTCCCATATCAAGAGCAGGCAAGCGAAGAAGTTCCTTGCCAGCGTCCAGGGTAAGGCCCCCGTCGACTTTGAAACTCTATACCCTAGTTGCAACCCGGTGGCCATCGACCTTCTCAAGAAGCTGCTCAAGTTTGAGCCAGGAGAACGCCTCGATTCCACAGGAGCGCTGGCACACCCCTACTTCGACGCACTTAGGGCCAGCAACAAGACGCCGGACCCCCCCGTTAGCGTTGACTTTGAGTTCGACTTTGAGTCTCAGAATCTTAGTAGGGGCCGCCTCAAGGCTCTCATCACCGAGGAGGTCAAGGGGGTGCAGAGGAACAGGAAGAAACCGTCTCCCAAGGCGTCCTCCTCCGCCGCAGTCTCGGCCGCCGTTGCCAAAAGGGAGAGGGACAAGGAGAGGGAGGACAGGAAAGCTAGGGAGCTGGAGAGGGAGGCGAGGGAGAAGAAGAGGGAGGAGGCAAGGGCGGCAACTGCTGCCGCCGAGAGAGAGGCCGAGAGGGCCGCCCTGAGGCTTGCAAGGAGAACGGCATCCTCCATCAGTCCAAGTCAGGAGGAGGAGCCCACACCAAAGGTTAGAGGACGTGGCCCCAGGGCAGTACCCTCCAGACGCGACAGCGAGGACAGCGACGAGATCGGCAACGAAGAGAATAAGCTACCCGAGAGGTCAAGGCAGAGTGACAACGTCAAGAACGTCCCTCCTCCCATCCCCAAGCGTCCTGAACGCAATGTCAGCGGAGGCAGCAAGGTGGGGGCTAAGGAGGAGGTCACAAGAAAACCAAGATACTCCGCGGACACCATCAGGATCGCTCAAGGGAGGCCGCCACCAGCCAGAGAGCGGGAAGGGGAAGGGCGCCAAAAGTCGTCCTTCATGAACCCCACCAAGAGCAACGTCAGAGCCAACGCACACAGGGCTACGACATCAAATGGAGTGGGAAGGGATTTGCTCATGGGCAGGCACAGGTCGCGGAGTAGGAGCGCGGGCGGGAGTACCGAGCAGGCTGGAGGGGCAGGACTTTATGGCGGACCAGTTAAGGCCACGAGAGCAGCGATTCCAACGGGAACTGATATCGAGTCGGTAGCCATGGCCGCTGCTAATGCCCTTGCTGCCGGAAGGGCCGCAAACAGGGGAGGGGATGCACCCGAACGCAGGAAGAGGGTAGGAACAGTTCCAAAGTCACCAAAATTTAGCACGATGTCATGGCAGAAGAAGATGGAGCGCGGGGCTAGGGCGGCTGGAAGAAAAAGAATTGAAAACCGGGTGTTTCGTTAGACGATAACTACATTACGCTTATAATCGAAATCCGCGGTAAACTTCGATATCCAACAAAGATAAGAGGGTGGTTCCCAAATGTTGGAATGTTTCTGCCATTATCCTACATTACTTCACTAGTTTTTAAAGAATAAATAGATTAGAGTATACTGGACGATGACAGTATCTAAGATTTGCTGCCCGTGCAAACCTTGCTGTAAATGGCAAAACATCGAGGTAACAGCTTGGGCCCTTGACGCATCTGCTCGAGGCGCAATGGTTATTTCAGGTGAGATTTCCTGAGTTAGGATTGGTTAACGGTTTCATGGTGCTTGCCATCGATATCATATGGGCGATTAAAGCCAGGAGTCCGTAATTTGCCCGTGGTCTCTGTTGAAACATATCTTAACACTCTTTCTGTGCAGGGATCTTCCTTGGTGTGGCTCTGCTGCGCACGGCAAAGATATCTGTCGGGTGTGAAGTATCTTGCGAAGGTAGTGACTGTCCCGACCCCGCTCCCGAACTTGCTGATTGCAACGAGAAGGTGTTCGGGTTCAAGCCCTCTTCGTTGCTTGCGGTCATGGGCATGATCGTTGGATTAATGGCGGCTATAACGATGCCCGTCATCGGAGCGATCGTGGACCACACGAACTGGAGGTGGAAGATTGGTGCCATGTCCGCCTTTTGCCTGGTCCTCATCAACTTCATGCAGTCCTTCCTCACCCAGTCCACGTGGGCCTGGGTTGCCTTCCTTCAGATTGTCGCCCCCTACATCTACCTCGTTCACTGCGTCGTGCAGTACGCGTACCTTCCCGAGCTCACGACCAGCAAGGATGAGCTGAGCGATATCACCGCGCAATGTAACATGTGGCAGTTCCTTACTCAAGTTGGTTACATCATTGTTGTACAGATCGTCGTCATGGCCGGTGGGTTTGGAGCTGTGCAAACAGCAGTCGTCAGTCAGATTCTCCTGGTTGGATGGTGTGCACTCTTCTTCTACGTTCCCTGGGCGGAAATGTTTGGTCACCGCCCCGCTCTCAGCACCATCCCCGAGGGCGAGACCTTGCTGAGCGTTGGCTTCTCAAGGATCAAGACAACCGTCAGGGAGATGAAGTCCGACTACAACGCTGTCTTTGTTGTCCTGTGCGCCGTCGCGTTCAGCGAGGCTGGGGCAAATGCTTTCACCACCATTGCCGTCACCTACTGCGACCAGGTGCTGCTCATGTCCGCGACGGAGACATCTCTCCTCATCCTTATTTGCTTAGTGGTGGCCGTTCCTTCTTCCATCCTCTTCTCAAGGTTGACGAAGAAGGTTGGCGCCCACAAGAGTTTCATGATGTCACTGGCTTGGTGGGCCTTTGTCACCTTACTGGCTCCGATTTTCATGAACGGCCCCACACACAAGACGAACGGATATTTCTTTGGGATTCTCTGGGGTATGGGGTGAGCATTAAGTTTGCAACGAGGAGTGAAGCGACCGGTTGAAACGAGAAAACAAACGCGCATACTAACCCTACTAAAATTTGGCGCAGATTCGGGTGGATATACCCCACACAGAGGGCCCTGTACTGCCTCGTCATCCCTGGAGGTCAGGAGAGCGAGCTCATGGGCATTTACATTTTCGCCGGGCAGATCTTGGTGTGGTTGCCTCCTGCCATTTTCACCCTTCTCAACGAGGCAGACGTCAGCATGGCATGGGGTCTCGCCAGCGACGCATGCTTTTTTCTCGTTGCCCTCGGCATCGCGTACAGCATGGGCGACTTCGAGCTCGCCATGATGAAAGCTCAGCAGACTGCAGGGAAGAGGATCATGGGCTCAGCTGCCGATGGAGGCCTTGGAGCCGAGCGTTTGTCCGACTTCGACATGCCCTCGAATGACAAGATATGAGAAGTGAGAGGGTGGGTGTAGGGGGTATTTTGAGCAAGGGGATATGATATCCAAGGAATGGGATAGATGGGGAATGCAGCAAAAAATCTCGTCCTTTTCACAGAAATTTCAATGATTTTTAGTACACAATGTGCCGCGCTTTTCACATTTTCGGCCCTTGATAGTTATTATTTGGTATATCTAACTAGTGATCTGTCCAGGAGCAAGCTGGGGCGACATTTCTACCATCATCTCAAAGAACTTGTCCCCAACACGGGCCTTGAGCTCCTCTCCTGCCTTCTTTCCCATCTCAACCGCATCCTCGATCTTTCCGGAGGCCGACGTCTCATAGAGCTCCGACCCATCGGGCATGGCAATAAGGCCACGGAAAAGCATCTCACCGTTAACAATCCTGGCCTGTCCGGCGATGGGGGTCTTGCAGTTACCGTCAAGGGCACCCAAGAAGGCACGCTCGCAGTCAACGCACGGCTTGGGCTCGGGGTGGTTGAGGGCGTCGATGTAGGTGAGACTGGGGGGGGGGCAAGGGCGAAGAGCGAAGCGACGAGCAGAAGGTTCGTTAGTTATGCGGCGATTGAAGCGAATCAATATAAGTTGTTGTCGCTTTGCTCCAACCGATCGCCTCACCTCCTTTCGTCATCGTCCCTGCACTGAATTCCGATGGCGCCCTGGGCGACGGCGGGGAGCATCTCATCCCACTCCAAAACAGAAGTAGCACACCCATCCATGTCCATCCTCTTCAAACCGGCAATAGCAAGGAGGGTAGCGTCAACGACGCCGTCGTCGAGCTTCCTCAACCTGGTTTGCACGTTGCCCCTGAAATTGACGCACTTGAAGGTGGGGTTCTTGGCCAGAAGCTGTGCCTGACGACGAAGGGAAGCAGTCCCAATGACGGAGTTGTCGGGCAGATCAGCAATGCTCTTCACACTGCCGTCGCCAGCGATGAAGGCGTCATTAGTATCCTCGCGAGGAAGGTTGCAAGGAAGGACGGTCTTGTCAGGAAGCCAAGTGGGAACGTCCTTCATGGAGTGAACGCAAATGTCAACCTCATTGTTCAAAAGGGCAGTGTCGAGCTCCTTAGTGAAGAGCCCCTTGCCACCGAGCTCCATCAAGGACTTGTCCAAAATCATGTCCCCCTGGGTCTTCATGACACAAATCTCTAGGGCACCCTGTGTGCGTGTGAGTGGGGGAGATTTAAGTGTATTATTACGTAGGTTAGGGAGAAAAATGATATAGATATGATTGAAATGGTGGGTGTATCAGACATTAAGCACGATATAGCGGCGATGGAGCGTCATCCAATAACACAAAACACACATTTGTTACTCACTTCCTCGGCCAATTCAGGAAACTGCTCAATAAGACGTTTTCTAGTCTCATATGCCTGAGCTAATGCAAGAGGCGACCCACGAGTACCAATACGGAAAGGATCAGATGGAGAAGCAGGTGTAAAAGCAAAAAGGGAAGTAGACTGTGGATAGGACGAGGTTTCGATGGGTGAGGTAAGAGTTGATATTTATCCCAAACAGCAATATTATTCACTTACAGACTTTGTAATAGGAATATTAATGTGGAAGGACGCAACTGACCCAATTAGGGCGAACAATGTGAGCTTCATCTTTTAGAAGTTTTGGTGACTGGATTTGGGTTGAGGCTCTGAACTTCAAGAGGATTTTTTCATTATAATCGACCTTAACGCCTTCTTTGGACAAAGAATTTTCTATTACTGGCATTAATTACTCAATTGGAATACATTTACATCATATTTGCCGCGTCGTCGTAAGATTTAACCCCTTCCCTTACTTTTTTGCTTCACTTTCAAGCCGTTTTCGTACGTAAGGGCACATTTAGCAGGATTGCGGCAATTTAAGCGACACGTTGCACGGCGTTTACCCCCGATTGTCGATTAAAGGCAACTGGAGTTACTTGTTTCCACCCAAAAGTCCAAAAACCTGTTGTCAAACTTGAAAATCACACAGATGGATTCTGTCTTCCGAAAGGATCCCAGAACCGGTTTACATGACTGTACGATGCGGGCCAACGATATGCCTGGACTAAAGATGTGGACGAAGAAGGGGAAGGAATGGAAAGTGGACCTTGGCAGTTTGTCGAGGGTCCATGGTTCCCCATTGGGGGACAAGCTTCGTCCTTCTTCGGCAGTCGTGTCGCCCGAGTCCGATCGTTCTGGTTCTTCGACCTACAGGATAACTCTAAAGAGCTTCCTTCTCGCTCAGGCCACAGAAAAGTTCCTTAGAAAGCCTTCCGATGCTCCTCTCTCTTCTGCAGACCCTTCCAAGCCCCCATCCAAGGCGACGATGGCAAAAATTTTGAAGTTGTGCAGGGCCTGGCATAGAGCCGACGCAAGGGCGAGCGAGGATCTCTCGATGAAGAGCGTTCAGGCCTACTACTCTGGCATTGTCTGCACAAGGAATTGTTATGAGGTTGTCACCAAGTTGAACGAGCTTCGGGCTAGCGACTTTGGGGGGTGCAACGAGGTCAAGCGGGGCAAAAGGGGGAAGAAGACCACTGGGGGCGAGATATTCATTTCTCCTAGGGGCAGTGTTGGGGAGGCTGACAAGTGCCAAGAGGAAGAGGAGGATGTGAGTGCGGCGAGGACCCACATAAGCCAACGCGAGAGATTGATCTAACCCTACCAACGTTCCCTCCCAACCCAGGACCTACCCGAAACAGTTCGGCCGGCTGTAACCCCTCCCATGGACCGTCTTCCCGAATCGATCCACACTGCGAGGGGAGGCGCGGACCTCGCCTTGCCCCCCACACCCCTCTTTCTCAAGGCTAAAATTGACAGGTACGAGTCCGACGAGGACTCCGAAATTTCCCCGGGAGGCATCCTAGGGAGCATCCTTGCGAGTTCCATTGCTAGGGGAAGTTACAGCGAGCACATCATGGGACTCGGGGACGCCCTCAGTTGCATGGAAAACAACGACAACGCGAACGATAGCGATAACAGGAACGGGAACGGGAACGGCAACGGTAACGACAACACCAACCCAGTTGCGGTAATTGAGGACGAGTTCGAGGATGAGGAAGAGGTTGGAAGGAAGAAAACCTTGACTCGAAAGAAGAAAGCGTCGGGGAAGAAGAAAGCTCAGAGCGCTTCAATACCTGCCTCGTCATCCGACCGGCCCGGGACGGCGCCAACCGCAGGTCCGAAGAAAAAGAAGGAAACAAAGAAGAAGAGGCTGAAGAAGAAGGCTGCCCCAGCGCCTTCCCAACATCCACCCCAAGCCCCCCCTCCCCCCTCCCCTCCACCCCCTCCGCTAGCCGAAGCACCCCAGGTCGTTCACACACCAGTGAGATCCCCCCCTCGCCAGAAATCCACCTCCCCACCAAACAGTGATTCGACCTCGACCATCATCAACCTGAACAAGAAACTTTCCGAGATACAAAAAAGGTACGAATACGAGGTGAAACTCAGGGCCGACGCCGAGGCCACGGCAATTATAGCCGAAGGAAATGTGAAGAACCTGGCCTCAGAGAATAGGAGGGAGAAGGACAAGGCACAAAAGGCCCAGCTCCAGGCGTCCAAGGCCCAGACATCTCTCCTCGCGGCCAATGAAAACCTCTTCCTTTCGAAGCAGCAGAACAAGGAGTTCATGGGCGAGGCGGAGATTATTAAGGAGAGGATCAGGGACATGACAGGAAAGGCGGCAGCTGCGGAGGCACTCCTTGAAGCCGAGAGGGACAGGAACAAGGTCGCCAAGACCCAAAACTCTGAACTCAAGGCCGCGATAAGGAAACTGGCAACGCTTAGGGAGACCGGGGAGTACACGCCCCGAATGAACACTGCCATCAACGAGACGTCTCCGCCCCCCGCCGAACCAGCCAAGGACAGCGCCAACGCGCAGCAGCTTAAGCAGCTCAAGAACGAGAATATTTACCTCCGCAAGCAAGTGTCTTCGGAAATTCAATGCAAGAAGGAGCTCCAAAATGTCGTCGAGTCTCAGAACGAGAGGCTTCAGGGCGCCAACGTCACAATAAGGAACTTGGAAGGCAAGCTGAAGACGGCCGAGAGCGCCACCTCTACCTTCGGAACCGACAGCAACGATGCCAGCGAAGGCAACAAGGAGAATGAGCTCCTAGGCAATAAAAACCAGCACCCTGTAGAGGTCGAGAACGAGAGCTTAAGGAGGGAGCTCAAAGGAATGACCGACTGTTACCACTCTGCTAGGCAGAACCTCACAGTAACCCAGAAAGCTCTCGAAAATACCCGCGCTATTAACTCCAAAACAGAGTCTGAAATGTTAATTGTCAACTCGCAGCTCGAGGAAGCCAGGGTGGAATTGGAAGGGCAGGAGAGGCACCACAACGAAATGGTCTCCCTCCTCCAGAACAAGGTCGATTTGGCAGACAAAAAGATCGAGAGCGTCGAGAACCACTACGAGGCGGCGCGGGAGGGGTCCGGAATAGAGGCAAAGAAGAAGCTGGCGTGCTTCAGAATGTTGATGGCGTTGATGAAGGTCACCGAGGGTTCAAGGGACCCACTTCGGGAATTCTTTTTATCCTGGGCCCTGTCGAATGCCAACAAACGGGGAGAGGGCATCAAGGAAGACGCCAAGATTTCCGCTGTCAAGGAGAAGGAGCTGGCAAGGAAAGAGATTGCGAGGGTGAAGAAGGAAGAGGAGAGGAGAGCATCTGACAAGGTCGAATCGGTGAAGAAGAAGGCGACGGATCACGTGAATAAAATCAAGGACGAAATGAAGAGGGTGCTGACGTCCCGCGACTCTGAGATTGGTCAACTAAAGGGGGTCTTGGAGGCTTTCAAGGGCAAGCTCAAGGTCGCAGGGGAAGACAGGGAAACTTTCAAGGGCAGAATAGCGGAGCTTCAAGTTCAGGCCAAGGCTCTAGATACGGAGAGGGGCAGGGAGAGGAGGGAGAAAGAGGAGACTAAGAGACAAATGGAAGAGCAGCTGGTGGAGAAGCAGAAGGTGTGCGAAGAGCTTGAGAGAAAGGTTCAAGAGGTCAGAAGGAGGATGGAGGAGAGAGAGGAAAGCATGAAGAGTAAGAACAGCGTCGAGATCGACAAGGCGCTGCTAGAGCTCGAGAAGTCTCTGAGGGCCGAGCACGGCAGGGAGGTTGGTATAATGGAGGAGAAGTGGAGGGTCGAGATGAAGGAGGAGGAGAAGAGGAGGTTCAAAGCAGAGGAGAGGGGTAGAAAGGAGGTCGAGAGGGTAATTGTGGAACAAAAGAAGGTCATCGAAGAGACCGAGGCTAGATGGAAGACGGTAGTGGAGGAATTGAAGGCCACAGAAGCCGAGAGGAGGGATAGGGAGGTCGAAGAGGGAAGAAGGGAAGCCGGAAGGATGGTGAAGGACGCAGTGGAAATGAAAGAGAAGGAGGTCAAGGGCATAGTGGACTTGGTCGCGAAAGAGTGGGAGGTTAAGATGGAGAGGGAGAAGGAGGAGGCGGAGAGGGCGTGGAGGGGCAAGTTGGAGGACGTTGAGAGGGAGAGGGACGAGGAATTTAAGAGGCTGGAGGACAAGGCCGAGCTGGGAGAGAGGATGAAGCTCGGGGAGGAGAGGGCGAGGAGCGCAAGGGCCGTCCAGAGAACGAGGGAGGAGGTTGAGGAGGACTTGGGCAAGAGGTTGAGGGAGAGGGTGGAGGAAACTGAGACGAGGCTAAGGGGCGAGTTGAAGGAGATGGAGGAGAAGGCGACGAGGGAGAGGAAGGAATTGGAGGACGGCAAAAGAACGGGCGTCTTAAGAGAGGCCGAGAAATGGGAGAAGGCTTTGGGCGACGCTGTCGAGGCCGGGGAGAAGAGGAGGGTGGAGGAGGTTGAGAAGCTCAAGGGAGAGTACGAAGCGAGAGGAGAAGAGGGAAGGAAGAAGATTGCTGACGCGGCAAAGAAGGCGATTGAGGAGGCGAGGAGGAGGTGAGCAGCTGGAGCGCAGCTGGAGCGAAGCGACAGCAGCAGTAGCAGTAAAGTGTCATAACTAACAAACCTTCGCCCCCTGCTCGCCGCAGATTCCTCGACTGCAAAGGAACGATGGAGAAGAAGGCCAAGGAATCAGAAGTACTGGGAGGAGCCGTTGATAGACTGGAGAGAGAGGTCGAAGCGATTAGGAAGGAGAAGGAACAGGTCGAGGGAAGGGTCATTGATATGATGGGAGACCTAGAGAAGGTCGGCAGGAGGGAGAAGGCGCAGGTGGAAAGCGAAAAGAGGATGGAGGAGCAGATCAAGATGCTGAAGGCCGAGGTGGACAAAGAAAATGGCGATGGCAAGAGGAAGTTCGGGGAGGGCGTGGCGAAGGGCTTGGAGGAGGGAGAGAGGGGGGTTAGATTACTGAAGGAGAAGCTTAAGGAGAAGGACGTCGGGTGGGCGAACGAGAAGGCGGAGCTCATGAAAGGGCTGGAGGGCTGGAAGGAAAGAGGTAGAGTTTGGGGCGAACAGGCGGAAGCTCTTGACAGGGAGATTATGGAGCTCAAGGGAGAGAGGGAGAAAATGATTGGCGACAACAAGGAGCTTGTGGAGGGCCTTGGGAGGGCAAGGGAGGCTGTCAAAGAAGAGGAGGAGAAGAGGGAGGAACTAGAGAAGGACGTAGAGAGGGCGAAGATTGAGGGGGAGAGAGCGACGACGGAAGTAAGGGTTGAAATGGAGGTTAGAATGGAAGAGAGGTTGAAGGAGGCCGTCGAGTTGGGGGTCAAGGAGACCAGCAGGCGGGTGGAGATGGAGAGGGAGGGCAGGGTTAGGATGGAAGAGAGGCTAAAGGTGGAGCTCGAGAGGTGGGAGGGGGAGAGAAGGGCGATGGGGGGCAGGTTGGCGGAGGGAGAGAGAAAGAGGGACACAGCCGAGAGGGCCTTGGCAAAGGTGACGGAGCTCTTGGGGGGCTTGGGAGGGGCAGGAATCTTCGACCTATGGGAAGACGGAGCAAGGGCGGAAGTTTGGGCGGGGGAGGAGGCCAAGAAACTCAGGGAAGAGTACGACGGTTTGGTGAGGAAGATCCACGAGCGGGTTGAGAAGGGAAGAGAGATCGGGAGCATGATCCAAGACTGCGAGAGCAAGATCTCCCGGCATGGGAAGGACGGGGGATCGTTAAGTCCCGGAGGCACCATGAGCTTGAGCCACGTCAAGATCAAGAGGCGGCTGAACGAGGAGCTTGAGGGCTTTTTGCTCGAAATCGACAAGAATAGGAAACTGGTGAAGCAGATGAACCTCGAGGTCGTAAAGCTGCTAGAGAGGAGGATCAGGGTCGAGGCGGAGGGGAGGAGGAAGGAGAGGGAGAGGGGAGAGGGACTCGTTGGAAAAGTCAGGAAGGTCAGAGAGGTTGTAGGAGAGATTGTTGAGGCTGTAGAAGCTGTAGAGGGGGGGCTGTAGAGTACGCCAATAATGCGAAGAATATTTAAAGGAATACTTGCGGTTTTCTTATAAAAAAGGTGAGGAATAAGGAGTGAAGAAGGAGGAGTGTTTTCAAGATCCACAATTTCTCCCAGTTGAGGGCTTATAAATAATGTCAACAAAACGCAAGGGAGAAGCGCTTGGATCCAAGAGCAAAAAGGGTCCCACGGGAAGCGAAGAAAAGATCCAGGCAATCAATCGTATCAAAGAACTAATACAAATAGGAATGTCAAAGTAAGTTCGGGTGGGGAGGTGGGGTAATTGGGTCGAAGGGGAGAATTATCGGGACGGGCGAGGATATCAGGTCGAAGCTAACACACATTTACCTTCAACAGGTACATGACACAAGCTGAGATCATATCGGCCCTTAAACACCAGCACGATATCAAACCAAGCGACACCTGTCTTGTCTGGAGTAAGCTTGAAGACCAGAATAAGGAGTTCTTCTTCTCGTATGGCATTAGACTGAGGCTTAAGGACCAGGTCGCAGCGTTCAACTATTTGAGTAGACAACAGAAGACACTGGGAGCCAAGTTAAGAGGTGGGGGGGGATAGGGTTAGAGGGTTTTGAGGGGAGCAAGCGAGGG
>Ga0115006_10001126_pt1 | contig 16203 bp, 19 predicted proteins | sample ArcOceMetagenome_3_FD_88943 | JGI IMG/M metagenome (GOLD analysis project Ga0115006, IMG submission 88943) | Marine eukaryotic phytoplankton communities from Arctic Ocean - Arctic Ocean- Svalbard ARC20M Metagenome | ecosystem: Environmental > Aquatic > Marine > Oceanic | place: Arctic Ocean...
GGCGGCGCGGGTTTTGGCCCCCCCCCCACCCCCACACCCCCCCCCCCCACCCCCCCCCGAAGGAATTCGCGGGCAGAGGGGGGGGGGGGGGGGGGGGGGTTGGCCGCGACAGGGCGGAGGGGGGGGGGGGGGGGGGGGGGGGCGTCGGATGCTGGGGCGCAGCAGGCGCGGCAGCACGGTGCCCGCGGCTCGAACCTGCTACCGCAGGCGGTGCGCCGGGGTGTGGATCGAGCCGAGAGGTCGGCGGGGGCGACGGGGCAGCGAGGCGCATGCCCGGAGGAGCGGCCGCTCCGGGCGGTGACCTGCCCAGGCAAAGTGCCGAGTACTGACACTGGTTTACCGTGTGTCTGTGTGCGGGCCAACAGGCATGGCGGGAGCCGCTGCGGTGGTGCGCGCTCGCCAGGCCCTCTACGGAAAGTTCAAGACTGAGATTCACAAGATGGGTGAGTTCTGGACTGGGCTGCAGCTGGTGCTTAGTCTGCTAGCAGGGTGCTGCTCCAGCAGAGCAAGCTGGCGTTGGGCACGGAGCGCGCGTTTCTGGTTTCAGTCAGGCTGTTTTGCGAGGCATGCGTGGGGCAGCTTGACAGAGGAGCCGCGTCGGACACAAGTGAACTGAGACAGTGGGACTGTCTCTGTCTCGGTCAGTGCAACTGTCTCGGACAGTGCCACTGTCTCAGACTCGCCTTGTGTACTCACGCTTGCATAGCAAGCGGCTGCTGTGCCTGCGCCTGCCATGCCGGCAGCTTCCAGTCGACACTGGCGTCTCCGAACGTCTGTGCACGTGCGCACGCACATCAAGAGGCTTGCTGTATATAGGCTGCATATAGGCTGTACATAGGCTGTATGAAGGCTGTGTGTAGGCCCTGTGGGCCAGATATGGCCCAGGGGCACAGGTTCAGTAGGCCGCGGGGCACAGGGTCAGTAGGCGATAGTGTAGGCGAGGGGCAGCCTGCGTCGCAGCATTTATTTGCGCAACCGCAAGGTGGCGTAAGCGCTGGGTGGCGCAAGTGGGTCGCTTCCTCGACTCTGTCGCTGCTCAGCCCTGGCCAGCCTGATGCACTGGCGGCACATGATCCCGTCGAGTATGGCGGGGCTTGTACGAGGCACAGAGGGAGAAGGATGGTGTGCAGGCTTGGGCAGCACTGGACTGACAAATGACAAATCTGTGTCCGGGCGTCCTCGCCTACTATCGCCTACTGACCCTGTGCCCCGGGGCCTACTGACCCTGTGCCCAACTGCATCTTGGGCTGCTGGTGGCAGGCCCGGGCGATGGCATGGTTAACATGATGGCCACGTTCCTCACCTTTGGTTGCATTGCCGGCTCCGGCGTTGCTGTCTTCTCGCTCATGGGCAACGGCAAGAAGATCGAGGGGTACTTTCTGTGTGGTGTGTGGTGTGGTGTGGGTGGGTTGTGCTCTGTGGTGTCCTGTGGTGTCCTGTGGTGTCCTGTCCTTGCGTGTCGTGTCCTGTCCTTTGGTTTGCAGACAGCAGAGCAGAGCGCATGCGCCACGCGGCAGAGCTCTAGACGCGTCACTACATAGCCGAGCGCCTCTGCACGCGCGTGCTCCGTGTGGGTTCTGGCTAGAGCAGATGCTGGCACACATGCCAAACGCCCGTCAGCTGCGCTCCGCCCCGAGTCCCTCTAGCTCTGCATTCGTGCATTCATCCGCCTGTCTCTTGTGCTCATGTGGATGGGTGTATGGTGTCTGCCAGGCGCGGCTAAAGCCAGGGGAAGGCAAGGGATGCCAAGGCAAGGGTTGAGGGTTGCAAGACGCCAGGCATGCACGCGAGCAGACGGCCAGGAGGAAAGTTGCTACCTTGGCGCACCGTGGGCTGGCGTACTGGCATCATCGTGCGTGCCTTGGTCGCCGCCCGTCTCGCGTGTGTTGCTGTTGTCCTCCGTCCCTTTGCACTTGGTTGCGACGCGCTTGCAAGCGTCGAGTAGACAGAGGGACCACTGTTTGAAACGGCAGCGGCCGTGTCGGTGGCAGCAACTGTACAGTACTCACGTCCAGGCAGCGCTTTCAGACTCTGGCACCCGCTCACACATGTCAACACCCCGGAGCTGGCTTTATTTACAGTTGGAATTAATTAAAGGATTGCGGAGGAAAGGAGATTCAAGGAGATTCAAGGCGTGGCACGGAACAGGAAGCGGTCAGGAAGCTTGTTCGCCTGCAGCGGTCAGGAAGCTTGTTCGCTTGTAACCCAGGGCTCGAGTGCCTGCACAGCTTGCACGACGCAAGAGCAAGCAACTGGTCGAGAGCCGCTGTTACAAGAGCGAGTGTAACCGCCAGGTGCTGCGCCGGTGTACCGCGTGCACTGCACGTTCTCGGCCTTGGCATGCCTCGGAATGTCGCGCTTACGGCAGCGCGGGCTTTGACCTCTTGACAGGCCTGGCATCAACTTGTTGCCGCTCATCACCAGCTTGTTCGTCGGCTCCTTGTGCCTCCTGTGCCGGAGGTGCGCTGTCTCCTTGCGGCACACCGCACGTCATTGGAGAGGGGCCAAAGGCAGCCGAGGGCGGGAGGCGGAATGAGCAGCAGAGCATCAGCTTCTTCGGCGCCACGTCGCGTACTGTATGCGCCTCCACGTCTGTCGGCATGCATGCACAGCACACGCAGCACGCGCAACGCATCGCCGCGTCCTCAGCATGGCGTCCATGATCAAAGCAGGGTGCCACGTGTGCGCAGGCAACGTGCTGGGGCTGGCGAGATGAGCCCGTCACAGTGTAGCATGGTCGGTATAGGCTGGTGAGTCTCACCAGCCTATACCGACCATGCTGCTGCACAGTGACAGTGCAGGCATCAGTAGGTTGGTTAGTCACAGTGCAGGCATCGACGTCTGGCGACCAAGCTCGCCTGTGCTCACTCGTGCCAGCCAGTGGCGTGCCTTATCCTGTCAGCCTAGACCTGTCTGCCATCCTGCCTTGTCGCAGAGAGAAAAGAAGCGGGGCGGGGGCGGAGACCGGGAATGCGCGCGCCAAACGCCCGCTCCGCTCGCTCCATGATGTGTCGTTTGCACTCCTCGGGATCATCGCTCTTATGGAAGGCGTACAGGTGCACCATGGGTAGCTGGTGCGGCAGCCAGACGGCCGCGTCAAACACTTGCTTGAAGGCGTCCATGAACTCGGGCGCGGAGGCCGGGAGGTTCATCACGCAGTGCAGTCTTTGCCCTTTGTCTGCACCCCCCCACATTGTCCTATCACTGCGCGCGCTGCCTGCGCTGCCCCTGGCTGCGCGCACAGCGCATCTGGCAACATGGAATGGCATGCACGGACGTACCCGTATCGACGGGCAGGCGCGCGCCGCAAGCCTTGAGCATCCCCTTCACAAATGCACGCGCACACAGGTTGTAGGTTTGCACGAGCTTGTCCACCTGCGCATCGCGCTGACCTCAGCTGTCGTGAACGCACGCGAGCATCGCCGCCTCTGGCGGAGCGCGAGTTTGCGCGGGCTCTCTGGAGCGGAGGGGTCCTGGCAAAGCAGCGTCGCAGCACGGCAAGCTCCTGCCCAAGCCACCCTCTTGCGGCCTCTGCCTGAATTGCTCCCGCGTCTGCCCTCCTCTCTAGCCTACCTTGTTGAGCTTTGCGTTCTCGACCAGGTAGTGATGGCTGCGCGGGTTGAGGTCGTTGGCGTGCACCTCACAGCGGTGCAGCTTGGCTGCGGGCACGGCGAAGGGCCCGATACCAGCCATCAGGTCCCATACCACATCGCCTGCCTTGAAGCTGGCAACCAGCCGGCTGTGCTCCCCCTCCAGCCGTGAATTCCAGTAGACGTCCCCAAAGTTGAGCTTGAACGCACAGCCACACTGCTTGACCGTGGTTTCGAGTGCTGCATCTGAGGCGCCCGCCAGCCGCGGCACGCTCCCGCCGCTCACCTGGTCGGCCAACACTTCCATAGAGAAGACCCGGAACTCGTTGGTGATGCTGCCGGTCTTGTGTACCACTGTCTTGATCGCTGCGTACTTGTCGACCATGACCTGCGCTATCAAGAGCCGGTAGGGCTCCTGGGGGGGGCGCAGGTTGAGGTGCGCGACATGGCCGATGGTCTCAAACGACCCTGGCACCTCAACCCCCTCGGGCAGCAGCTTGCGCAGCGCCTCGTCAAACGTGTAGTTGGCGTACGAGGTTATCACAGCATGGTCCACAAACGAGCCCCCCTTGTCTTGCGCAAACTTTTGGCAGGCGGCGGGGACGCTGTCGAGCGCGGGCACGTGCTCCGGGTTCAGCAACACGAGCTTCTCTTTGACGCCCTCGCCCGCTGCCACCACGTTGGGGCGCCGGGCTTGATTCAGGAGCACATCCTTGAGCTCCTTCAGGGCCGCCGCAATGCACTGCGGAGCTGCGCAGCCATTTCCAACACCGCTCAAAACCGGCGGACAGGTCAGGGGCGGCGGGGCGGCACACGCAAGACCGGGCAGACGCCCCTCACCTATCCGGAGCGCGACGACGCGGCGGGACTCCTGCATCGATTCCAGCTTGAACGTCGACACCGCTAGGGGCTCTGCGAGGTGCGGCAGCAGTGTCGTCAGCGTGTCGTCAGCACGTCATGCAGCCCGCATGCAGCCGGTGTGATGCAGGGAGAATCCGCACGCACCCGCCATCTTCCCCGGCTGGTACCCCGCTTGCGCGGCCTCGGCCGCCATAGTTTTCGGACCACGTGCGTCGCGCGAACCGGCCGCGGATGGCGGAGGGGCTCGGAGCCTTGGCGGGCTGGCGGGGGGAGGGCGGGGAGGAGCTGCGAGCGGCGCCCGTGAACGATGGCGACGCAGACGTGGAGGTGCCGGAGGAGGCGAGTGTCCCGCCCCTCCCCCGGGCGGCGCAGTCATTCTGTGTTGTGGAGCCGCGCAGCCACGCCGCAGCGCCGCCAGCAGTGCGCGCTGGGCCGTGCCGCGCGACGCCCACTGAGCCGTGCCGCGCGACGCCCGCTCTTGCAGGTCACCATGCTGCTTTCGATGCTCGGCAATGAGCACGAGGCCTACTGGGGGTGCCGCTACGAAAAGGAGCTGGCGGCCGTGCGCGCTGCAATTGCCAGCAACAGTCCGGACCCACTCGAGAGCCTGTTTGTGTGGTTTGGCAAAATGGCCATGCTCATGGCCTGCCAGACCATTAGCAGCGATGAGCTCGCGCTACAGCCCGACAGGAGCGTCGTGTTAGACCTGGGGTGCGGCAACGGTTTCACGTGCGAGGTTTTGCACGCAATGGGCTTCAAGCGCGTGATCGGCAGCGACTACAGTTCGAAGGCGATCAGCCTTGCCCTGGTACGGCCCTGTACGCGGCAACATGCGCAGGCTCCTGGCCCGCATGTGCTGCGTTGTCTCACGCGCCAGGTTGCACAACAAAAAACAGGCAGTGCAAGAGCACTTCAAGATAAAGGCAAGCGCCGAGGCGCAGGGTTCATGGGGCACGAAATACGTGGTGGATGACATTCTGCGAACGCGCATCCCTCCGCAGTCTATTGACTTGATCCACGACAGCGGAACGCTTGATAGCATTGCAATGACGCTTTCTGATCCAGCTGCGCCCTTCGACCCATTTGCTCCCCCCGGTGTGCCCTCGTCCTGTGGCCCGGTCACCCATCAACTTTGCGCGAGCCCCAGCAATCAGGCGGCACGGAGACATGCGCGCCCTGCGTGCGTGACCCTGATGATCTGTGTGCGTCCACCTCCCCCTGTCAGCCTCGGTGGCAAGTATGCGACCAGCACCCACGGGGCAGGAGGCTGCTGTGGCGGCGGAGCAAGAGGGCCGAGGTCAAGAAAGCGGCCTGTTGTGTGACGAGAGCGACGGCGTGCTGCTTGTGGACAAGGAGCACGCACTCTGCGGTTCGGGAATCCAGGGCTATCTCAGCAACGCGTGCGCGCTTCTTCGACCCAAGGTCTGCACGTGCCTGCTCGCTTCCCGTTTGTCGCGTGTGTGGTTGGTGCAAGGGCCCATGGAGCGCCCAGGGTGCGCCCAGAGTGCACGGCCACGCGAAGCGAGTGCTGGTGCAGCTGCATAGGGTCGCGAGGGTTGCTGCGCCCTATCGACGTCTCTGCTGAATCATGCGGATTGTCAGTGCCGCGCTGCCACCAGTCTCCTGGCCCAACGGCGGCGGGCCCCCCGGCGGCGACGCCGGCTCTGCTGGCGGCGCCGCCGGGGGGCCACCGCGAATCCTCCAAAACACGCCGCGCGAGTGTAGTTGTTCTACGAACTGGATTCGAACGAACAACTACACCGCGAATCCTGCGAATCCTGTTCTACGAACAACTACACTCACTCGTGTCAGGCAGCACATGAGGGTTGACGTGCCGGCGTGCGCGCGGAGTGACAGGGCTACCTATTGCTACGCACTTGCAATCATTCGGCGCAAGAGATCAAAAGCCTCCTGGCGTCATCGCCGACCGCGCTCCACTTCGTGCGCGATGTGACAGAGGATGGGAATGCAAGCGGCGTTCTGACCCTCCTCCTGCAGAAACAGCCGCAGAGCTCTGCAGCTCCCTCTGCTTGACGTCCTACATTCACATTTTGCCCTTGATTTCACCGCCACACCGGGCACTAAGTTTTCTATGTGACACAGCTCGGCCCACTTGCGGCCAATGCTGTGTAGCATTGGCCACCGCGAGAATAAAGCTTGCGAGCCAAGCTTGCGAGGACTTTCAAGGAGCAGCTCATAGCCAACCTCTGTGCAGAGGGTGGAAAAATATTCTATTCCGTGTGTAAAACTAGCAAAAACAACTGCGCAGCCCTTCTGCGTTGAGAGCAAGGGGAGCGCATCGCCGTCACCCTTGCCCCTGCTGTCCTTCCAACACCTCGAGACACAAGTGGCATCTACACAGCTATCAAGCGAGGTGTCGTCTGCCGACGGGAAGCACACCACCTCGCAGCCCATCGCGCTGCGCGCTTCGCTGGCCCCAAACTCGTGACAAAGCGGTCGAGCACACGGTCAAACAAAGAGAAGGCGCGAAACATGGCAAGGAACGTGCAACACTATTTCATAGCGTGCTCTCGGTTCCATGATCGCGCCATGTCAAGCGCCTCCTTCTCGTTTCTCTTCCAGTGCTCGGCCGCCTCGTTATTGAGGGGGTCGTCGGGATTCGGTGCAGACATAAGTGCCTGAATGCTGATGAGCACTGTCCGGATCTGGAGCGCCGGGCTCCACTTGTCCTGCATCCACCAGACGAGCACAAGACATCCACCAGCCAGGTGTGCTCATGGTCAGGCATGCTTGCAAGCCCTTGCTCTCCTTTCCACGCCTTCCACAGCTTGCCGCCAAAGCAGGGAGAGAACCCAATCGCAGCTGGCAGCAGCAGGCAGACGAACCAGCCACGGTGCATGAAAAGGGAGGATGCAGCAAGATCGAGCGTCTGCAGAGGTCAAGGGTTGCAGCAGAGAGGAGAAGCAGAGAGGAGACCTTGAGGATGTCAAGGCAAATACGCCCCAGCCGGTCCACGTTGGGATGATATATTTTCGTCAGGAATCGAACCTTCGGAGGCGTCATCGGGTACTCCTCAGGCAGGAAAAGTTCCAGCTTGTATACACCCCCTGCATCAAGCATGCAGCGCTTGCAGGTCACTGCAAAAATCGGTCGCTGACAGACTCGTCCGAGCGACCCACGCGCGGCGCAACGCTAACACGCCGCACAAATGTTGCCGCAGTCGCATTGTCAATGGGGCAGCCGTGCAATTCCCCTCCGCATCGTCTCAAGGTGCAGGCTCGCGCAGCTGGCAGAAACTGCTGGGTGCCTGTTTCTGCCGCTTCGACAGCACCGCGCTCCTCTGCTTAGGAGATCGCAACCGGCCGTCGTCACACCCCCACCGCCTCAAAATCAATTGCGGGGCCTCATACGCACACGCATGAGCAGACATCGGGCCACACAGCATCCCGCGCGCTCTGCCCACATTCGTTGCCGATCGGGTTCCACACGCACCATCGTAGGCCGAATCTTGAGGGCCCGCGATCACCACGTTGAAATACCGCAAATTGTGCTCCGTTGGTGTTGCGCTGATTCCCGGATCAGGCTTCTGCAGCATGCGCTGGGTCTCCTGCCAGCGCGGGGATGCGCACGGACGGTTTAACCTGTCAGGGAGAGCAACGTCTCCACCGCTCTACAGCCAGGCTCGCCGACAACCGCTCATCCCACTGCTGCGGAGTGCTGGGGCATCGCCTTCGCGCCAGGCCAGCGCTCCCCGGGGATAGGAGCGCTCTCCCGGCGCGCTCCCCTCCCGTACCAGCGCAAAAACAGCGCGCGCCCTGTGCTCTCAGGCCGCCGCGCGCGGCCCTCGGCGCCGCGGGGACAGCGCGCGCTGAGCAGCCGCCGTAGTAGGACACACCTTCTGAATTCTGCTGGAAACCGCCATTCTCGTCCGTCCACACACTCGGGCTCTCCCCTCCCCCTTCTACCCCAGGAGAGCTGGAGCGGCGGGCGTGCGCGACAGCCAGCAGTCAGTAAAAAAAGATTCAAAAAAAGAAAAGAGAGGCGACACGAACCCCTGGATGCACAGCCGATCACAGCGCAAGTGAGTTTCCATGGCCGAGGACGGCCTGATGCAGCAGGAGGAGCGGAGCGGGACGGGACGATGGCTTCGTGCCAATGTCGTGGAGCATCCGCGGTCCATGCAAGTGAGTGTCCATGGCCGAGGACGGCCTGATGCAGCAGGAGGAGCGGAGCGGGACAAGGATGCGGGCCCGGGCGTCACGAGCGGGATGGCGCTGCTCGAACTGCCCGCGGAGGCGCTGTTGGAGGTCGTTGCCGTCGTCCTGGAGGGGGGGTTAGGGTTTATGTTGTCCAGCCTGGCGCTGGTGTCCAAGCGCTTTGCGACGGCCATTGTGCCGGCGTTCCGCGCGTGCCGGATGTCGGCCGCCCGGCCGTACGGCGCGTACGAGGAGCCGTGCAGGGGCGGCAGAAGGGCTTGCCCCGCCGAGGAGCGTGTGCGCATCTGTCGCCAGTGCCTCGCCTCTTCAGCGGGGGCCTGCGCGGCGTGCGACGAGTGCAATGCGCGGGTACTGGCCTGCGCGAGCTGCGGGAGGCTGCAGCGGGGTTGCTGGCACCTTGTCGCCGGAGCAGTGTGCGCCAGCTGCGCTCGGCCGGCGGTCTGCGGCGAGTGTACGGCGGTGTGCTCTGTGTCGCGGCTGCTGGGCGCAGACGGGGGGGCGCGCCTGCCGCAGCTGCGCCTGCCCCCAAGGTATACCAGCGCGCAGTGCGCTTGCCGCGTGGCACACGCTCGAGCGCGCTCGCATGTGATGCCAGCTCTGGGGACAGTGACGGGCCAAGCGGGAGCGCTGACTGTTAGCGTATGTACACATGATGATGCAGGCATGTGCAAGACGTGTGCAAAGCTGGATGCCTGCTTCTTCTGCGGCATGGGTGTTTGCGCAGCAGCCGCGCGCGATCCCAGTAGCGTGGCATGGCCTGCGGAGATGGACGCGAGCGAGCGTTGGCTGATCCGTGTTTGCGGTGGCTGTACGCGGCGCGTGTGCCGCCACTGTTGGGGGGAGGATCTATGTGGGCCGTGTGAGTGGGCGGAGCGCATGCTCGAGTGGGAGGAGGGCGAGCGCGCATACCAGGACTTCCTTGCCTACTTGTGAGTCCCGTGCTGCTGTGCCTAGTGCAAATTATTACAAAGTCCTGATTAGCAGCAGACGCGAGCAAGTTTCTGTGAATGCGGCGTCTCCGTTGAAGCCGCCGCCGGGCGACACGACACGCCCCTGTTGGCCTGTGTCTGCGGGCTTGGGGCGCTGTCACGGTCCAGGTCTCTGGCCGGGCTCTGGTCTTGTCTCCTACAGATTTGGGGACAGGCCGAGGGCCGCCTGTATTTCGGGTGAGGCGCCCGTGGCGAGGTCTTGCACACTGACCCCGCCGTTCTCTGCCGCTCCTGCCTTGGCGCCCTGACCCCCGCGCAGAACACCCTCAGAACACAGCAGAACACCCTCCGAACACAGCAGAACACCCTCAGAACACCCTCCTGTCAACACCCTCCTGTCAACGCCGAAACGGCTAGGGCCGCTTCACACGCCCCGCGCGCCGGGCAGCGTGGAGCAGACGAGAACGAGAGGATACCGCATGCACGAGGGCAAAAGAGTGCATCCCGCATGCACCAGGGCTCGCTCGCTCTCTCTCTCTCTCTCTCGCATACCGCATGCACCAGGGCTCGCGCGCTCTCTCTCTCTCTCTCTCGCATACCGCATGCACCAGGGCTCGCACGGTGTCAAGGTGCCCCATGGCCGTGCTCCAATGCAATGCCGTCAGTCCGTCCTTGTCTGCTGCCTCTGTGGACGCCCCTGCCAGTTGCCGGTATCGTGGCGCACGCCCGTCACTGTCGTTGGTGCCCTACGCAAGCATCTGTGCGCAAGAGGCCGGGGAGGCGGGCAGGGTAGTTGCGAGAGCGCAGACGCCAAACAGCAGGCAGGAGCAGGGACGGCAGCAGACGCGGGAGCGGGGCAGGGAGACAGGACAGGCCAGAAAGACAAGAAAGGCCAGAAAGACAAGAAAGGCACGAACGGCACGAACGGCACACCATGGTCCAAGAGGGCCTTGACCGTAGCTTGGTGTCCGCGCAGCGCCGCGTTCATGAGCGGCGTGCTGCCCTTGCCGTCCCGCGCGTCCACTTTGGCGCCAAGCAGAAGCAATAGCCGGCTGGTCCAGATACCCACACGAGACAGGGTCACAAGAGACAGTGCGCAAGCCGCACAGAGGAGCAACACCACACCACGCCAAAAGGACACGGCAGGACGCGCGTGAGCAGCAGCGCGTGCCGTGCTCCACAAGGCTTGCGCCAGCAGCTCATGCGCAGGACAGTGCAATCGCCGCAGACACCCGACACCCGACACCCGACCCCAGCCACGAGACACGTGCGCGCCCTTGCCCCGACAGCAGAGGGGCGCTCTGCACATGGAGGAGTGCACATGGAGGAGAAGGCTTGAGGAGGGCGGAGACACGGCTGACCTGGTCAACTCGTCTGCCTCGCGCACGCTCCAGTGCAAGGGCAGGCGAGCACCTCGGTCTCCTCGGTCTTCTGCATCTTCTGCGTCCTCTGCGTCAAGCTTGCCCACGCTGCCCTGGGAGGCAGCGGCAGCGGCAGAGGAAGGGGGCTGATGCAGGCTGAGCGCGAGTGTTTGGGCTCTGAGTGGGGTGAGATGCTGGATCAAGCGCCGCCGCTCGCTGCCCTCCATGTCGTTGCGCGCAAGCCAGGCCAGATCGCACCACCACTTCATGGTGCCTGGCACCTCGCTCCCTCCATACTCGTGACCTCGCCGCTCGCATCCAGTGTTCATGTGGATGCAGACACGCGACAGAAGCTCTTGCCGCGCCTCCGCCGTCCATAGCATCCGCCCGACTGCACACGCATGCACCACAAGGCAAGGCTCAGAGGCGCGCACCTGCCCTCGCTACCTCCGCCTCCCTACCTCCGCCTCGCCTCTTTTCTCCCTGCCTATTTCCACCACCCCTCGCATCTTGCCCCGTCTTTCAACGGGCGGCAGGCGATCAAGAGCACAGGGGGCAGAGGGCGGCAACGGGACAACGGTGCGGGGGCAACCAACTTGGTTGAAGCCACAACGTACCTCGTTGAAGCCACACCACGCCCTCAAGGCCGGTGGGGAAAGTGAGGCTCTGAGTGCCACGTTGCGGAATGACGCGTCTTCCGGCCAGCGCCAGATAGCAAGCATGGTAGCTGAGCGCCGCGCCCAGCAGGCTGCAGCTGCCCGACAAGACAGCGCTGCTCATGCGGGAAACGAGTCTGAGGCACATGGCGTCTTGCATGACGTCTTGGGCGGCTTGTTGCATGCCTTGCGCTGTGCCTCCCTCTATGCGCCACAGGGAGATGGAGCCAGAGGAAGAGACGCAGGCAACATGCTGGCCAGATCCGTCACTCGTCAGGCATGCCACATTCCCTGCGTTGTCACCCCCATCCTGGCCACCACCGTCCTCGGAGACGCGCACCAGCCCAGTGTGGGGGCACCAGGACCAGAGGGCGCGACCTTTGGCGACGACTAGCGCTGTCGTGTCAGGCACGGCAGGCGCCGTGCCGCGCCCACGTGCCCCTGCCTCTGGCGGGAGGCTCCTGCTCGCTGCTTCCTTTCCCTTGCTGGAGCGCGCTTGCGCAGAGCTGCTGGAGGCTGCATGCGCCGAGGCTGCGTGCTTGTACGTGCAGCACACCACGTGCCGCGCAGGCCAACCCCCGGGAGGAGAGACCCTCACCGCCACCTCCATGACGCCCAGCGGCTCTTGCAGACTCACGCGCCCTACCCCGCCATGGTGCCTGAAGACGAGGATGTCGACGGCACCATTGAGGGAGCCCACGGCCACGGAGGCACTTGGGCCGTGGAGCCATTGCACTGCCAGCAGCGTGTCAGAGCCGCCGACAGCATCGCCGACAGCAGCGCGCTTGCCCCCATGGCGCAAACATGCCGGCGTTACCACTGCCACAAGTGCGCAACCTACGCCGCCTTGCACGCAGCCTGCGTCTGTCGCGTCGTGCCGAGCATGCCGCGGGAGGGGGAGCTTGGCGGCCTTGGCGCCTTTGCTGGGAGTGCCCTTGCCAGGAGCGGCTCGGGCAGGAAGGAGACGCGAAAATGCCCACAGTGTGAGCACTTGATGACTGGCCAGGGCAAGAAGCCCGACGCTGCCTCGCTCCTCCGCCCCATCCCCTCGGCCGCATGCCGATTGACCCTCCTTGGTCAGGCCAACAAGGTGCGGGGAGACAAGGGATTGGCGCCAGGCGAGGGTCTGGACGACAACCGTCTGCCGCTGCCGGAACGCTTCTTCGCGCGTGGCGGCATGCGCACACTGGTCGGCAGCTTCCGCGCCGCCAGCCTTTGCACCATACCACACGCACCCGAACAGCTTGTTGTCACGCCGGCGCCGTTGTTTCTGCGCCGCGTCGTCCGCTCCGTCTCCTTTCCTGCCGCCTGTGTTGCCTCTCTTGCTGCCCCCTCCTCGCGCACGGCCACGCGGCGGGCGCCAGGACGGGAGATGACCATCGTCGTCCTCATCGTCGTCAATCATGTCTTGATCTGAGTCCTCGTCCACATAGACCGGTTTGGCGCCTGCGCTTGCCCTCCCTCCCTTGCGCCTCCCTGAAGCGCCTGCCTGAATCTTGGTCTCGTCTGTCTCAGCAGCTGCCGAGGCGGGCTTGGGGCGCTTGCTCGGGCTGCCACGTGGAGCTTGGGAGGCTGGGAGGCGGAGGCCATGCTCAGCCGCCACTGCGTCTTCAGGCCGGCCCTCTGTGCCCGCGGCGCCCTGGGACCCGCTTGCTTGCTGCTTGCTTCTTGCGCGCTGTTCCAAGGGGCGTGGCCTGCCGTGGCCTGACGCTGCCTCGTCGGCGCGAGCTGCAGGCTGGGAATGCGACTGGTCCAGCACCTCCAGGTCCTCTGCCTCGCGCGCCTCCTCATGTCGCTTCCGCTTCTTGTCGTCTGCGTTCTTGTCGTCTGCGTTCTTGTCGTCTGCGCCACCGTCGCCGAGGCCGCCGTCCGTGTCTCGCCCCTGCTCCTCTCGCTCCTGCTCCTCCCGCTCCTGCTCCTCCCGCATCCTCAGCTTGGCCGCATTTTTCATGTGAATGCGCAGCTCGACTTGCAAGAGCTTGCGCAAGGCGGTCTCATCCAACGCGCACGCCGCCACGTCTGCCGCGTGATTCAAGAGCACCCAGGACCCGGAATCGAGCAAGAGGGTCGAGTCTTGCTGGCTGAGGCGCTGGGCTTTGGCGTATTGCGGCACGTCAATCTTGCCCAAGCCCTGCCGCGCCTCATCAAACCGCGAAAGGAACGCCTGCACCACCCGCTGCTTTGCCGCCCGCGCGGCGTCGGACTTTTCGTCGTTGCCTGCAGCCTGGTGCGGGGCTGGACGCGCATGGTGCTTGGCCAGCTCTGGCGCATGGTCCTGCCCCCCTCCATCCGGCCACCTGCCTGCGTCCTCAGGGCCAGCGCCTGTACCCGCAACGCCAGCCTTGCCACCCCGCCCACGCCCTTTGCCGCGCGCGGATGCCCCGCGATCGGCCTTTCTCGCCGCCGTCTGCGCCGTGTGTGGCGTGTGTGACGCAGCGGCGCTGGCAGCAGCGTCTTGGCAACCGTCACTGAGGTTGCCACAACCGTCATTCAGGTTGCCACCTGCCTCCACACCCTCACTCTCGCCGCCCATGTAGCTGTCTCCAGCTCCTCCTCCTCCCTGCCCCTGCCCCCGCCCCCGCCCCCGCCCCCGTCCCCGCACCCGCCCCCGCCCCCGTCCCCGCCCTCGCTCTGGACCGGGAGGCAGAGTGGAGGACGGAGGGGCGAGGGGCGCAAGTGTCTCGCTCGCCTCACGCGCAGGCACGTCCTCCTCGGCCTCAGACTCGGTGTCATGGTCGCTGTGCGGGCCGCCATCAAGTTGCGGGATGCTCTCTGCGGGAACGACAGAAGGGTGCAGCCCATCAGGAATGCCCTCACGAGCAATGCCCGCATGAGCAATGCCCGCATAAGCAATGCCCGCATGAGCACTCAGCTCATCAGCAATCGCCTCCACCCGGCCCGCGCCTGACGTGCGCGACGCATGGGGATGTGGTTGTGGCACGGGGGCCCCTGTGGCGCTGGCGGGTAGCAGCAGAGACGTTGCTGTGGTTGATGTGGTTGCTGTGGTTGCTGTGGTTGCTGTCGTTGTATGCGCCAAGCCTGCCAAGCATATCGGGAGGCGGCGAGCGGCGGGAGGCGAGCACTGCTGGTGGGTGTGGGATTGGCTGTGAGCACGCGGGTGGTTCTCCACAGTATGTCTCTCCCCAGTGTCTTGCTGCGGTAGGGCGCCATCCAGCTGCGCGATGTTGCTGCCCGTCCATGCTTGCCCCTCCATCTCATTCCGCGCGCGTGCCGACAGCGCAGGCACAGCATCTTGCTGCAGGGCTGTGCTGAGGTCCTGTAGAGGTTGGGAGAGAGAAAAGGAGAGGGCGGGAGTTGCCCAGCCGCGCGCATCGCACGCCTCGGCTTGGTGCACCGTAGTCTGCCCGTCACTGCTCGCCGCCACCAGCAGGCAGCCCCCATTCTGCGCCAGCCCCTGCGGCGACCAGCCTGCCCCCGCGTCCCCATGCCCGCCCACCACACGCATCATTCGCCACACACACACGCACGTGCGCGGGCGGGCGGGCGCTTGGAGCAGACGGTACCGGCGGCAGCCCCTAGCACGGCTAGCTACTAGCACAGCACGGCTAGCTACTAGCACCTCTCTCCGCTAACATCCTACACAGAGACTATGCCAGGTTCCAAGACCCTTCGTTTGTACATGTGCTATGGTAGTCCGTGTGAGAGCGCGCGAGGCCAATGTGTAGAGCACATGTCAAGGAAACCTGCGCACGTGAAGAAAGGCGCCCACCGCACGCTCAGGTCGGAGAGCAAGAGAGAATCTGGCGAACAGTCACTGCACCCAGCGCATCATGGCAGTGCGTGCGGGCAAGGCGAGAGGAACGCACAAGTCAGCCAGCCTCCTCGGTCGCACCGGCGGGCACAGCACGGTGCCGGGCCTCCGGCGGCGGGCACAGAGCGCGCCGCATGCTGCGACAAGCATTGCGCATCCGCTGCGGACAGAAAACATGCCCAGCCGCCACAGACGGCCAGTAGCCGCGGGCACCTGTAGTCGTTGACGCCATAGCCCGACAGGGGGCTCTTGTCGCCGCGCATGAGGGGTATCGCACCGACCTTGCCCTGCTGCACCGTGTCTACCAAGGAGACCTGTCGCCGCATTCACCTCGCCCCGCAATTCAGCGTCGCGCAAGCACTGCGCCGCCTGTCACACGGTCGCCTGGGCATACATGCCACAGGCCCCACAGGCCCACACCGCACTGCACCCCCCCTCCGCCCGCATCTGCATACGCGCGGATGCTGCTTTTTGCGAGCGCAGCCGCCCACTCACACACGCGCGGCGCGCCTGGCGCGCGCGGCATCACGACGGCAGGTGTCTGGGGGGCGGCCACACCGTCGAGCCCGACACCACCGCAAGCATGCCTTCGGCGGACCAGCTCACGCAGTTGCCCGTCCTGCACCGGAGACCGCGCACACGCCACACACAGCCGGGGCGGGGTGAGAGACGAGGAAGGGTCAGCACGCGAGCAAGGCGCGCGATGAGGCAAGGGTGGGGGAGGGGAAAGGGGGGGTTCCGTGCCTGCACGCGTCCTCCAGCACCCACACCTCTGCGGGGTCGTCCACGCCGCCCTCCTCGGCTGCCATGATGAATGAAAGTGGAGCACGAACTTTGCCAGTTTGAACGCTGAGCA
>Ga0115006_10001130_pt1 | contig 16179 bp, 12 predicted proteins | sample ArcOceMetagenome_3_FD_88943 | JGI IMG/M metagenome (GOLD analysis project Ga0115006, IMG submission 88943) | Marine eukaryotic phytoplankton communities from Arctic Ocean - Arctic Ocean- Svalbard ARC20M Metagenome | ecosystem: Environmental > Aquatic > Marine > Oceanic | place: Arctic Ocean...
ACCCATGCCACGTAAGAAGTCACGTCCTTCCCATGCCCCCCCCTCCTCATCCGAAAATGTCTTGGTCCACCACCCCCCCCCTTCCGTTACTTCCCTCGATTCTTACCTCTCGTTCGTAAAGATGGTTCCTAGCTCCCCGTCCTCTGTGTACCGTATGGTGATAGTTCGCGAGAAGTCAATGTTACAGGGGGCAACCTTTTTCTTTACATTCGACCCTGCACCTGACCCACATTCACCGCCTGTTCCGGTCGAGTTGCGCATTCTGGCCCGTCGCAAGCGGCTGCCCAAGTCGTACCTGATATCCCTAAACAAATCAGATCTGAGCGAGGATTCCAGGGAGAGGAGGAGCAAGGTGAGGGGAGGTCATGCCTACCTTTCGCTCTACGCTCTTCGCTGCAACTAACAGCACTCTCTTCTACCCTCTCCTCGCAGTACTATCTGGGTAAAATCAAGGTCAAGGGCGGTAATGATTACGTGCAGCATGACAAGGTGAGGGCTGAACGGGCTGTACATCACCTCGCTTTGTAACTTACAACACTTCCCGCGCTCGCTTCGCACATTGCAGGGAATAAATCCGAACCGCCTCCTGGACTTTGACGAACAAAAGGCCGATAGCGAGGAGGAGGAACCAACTGAAGAGAAGAAAGAAGGTGAGGGCTGGAGCAAAGCGAAAGCATATTGCCTATCAGAAACCCTCAGCTCGTCGCTACGCTCCTCGCCCATATCGCCCACCACTTTAACTAACAATCTTCCGCTCGTCGCTTCGCTCCTCACCGCTTCTAACATCTCGCTCTCTCCCTCTCTTTGCTCGTCGCAGCGGATAGGCAACTGGACGAGGTGAGCTAGCAACGCAATCTCAAGCAGCGAACATCACACAAGCTTGGACTTCTGTACAAGACGCGCTCCCCTACCAATCGCCGCAATAACCCTCACCCGTCATCCCAACCTCTTTCGCGATTCGCTTCGCTTATCGCAGCTCCTTGCTCACCGCCATGAGCTTTCTTGCGTTCATATTTCCACCACTGACAGCTTGGATAGCGTTATCAATGTTGGAATCCCCACTGTGACAGGAGGTGAGATATATGGACTACAACGCCAGGCTCTTCTCATTGTCTGTGACTAACAACGCCTTCTTTCGCTTTTCCTGCCACCTTCAGTTGGTAGATCTGCCACTTCTCCACCCTTCAAGGGCACCACAAGGGACACGAAGCTCACTCACAACGCCAGAGTTCTCGTGGAACGGGCATCCCGTAACGACCTGATGATAGAAAGTATTTACATCATGTCTGGCCACGAGAATTCCTCGCTTTGCGCTGGTACTCAGGATTACTACGGGAGGAGGATTTTGGCATCCGAGAAGGTGTGTCCACGGTGGCATCTGAGGCAGCAAATAAGGAAACTTTCTAACGTTCGCTTCGCTCCCTTCCCTCCCTTTCGCCCAGAACTTCTACGTCTCCTACACCAAGGGTGGCGACCCTCGCCCCTCCGCTTCCCCTCCACCCCCATCCCCTCCCCCTCAAACTTCAACCCTCCAGATGGGCCGAATCGAGAAGAACAAGGTGGGTGCAGGAGGGCAGGAGGAGCGGAGCGACAGCAGCATATCGTATATCTCTTCAAGATGAGAACCTTTAGCTCGTCACTTCGCTCCTCGCACATACCCCACCCAGCACTGTAACTAATCACCCTTTCCCACCCACCCACCCCGCTTCCACCCCCGCCCGTAGTGGGCGGTGCAGTTCACGTACCCACTAACACCCCTCCAAGCATTTGGCGTATGTTTGACTCGCTTTGAGTGATAATAAAATTTGTACTAACTGTTCTTGATAAAGGGTTTGTGTTTGGTTACGATGTAATGTAGCAACAGTACAGTTAAGTGTAGTTCTCTCTCCACCACCTAGACTCGAACTCAATCTCAAACTCTCACTACCCCTCCCTCACACCCACCACCCACCCACCCTCACTCCTCTCTCCTTAACCCACTCCAGCGCGCTTATCGCTTGGTCTTAGCGTTGATGAGGGCCTGTAGTTCCTCCTTGCTCATACCACCCGCGACCTTCTGCTGCTGTGCCTTCCTCTCCTCGGCCTCAGCCTGAGCCCTAGCCACAATCTGCGCAGCCTCCTCCTTCTCGGTGAGGTTTCCGGCTCCTCCCTCGGAAGCTGCAGCTGCAGCTGGGGCGGGAGAGGGGGCACCTGGGGCCCATGAACAAGCGCCTGCTGATAAATTTGACATACTAAGTGGCTGCTGAGGAGGAGGAGAGGAGCGTTGGAGACGAAGGTGTAAGAAACTCCGTTAATTAGCCGTTTTTTTTATCATTATGAATGTACCGTAGGTATCAATTGATTTGTCACCTAAAAGCGGCTGAACATGCCCTTAGGATGCCCTATGAAGCCAAAAAATGGACCACCCCTCTCCGGGACCGGCCGTCCACCAAGATCAAGAAATGTCATTTGGACGTCAACGAATCAAAATAAAGCGGAAACCAAGCCAAGACACAAATACAACCTACATGCGCCCAATCTTGCTTCGCATTCAACCCCCAGTCCTTACATGAATAAAGTGCCCCTGAAAAGCCCAAAATTTCCGCTTCGTCCGACAAATCGTCGTTAGTTACATCTATACCGCCGTTGGAGCCTTCGTCGGAGCATGCGTCGGAGCCACCGTCGGAGATGTCGTTGGCGATGCCGTTGGCGATGCCGTCCCCGGGAAGCAGCACACCTCAACATACCCGCTTCCACAAACGCTTCCGGCGCAGTCAATGTCCTCAGCGCCATCCAAGAGCTTCCAAGAGAACCCTTCCTCCACGCAAATTTCGACTGCTAATGTGGAGCATTTATTCTTGACCGAGATTATGTTGGAACTGACTTCCAAGGCTTCTACCTACAAGAAGCGAAGCGGCGAGCATGGGAGTTAGGTGGAGTTAGGTGAGATTAGGCGAGGAGCGAAGCGACGAGCTGATAAAGTAAGCGTCAGGAACAAAAACCACACGCGCTTGTACCTTCATACAAGACGCACCCTCTCCCCAGCCACCGCTATAATTCTCACCCATCGTCCCAACCCCTTTCGCGATGAGCGAAACGAATCGCAGCTTCGTGATGACAATGACAAGTTGAATGGGCTCAATCTCTGCTTCGCTCGTCGCACCCCTTCTCACCTGCCTCAATTCGTACTGCACCGCATTCTCTGGATCCCACACGCGATCCTTGTCAAAGTAAATATAGCAACCCCCCCCGGCCACGCCGAAGTTCCCCCTGGTGCAATGCCATCCCTCCCCTCCAGTGCAAGATCCTTCAAAGTCGCAATTTTCCGCCACGACTGATGTCATGGCAGCCTCCTTCTCGGACCCGACCAACTCCTCGGAGCAACCCTGCACCCCGAACAGCAACGTGTTCCTCATGTAGCTACCATCGTAGTTGCCGACTGAGTACAGGTTTTGGGCAACCTCTCCTGCACTGAGGCCCATTGGCAGAGGAGGTCGATTTTCATCAACCACGCAGCAGCCGTCGGATTCGACGTACCGACAGGCTCGCCTTTTGTCCAAATCAAGCCAGTAGTTGAAGCCATCAATTTCCTTTGCGACCACGCGGTTGTAATATTCGACCAATGAAGGTGCACTGTTGTCGAAAGAGGACGTTGAGAATAGGCACTCACTCTGCGAAGGAGAGGAGCGTAGTGACGAGCTGAGCATTTCTGATTGGTAATTGCTGTCACTTCTCTCCGGCCGTCCTTCGCCCCCCCCCTCCACCTGGAGCATTTCATGGAAATCCCCCAAACCCTCGTCGTTGTATTTTTCAGGATTCTCGATGGAGAACTTTAGCAAGGCCATGTCAGGGTCGCATCTACGATGAGTGAAGCGAATCGCGAAAGGGTTTTGGATAATGGGCGAGAATTACAGTGTTGGCTAGTGAGGGTGTGCGTCTCGAACAGAGGTACCGGTGGATGCGGCTTTTGATGCTAGTGTTGACACTGCAAGTTCGTCGCTTCGCTCCTCGCTTGGTCTCGCCTGCAATGGAACGCCTTTTCTCCAGAGACAAATTGATCTTCATGTAATCCGTGTCCCCAACATTGTAGAGCTCGGTGAAGGAAGAAAAGAGAGAGAAATAGTAGATGTCGCTGGGCAACGTCGGGCCATCAAGATAGTCCTCGAAATGCATGATCCGATTGATCTAAGCAAAGCCATTCAATCTGTTAAACGAGAGCTGGAAGTTTTCTTCCGTGGAGAAGTAGGCCGCGTACATGACATCGTCGGAGGTGATATTGGCGTTCCACCCTCCGATCCTTCCCGCATCGACAATATAGAACGTGCCCAACCTAATGAACCACGAGTTGTCGTGGCGGAAGTGAAAGAAGTCCTACCCCTCATCCTGGGCCCCAATAAGGCTCCGAGCGATCTCGGCCCAGTAACTCTGACGGATCGCCCTCTCCTTTCCAGTCTCGTAGATTAGAGGAAGAACGTGAGGAATGTGGATGTCCAAGCCATGGCCTCCGTCGCTCATGTCGAGAACCCTCACGTTCTTATTCCCACACGAAAGCTCGTCCGTTGAGGCTGCAATGAAGGTTGTTAGTTATTGTGCTTTAGTAGTTTACGTTCGTCGCTTCGCTCCTCCCGTCCTCATCCCATCTCACCTCCGTATTCACAAGGGAGCTGGTCACGACCACTATTCCACTTCTGATTAGCATAAGCGGTGACAACGCCGCCATCAAGCACATATGAGAAATCCAGGTTGTAACTTTTTCCTGCTTCCATGTCGATTGGGGTGCCAAATTGGAACATCTGGAAGTTCCTAGCCTGTTCGCTATCTCCAAAGAAGAAGGCCATTTCCTCCGCTCGACCATCCAAGAGCGTATCACCGTCTCCAAGATAAACGGAAGGGTGGTAGCCGATGCCTTGGTAGTCCTTACTCCTAGTAGCGAACCCCGCCTTTGTCTCGACGCTCTGCCCAGTCTCTGTCCCAGTCTCGTCAGTCAGAAGAACATCTGCCTTGACGATTCATGCGCTGCACCAAGAGACAAATCCCCAGGTATATGTCCCCGCAGACGGTTGGGAGGTCAACACGAAATCTTCCATTGCGTTCTTGTTCGCGAGGTCAAGCCAGTCTGAGACGTAGTTCATGTTGAGGTCCTTAACACAGTTGTCAAACGTCTTTAGGTGATCATGGCGCCAAGTCGGATAATAGGAGTTTCCGTCGTTCGTACTGATCTGCTCCCCATACACTATGTCGCAGTTGTGCTGACCTCTGTAGATGTGAGAGTAAGCGTCTGGTAAGTTGGTTGGAGTGCCGCGAAAGATAGCAATTGACTGCAGAGAAACCTTAAACGTCGCTATATTGGCTTCCTTAGCTTGTCCCGCAGTCATACCCTGGTTGTCGTAGGAGCCGAGGTTCCTTTTGTTAGGGCTGAGCTTCCTCCTCCTCCCCCCTTCAGAGGATATATCGCGAAATTTCATGGACGTTTTCGGCTTCGTGGCATCATTGCCGTTCTTTGAAAATACGAACAAGAAAGCTCAACAACAGATTGCGATAGCCAAGGCCACACCCCCAATAAGCATGGCTTTGGACTTCCCGACTTTCCCTCCATGCGACAGTGGCGCGCGGTCTGAATCCCTGCCTTCTCCTTTCATATCCTTAATTTCGGTCATTTTTAACCCTTTCATTCTCAAAAAAGCAATTTTGGATTTCAAAAGGTGAACTTTGCAGGCACAATTCCACTCACGTTTTTCGAATACGAAATCCGCCCCTACATTTGGTACAATTTTGAATGATGAGGGGTACAGCCTTTTTTACCTTCCTTGTCACAATGGTCATGGGAAGGGTGCCTTGCGACAACTTGTCGCAAGACAATTGGTTGACTTATCTCAACGCGGACAACAAGAACATCAGTAGCCAACTCCTCGGAGGTAATGTAAAGAATGCGTCTGACTGTGCATCAGAATGTGTAGATAACCTCGGTAAAGATCCTACAACAGGTTGCACGAGCTACACATATTATCATGCTGACTATCATGAGGGACGGCTGGCTGGCAAATGCTACGGCGATGGGTCTGGTTCCTAGGCTCTTGTGTACTCCTCGCTCGAGAACCCAGGCGTTTATGGTGGAGTTACGAGCGGCCAGAATGATCCACTGAACTATGTGACTTCATGCTCCTCCATCGAAGACTGCTCAGCGAATGGTGTGTGTGATGCCAAGACCAAGACTTGTAAATGCTATCCGCAGTGGATGGGCAAGTACTGCGGTCAACTCAATTTCCTTCCAATAGATAAAGAAGCAGGTCTCCAATCGAAAGACCAGAAGGTCGCGTCAACAGCTGGGGTGGCAGTGTATTGCTTGGGGATGATGGCAAGTACCACATGTTCGCAGCGGAGATGACCCACAATACCGGCATTGTTGTTTGGATGAGTAACTCAAGGATTCGACATGCAGTGAGGTGAGCTTGGACAAGGAGCGGGAGGGCTGGACAGCTAGAGCTAGATCTAACATACCTTCCTCTCGCTTCGCTCACAGTGACGATGGAGATAATTTCGTCTCTTCCGACATCACTTCGCCGGTCTGGGGTCATGAACCCACTGCTGCCCGCGCGCCTATCGGAGAATACGTAGTATTTTTCACGGCCAATTTTGACGAGATCCCTTGCAGTGGGGTTGAATGCATGAACAGGGACAACGGAAACTCAGTGGTTGACGAGGGTACCTGCCTTCCCGACACCCAGTGCATATCTTACCCTGATCTCCTTACCTCAAGGATCCCGCAGGTCCATGGTCAGAGCCGGAGCTGATTCCGACGGGTGAATTTGGTAATGTTGACACGAATCTTGCACCCATTATCTTGGACGATGGCTCTCTCATAGGTTTGGGCAGGCCGCCCTACATTTGGCGAGGTGAGATTGGACAAGCAGCGCAGGGAGCTGCCTGATGCTGCTATACAATAGTCTAACCCCCCCTACTCGTCGCTTCGCTCATCGCAGCCAAATCTTGGAATGACACGTCGACTTACTCGGTAGAGGTAGTGGAGTTGACTGTTCTCGGTGAAGATCCGTTCCTCTACGTTGACCCTAATGACAGCTCAATCCTTCATGGCCTCTCACGCTGGTGGGTGGGATTCCAGGGGTGGACATGCGTGGTCCCTTGACGGAGGCAAGGTAAGACGGAGCGAGAAGCAGAGCGACAGCGCACGCAATGAATTGCTAAATCCCCCCTCACTCCTCGCCAGACGTGGAAGGTACATGAAGACATTGCATCTTACGGCAGCTTGATCGAGTACACTGACGGAACCACTGGAGTGTTGACGAGGCGAGAACGGCCCCACCTGATCTTCGGTGAAAAGGGTGAGTTGTTGGCCCTCACGAACGGCGCAACGTTGGATCCCTGCACGCACCCAGAAGCTTGCGAAAAGGATTATTGCTTCACAGCGTTGCAGAAGTTAAATCAATAACCCATTCGAATTCCATCTATAAACTCGCTCCTTTTTTCTCTTATTCCCCCCTTTCCTCCTCCACCACTCTCCCCAAACCCTCCAAAACTTTTCCCACCTCAACCGTCCCTCCCACTTCTCCACCAGCTCCCAGTACCCACTCGTACCAATCGTTGTAGCTCATCGCTGCCCACTTTACGGGCAGCGCACACCCGTCGTTCCCTAGTCCATTCAGTATGTCGCAGCAGTCCTCGACGTCCATCTCCCCATCCCCTCCCAGCAGCGCCTTGACCCCCTCAAGCTGTCCCTCGTTAAAATAAGCCTCCCCCCAAGTCACCACTACGGGCTCGGCATCGGGCTCCGCCTCGGCCTCGATCCTCCTTCTAGTGTCGATCTTGAACTCTAGGCTCTGGAGGTCCCAGTACCACTCAATCCTCTCCTCCTTCTCAATCTTGTCAAAGGCGCTCTTCACCAGGATCTCGATGGCCTTGAGCTCGCCGGTCACCCTCACGCCGACACTTTCCTCGATCTCATCGTAGCACTTCTTTCCAAGCCCCTCGATCTTTCCACAGGCCGCGAGCCCGCAATCGTAGAGCCTCTGCAACCTGCTCGCCAGCAGCTCGCTCTCGTACCAGATGTTCTCGTGCATCTTCTTCACCCTCCGTTTGTCCATCTCCTTCTTTCTTTTCGCCTCCTTATCCCCCTCTCCCCCCTCCCCCTCCTCCGCCTCTGCCCCTCCGCCCTTCTCATCATCATCATCATCATCAACCGGCACTGCAAACGCCTCGCTTCCCCAGCTATTTGCGTACGCCACGGCCTTCTCGAGCGTCCCCAGTAGGATATCTGTGACATCCACCACCTCCTCCTCCTTCCCGTTGCCCTTGCCCTTGCCCTTCTTTGTGTCGACAACCTCCTCGACCTCCTCCTTCTTCGCCATCACAAACTCCTGCGAAATGAAGACGCTGGGTGCGGCCTTGGCCCTCACCCCGCCCTTCTCCCCTGCACCCTCTTCCTCCTCCTTCCCTTTCCCTTTGCCCTTGCCCTTGCCCTTGCCTCCCTTCTTCGCACCCTTGCCCTTCGCACCCTTGCCTCCCGCATCTTCCTCCTCCTCCTCTCCGACCCCCTTTAGGGCCCCCTCCCCTTCGCTCTGGTCGACCTCGCCGACCCTAAAAGCCCACGTCGTGTGAAGCCCTGAGTGGCAGCTATCCATCAACAACTCGATGCCCTGGAAGAACCTGTCGACCTCGAGCTGCATCAAGTAGGCAAAGTTCCCCTTCGTGCAGTGGACCCTTTTCTCAATCCAGCCATCCTCCCTTGTCTCAACGAGCCTATTCTCCACCTCGGCCTTCCTCTCTTCCACCTTCTTCCACAGCTGATCCCTGAGCTCTTCCACCCTGAGCCCAAGCTCTGCCTTAGTGAACTCATCAAACCTCATGTCGGTGTCGACGCTGTTGAAGCTCTTGAGGAACGCGGTCACGCACTCCTGTTTGTCATCGGAGGCGATGAGCAACTCATTGAAAGCGACTCTGACGTCGTGGAGATGCTGAGCGAGCTGAATGCGCTCCTCCCTCAAGCCCCTCAGAACCTTTTTGACGAGCTTTTCGAACTCGCTGCTTCCATCCGCAAACCTACTTGTCAGGATACTCCCGAGCTCCTGGCTCATTGTAGGTTCCGGAGCAACCACATCCTCAACGGGGATCTCAGGCACGACGATCAGTTGCACCTCATCTTCCTCCTCCTCCTCTTTCTCCTCCGTCTTTTCCTCTGCCTTCTCCTCTCCTGTCTCCTTTCCCTCCTCCTTATTCTCCTCCTCGGCCTCCTCCTCAACCTTCACCTCCTTCTCTTCAATTTCCTTCTTCTCCTTCATTTTCTTCATTTGTTCCTCCCCCTTGACGTTAAGCATTTCCTCGACGTATTTGTTGATGGCGGCAAAGATGCCGTCCGGGGTCAATTTTCCAGTCTCTACGGACTTGCAGAGAGATCCAAACCTTTCGTAGAACTTATCCGCGCCCTCCATTCCCTTCTCGTGAGTGAGCACGTGAAGGCTCAAGTTTGCCGTGGCGTTAACTGGGTCGAAGGGGTCAATGAGCCTTTCCTTGCAAATCAAGTCGTAGGGAGGCCTCTTGTTATCAAGATGGTACTGCTCTCCAGTCTCGGGGTCAATCCTCCTCCCAAGGCTCCTACTCAAGGTGACCATCAACTCAGTCTTGAGGTTCACAACGAGATCAAGCCCTGATTTCTTTTCTTCCACCACAACCTCCTCGAGGGGTTTCGGTTCCGCCAAGTTACTTGCCCTGTCATGGCTGTTCCAGACGTGGGCCTCGAAGTCGTACCCGCTCAAACTCTTCTCAAGGAGAACTGCCTGGTCCTTCGTTTGAGGGAAGTCCTCGAGGATCCATCCCATGTACTCTTCCTCCTCATCGTCCTCCAATGCCTTGATCTTCTCATTTTCCTCGGCCAGAGCTTTGATAGCAGCCACGACCAGCCTAACGTAGATTTCATCGTCGACTTCGCCGCCTAGGACCATATTGCTATTGGCTTCCCTCCCGCAGAGGCATGTCTCCAGCTCAACACCTCCCGCCGGCTCCTCAATTGATCCAAGTTGCACCTTTTTGCTAAGCTCGATAGCCTTGTCTAGCTGTTCAGATGCACTGATGACCTTGCAGTTGTACCTGTCAGCCAACCTCTGTGCCTGCTCCGACTGGCCTGCGAAGCTGGGTCCTGTGAGAATAACCTTGAGCGCAAAGTCGGGAATGACTGGTGGCTCAGGATCACTTGGAAAGGGTTCGGCAACAAGACTGGCATCGATGATGGCGTCGCCGAGGGAGAACTTTGGTCCGTCTTCAACCTCAATGTCGGCCTTCTTGTAAGCGAACTTCCCCCACATACCGTCCCCAGCGATGTACTCTTTGTATTCCTTCTTATCGATCACATCTCCGACCTCGGGGGCGCCCATGGTGACGGTCTCGCCCCAGACCCTGTCGTTCGAGGAGGGAACGGTGAAGCCAGGAAGTTCCTGAACACTCACGTAAGCCCTCTTCATGTCATTCCAAACTTCAAGGGGCGCTGGATCCTCATCGGTAATGTTGTATTCGTAGTGCTTGGCGTAGCTCCTGTAGTCGGCGCAAACCAAAGCCAACTCGACCATGGACAAAATGGTGTCCTGGACAAGGAGGAGGCTCCTCTTCTTCGTCGCTGAGGTCATCGCATCGTCAGCCATGACGACCCTGCTCTTCTGAGCTTCGACTTCAGCGGCCATGGTGACCTTTCCGCTTTCGAGGAAGGCATTGTCTCTCTTGAGGGCCTCCTCACTGTCGATTTCGGCCCTCTGCTTGTATTGAAGGTTCCTGTAGGCTCGGTTCTCGACGGCCATTGCCTTGTGCTTACTAATCTCTGTGACGTCGAGAGCTACTTTGTTCTCACTCACCGTCTTCCGGGTGAGCTGATCCCTGATCATTTCCACCCCAAGGCTGTGGTAGCCCTCGATCTGGGCCTCCTCCTGGCTCTTGAGGAAGCGCCTCTTTCTCTTTTCCCTGGCAATGCTCTTCTCGGAAGCCAGCTTCTTGCGGTCCGAGATGTTCTTCATCTGCTTAGCCACGTCCCTTTCCATTCCCCTCTTATCGCTGACCGCAGCGTTGGGGTCCTTGTTGGTGGTTCTGCTCACCCCAACGACGGGGGGCGGCTTGTCAAGTTTGCTCAGCCTAACCTCGAAGTCGTGGATCTGGTCGACGACAGTGTGCTTATCCATGAGCTTCATCCCCGAGAGGGTGTCCTCCTTCATCTTTTGCAGCTTCTTCGCGACCCTCTTCTTCACATTCAGCCTCTCCCTCGCCTTGGCCTGGTTGTTCTCCCATGTCTCCATCGTCTCCTGCTGCTGAGCGTTCATCCTCTTGGCCTCTTCCTTCTTCTGGTTCATCCTTTGGGCCTTGATGTCCAAAATCTTTTGGACCGCGGCGTTGTTTGTGTCGACCTTGAATTGTTCGAGATCCCTGAGTTGCTTCTCCTCCTCCTCCTTGAACTTTCTGAGAGTCTTGCCGATCATGACATCGTTTCCTCCCTCCAGTATGATCCTGAGGTTCTTCTCAAACATCTCGTGGTTCTTTGCGGTAACCTTGCTGTCAGCGGGTCTAACGGGGACGTTGGGGAGGGCTTTTTTCGTGCCCATGCCAAGCTTCGGCGTGCGGATGCTGACTGGAGCGGAAAACTTCTCAAGCCTGTCCATGGCCATCTTAAGCTGATAGAGGAGCTTGCTTGTTTGGCCTGTGTCGCCCTTCATGATCGCAAAGGCCACCTTGCTGTCGAATTTGATATTAAGTCTACGAATTGTGGGCTCTAGGAGGCAAAAGTTGTTTATCTTGGCATCAGGAGTGTCCTTCCTCGAAAACGACCCAAGGTTGCTCTGGGTTTGGGGGGAGAGGGGGGAGTGAGTAGACGAACACCGCAAGGCAGACATGAAAAAATCCCGAAGTTATCGCGTTGGACACTTCCAGTGATCCCCAAATTGCGACCCACAGTCAACTTTCCCCCCCTCCCTGCCGGAGACCCCTCCGCTATTTACCTGCTGATTATGCTTGTCCATCAACTCCCCGATCAAATAACCATTCGTCCAGTCAGTTCCGAGATTAGACACATGCTTGTGTAGGCCAATCTCGTCATTGACCCACGAGAGGAGCAGTTCAGCCATCTTTAATCAATGTCTGTTGTAACAGAGGTTTACAGACAAAAAAGGCCTTTTCCAAAGGGAGAAAAGAGAAAAATTGTCACTCTTCAGTTTCGTCGGATGCCTGAACCTAATTTGGTCCCCCTGCCGGCTCCAGCTGCTACTATGGCAAATATTGGTAGGAATTCTTTCTTTACCAGCTCAATCCAGGCTGTACCGGTTTCTCGAGGAGGTGGATCAGGGTTAAGTTCAAATTTTCCTGCACGTAGGAACAGTAGGTTGACGGCAAAGGAGGGTATCACGGCAGTGACTGCCCGTCCAGCGTTTCTTGACGGTCGAAGGGGGAAGGGGGGTAATGCAATGATGAAGGATGTCAAGAGACACAGCAAGCTTGTTGGAAAGATTGATGACTTTGGTTCCAAGCAGCTGAATCGCCTGCAGGGAAAGGTAATGCGGCGGGGTAGCTGGCAGTTGAACAGGATGGGGGCGTCGCAAGCAGGTGGAGGAGGGATAGCTAAGAAGTACGGGTTGGGGGGAGGAAGCGCAAGGGGGGTACAAGAGGAGCATAGGATCACGAGAACTCCCTCGCCGGACCTCAATGACGACTGGGAGCGACTGACGGGCGATCGCACTGGATACCTTCAGCGGTGCGGCATGCACACGATTGCCTCTGCGGCAAGCCACTCCACCAAGTTTGTGGCCGTTCACAAGGATGAAATAGAGGCCGCCAACTATGATAGGTGAGACAAGCGCCTTAGCGAGGAACGAAGCGACGAGACTAAACCCGTTAAATCCTTTCTAACCCCAGCCGTTACTTTGCCTCAGAACTATTTTGCAAGTTAAAGTGAAGTCTGTCAAGATGGTCAACGTAGACAACCACGAGGCGTACGAGAATGTATGCTACGTGCTCTTCGGTGTGAAGTCCGCGTCCTCCTACTTTTGCCTTTGCATGGACTTGAGAGATGGAGGCCACTGGACCCTGACGCAAATTTTTGAGGGGGGAATCAAGAAGCTTGGGAGGGTCGCTGAAACCGTGGCGCTCAAGCAGAATGTCTTCTGCAACGTGCAGATTGAGGTCAAGCAAAGACGGCTGTGCAGTATCTTTGCCAATGGCAAGAACATCTTTAACGATGTTAGCATCCAGGACAGGGACGGGGACGGGGACGGGGAAGATGAGGGTGTCAGAGGGCACTTTGGTATAATGTGTAAGGGGAGTAGGTGCGTCATTAAGGACTGGTCCGTCATGTACTTCCAGGCCGACGGTAACGCCCAGTTCGAGTATAAGATGAGCAACGATGAGGAGCTGGACATTCCAGCGGACGAGAGGGCCGTCGAGGTTGATTACGTCGGAATGGACGGGGAGGAGAGGTAAGATAACGCCATGAGCGTAGCGCAGCGAGTCTAGTGTAGCGAGCTGCATGATTGTTCTCTATGATAAAGCTAACCCCCCCTACTCGTCCTTCCTTGCTCTCAGGAAATTTGTTCCAATGATAATGAACGACGTTGTGTCTACGACAACCCAGTCCATAAGCTTCAACGATATTGTGGGATTGGGGGGCGCGAAATCGCTCCTCAATGAAACTGTCGTTTGGCCTTTGATCTTGCCCCAGCTATTCACGGGCATCAGGGAGCCATGGAGAGGTGTTCTCCTCTTTGGACCTCCCGGGACTGGGAAGACTCTGCTTGCCAAGGCTGTGGCAGGTCAGAACGGTAGCATGTTCTTCAATTGCAGCACTGCGACACTTGTGTCCAAGTTTAGGGGTGAGAGCGAGAAGATAGTTAGGTGCCTATTTTTCCTGGCAAGGCACCACTCCCCTTCCATCGTTTTCCTCGACGAGGTCGACGCCCTTGTCGGAACGAGGGGTTTGGAGGGAGAGCATGAGGCTAGCAGGAGGTTTAAGACGGAGCTCTTTGTGCAGATTGATGGCATTGTCGCAGGCGGGGGGGAGGAACCGTGCTTGGTGACAGTGCTGGCTGCCAGTAATAATCCGTGGGATTTGGACGAGGCCATGCGAAGGAGGTTGGAGAAAAGGTGAGAAAGGGGAAGGGGGAGGCAAGGAGCAAAGTTAGTAGAGAAGCTCGGAATTAACAAACCGTTGTTCTCGCCCTCCTCCAACTTCCAGGATCTTCGTCGGCTTGCCCTCCGAGCCTGTGCGTAAGGAGATGTTCTCCAAGCACGTTGAAAGCATGGGAATTTCAGGGGGCTCAGGAGTTAACGATTACCTTATGGACGTACTAGCGGACAGAACGGAAGGTTATAGTGGGGCCGATATAGAGCTCGTTTGCAGGGAGGCGAAGATGGAGTGCATGAGGAGGGTGCTTGAAAACGCAGACGTCGAGAATCTTATCGAGGGGGGGGAAAGGGGGGAGGTGGAAGTCACTGATGACGACCTTGTGCAGGCGCTTGAGGGGGTCAAAAAGACTGTGAGAAACGTCGACGAGTACTTGAAGTGGGAAAAGAAATTCGGAACAAAGGGTTAGGCTAGAGCGAAGCGACTGCAAAAGCAGCATACCGCTTACTCGTTTTCATAAATTGCTTAAGAAAAAGAGACTGCAGTTCTCTACTTGTTAAAGATTCTATCTCAAGGCCCCTCCCATCTTCTCCGGCATAACATGTCTTCGTCTGTATCTTCGGATTTTTCCTCGGCCGTACCAGATGAGAAGACCTACAAACAGGGTGAGAAACCCACGTTTGAATATGATCTGTCCTTGGTGCCTGTCCACAGCTGTTCTAGAGTTCGTCAACGGAATGTGGAACGCCGTGGACCGTGGTGCCCCCAAATTTCTAGCGGAAGGGGATGAGGAGTACTCATCATCTGGATGCCAGTACCTTCTGGATACAGTGAGGAAGGTGGGTAGAGAAATGTCAAGGCTGGATGATTTGGTTAGGGTTGAGGTGCCTTCAATCAACGGTATACCGGAGTCGAATATCGAGACTATGGGCGCTTTGCACGAGTGGGTCAAGGATCACCTTTATTGTCAGCGTGATTTGATTCCCACGAGGGGAGGATTCAGTTGGTGCGATACCTTAGAGGGGGACATGGCATTCGCGCTCTTTGACAAGGACGGCGGAGGCGTTGATTTGCTTGAGCAGTTTCCGGAAACTTTCAGGGACTGTATCAATGTCGGTGAAGGAGGGGTTGTGACAATCAAGTTTGACAAGGTTGAAAAGACTGCGTATCTCCCTTAAGGTTTGATTAGTGTGAGGGGCCCATTTTTAGTCTAAACATCTTCTATTAACCTTTTGAGAGACCGTTTTTAGTCTCCCCTTCCTCCTCCCTTTCAACCTGTGCCACGACCCTCCTCCAAACGTCCCCCTTAACCTCCCTGAACTTCCTCCCGAAGAGGCTCCCCCCCCTCCTCCACTCCCTGACGATATCAACCCCGAATTCGCCGTCGAACCAAATGGGATTAGCCCTCTTGCTGAGAGGAGCGAGCGAGGAGCGAAGCGACGAGTATAGGGTTAGCTTATCAAATATTGCAACACAATGCCGTCTCGCTTTGTTCCCCCCCTTCATAAATCTTCACCTATGGTCCTTATTCCTTTCATCCCACATGGCAAAGTTGATGGTTCTATCCTCTGTGTTCCTCATCCCGTTAACAGCGTTGATAATCGTGGGGAAGTAAACCTCCTCCGGGGCCCAGACGTTCTCCCAAGCCTGCCAGAGGTTTAGGGAGTGACAGGAGTAACAGAGCTCCTCGGTTTTTAATATTTCTATGATGTCATCGCGACCCATTACCGTCCAACCGGGAAGGGCCTTTTTTATTACCGACTGGGAGGTGAAACCGTTCATACGAAGCTTGGTCCAGATGGATTCGGTGTCGAATTTGGAGGGAGTTTTTACTAGTGGTATGTAGGATTTGTAGGGTAGGGGGACGGGGGATGTTGGGGTGGGAATTTTAAGAAGGTCAGGGTAGAGGGTGGGGAAGGAGGCGAGGGGAATGCAGCTGGCGAGGAGCGAGGAAGGAGGAGCGAAGCGACGAGGGAGGAGCAAAGCGACGAGTAAAGGAGTTGGTAACGAGGAGCGAAGGGAGAGTGATGGAAAGGGGGGGGGAGGGAGCGTTGTTGTTCCTCAGGATAGTTTATTGGCAGCCGTTTCTATCGCCGGCGTCT
>Ga0115006_10001132_pt1 | contig 16159 bp, 20 predicted proteins | sample ArcOceMetagenome_3_FD_88943 | JGI IMG/M metagenome (GOLD analysis project Ga0115006, IMG submission 88943) | Marine eukaryotic phytoplankton communities from Arctic Ocean - Arctic Ocean- Svalbard ARC20M Metagenome | ecosystem: Environmental > Aquatic > Marine > Oceanic | place: Arctic Ocean...
TCCCAGTCGTGCTGGGCGCCCGCAATTACCTTTGGGGCAGGGGCGTCATAAGTCAGGTCTAGCATGGGGTGTCTCCGCAATCGGTCAGCTTTTCTTGGGTTCTAAGCTACCAAAGGCACGGGAACAAGCCGCCAAAACAACAGCTATCTACCTTGCCCATGATGTTAAGCGATTAACCTAAAATTCGACTGACGATTTTGGTCGTGTCGCCGCTTAGGTTTGGCGTATCCGCGACCCGCTGCAAAGCCCGACGCATTTGGGATTGACGCTGCGTATCAAATTGCGCCCATGCATCAAATGCAGTGGCCATACGCGCGGTTGTTTGTGGGTTCACGGGATCAAGTCCGATCAAACAATCAGCCAAGAATGCATAGCCTGATCCGTCTGGCGCATTGAAGCCTGCGGCATTGCCCGTCAAGCCACCAATCACTGCGCGAAACCGGTTCGGGTTTTTCCAGTCAAACTTGGGATGATCGGTCAGCTTTTGCGCTGTCGCAACTGCGGCGTTAGCGGCCGCGAAGCGAACCTGCAAACCAAACCACTTGTCCATAACCAACCGATCGCTATGACACTGGTCATAGAAGGCCGCACTTGCATCGGCGCCTTTTCCAACCCGCAATAGGCAAGCCAAAGCTGCCAGCTGTTGCGTCATATTGTTGGCGGCAGCGAACTGCGCAGTGGCCTGCGCGCCGCCGTCAAGTCGGCTAATTAAGCCAAGCACAACATTGCCAAGCGCCCGTTTGCCTGCGTCCGCCGCATTCGGACCATACGGTCCGTCGACAGTCATCTGCGCATAAATACGCGGCACGATATCCTGTAAATGCTGTGCGATTTGCAACTTGAGCGCCTCGCGTGCGTGATGGATCGCAAGTGGATCAGGCTGACCGCCTGCTTGTGCGATGGCTTGGGCGGTGTCAGTTTCTGACGGCAATGACAGGGCCAGCGCGCGGAAAGCCGGATCAAGAGTGTCATCGCGCAGCACGGCGGCCAACCCTTCAAGGAACGCAGTATCAGGTGCAGCATCGGTCAAGACCATGTCCAATAATACCTGACGCGCAAGCGCGTGGCCCGCATCCCAGCGGTTAAACGGATCAGTGTCATGCGCAAGCAAATGCGCCTTATCAGCGGCAGATTGTGCGTGGTGCATAATAACAGGCGCTGAAAAGTCGCGCAGCACCGACAAAACCGCGCCTTTGGGGATGCCTTCAAAGCGAAAGGTTTCCGCAAGATCGGTCAGGATCAAAGTTTGCGTTGCCAGAACTTCAGTTCCATCTGGGCCAATCAAACCGATATCAACCGGAATGACCTGCGGGTCTTTTGGGCTGCCGTCCGGTGTCGGGCGCAAGTCTTGGCACAAAGTGAAGGTATAGGTGTCGCCGTCCCACATTTCGGTAACGTGCAGATGTGGCGTGCCTGCTTGGCTATACCAGCGGGCAAATTGCGTCAGATCGCGGCCCGTTGTGTCCTCAAACGTCGCGAGCCAGTCTTCTATTGTGGCTGCTTGCCCGTCGTGTCGGTCAAAGTACAGTGTGCATGCATCGACGTAGGCATCGGCGCCAATAAAGCGCTTTAGCATGCCAATAACCTCGGCGCCTTTTTCATAAACGGTGGCGGTGTAAAAATTGTTGATCTCGACAAAGCTGGCGGGGCGAACTGGATGGGCCAAGGGGCCGCCGTCTTCGCGAAACTGATGGGCGCGCATTACAAGCGCGTCGCCGATCCGTTTGACAGCGTGACCGCGCAGATCGCCGGTGAATTGCTGATCGCGAAAAACCGTAAGCCCCTCTTTTAAGCACAGCTGAAACTAATCGCGGCACGTAATCCGGTTGCCTGTCCAGTTGTGGAAATACTCGTGGGCGATGATCGCCTCAACGCGTTCAAAATCGGCGTCTGTTGCGGTCTCTGGGGATGCCAAAACGCAGCAAGAGTTGAAAATGTTCAAGCCTTTGTTTTCCATTGCGCCCATGTTGAAATCATCGACTGCGACGATATTGAAAATGTCCAAGTCATATTCGCGGCCATACACATCTTCGTCCCATGACATTGATGCCTTCAGGGCCTGCATACCAAAGGCGCATTTGTCCTCATCGCCAGGGCGGACGTAGATATTCAGCGCGACAACGGTGCCAGACATCGTGGTGAAACTGCCCGCATGGGCAATCAGGTCACCTGCAACAAGCGCGAACAAATACGCGGGTTTGGGCCAAGGATCGTGCCATGCACCATGGGTCAATGGATTGCCGTTGGACAACAGCACAGGCAGGTCGCAGTTTATCTGCACGGTGAATACTGCCATCACATCGGGTCGGTCAGGATAATAGGTGATTTTGCGGAACCCTTCGGCCTCGCACTGGGTGCAGTACATGCCGTTCGACATATAGAGCCCTTCAAGTGCGGTGTTGCTGTCAGGGGCGATCTCGACGCAAGATTCCCATACGAATGGCGCATTGGGCGCAGAGTAGGTCAGGCCATCTGCGATCAGATCAGGCTTGACGGACACACCGTCGATCTTGGCCCAGATCAGGTTCAGGTCAACGCCGTGCAGAAAAAACTCCGGGTCGCTGCTATCAGGGTTGGGCCTAAACGTGATTTTACTGGTGACGCGGGTGGCATTTGGGGACAAATCAAACGTTAGGTGCACGGTGTCGATCAGATAGGCGGGCGGCGTGTAATCGGTCAAATAAATGGTCAGCGGGCTGGCATCGTTCATGGTGCTATCCTGTGAAATCAGTGAACCGTCGTTGGTTTTAGAATTAGTTCATATGGACACGCGTTTAACTTGTCACGACCATGCCAATCTTAATTGAAAAGCCTGCTGATCTGCACCGATTTGTGGACGCAGTGTGCCGGAATTACAATTCTGCAATATTGGTAACTTATTATTACCAAAGTGGAGTTGCCTATCGGAAACTTTTGGCCTAGCAGAGGTTGTATACAGCGGGATACGCGGCTGAATAAGCCTGCCTGCCCAATTGCCTGTCTGCCAAGGAGAATAGAATGTCGAAACGTATTGAAAAGCATGGGTTGCAAGTCGACCCGCAATTGGTGGATTTCCTTGAAGGGCAGGCGCTGCCGGGCACTGGGGTTACTGCAGATGCGTTCTGGGCAGGTTTTTCTGCGGTCGTGCATGATCTTGGTCCGCGCAATCTTGCGCTGCTTGAAAAACGCGAAACGATCCAAGGTCAGATTGACGCGTGGCATATTGCCAACCCATCAGCGGATACGACGACATATCAAGCATTCTTGCGCGAGATCGGGTATTTGATCCCTGAAGGTGATGATTTCACGATTGAGACCGCGAATGTTGACCCCGAAATTGCCAGCATTGCAGGCCCACAATTGGTGGTGCCAATTACCAATGCACGTTTTGCGCTGAACGCGGCGAACGCCCGTTGGGGCAGCTTGTATGACGGATTTTATGGCACCGACGCGATGGGCAGCAAGCCGCCATCAGGTGGCTATAACAAAGGGCGGGGCGCACGGGTTGTTGCGCGCGCGCGTGTCTTCCTTGACGAAGCATTTCCGATTGATGGCACAAGCCACGCCGATGCGCAGCGCTATAGTGTGCGTCAAGGCGTTTTGATGGTCGACGATTGCCCGCTTGATAATCCCGAAAAATTTGTTGGTTACAAAGGGCATCCCAAAGCACCGACGTCAATTCTGCTGCGCAACAATGGGTTGCACGTAGAACTGGTTTTTGATCGCACTCATTTGAACGGCAGCCGTGACCAGGCTGGCCTTGCTGATGTTGTGATGGAAAGCGCTGTGTCTGCGATCATGGACTGCGAAGATTCGGTGGCCTGCGTGGATGCGGAGGACAAAGTCGTAGCCTACACCAATTGGCTGGGCTTGATGCGCGGTGATCTTGAAGAAACATTTACCAAAAACGGTGCTCAGATGACCCGCTCAATGGCGGACGACCGCGATTTTATCAGCCCCGACGGTGGTGTGATGACGGTCAAAGGTCGCGCGCTGATGTTAGTGCGTAATGTTGGGCATTTGATGACCAATCCTGCGATTTTGGACCGAAATGGCGCCGAAATCTTTGAAGGGCTGATGGACGCGGTGGTGACCACGTTGATTGCGATGCACGATTTGCAGCGTGAGGGCGGCAATTCAGTTAATGGCTCGGTTTATGTTGTGAAACCAAAGATGCACGGCCCCGAAGAAGTTGGCTTTGCAGATGAGACGTTCACGATGATTGAGAAAATACTGGGTCTGCCACGCAATACCGTGAAGATCGGAATTATGGATGAAGAACGCCGCACCTCGGTCAACCTGAAAGAGTGTATTCGCGCCGCTAAAAGCCGTGTTGCGTTTATCAACACAGGATTCCTTGATCGGACTGGTGACGAGATACATACCTCGATGGAGGCGGGTCCGTTTTCGCGCAAAGACTTTATTAAACGCAAAAGCTGGATCGGCGCATATGAGGATCAAAATGTTGATATCGGCCTTGCCTGCGGTCTGTCTGGCCGCGCGCAGATTGGTAAGGGCATGTGGGCCATGCCTGATCTGATGTCTGAAATGTTAGAGCAAAAGATCGGTCATCCGAAATCTGGTGCCAACTGTGCGTGGGTCCCAAGCCCAACTGCGGCGACGTTGCATGCGCTGCACTATCACAAGATTGATGTGTTTGCGGTGCAAGCCAAGCTGAAGGCGGGCGGACGTCGGGCGTATGTGGAAACTGTGTTGGAAATTCCGCTGGCGACCTACCAGAAATGGACCGAAGCACAAATCACGCGCGAAGTTGAAAACAATGCCCAAGGTATATTGGGATATGTGGTCCGCTGGATTGATCAGGGTGTGGGCTGTTCCAAGGTGCCAGACATGAACGATGTGGGCCTGATGGAAGATCGGGCAACATGCCGGATTTCAAGCCAAGCGCTGGCGAACTGGCTGCACCACGGCGTGGTCGCGCAAGCCAATGTTATGGCCGCAATGAAAAAAATGGCTGGTGTTGTTGACCGTCAAAACGAAGGCGACCCGACATACCGTCCGATGGCCCCTGCATTCGATGGAATTGCATTTCAGGCTGCGTGTGATCTTGTGTTCAAAGGTCGCGTTCAGCCGTCGGGGTATACTGAGCCAGTATTGCACCGCCGTCGTCTAGAGCTGAAAGCGCAACGCAACCACTAGGAGTTGGGTTAAAACCCATCCTACGCAAGGAGAGACAAATGGTAGAAATACCAGCCGGTAAGGCACGCATGATCATCCGCAAAACGATGGCCAAAGGTGATGAGATGGGGTTCAAGCCGCTGTCAGTTGTTGTGTTGGACGCGGGAGGCCACGTTAAGGCGTTTGAACGTGCCGATGGTGCGGCCCCCGGGCGTTTCGCGATCGCGCATGGTAAGGCTTACGGGTCTGTTATGCTGGGTATGGCGGGTACAGCGCAAATGGCGCGCGCCGAACAGCAGGCCTATTTCATGGCGGCCGTGAACGGCGTTTATGGTGGCCAGGTTATCCCTGTTCCAGGCGGAATACTGTTGCGTGATAAGCGCGGTGGCGTCATGGGCGCTGTCGGCGTGACAGGCGATACATCCGACAATGACGTGATTGCCGCGATGGCTGGTATTGACGCTGCGGGCCTGACAGGCGAAAGCTAATTTGGCCAACACAATGTTAACTCCAGATTTGTAGCTTGAGCGCGAAGTTGTTGTGACTGATGCCCCTTTTCGTCACGGTGCAGACACGATACTTAGTGTAAAATTTATTTGGAGTTATCATGTCTCGTCCTGTGATTGGTATTATTGGTAGCAGCTTTCTTATTCACGAAGATTACCATATTTTCGGGGCTGGAAAGTTGAACACGTCTGCTGTGGCTGAGGCCTGTGACGCAATTCCGATTATTTTGCCAACGGACTCAGCGCTGAGCAGTTTGACCGAGCTGATGGACCTGTGTGACGGATTTGTATTTACGGGCGCCCGCGCCAACGTACATCCCGAAGAATATGGCGAGCAACCGACGCAAGCGCATGGCGATTTTGACCGCGACCGCGACGGATTGGCGTTGCCATTGATCCGTGAATGCGTCGCTGCTGGCCAGCCAATCATCGGAATTTGCCGTGGATTTCAAGAGGTTGCTGTCGCAATGGGTAGTACACTTTACCCCGAGATCCGTGATCTTGAGGGACGTGATAATCACCGGATGCCACCTGATGGCACGCTGGAAGAGAAATTCGCGCTGCGCCACGCTGTCACATTTTCTGACGACGGCCCTTTCCGCAAATTGCTCGGTTCCAACGAGGTGATGACCAACACGTTGCACGGGCAGGGCATTAACGTGGCTGGCCCGCGTATCGTCGTTGACGGCCACGCGCCGGATGGGACGCCGGAAGCAATTTATGTGAAGGATGCAAACGGATTTACCCTTTCGGTTCAATGGCATCCCGAATGGAATGCGACTGTTGATCCGGTTTCAAAACCACTGTTTGGTGCATTTGGTGCCGCCTGTTCGGCGTGGCGTAATGCGCGTTAAAATGTGACTTAGATCGTTCATGGAGACCGAAAAATGAAGCGTTCAACAATCAATGAGATCATGGCTGAAGCGGATGACATGATCCGGTCTTACGGCTTTGTTTTGCCGCCATTTGCGCGGTGGACACCCACCGAATTCAAGGCGAATGCCGCGCGTGCCAGCGCCATAACCGACGCCGCCTGTGGGTGGGATATCACGGATTATGGTGCGGGTGACTATGATAAAATGGGCTTGTTTTTGTTCACGTTGCGCAACGGAAGATTGGCTGATCTGCAACGTGGTGGCGGCATGTGTTATGCAGAGAAGCTGTTGATTTCAAAGCAAGATCAGCTGTCTCCGATGCACACGCATGTCATCAAAGCAGAAGATATTATCAACCGTGGTGGTGCGACTATGGTGGTCGAACTTTATGGGTCTGATACGGATGGTAACTTTGCCGAAGATCGCGGTGGCGTGGTCATGTGCGACGGCATCGCGCGCGAATTTCAGGCAGGTGAAAAGTTAAAGTTTGCACCCGGTGAAAGCCTGACGCTGATGCCCGGTGATTGGCACGCGTTTTGGGGCGAGGGCGGTGATGTTTTGATCGGTGAAGTCAGCACGGTCAACGATGACAACACCGACAACATTTTCCGCGACCCAATTGGTCGTTTTGCGCAGATCGAAGAGGATGTTGCCCCGACCCATTTGCTGGTCAGTGACTACGCAAAATGGCTGTAAGTTTCATGTAAATTTTGCATAAGTTTCACATATGACAAAAACGGGCCGCAATCTGCGAGGTGTGCGGCCCTATTTGTACCTGTTGCCCGTCTTTAGACATGCAGTAAATTTACCTCGTGGCGACGCAGACAGCGCCGCGCAGTTTGGCCGAAACAACCGATGTCGCTGCGCAATTTTGGGAACAGTGCAAACAATTCGTCGCGTGCGTGGTCGGACACGCCAGATAAGCTGGTCGATCCAGGATGGAAGGATTCTGTTGCGGCACCTTCTGCATAGACCACTTCGTGTTCATCAAACATCATATGGATGTATGTGACATATCCACCTGTTTCTTGCGTGACCAAGCGACCGTCGACCAAGTGTTTGGCGGCAACAAAAACTTCGCTTTCGCCGAACAGCAGCTCTGCGCGGTAGCCTTGGAACAGCATCCGGTGTTGCGGCGACACGAGCAGATCGCTTTGTTGACCAGTGACGACGCCCGGCCTGATCCGGATCGGGGCAAACCGGTCCAGTGCTGGCACAGTGCGCGACTGGATCCAGCGGATAGGCTGCAATCCGTGGTCACAGGTCACGACAAACTCACCAATCTTTAGCGATGCGATGTCGCGTGCGCCTTTCGGCGTCGCAATGCACGTACCAGGGGTAAAGCACATGATGTTTTCGATCTCGGAGAAGTTCAAGAGCGTCCCATCATCCATCGAAATGGTCCCCGCGCAGGAGGTATTTCCATCTACGTTCGTGGTGGTCGATGTAATGTTGAGCGTCGACATATCGGCGTCGAACCCAAGGTTCTGCGTGTCCCCTTCAAGCGTGTCGGGGTCGCCGTCATTAAGCGTTTCGCCACCTGACCCACCGACGATGGTGATGGTTCTGTTTGTTGCTTCGCCCAAGTCCTGGTACGTGGATGTATCGTCGCCGGTACCGCCGTCGGCGCTGTCGCCTTCAGAGAAGGTGATCGTATCGTCGCCCGCGCCGCCGTAGATAATGTCGTTGCCTGCCCCACCGGTGATCAGGTCGTTGCCACCGTAGCCATAGATCAGGTCATCGTTGCCAGTTTGGCCGGCCAAGATGGCATCATTTGTATCGACGCGGTCGCCGTTTGGATCGCCAGTGTAGTTGACGTCGATAACATCGTCGCCAGCGCTGCCTTCGACGGTGCCGTCGCCTGTAGTTGCATCGCGGTAGTCAAAGTCATTGACCATTGGGGCCGCTGTTGATCCGTCAGCCCCTGCGTCACTGTCGCTGTCAGCGAGCGTAAAGTTGCCTGATCCGTCCACGTCGGCGTCATTTGCATCATAGCCCACAACATCATCGACAACATCCATAATGCGTCACCGTCGGTGTCAGCGGATGCGTCAATCGCTGCTTGGCTAATGCCATGTCCAGCCTCGTCTACGTCAGCAATGCCGTCATTGTCGCTGTCTGTATCAAGGTAATCGGCTATTTCGTCGCCATCTGTATCGACAGGTGTAAGACCAGCCCCTTCGTAGGCGTCGTCAAGGCCGTCGCCATCTGTATCGATGCCTGTTGGCGCGATTATCCTGCAGTGGTTTGGGCTTCTACGTTGTCTGTGATGCCGTCGTTGTCGCTGTCCAGATCAAGGTGATCGGCAATGCCGTCGCCATCTGTATCAATGGTGGTCTGGATCGGGGCAACGGTGAAGGTTTCAGTTACGCTTGTGCCGAAGTCGGGGTTCGTTGCGGATGACAGAACAGTCGTGCCGTCGATGGCAATTGAATAGCCAGCCGGATCGGTTGGGCCGATGAGGCCATCACCGAAGGTGTCAAAAACCGTGAATGTGTAGTCACCCAGATCGGTGACTGAGACATTTGTGATCTCAACGGCCGTAGAATGTGTGGTGTCGCTCGCGATGAGCGTTCCTGACGCATCGCGCAGTTCCCAAGAGGTTTCGGTAGAGGAATATTTGTCGCCATCAAATGTGATCGTGATGATGGAGGGCGTTGCTGTACCAAATCCTTCGCCAACGTTCAAAATGCCGTCGATGTCGACATCAACGTCATCAGCCACGCCGTCACCGTCGGTGTCTGGTGCCGGAACACTGAAGGTTAAGTCGCTAATACCTGACGCACCAGTTTGAGTGCCGCCAGACCCAGGCTCGAGCACCAATTCCATTTCGGATATTTGGTAGCTGGATAAGCTGAAATTTACGTCAGAGATGTCGGTGCCTTCTGCCTCGATTGAGACAGAGCCGTCTGCATTTACATAGACGTTTTCATCAACAATCCCAGACAGGGCGGCAACCACATCTGCTGACGGTATAAGAACACCGTTTTCGTCATAGATGTAGATGGTCCATTTGTCGTCATAGGTTGCAGCGCCGTCATCACTGATGTGGTTGAAATCGAAGCTTAAGTCTTTGACGTCATTCGAGAATTCGTATTGCATTGACACGGGTGCGGTTTGACCGAATGCACCAAATTCCGAGATGTTGTACCTGGTCTGGCTGTCATCCCAAACACCAGCGGTGAACGTGCCTGTTACAGTCGTGCTCGTGGATGTGGTGCCATCGGTAACAATAGTTGTGCCATCTGCGGCTGTGCCGCCCGCGCCAGTCAGCCATACAGCATTGTCTAGAATAGCCATGCTGGCACCTCGATCTTCAAATCAAAGTGGGGCAGGGCAGACGTCAAAGGCATTTGGAATGTCGACTGCTTAGCGCTGTCGCTCTTGTTTGCACAAACAAGTCGGTCATTGGGTGTAAACTGATAACTCTTACGCATTTGTCTTACCTCAATACTACAATTTGGACCGACCCAACTGCAACAACACGCTGCTGGATCAATTCATCTATCTTTCAGGTAAAGAATTGGAGTGTTTCAAATGTGGAAGCCAAATGTCTTTGATGAGAAGTTGAGGGTAATTTTAAGGAAATTTGCATGAAATACGGCGCAATTACGGCAAAAACGGTGGCCGAACTTCAATTTACAATCGGTGCGTGTGTTGTGGGGTTTTTGATCGCTCCGGGCAGTAAACTAACGCATTTCTGAAAGGTAAGCTGCGCGTGTACTGCGCCGTATTGTCGGTCCCAAGGGCCGATACCGTCGGTGGTTTACAATGTCGCCGCGCGCGCCCAATTGTGGCGCATTTTCCACAATTACCACACGATACCGAAACGGGATTGTGTCGCTCGGCCGCGATATTCTACCTAGGTCAAGGATGACTGTTTCTGAAACGGGGTGATTTGGTTTGCATAGGGCTGGCCCCCAAGATGCCAGCGGATCAGTGCCTGTTGCTGCCTGTGATAGCTTAACTCGTACCACGATTTTTTCAGGCGGTAATATAGATCCGGCATTTCGCAAGAAAACACTGTCCCAGCACGTGATCCTATCCGGTGTTGTAGCCGTCATGGCTCGCCATTGCTGTAACGCCATGCGCGTCGAAGCCTGTGTGTGTCAGGTCAACGCGTGTGCCGGTATCTATGGGGGTGAACATTACAGTGACTTGGGTGGCGGCGTCCGCGTCGCGCCCAACATACCAGTTGATGTCGATCCTGTTGCCTGGAGCCCAATGGGTGACGGTGCCCCAAGTCGTGCTGGTCCCATCGCGAAGCTTTTCCGTGATTTTGCCGCCTTTGCGCGGCTCGATTTTGACGGAGATCGGTGTGTCGTCGTTGGCGGCGGATATCGAGTGGGTCGCGCTGGGCCACCATGTATCCAATTTTGCGGTGAACAGATCAAAAGTCTGCGCAGGCGTCAGGAGTACATCAACCGTTTACGAATGTCAGGTGTCATGGGTGTCGTCCTTTAATAGATCATGGGCGGCTTGGGCGAAGGCTTCAAGCGCATCGCCCCAGAGGTCATCAAGATAGGCTCGCAATCCGTTCATGCCAGTGGGGGCAAGACCGTAAAGGCGGCGGTTGCCTTGTGGGGTGACGATGAGCAGGCCTGCGTTGGATAGGATCCGCAAGTGTTGGCTGACGGCAGGGCGTGAGACAGGCAGCCCTTCGGCAAGGACCCCAACGGGCATCGCGCCAACCCGCAAACGCTGTAAGATTGCGCGCCGCGTTGGGTCCGCAAGGGCGATCAATGTTTCATCTATTGCATGTGTGTAAGCCATGACTTACCGTAAGTCATAGCTTACGCTTTTGTCAAATGGCAATCGTGACCTTGAAGCCCCTGACGCCCACCACTAAGACTCTGTTAGGATATTTGAATTAGAACAGACCTGTTCAACAGCGAGGCAAGCACATGCACGATCCAGTCGAAACATATATGAACCTTGTTCCCATGGTGGTCGAACAGACCGCGCGCGGGGAACGCGCCTATGATATCTTTAGCCGTTTGCTCAAAGAGCGGATTATTTTCATGTCCGGCCCAGTGCATGACGGCATGTCCCAACTGGTCGTTGCGCAATTGCTGCACCTTGAGGCCGAAAACCCCAAGAAAGAGATCAGCATGTACATCAACAGCCCAGGTGGCGTTGTGACATCCGGTCTGAGCATTTACGACACGATGCAGTACATCCGCCCCAAGGTGTCCACACTTGTGATCGGACAAGCCGCATCGATGGGGTCGCTTTTGCTGACCGCTGGCGAAAAGGGCATGCGGTTCAGCTTGCCCAATTCCCGTATTATGGTCCACCAGCCATCCGGCGGGTATCAGGGTCAAGCGACGGACATCATGATCCACGCGCAGGAAACCCAAAAGCTGAAGACCCGTCTGAACGAGATTTATGTCGAACATACCGGCAATAAATTGAAGGACGTTGAATCGGCGCTTGAGCGTGACAACTTTATGTCACCACAAGAAGCAAAAGACTGGGGTTTGATCGACGAAATCGTGGCCAACCGCGATAAGTCTGAAGACTAAGTTAACAGCGATGGAAAAGTGACCGCGCGTTGGGGTCATTTTGACATTGTAGCCAGTTGCGGGCTGTCTTAGGTTGCGGCCACGGGCAGCCCGACGCATTTAGAAAATGGCCATTTGGTCAAAAGGTTTGAAACATGGCGAACACCTCCGGCAACGACAGCAAAAACACACTTTACTGCAGCTTTTGTGGAAAAAGCCAGCATGAGGTGCGTAAGCTGATCGCGGGTCCAACAGTGTTTATCTGTGATGAATGCGTTGAGCTGTGCATGGATATCATCCGTGAAGAAACCAAAACTGCTGGATTGAAAGCAGGTGAGGGCGTGCCGACGCCGCTTGAGATTTGCAGCGTTCTGGATGATTACGTCATCGGTCAGGTGCATGCCAAGCGCGTGCTGTCGGTGGCGGTGCATAACCATTATAAGCGCCTGAACCACGCCGATAAATCCGACATTGAATTGGCGAAATCCAACATCATGCTGATCGGCCCTACGGGTTGCGGTAAGACGTTGCTGGCCCAAACGTTGGCGCGCATCTTGGATGTGCCGTTTACGATGGCTGATGCGACAACGTTGACCGAGGCTGGTTATGTCGGCGAAGACGTTGAAAACATTATCCTTAAGTTGTTGCAATCGGCGGAATATAACGTTGAAAAAGCGCAGCGTGGCATCGTGTATATCGACGAAGTCGATAAAATTACCCGCAAGTCTGACAACCCATCCATCACCCGCGACGTGTCGGGCGAGGGTGTGCAGCAGGCATTGCTGAAGATCATGGAAGGCACCGTTGCCTCTGTGCCTCCGCAAGGTGGTCGCAAGCACCCGCAGCAGGAATTCCTGCAAGTGGACACAACTAACATCTTGTTTATCTGTGGTGGCGCGTTTGCTGGTCTTGAAAAGATTATCGGCGCCCGCGGTAAGGGCTCTGGCATGGGCTTTGGTGCCGATGTCAAAGACAACGACGAACGTGGCATTGGCGAGGTTTTTGGTGATTTGGAGCCAGAAGATCTGTTGAAGTTTGGTCTGATCCCAGAATTTGTTGGTCGTTTGCCCGTTATCGCGACGCTGACCGATCTGGACGAAGACGCGCTTGTCACCATTCTGTCCAAACCAAAGAACGCATTGGTCAAGCAATACCAACGCCTGTTTGATCTGGAAGATGTGCAGCTGACGTTCACCGATGACGCGCTTGTTGCGATTGCAAAGCGTGCGATCGAGCGCAAAACCGGTGCGCGTGGTCTGCGGTCAATCATGGAAGATATCCTGCTGGATACGATGTTTGACCTACCGGGCATGGATACTGTGTCCGAGGTTGTGGTGAACGAAGAAGCGGTTGGGCCTGATGCGGCGCCGCTGATGATCCACGACAAAGCCAAGTCGAAGAAAAAAGCACCAGCAACAGCAAGCTAATGACAATCACGCGCATATCATCGGGCGGGGTTTTTGAGGCCAAGATCGGATATTGCCGCGCGGTTGTGGCTGGCGGATTGGTGCATGTTGCGGGCACCGTCGCGGGGCCAGAGGTGCCTGATGATGTGGTTGAGCAGTGTAAATCTGCGCTGGGCATCATGGAACGCGCATTGGCTGAGGCAGGTGTGACATTCGCAGATGCGGTGCGTGTGCGCTATATTTTGCCAAATCCTGCTGATTTTGAACCATGCTGGCCTGTTTTGGTCGCGGCGTTTGGTGATAATCCGCCCGCGGTCACAATGATTTCAGCAGCCTTGATTGATCCCAAATATAAGATCGAAATTGAGCTGACCGCATTGGCCCCGAGCGCATAGCGCACTGGACCTTTGCCGCCATTTCGGGCAAAACTGCGGTCAACAGCGTCTAGGAGCAAACGATGGGCCTTTTGAATACAATCAAGCGCGTTTTTACGTGGTGGGATGATCAGACATTCGGCACCCAGCTTTGGACGTGGCGCAAGGGCGTTAAGGTTGGTGAAGACCAGCAAGGCAACATCTTTTACAACAACAAAGATGATAGTCGCCGTTGGGTGATTTTTAACGGCCCGATTGAGGCCAGCCGCATTGATCCTGATTGGCATGGTTGGTTGCACCGGACGTGGAACGAGCCACCAACAGACAAACCATTGGTCCACAGATCATGGGAAAAGCCGCATCAGGAAAACCTAACAGGCACCGTGGCCGCTTATGCGCCAGCAGGGTCGTTGCGCCAAGCAACCCCAGCCCCGCGCGGCGACTACGAGGCATGGACGCCGGAGTAAGTTTGGTGCGCGAGAACACCACCGAAGTGATCGTTGGCGCCGTCGTGTTGGCCGTGGCATTGGCGTTTTTAACTTACACTGTACGCGCGACGGGTTATGACGATGGCGGCGCCAGCTATGATCTGACAGCCAGTTTCCGGTCGGTTGAAGGCATCACAGAGGGCACGGATGTCCGGCTTGCAGGCGTCAAAATCGGCACAGTTTCGGACATATCGTTGAACGCGGAAACATTTCGCGGTGACACAGTTTTTGCCATTCAATCTGATACGATTATCCCTGATGATAGTGCTGCTGTGATCGCATCCGAGGGCTTGCTTGGCGGTAATTTCGTCGAGACCGTCCCGGGTGGATCGCTTGGTAACTTTGAAAATGGCGCCGAGATCGAGGACACGCAGGGTGCTGTAAGTCTGATGACGCTGTTGTTGAAATTTGTGACCGGCGAGGGGAATTGACATGAAAATGTTGACCCTATCTGCGGCGTTTTGCTTTGCGGCGTCGGGGCTGTTTGCACAGGTCGCGAGCGACGCCAGTTCTGGTGTGTTGCGCGTTTTGGATAGGTTGTCGGGCGCCGTGATTGACCTGCCGTTGGGCGTTGGTGATACGGGCGCGTTGGGTCTGTTAAAGATCACGCTGGACGAATGCCGGTTTCCTGCGGCGAACCCAAATGGCGATGCGTTTGCGCGCGTAACAGTTATTTACCGCGACAAGGCTGATCCGGTATTTGAGGGCTGGCTGATCGCGTCTGCACCTGCGTTAAATGCGATGGATCATCCGCGTTATGACGTTTGGGCGTTGCGCTGCAATAGCGCGTAAGCATCAGTTATTACGGTGATATTCAGAAAATTTGCATCGACTTGAAGCGCCTGCGACAGGGCTGCTTGATATGCTTTGCGCGGAATTTCGATAGCGCCAAGGCTGGCCAAATGATCGGTGATGAACTGGGTGTCGAACAACACGAACCCGCATCGGCTTAGATGGTCAACCAGATAGGCGAGCGCGACTTTTGACGCATCTCGCCGCCTGCTGAACATGCTTTCCCCAAAGAATGCCCCCCCCATTGTGATCCCGTAGACGCCACCAACAAGGTCGGGCCCGTCCCAGATTTCGATTGCATGCGCGTCGCCGCGGGCATGCAGCGCGCGGTAGAGGTCAAAAATGGTGTCATTGATCCATGTTTCCGGCCGGTCAGCGCAGCCTGTGACGACCTGCTCAAAAGCGGTGTTCAGGGTGATCTGAAATGGGCACCGCCGCAGGGTTTTGGCCAAGCTGCGTGAAATACGAAAGTTATCAAGTGGCATGACGCCGCGAAATTGCGGGTCGACCCAGAATACATCGGGGTCGTCGCTGTGCTCGGCCATGGGGAACACACCACTTGCGTAGGCATTAAGCAGCAGGGTGGGGGTGAGGGTCATGAATACAGCATCTGTTGTGGCGGTTGGCGCCAGACTAAGTCAATGTCACAGACATCGATAGGCGAAAATTGGGCGGGACCGCATGGGATTTTTTGATTTTATTGACGATTTACCGCATTACGCAGGGCGTAGTACCGCGTCTAAACGGATGAACTGTCACCATGATTTCCTGATCAATGATTTCGCGAATGACATTGCGGGGGCCAAGGTGCTGGACCTTGCGTCGCATGATGGCCGTTGGTGTTATGGGTTTGCGGGCGCTGGCGCAGCGTCGGTTGTTGGCATTGAAGCCCGCCCAGAATTGGTTACGGAGTTTTCAAATTATCCTGATCCAGCGCTGCGTGCAAAAGTCGACATGCGTGTTGGTTATTTGTTTGACGGAATTCGCGCCGAGATCGCCAAGGGCGAAACCTATGATGTGATTGGCATTTTTGGTATTTTGTATCACATCATGGACCACTTTAGTTTGTTTCAGCTGTTACGCGAACTGAAGCCAA
>Ga0115006_10001134_pt1 | contig 16151 bp, 13 predicted proteins | sample ArcOceMetagenome_3_FD_88943 | JGI IMG/M metagenome (GOLD analysis project Ga0115006, IMG submission 88943) | Marine eukaryotic phytoplankton communities from Arctic Ocean - Arctic Ocean- Svalbard ARC20M Metagenome | ecosystem: Environmental > Aquatic > Marine > Oceanic | place: Arctic Ocean...
ACGGCAAATGCGAAATGCGATTCCATGTTCACAATTCTGGGCATAGTAGCACCGTTGGCACATGTACTCTTCGTTGTCGTTGGGATTGATGTGCCGAAGGATTTTGTTGCTATGTATTGCTCCACTGTGCTGCGGTGGTAGGCGTTCACAACCCTCGACGAGACGCCTTGGTGGATGCGGTCCAGATCGAGTAGGTAGCTCTTGGGGTCGAGACTATCGGAGAGGGTCTCATCCGTCTCCTTCTTCGTCGATGCCTCCTGCAGATCTTGATATTGCTCGGTGAAGTCCAAGGCGGCCGTCGGTACTGCTGCAGGCGTGTAGGAGACGCGGGCAGAGGTGTCACCAGCCTCAATGTCCAGCTCGGCGGCGGAGGTGGAGGAGGGGTGTTGGATTAGGTCGGATCCGGCGGTAGAGAGGACATGCTTCTGAGAAAGAGGGGCGAGACTACGACCGAAGTCGACATCGCCAGCAGCACTCGGGCCGCTTGCTGAGGCGATGCGGGCAGAGGTGTCGCCGGCAACGATGGTACCAGCCTCAATGTCCAGCCCATCAGAGGCAGAGAAGCAGAGGGAGGGGAGGGGGGTGCTGGAGGTAGAGAGAAGACGACCAAGCTGAGAAAACTTTTGTAAACAGCGATTGATAGCAGCAAAGTCAATGTCACCCTCGGCCTGGACCGAAGTAGCGCCGGCATCGATAGATTCATCAGAAGTGCTGACCAGAGACGAATCCTTGTCGATAGCTCCTTCCTCGAGGAGCTGCGGATCGTAGCTCATCTTGCTGTCCTTCCTCTCGAGACAGCTTGTCGGCCTTCCCATCGATACTCCTGTTGCTCTGATACGGTAAAAGAGAGGAGGAGAAAACAGACGGACAGAGGTGTGAGAATGATCCAAATACAACGAAGGGCAATCAAAGGCAACGGCGCCCGCAACAACGTACCGGCGGTTGGAGACGGGGACTAGCTAGCCGACGGAATGGCGGCCGGCTCGTCAATTTGCTCGTCTGTTCGATTTTGAAAATGTGCCTCATGCATTGACTGACCAGCTTTGCTTTTGCATTTTCAAACTCAAGGGCAAGCGATCATTTTTCTTCCGTCTGACAAAATCAGATAAAGATGGCCGCCAACACCGCCAGTGCAACCTGGTCCAATACCGGCAATCAGCTGGACCGTGACCGGGGCATGTTGATCAGGCATGACTGTGGCATGAACAACGGCACTATCGCCGTTTGTACCCTCCATCAAATCAACGAGGACGACAAGGGGCCTTTTCGCACCATCGAGATGGATGGTGGTCAGACTTCCACCGGTGTTATCCGGAACTACACCATCTGGATGAATCGCCATGGCATTCTCTGTGACTGCCCCCACAACAGGACCTGCAAGCACTGCATCTACGTTCTTAATTACCACGTCGGCGTCCCGGTCAATCGCCTACTCTCAACTCCGACAATCAAGCAGAAGCTTTCCGAGTATTTCGACAGCAGATTCATCGTTATCTCGGACTCGGACTGAGCCGGCGCAGATGCGGCCGTGTAAAAAATAAAATAATAGTGATTCGATCCTTTCTTTCGAAGACTCCTTTCTGAGGAAGAGGATGAATAGAGGAATACGAAGCTCCTCCTTTGTACACATTATATATCTACAGAATAGGAATTACTTTATATCATTCATGTACTACATGTACTACATGTAGCTATGGCTGAGTACAAAAGCTCTAGCTACGGCTACTACGGTACATGTAGCTTCACACCGCAGCAGCTAGCTAACACTGCTTGCATGGTTCAAGATTGAAGTTTTACATTATTTGGTCAGAGGTTTTACAGCTTCTAGAAGCTGTAAAACCTCTGATCTAGTAATGTAAAACTCAGTCTTGAGCCCTCATATGTGTATGTTCTATGTAGCGGCAAGTCCGGTTGAGTACTACCACAATGCACATGTACGATCGTGCTTGCTCGCTCTCGACGGAATCGAAGTCCCAGAATGTGATTCACTCGATACACAGCCATCAACTCCCCCCCAAAAGATGGGAAGCAATTTTGCGTCACAAGGTCAGGAACTCGAGCACGAGGACGAGGACGAGCCACCGAGCGAAGTGAAATGTGAAGCATGTGGCTGGAAAACGGCAGAAATTAATGCACCAAATGAGGGAACCCCCACCAGGGAAAGACGATGTGCATCGTGTAAAGCAAGGCAGTTGAAGTACTCCGGCTCACCGGCGAAGCAAGCCCACAAAGGCGGTAGCCATTAGATGCCCGGATCACATGTATCATGATGAGTAAGTTGCTACCTAGTAGCTACGTAGCTAGCCAAAAGTGACTATAGAATCGCTACAGTACGCGAACAAGTTTCTTCTATTTTATAATTAGAAACCATCCTTCGTGCGCTGGTACTGTTAAAGTAATTCGGCCTTGAACGTCTTCCTGTCTCAGAACACGCGATCGATCATGTCTATTGAACCCTGGAATATGCGGCGCAATGACGCTGGCTCTTTGACGCAACAGACCAATCGAGTCCCAGTCAATGGCCAGAGATACGGTCGCATTTGCTGCGTCCCAAGAGGCAATAGCAACTAATGTCATGTTACCTGGCCTGACATATATATGCTGTTGCAAGGATCGTTCTTGACACTTGTTGACTTTGTCCATCAAACACCCGACAAGGGGACGACGAATTCCACCAACCGAACATAGAAGCCCTTTCAATGGCAATTTCGTCCCAGAGCTTCCAAAGATTCCTATTATGATTGGGATCCATTCCGTTCCAACCCGCTCGGTTCGACATGCCGAAGAGCATACCCCTCCAGCGGTTGGCACAACTCTCGCCACAAAAGTGCCCGTCAACGGGCGGAACATAATCTCCTCCCAGCATTTCTCCGAACGACCCAAATGGAAGCGCAGATATCGATATTAACCAGTAAGCAGCGCTCCTTGTAAAGTCGATACTTTCCGCGGTCCACATCGAATGAATGAATCGAATCGAATGAATCGAACCGGGCGGGTGGATCTTTTTGTGTCTGACACAACACGCACTTTTTGTTAGCAAATTTGGCGCGGCGGTGCAAATCAGCAAATCACTGACGCATGACATGACGTTCGAAGCAGCAAAAAGGAATTCGCCGCCCGCTTACGGTGCTATCAACCAATAGCCACCCCACGGCAACCAATAGGCATTCCCACGGGAAGAATGAGCGCCCTGAGAGCTTTGCCGAGATCATTGATCAGTGCCGTCAGAAGCACAGGCGCGGCCAAGGTGAGATCTCGAACTTCGGCGCTGGTGACGAATGAATGAATCTATCTGCAAGAAAAGATTCATTTCGCTTGACACCTCTCCATGCTTCTGACTCTCTCTCGTGTTGTTCTCTCTTCCCCACCCCCAAATTCAGTCGCTTACGTCGCTTCAATCAAAGCTGTACTTCAGCTCGGCCTCTCACGACAAGACATATCTCATAGTCAACTCGCTCGGCATCGATCGTACTGGCATCGTGAGCGACCTTAGTAAGCTGGTGACCGATGCCGGCGGAAATGTTGGGGAAAGTCAAGCCGCCAAGGTGGGGAACCACTTCTCTCTCACGATGTTGGTTAGTGTCCCTTCTAATAAGTCCAAAAGTCTTCAATCAGTACTACAGAACTTGAGCGGGATGAACACCCATTGTATCGAAACCGATGGCGATCCCAACGCTGTGAAAGTTAGCCCAAGCATTGCCTACAGTGGCAGATTCGTCCTGGAGGGAGCCGATGATCCCGGCCTTGTTCATAAGGTGACCAGCGTCCTTGCCAAGCATAATCTCAGTATCGATACGATGGAAACTGCCGACGAAATCGCTCCTCACGGAGGCACGCAGCTGTTCAAGATCGATGGCATTTGCTCAGCAATTGCTCCTCTACCGAAAAGCTTTGATTCTGATGAGATCCGAGAGGAGCTCTCCGAATTGGCCAATAGTCTCAACTGTGACATTACGCTGGAAGATAATGTGACCAGAAAGAAGCAAGGCAACTGGATATGGACCGAGGAGGCAGCTTAGAGAGAGAGAGAGAGAGATACCGGTACGGTACCGAGCATTTGCAAAGTCAAGAAGAAGATTGTTTGTTTGAACTAAGAAAGTGGATGATTCATTAGCTGTAGGAATATTATTTTAGATGACTAATATCAATGTAGGGAGATCCAGTCAATCTGCAAATCAATCAATTATCAATCAATCAATCATGTAGATAGATCTAGCTAGAGTATGAGTCTATGTGGAAGAAACCCGGTATCAAACTTGGCCGTCGGCGAACTTGCTTTTTCGTGCTTGCGCTTCTTTCGACCTCCGGCGTTTTCCGGCGAAGAAAATCCAATCAACATCAGTCAGTGACTGCAATCTCAATCAACCCCATCGCTTCAACTGCGCCGGACGAGCAAATCCTCAAAACACAGCTCCAACACAAAACTAGCAACTAATAATCCAAGCAAAGATGACCGAGCCCGAGAATAAGAAGCAAAAGACCGAGGAGAAGAGTGCGCTCACTGCCCTCAAGGCCCTCTCGGTCATAGTTGCGGACACCGGTGACATTCAATCCATCGAGCAGTTCAAACCAACTGACGCAACTACGAATCCATCGCTCATCTACAAGGCCGCGGTTATGCCAGAATACAATAAGCTGGTGGAGGATGCGATTGTCTACGGAAAGGGAGATGTGGAGACCACCATGGTGCGCTAAAGCTGATATGATGTCTTTCGTCGAATTATTGTTCTTTCTTGATTTTAGTTCAGAATGGAATGAATCTTCTTTCTCAAAGTATCACCCCACAAGGTCTCACGCATGTCCTATGCGCCCTCTTATTGCTACCCCGGCACTAATCCGTCAATATGAAACAGGACAAGTTGGCAGTCAATTTCGGCGCCGAAATTACCAAGATCGTGCCTGGGTATGTGTCCACCGAGGTCGATGCCCGCCTGTCGTTCGATACCGGGGCCACCATTGCCAAGGCCCGCAAGATCATCGAACTTTACAAAGAGATGGAGATCGACAAGTCGCGTATCTTGATCAAGATTGCCTCGACTTGGGAGGGTATTCAGGCGTGCAAGGTCCTCGAGGAGGAGGGCATCACTTGCAACTGCACTCTCATTTTCAGCAAGGCCCAAGCCGTCGCATGTGCCGAGGCTGGAGCCACCCTCATTTCTCCCTTCGTGGGACGAATCATGGATTGGAAGAAGAAGTCTTTGGGAGTGGATGGCTTTGCTCCCACGGAGGATCCAGGTGTGATTAGCGTTACAGGCATCTACAATTACTACAAGAAATATGGCCACGAGACCACCGTGGTCATGGGTGCCTCTTTCCGGAACAAGGAAGAGATTATTGAGCTCGCCGGCTGTGACCGACTTACTATTGCTCCCGCACTTCTGGAGCAGCTCCAAGCGTCAGCCGATCCAGTCGTAAAAAAGCTAGACGCCTCGGCTGTGGAGTCCATGGAGATCGAAAAGATCGACGCAAGTGAATCGAATTTTCGCTGGATGATGAACGAGGATGCCATGGCGACCGAGAAGTTGGCGGAAGGTATTCGCAACTTTGCGGCCGATATTGTGAAGCTGGAGAACATCATCAAGAGCAAGATATAAATCGATGGGGAGGGCATGTCGTACTAGTAAGGTTCGGGGTTCCGAGACGAATCGGATGATTGAGCCTTTGCTGAGACGATCATGCCGACATCGATGGCATGTTAGCTACTGTGACTTCCCACAGGCCGTTGCTTTAGAGAAATATTAATAAAAAAGGAAATAAGAGGACGAAGCAGACGCAGAGATATCTCAAATGAAAATAGTTCAGTGTTAGAAATTTTTAGCTATTCAATTAGATCTATAGCGCCAGGATTTGCTTTTATCTTCTAATCTGCCTACCATTCAATCCTCTTTGTTATCGACATTATTGCCGTTTTCAACTTCTCTCTTTTCCTGTAGGTAATTGCAGTCCACGATGTACCGCAAGAGTTGGAGCGTCAGACTCCTCTCTCTACGAATGTCACTTTGAAGCAACTTGCGCAATAAAGGGGCTTTGGGCCCAGGATCGGCATACCGCTCTACATCCCTTCTTGCATCGCTCCGAGCCTTATCTCGATTTCTTTGATCAAGACGCTGCTCCTCGGACGATTTTCTCGCTTCTCCATTCTCGTGAAGGTAATTGCATGTGTCACCATTTCGACATTGGCCAGTCCGAAGATAAAATCGGCATGGTCTCGTCCGAAAGAAAGGGTTTTGTTGTTGCTGCTGTGACAAAGTGTTTGGCGAATCAGCATCAGCACTCGAAGGTTTCTTGTCACATTCCCGAACAGACTCTTCGTCATCAGACGAGGAAGAAGATCCATATCCTCCCAGAAGTGTTGACAAACCCCCATCGATCGCCCCTACATCTTCCTCCTTATCTTTGTCAGTCCTCGGCTTCTTTTTGGCTTGATTCTTTTCATCTTGGCCACCATTGTTATCTATAGACGTCTCTAAACTGCGCTTAGCACCAGCACCAGTGCTGTTGCCTACCACTCCCGATAGGGCACCCTCTGCCCGCTTCCTGGCCTCCACCTCTCCCCTTTTCTGTATCTTCTCTCTCGTCGGGAATCTCTTCTTCCTCTCGGCAATCCAAGCCTGAATATCGTCTGGATGATCACCCACACAAATTTTGAATCGCTGGACACGGCACCCAGGAACGGCCAACGTCACAGCCTTGAGACCCCTGCCGGAAAATTTGCCGTGCTCACTCGCATAGTGGGCGTTGACCAACCCCTTGGAGGCAGTGTAATTACAGCCCTCGTGACGGCAAGTTATGTGTGATGATATATGTCCATCGAGGGCCTTTTGAGTCGGGAAGGATGCATTGGGGCAGTTAGGACATTGATACGGACATACATTGCTCTTTAATTCATCATCCTTTTGGGGAGAAAGGTCGGATATCTCAATTTCATTCTCATCAACGCCGGCATGCTGTGTTTGCTGGTCTCTTATTCGACTCCTACGAAGCACATTGGCAACGTCGTGGTTGGATCTTTGTGGTGGAGGCGGCGGCGGCGGCGGCGCATGCTGTTGATAGGTGGAATAACCGTGGCCCTGGGAATGCAATGAGCCATATGCTCCAATTCCGGGAGGAGGAGGCAGATATGCGGGACGCGCCGATTGCGCAGTCTGCGACGGAGCTCCATACACACCGGTACCACCAAGGCCACCACCCTGGTCATAATATTGATACTGATGTTGATGTTGTTGATGATGATGATGTTGCTGCTGCTGCTGTTGATGATAATTGCTCATAGTGGAGAACCCAGAATATCCGTAGGGCCTGAGTTGATGCCCCTGAGATCCAGGTTGCGGCGGGGGTGCCTGTGCGGCGGATTGCTGCGTGTTCGTTGTTCCTGCCACATTATGCTGAGAGTAATAATACGCCGACGCTTGCTGGTTGTGGTGGTGGTTGTTATTCGGGGCCGACATCTTGCTCGAATCGAAGGCCTACTCGTACCTCACATACTCGTGACTAATGCCATGCATGATGGCCGGGGCGGCGGCGGTGAAATCGAAAATGGATGGTGGTGGCAGGATGAAGGTTCTCTATCGGAAAAGTTTGGGGATAAATGCGATGCCAAGCGCCGACCGATGCCGATTTTTTCGATCCCAGCACGCCAGCACGAAATCCTACTTATTGACCCGAGGGAAGCGCAAGCACCGCCCTCTTCCTCTCTGCAGTCAACCGGCTTATTATCGGCGGCAACCTCATTTCATTGCATTTGAATAGTGGCGGAACGTTGTAGGCCTACCATGGAGTTCGTTGTCCCCGAGGACAGTGGGAAGAAGGATAATGATGCCGTGTGGAAGGTTCTGAGCGATCTTGGCGTTGCCGAAATCGATACGTACACTGATGAGGAACCATTCGGCATGACGAACGGGCGAGCCATCGCTCGTTGGCTCAGCAAGTACCGATGGTACTATCCTGGCGGTGGATCGGATGAAAATCCAAATGATGCTGCCGCGAGCGAAGACACTGGTCTTCTCAAGAAAGACCAGCCACCGAAGGCCAGCCTTGACGTTGCTTGGTATTACTTCGAGCACTTCGTTCTCCCCCGTCGATTCTGCAAGGAGGACGGGGGACGCACCACAAGCTCCGTCGACTGCGTCAAGGCACCGGCAGGTGAAGCTAGCCGACCAACGAGGCTGTACTCTCCTCTTCACACATCGATGCACGAACTCTCAGATTTCGGAATCGGCATTGGCCTCTACTTTTCAATGCTTCGGGGGGTTGCCGTTATTATGTTGATCACAGCCCTCATTCATATACCTACCTTTTTGTACTATGCATCTTCGGATTACTCAAGCAGTGGTCATTCAGCTGTCAAGACTTTGCTTCGTGGCTCCGCGATCTGCACTGACAACGAGTGGGTTCCTTGCCCCTCATGCAATGCAATCAACGACGCCGACGATGGATTCGACTTGAGCGACATTACAATGCGCTGGAAGGAGGAATTGTGGACGAACAATCGTCTTATGAAATCCGACGATGGATTGATTTTTGGATTGAAGAATACCTGCGCAGAGGGCGATGCCGATTATCTGTACGCGAGAGGCATTGTGAGCTGGGTGGCAACGATGTTCATCGTGATTGCCCTGCTCGTATTTGGAGAGTATCAACGCAAGCTGGCAGTGGAATTTGATGAGAGAAACGTCACTGCCACTGACTTCAGTATCGAAATAAAGAACCCTCCAAAGGATGCCATTGATGCAGATGAGTGGAAGGAATGTCTTGAGAATGTCGCAGCTGTGTATCTAAAAAAGAACGGGACATCGGCGCTGGGTGGCAACGGTGCTTCCTTCGGCGCTCGTGACTCTCATATCACCGCAATTACTGTCGCCCTCAATAACCACGAGCTCATTAACGCTCTCATTGCACGTCGAAAGTTGAAGAAGCGTGGCAAGTCAACTGAAAAGCTTGATAAACAGATTGAGGATCTCCAGAAGCGTACTTATGACGCAACGAGGATTTTCATTTCTTTCGAGACCGAGATCTGTCAGAGAGCCATTCTCATGGCCCTTTCCGTAAGCAAACTTGCCTTATCGAAAAACAAGACATCAGCCCTGGACGATGAATCCTATCTCTTCCGTGGTAGCCTAGTGATGGATGCTGAAGAGCCGCCAGAGCCGTTGACGGTCAGATTCAACGACCTCGGCGTTCCCAAGCGAGAGAAGAAGATCAAACGATTCTCAACGACGATGATTTCGCTCTTGATCGTCATCGGTGCCTTCCTTCTCGTTCGTCACGTGTTCCTGACGTATGGCGCTGGGCTCTCTGCTCTGTTCATCGCTATACTGAACATTTTGACCCCACCGGTATGCCGTGCAGTTACGAACATTGAAATTCATTCAGACGACGGAGGGCGACAGGCATCTCACAGTGTCAAGGTGCTCGGACTCCGATGTGTTGTTTCCACTGTTATCATTCACCTCGTTACGCCCTTTACGATGAGTCTGGCGAACGGCGAACATCTCATCAAGGCCGTTGCTGCAATCTTCGTCGCCGAAATGTTCACAGCTCCAATCGTCCAAGCCTTGTTCATTCCTGGAATCATCAAGATGCACATCATTGCTCCGCGTTGCAAGGACCAGGACAGCATGAATCAGTGCTTCGAAGGAATGCCTTGGGAACTGGGAGAACGATACACGGTAAGCGACTACGACTCGATTTGCCTGCCAATACAATTGATTTTTTTAGATGTACTTGCGTCTCTTACCATCAAACTTCTTTGCCTCTTGTGTCTCAATCCAGAATATAATGAAAGTACTCTTCCTGTGCTTCTTCTTTTCAGCCATTTTCCCTGGTTCATTCGCTCTGTCAGCGGTCCTGCTCTTCATTCACTACGAGTTTGATAAGTTTTGCCTCATGCGCGTGTGGGCTCGGACTGGATCCATTGGCGGCGATGTGGCTGAGCAAAATAGAAGCTACATCGTGCCCGGCCTTCTCGTCCTTCTTGCCTGCATGAACGCATACCACTACTCCGCCTTCCCGATGGACGATTTGTGCCTGTTCAACGAAGCTGCCGTTCCCGACGAATATCTCGGAAAACACCACCTCTCCCTTGAGGATGAAACCGTTTCGGTTCATGTATCATCTGATGACAACGTATACTATGCGTGCGATCAGGACTTCTTGAACTTCCCCATTAACTTTCCACCGCTGCCCATCTTTCAGGGCAACGACCACTGGATGACGAAAAGTCAAGAGTCGATTGTTCGCCTCCATAGCATGACAGGTGTTGCCATTATTGGCATTGCCATCATCTATGTATTCTTCCTCTCCAACCTCTCGGAACGGATCCAGTCGATTTTCACCGGGACGTACGAGCCCAGTGGTGCGATCGATGGCACCGATCTTTCCGATGTGCCAGGCGAGATCTTTGAGGCCTACGTACCTCAGGTCAAGGCCAAGGGTTTCAACTTCCCATTGATCGCATGCGATATTTCATCCATCGACGAGAAGTTCATAGGGTGGAAGGACGAGGACGGAGATCATTCGGAGCATGTCCTCTTCACAGACCTGCCCCCGGAGATAACTGGCAACAAGGAGAAGCCAATCTTCAGTGTCATGAAGCATTGGGCACCACCTCCCAGCAGAACTGACTAATATGTGTGATCCATCTGATTTAGTATTTAGTATATAGAATATATTTATCTCTACCATTGTACAACTCCGTCCTATTAGCCTCGTGCCTACAACTCATTTCCTATTATCGTTTCCACCACTACCACCAGTAGTGCTACTATCGCCATCAATGCCGAAAGCAGCCGACAAGCCGGGGAAGGCATCCCGAACAAACATCTTCATCCGATCGATGGCGGAATCCGGATCATCGAGGGCGGGACGGACGTCAATGTACATGGAGGGAGGCCGAGGCGCAGGCGGAGCGGCGCTGCCATTGGCGTCATTTGCGCCGGAACTGGCAGAGGACGAGGAAGCAAATCCACCGTCATCGCCAGAGTAGAAGTCAATCACATACCTCCGCGGCTCCTGCTTGGGCTTGGCATTAATTCCACCACTTGCATCATCACCAACAGCAGCGGCAGTATCCTCTCCCCCGTCGACGTACCAATCGTGCCGATCGAACGGCTCGTGATACCAAAGGATGCGGCTGTTGAACCAGGCCCGGGGACTCAGGTCCTTGGGCCGACCCATGAAGCGGACGAGGCGGGGGGTGTCGTTTCCCCGCAGCGTTTCCCACTTTTGCACCTCGGACCATCCCCGCTCGTTGACGGCGTTGTGAATCCGAACGACGTCGGGGATGGTCGATTCCTCCGGCCGCCAGCCCTTGCGGCGCAATGCGTTGTAGAACTGCTGCTCGCTGGGGTACACCCACTTGGTGTGCTCGGGTGACTGATGGGGGGCGCATGTCGATTCCTTCTTTCCGGTGCTATCACTGGCATTGGTATTGGCGTCGGCGGGACGGTTCTCCAGGGGATCGCGAAGCTCGTCGGCCCGGGGGATCGTCGACATCACCCGCCTGGTCGACAGGGGGATGCGCTGATCGGGCCTCGGCATCTGCGGATGTGAGGCAGCCTCTTCGATGGAGGCGGGGATTGCTGCAGCACTAGCAAAGGGCATGGGACCACCTTCGGCTGCGCCAGCGTCGTGCTTCACGGGACATCCCCCACCAGCACCTGCCCGAGTGGTAGCGGCCAGAGGAGCCTGAGGTGGCAATGCCGAAGAAGAGTTGCTGGCTGTTGTGCTTCGATTGCCGCCGAGACCAAACCACGACGACCAGCCGCCCCCTCCCGATGAAGCATCACCACCGCCATGTTTGACGGGGCATCCTCCGCCAGTGCTGGCAGATGCCGCTGGAGGGCTACCGCTATCGGACGTGCTCGCCATGCTTTCGATGATAATGATGAGTGATGAGTGGCCAGCAAGTAAGTCAGCAAGATAAGGCGAAAGTGGCCTCATTTTCTAATTTTGACCACAAAACCCCGGAAATAAATAAATGGAAAACGGAGATTGCACGCAGCTTTTTCACTTTCATTTTATTTTGTCATTTTATTTGCCAGTTGCCAGATGCATGCCCCGTGGCCCATGGCGGCCTTGGATTATTTGACGGCATCGGCAAGCGGCGAAGCTGTCAAGAAGGGATAGCATCGCAGTGCCCGGCTCTACTAGCTAGCTAGAGATAGCCAGGCAGCCAGGCAGCCAGGCAGCCAGGCAGCAAGGCAGCAAGGCAACAAGGCAGCAAGGCAGGAGGTTTTTCTACACCGCGTTGCAATGCCGCCATCTGCATCTCTCAAACGATCCGCCTCGGCCTCGGGCGACGGTGCATCATCTGCTTCGGACGACGGTGCCAAGCGAATCAAAACCGAAAGGCGCGTTGGGAGCGGAGATGGCGGCCCTGCCAAAGCCCCCAAGGCCTCCAAGGCCTTCACCCACGTCTACCTGTGCATCGATCGGAGCGGTTCGATGAACAACCGAGATGTGGCGATCTCGATTGGTGGTGACAGTGATAGCGGCGGCGCCAGCAAGAAGAGCGGCGCAGGTGGATCCAACCCCAACGCTCACCAATTCATGACCCGCTACGACGCGGTATTTGCCGCCGCCGCCCACCTGGTCCAGCTCCAGAGGGGGAAGGGCATCGACTTCAGTCTCATCCTGTGGAACGACGAGGCGGAGTGGATCTTTCGCAACCGCGATGCCGACGAGAGCTTGGCCCTCCTGACCGAGGCCAAGATCTCCAACCCCCCCAGGCTCGGAACCAACTTTAGCAGCTGCTTCAAGATGCTGCGGGAGTGTATTGTTGGGGGTGACACCGCCTCTGGTGGCGATGGCAACAGCAGCGGTACACGTAAGGGACAGATGAAGACCGAGGTGAAACCAGGCACTTCTGGCAGCAGATCGTCGTCGGTGATAATATTTTTGTCGGATGGCCGGCCAGGCGATCTGCGCGCGAATCCGCCCAACGCCGGCGAACAGATCCAGCCCACGTATCGACGCAACAAGCAGGATCACGAATCCGTCGGGGGTCATCTGGGGGCACTGGTCCCCCATCTACCAACTGGTACGCTGCACTTTGTGGGCATCCACGAGAGTGGCTATTCCTGGCTCCGGTGCCTCGCTGAGCGGTACAACGGCACCTTCCATCAGTCAACGCTTCACTTTGGCCAAGTGAACAATCATGGCGATGGCGGAGGCAACGGGCCAGGCGTTGGAGAGAACCTGGCTGGAGGAGAGGAAGTGCTAGCATCGGCGGCAGCGGCGGTGGTGGATGACGCCATAAATGACAATGGTGGTGATGAGAATGGGCTCGGAAACCAACCAGCTGCTGCTGCTGCTGCTGCTGCTGCTGCTGTCAATATGGTAAATGAGGATATCGACATTGGCGGCGAGAACAGTAATAGCCGTGACAATGAGGAGGAGGAGGAGGAGGAGGAGGAGGAAAAGAAGGAGGAAGAGGACACAGATAACAAAAATGATGACGACGATGACGACCTTGAATTCGTCGAAGAGGTGTCGGCCAACGAGAGGATCCGCCGGAACATTGCCAACGCCCCGGTCATCAACATTGCCTCACAGTCGCAGTCACAATCTCAATCGATCATGGATACCTTCTCGTCGCTCTCGCAGTCCCTCTCTCAATTCCACGAAAGTCAATACGATGATTCCCAAAGCGACGACGGCAGCTACTGCGATCAAGAGGACCCGTATGCCGATGATTTATAAGTCATTGTTTTAGTTTAGATTGTTACGTAACGAGAAATTAAATAATAAAAGCCACTATGCCTGCCACAATCGGAGAGTAATATACATTATTGTGTATCCCCGCATTTCCTGCAGAGGTCGACGGAAGATTCATATCTTCGTCATTTGTTGGTGCATCTTCATCAGCATCTGTAGGTGCATCCGTGGGCGATCCAGATTCACCTTCGCCAACTGCTTGTACAGTGGGAGTCATTGACTCAACGCCACTGTCCGCATTGCCTCCGGCAAATCCTCTTCCCTCTGGGCATATGGTCCACGATATAACGTTAGGGTCGATACCTGCTAATGGTAAAGGACGGATTCTACCCTCAAATCCTTTCCAATCGCCCGTCCCCCCTACAACGACGTCCGGGTAATCTCCCTCCCCGAAGCCTAGATTGCCAGTCAGCCACCCAGACGGCGATGAGGCCTCATCATCCATGTTTCTGTCAAAGAAGTGAAAGTTCCATTGGCCAGTTGCTGCGCCTCGTTCGTTCAAAAAGTAATGACCCATGATTCGACCAGCTAACGTGCTGTTCTCCACATCAGGCGACGTGAAGAAGGGAGAGTTGAAATTGCCGAGATGGTCGTTCTCTCCGGCCAGCACGCTGCCGCTGAAATTGTAGCCACCGACAGAGACCGGTTGTGGCGCTGACAATTCATAAATCACGGTGCAATCTTCTTCGACTACTGGACTGGGAAACGGGTCATCATCGGAGCAAATTTTATAGTAATTCACTTCAGCGAATTCTCCCTCCGGTGCAGGGTCAAAGTCTTCCACCGTGTCCTCGATCGTGCCGACAATGCCAGAGTACTTGCCGCTACCACCAATAATAACATTGGGTTCTTCAACTGTGGTGAAGGTTCCCAGTGCCGTTTCGAAAGAAAAGCCAAAGCTTGTTGCGATCCAATCAGCCTCATCAACGTCCTCGTCCAAAGATGAATCACCAAATAATTCAAAGTTGAATAAGGCTGTCGTTGTCTGGAGCGAATCTGGAAAGTAAACGCCAATGTTTCTTCCAATCACTTCATCATCGACATCTTGCCCTTGAGCGGCTTCAAGCGAAGCAAAGACGGGATTATCCTGCACACCAACATGATTTCCTTTCCCGCGGGATACATCCCCAGCAAAGCTATGGTTTCCAACCACACTCGGCTGGGACGTGTCCCAAGTGAAGACATCCACACACTCAGCTACGATTTCCATCACAGACCAAGGACTTGGAGGACAAATTGTGTACTCTATGACGAACGGGTCATTCTTTACTACTCGATGCTCGACCGTGCCAATATATCCCACGAAGTCCCCAGTACCACCGGTGATGACGTTGGGGGTATTCGCAGAGCTGTTGTTGGGTCCAAATCCCAGACTTGCCGTAATCCAGCCCCCAGCTTCAACCTCTCCGCCGGGGAAGAAGTTGAAGTTCCACAGCCCAGTATTTATGGCTTGGTGTGCGGCTACTTCATCGTCGACATCGGCCTCGGCAACGTGCGGCCAATACGATCCCATGAGCCGCCCGATCAGCCGAGCAGCGGCAATGTTGGCATCGTCGTAGAGCGGCGTATCGAAGACCCCGACGTGCGGAACGGGCGATCCATGCTCGACGACACCGGCAAAGTCGATGCCCTGGATGGTGGTGGGGGTAGTCATCCCGGCGTGCTCGTAGAATGTTGAACAGTGCCGGCGGTTCAGACGGGGCTCCGGCGTAATCGTGTTGCCGCCAGCAGCGGTCGTTGCCGCAGGAGGGAGAAGGAGGAGGAGATAGGCAAGCAGGTTGGTGGTCATTATGTGTGGTATCTTTGGCACGAGGAGATAGGCAAGCAGGTACTAGTCCTAGCTACGTAGTAAGAGGAGAGGTTACTGGTCAGCAGATCGCGGTACCGATGGTGTCGGTAGCGGTATCTTTTATCTTTGACGGCGACATGCGACATGACACAACATCTTCGCTTTCTCGAGCTTGCCGACTCGACTCCGGGTTTTATTTAGCGGTTTGCGCTGCTGCGATTGCGCCACGCACACGCGTCATCCGCCACATTAGCCACATTCGAACGGCCATTCTTCATTCCTCTGCTCCTCTTCTGGCAATGCCACATTGCCACGCCTGCGCAAATCTAACAGAGAAAGACAGATTTGTGCATCGGCATTGTGATCTTGTTTCCTTTTGGTGGCATTGGGACCTCAGAGCGCGCGATGAGCACAACCGACCCTACCGATGCCGCCGCCGCAGCAATGCCGCCGGCCTCCAAGAGGGCCAAGCTACTGCCGACCGGCGGCGAGCCGGCAGGCGCTCCTGTAGTAGTAGTTCCGTCATTGCTGTCATCGGTCGACATGCGACCAGTGCTGCAATGCCTGCCTCTCGTCTTTGGCGCGATGACGGGTGAGAGTGGTACTCAAAGTGCTGACCAGAGCGTCCCCGTCGTGCCTCTGCCTG
>Ga0115006_10001135_pt1 | contig 16141 bp, 8 predicted proteins | sample ArcOceMetagenome_3_FD_88943 | JGI IMG/M metagenome (GOLD analysis project Ga0115006, IMG submission 88943) | Marine eukaryotic phytoplankton communities from Arctic Ocean - Arctic Ocean- Svalbard ARC20M Metagenome | ecosystem: Environmental > Aquatic > Marine > Oceanic | place: Arctic Ocean...
CTCGAGAGTGACGGCGCCGCCTCCGTCCTGAAGGGGGCTCTCGACCGTGTTTGACTCGAGGATGAGTCTAGGGTCAAAGACCCACATCGAGCCATCGTCCATTTTCCTGTGAGGGGAAAGGAATGGCCGAAAAAGAATATTACATACATTTAGGTGAGCACAATATACGCATTTGTACTGAGGACGCAAGCACGGAATAAATTTCATCGTCAAGAGTAAAAGCAAAACTCACCCAAAGATCGGAGCATCACCTTCGTCAACAATATCCGGAAGCGACGAGCAGAGGGCATCGTCCACATCGACATCAACGACGATGTCGCCATTCTGATTGTTGCCGTTGTCAACGAAGCTGTAGGTCGACGGAAGATGCACTGTCTGCCCCGGAGAGCACTCGTAGTCGCGGAACACCGCAAAGCTCACGTCGGGAATGAACCGGACGAGCTCTTGCGGGCTTCCACCACCAGCGGGTCTGATGGAAATACCGGAAGTAGAGGACAATGAGCTAGCTAAATAGCTAATCTCGTAGAGCAAAGACGAGTTGGTCGGATTGCTCACGCCCGCAACGATGGTGCGAGGGAAACCGTCGTACATGAGGACGTAGTGGTCAACTATTGGGGTGAGCGAATGTCGCATTTCTGGATGGGAGGGGCAAAAGTAATCGACGAACTTTGCCTCGACGTGGTGATCGTTGGGGATAGTGTACGTGAAGAATGATTCGGGTTGTCCCGGTTCTTCTCTGGCGTCGGCACGAAGATTGGAACAACCTTTGATCGCGAAGGGATGGGTGCTGCCTTCCGTGCGCGTGAATTTATACGTGTTTCCAGGGACAAGGTCACTTGGCGTGACGGGCCCAGAAAAGTCGTAGTAATGCCCCCTGGAGGTTGAGAAGATAGATATTGGTTGCGGCAAAGAAGTATTGTGAGATGATAGGAATTTCTATATATATATATATATATATATATACATTGAAGAGAGAGAAAAAGAAGAGGACTTACCCTTCGTTAGGGTTGAGGTAGCCTTCGCCAACCTCAACGACGCCATCGACAGGTGCAGTCGCCGGCGCGCAGTACGGACTGACACAATGGCCAGAGTAACAAACGTCCATGTCCATGTGACCACATGACTCCCCATCCTCAACACTATCGCAACTGTCTGCTCCCGACATGTCGTGCTCGTGTTCATCGTGAGAGTGACAAATACTACTCTCGGATACAGGAACGACACTCATGTACTGAGGGAAGTCCTCGTCAAAGATATCCTTGCGCGTGAAGGCGTACTTGCGCCACCTCGATCCGGCCTTGCAGGGCTTACCAGCACGGCCAACCTCCTCAGGAACCGGCCACTAGAGAGAGATAAACACACACAACGAATTGATGCGGGATGACAAGAGGACAGTATATTGTGAGTAAAGGCAAAATCGAACAACAGAAAATAGGCATCAAAGTAACTCGAACAGATGAACCGGACTCACGCTTGGATTTGCCCGAGCTCGCCAGTACTCCCTGTGACTAGTGGCAGGGGTTCTCGTCTCATCCATTTGGTCGATAATCCAGGAGTTGATGTTGTCTTCAACGGCAAGACGGCGTCGAGTGCCGGTGCCGCCATTGATGGTGTCGATATCTGCCTGGGTTGACCCAAAGGTCGCCGACTCGAGGAATCGGGCGACGACGTTGTCATTGGCATTGAGAGCCGGGTCGGTGTAGCGCAACGAGGCCTCGCTGCTGCTCAGCTTGTATTGTCTACCTGAAGCAAGGCCAGGAAGATCTATCTCGCAGGCTTCGTAGTAGCAATACCAATCAAGTTCGTACATTGTATCTTCAACGATACGGCCAGACTCTTTCTCCCAGTCATTGCCATTGTAGGAACGAGCAATGGGAACGATGAAGCTGTCGGTGCCGTTGTGAAGGGTGACTTCTGAAAGCAATGTGATGACACCAGGGCGCGCCTTGGAAAGAGCAATCGGCCCATCGCCAATGTACAAGGAATCGCCAGTGTCGGGCAAGGCGGTCTCGTTCATGGTAGGCTGTGAGGTCGGGGTGGCTGTCGGTGCCACCGGCGCCGCAGTCGGGGTCGTCGTGGGGGCGGATGTGAGTTGGGGGGTCGGTTGCTGAGTTGGCGGCGAAGTCTTCAATTCGATTGACACGCTCTCGGCAAGAATGTCAAATTCAGGGTCGATATCGTAGACGTAGATTTCGGCGCCAGTACAGGATGCCAACTTGGAGTCGACGGTAAGCGTGTACGAAAAGTCATTAAAACCATCAGGGTTCCACTCATTCTCCTTGAATTTGGTGGTGCGCATGTCCATAAAGCAAGAGTCTTTTCCGTCGTCGCACAAGCCCTCGGTTACCGCACAGCCCCAGGCCTTGAGGTGGATCGAGGGACAATTCGTCTTCTCTCGCCATTTCTGCGTTGCATGAGGATTGCAGGAAGCACCATGCCCAGTGGAATTTTGGAGCTTGAAGCCTCCCCGAACAATGTACTCGTCACCGGCATTGAAGCATCGATGCTCGATCAACTGCCGGAATCCGGCCTCGTAGTGTGTGCGGTCGCGGCTCTTAATGCCGCCACTTTCCAAGTAGTCGATCCGACCATAGTCGCGTTTGTAGCTCCCTGTAATCATAGGAAGGTTGGCCGAATAACGAATGTGAGTACAGTGTACTAGTTAGAAAGATATTCTTATCAAGTCAACAACAACCAAGGAAACACGCCAATACGATACTGATTTGACTTACTCCAGAAGGAAAGATCGCCATCAAAAATTGGGTTGAGAACCAAGTTGGAACAGGCCTCATCAATTGGGACGGGCTTGATGTGGAAGTCGTCCATGGTAATGTCGTACATGGTCGGCTCGTCCTCGAGCCAAGTGCGGATACGGTGGGCGTCGACCTGGTTGGCAAGCGCGTAGAACGCACCCTTAGCAACACTCCATCCCTCGGATCGGGTGGGGACAATAGCGTTGCCCATAGTCATGTAGCCCGCCCGGACACCATTGCCCTCGTGGTAGGATCTGATCTCGGGACATTTGATGGCTCGTTCCGCATCGGTATACAGATGGGAATCCTCTGTTTGAGGGACACAGGCAACCGTGTTGCCCGTGCTGTCCGTCATCTTGAACTTGACCTCGGCGATGTAGCGTTCTCCGGACTTCATAATGCCGCTCTTGAGGGTCTGCATGGGGGAGTGGTGAGTGCTGGTCCGACCCGTCATCTTGATGGCAAGATCTCCTGCACCGCCAGCTCCCGGGACCAGTTCCATCGGTTTCTCGGAACCGAAGGTATCCCAGTACATGGCATTGCCTTCTTCCAGACTACCATTGGAGGTTAGGTCGTCAGCGGCGGAAGCATCGGTGGGGTCACTGGCACCAAAGGGCTTCATCGATAGATTATCAATGACAATGTTGGCGTCGCGGTTGACGTTGCGAATGGAAAGGAAGGTGCTCTCGGAATCGAGATGGCTGTCCGTGAAAGTCATAATTCCGTGGATGGTTCTGAAGCCACTTGGATCGACATCCCGCACCACCTCCGCGAAGGGAGCGTACGACGAAGAGGACGTGGAATCGATCCTATCCATGGACTCCTTGGCCCAGCTCTTGCGGTAGTATTTCTCGAAGAGGATCTCGGGACAGCCGGTGCTACTCGAAGAATCGTTGGGATTACAGATCCTCGGCGTAGTTCCGTCCGACTTCTCGAAAAGTCGGATGTCGGCCTTGATCTCATACATCTTGCCCAGGTTTCTCCGAACACAGCGCTGATCGAGGTACATGCCGAAGCCACCCCAGTCGCTGCTCCGACTCTTGAGCTGAATAGCGTTGGAGCCGTCAACTCCAGCGCCGGGAACGAGCTCGACCTTTCCATTGCCATTGTGATTCCAGGGCTCGAGGGACCCAGATTCGCCGTCGCCGTTGCGGATGAGCTCGGAGCAATAGGCATCCCACCCTTCCGCCGGATCGGGTCCCTCATCGATGGTGACGTCGCCAGGGTTGGCATGGCCGGCGCAGGTAGGAGCATCCTCCCACTTTTCGATGATGTACATAGGATATCCGACGTTGGAGTTGCCGTCGGCATCAAACACGCCGAAGGTAACGGTGAAGTCACCCGCTGGGAGAGCTGCATAAAAGTACCGATCACGACCTCTGTGAAGCTGGTCACCTCCGAGGTAGATCATGCCGTCCACGACAGTTGTAGAGTTGTCGGCATTGTTGGTGATGAGCATCTTCATGTCCTTGGACGATTCCTTCTCGACCCTGAACTCCACCTGGCGGACGCAGGTTTGGGCGCAGATTGCGACGCAGCTCTCGTCATACCTGGTGCAGGTAATATCAGGAGAGAAGGCCTGGATCATGTTGATCATCTTGGGGGTGTTGGAGATGACAACTCCAGGACCGACGATGCCGTTGACGGAAGCGCCGTCCTCGATATCCATGAGGATGTCGTCAACGCCAAGCTTATCCTGACCAAAGCAGGCATTGATCATGCTGGCGTCGCTGGCGGCGGCAACAAGTCTGCGATTGGATCCAAGCGAGACTTCTACATCACCGGCGATAGCAGTTTCCCCTCCAAAGGTCGTCTTAAAGGCAAAGTGGGGAGAACCACCTTCGCTGATGCTTCCACCGCTCGCGGAGCGGATGTACAGACCAGTGCCGCCGGTGCAACCAGGATTGGTCTCGTCGCCAAAGCCAGCCATGTCGAGACCGGTGAGCTCGTTGCGACGCTCATGACCCCAGCGATTGTACGTCATCCAGTAAATTCCCATGGGGGTATTATCCATGGGATCATTGCTGTACTGGTCATGGCAGAATCGCTCGGCATTTTGCGACGAAGCCACGTCGTTGAACTCGTTGGACTCTCCGCGGATCTTGAGATTGCGAAGGGCGATCCCATTGTTGCGGCAGGTGTAGATGCTGATGCGGTTGTCTACAAAGGTGCCGCCGTCAAAGACAACGTCTCGGCAGTACTCGGCCTTCAAGCCCATGTAGCGGTTCTTGTAAACAACGGTGTCGTAAAAAGCACCCGACCAATCGCCTGTCATCTGACCTGTGGTGCGGTCCTTGGCGGGCTCGAAATCACGAATCTCTATGCCGTAGTCGTAGTTGGAATGCATTCTGTTGCCCTCGAACTGGCCAAGACCAAAGTTGCGGGGACGGCCTCTCATTCCACTTGCGTACGACTCGTAGTTGACCGTCCAGTGGAGGCCAAGGTAGAAGCCAGCCCGACGACTACCAGCGGCGACATTGTCGATCCACTTGTTGTCGGGAGTGCGCGTGAAAAAGGTGGCAGGCCAGCGATCGTCCTGGTCGCGAGACCCATCGACTCTGTTGCCGTGCCACCACCAATCGCCGGTACCCAGAGTCAGGGCTCCGAGATTCTTGAAGAAGAGGTTGTCCCTCTCCGTACCATCGACGAGGACGAAGGTATTGCCACGGGTCTGGTAGGCGACATTCTCCGAAATGGTTGTATTGTCAGTACCCTGGATGACGATACCGCGCGAGTACGAATTACGGACGGTATTCTTCTCGATGAGCGAACGACTGTCTCTGCACTGGTGAAGGTGAAGAGGCTGTAAATACAGAATGATATCGAGGAGGAGGAAGAGAATAAGACAATGTGTATAAATATATATATATATATATATAAGTCGCAAGCAATGGAACCAACAAGGCAACTTACGAATCGGCCCGCGTTCTTATCCTGTCCCATGTACCTAAGCTCAACGCCGCTGATCTTCTGCTGGACGGTGGGAGTGTGCGTAACCTGGACGTATCCACCCTGGCGGGCCGCGGGAACCTCGCTGGGGCGAGAATCATCCTGATTGTCGGAGTGGATCTCCACATTCCGGCTGAGGAGGGCAATCTCTGCGGCAAAGGTGGTGCCATCGAGGTTGCGTTCGGCCTCCTGCATGGTGGTGGCGGGGACGATGCCCCCTTCGATGATGAGCTTGGACGTGCCGGGGATCGGTCCCGCCGTCACGTTCTTGATGGTCGCTGTCTGCGAATCCTCGAAGCGGAGGGTGTGGGATGTGATGGCGATCTCCGAGCCGGTACCCCAACAACCCTGGACGGCCTCGGTGGGAACGATGAGGCCTTCGACGCTGCCGTGAAGGAGCTTGAAGTGGACGTCATCGTAATCGAAATCATCCTTGGAGTACTTCCAACCACTTTTAGAAGAGAGCGAGGCCGATATGAACATGTTTGTGTGAGATATCAAATCAGAATCAAAAGGCAAAAGTCGCAAGCAATGGGAAACATGGCCAACAAGGCAACTTACGAATCGTACTTCCTGTTGATGCGTAAGTCCCAGCGATACCAGTCGGCATCAGTGAACTTCCTGCTGCCGTCGGTCTTGTCGAGGATGACAACGTCCTTGGAGCACTGTGGTGGTGATGATGAACAAAAAGAATTGTGGGGGCAAAGAAGAGAGAGAGAAGCGTATTAGATCGGCCAGCAATTTTTATGGCACAAAGAAGAGAAGTACACGAAATCTCTCAGAAGTACCGGCAACTCACCGTCACCCAACCACTGGCCTCATCAATTGGTTCGCACGTAACCAACCTCCTGGTGTCGTAGTGATGATATCCCAAATGGCCTCTGTCGTTCTCGCCGTACCAGAAGGCGTAGAGATCGACATACGGCTGGAACGGACCTTGACCGCCCTCCTCCTTGGGGACGCTGTGGAGGCGGATGCGGAACGACACGCGGTAGACCGCGTGGGACTTGACGCAGATGGGCGGGATCTCCCGGTAGGACGGTCCCTGCCAATCGTAGTACTTGCCCACGAGGCTGGTGTACGTGTTGGTCTCGTTGCCGTTGACGGTCTCATGGCGACTGACGAGGCGGGGGTGGCCACCCCACGATTCCGGCTGGGGGACCGCCGGGTAGCGGTGGTGGTTGAGGCGCATGGGATACGGACTGGGACCGTTGCCCGCCTGGTTCCCGTTGGGGATCATGTCGCTGCACGTCTCCACGTAGCTGGCCGGATCCGGCAGGTTGAGGCTGGCCATATCGACCTTCATCTCGACGTCGGGCTCCGGCCCCATGAACTTGAGCACCATGAACTTGGCCTCTTCGATGCGCCACGCCGGGTCAAAGTTGATGGTGGCCTCGAAGTCGTGCCACTCATTGTAGTTCGGGGCCGTCTCCTGAGTCTCCCAGTTCATGGTGACATCGTGGTTGTGGTCGGCGTCGTCACGGATCTTGGTCTGGACCTTGAGGCACTTCTTACCGGTATCGACGCAGGTGGTGGGGGTGTCGGTGCCGGTGACGCCGTCCTTGGTCAGCATTACCTTGGCCGTAAAGATGTAGTCGATGCCGGACACCAGGCAGCCCTTGAGCCAGGTGATCTGCGTGTGTTGTATATGGGATGCATGTAAGAGGAGATTATATTAGCAAAAACAAAATAAATATCAGTATCAGTACCTAGGTACATGTACAGGAAGCAGACAGAGTGGCACGTATACATGTAACTCACGTCGTTGGTCGGCCCCTGCCACACGGCCTTGCGGTCGTGCACGACGAGGGTGGAATCGTCCATGACCTCCGCCTCGGCGCCCTTGTCGCCGTCCCACCCCTCGGTGCCGTCGCCGCCGAGCTGGAACTCGTTGTCGATCAGCGCGGCGGTGCAGCCCGCGGGCGGCGTCGTGTACCGCGCCAGCTTGTGCTCGTCGAGGAGGGTGACGCCCGACGCGGTGTAGGATTTGAGATGCGTCCACGTCGGGCACGTCGGGGGCATGGCGTCGATGTTGAGGCGGCCGCCGGCGACGAGGAAGGGCTTGGTGCCGACGTCGCAGCCGGCCTCGCCGCAGAGGCCCGCGTTGGTGTCGGCGGGATGGAAGGTTTGGGGCGTCGTGCCCGTCAGGACGAACTTGACGGCCCGGTTGGCCGCGGTAATCTCGGCGTCGGACTGGACGTCCAGCTCGCCCTGCACGTAGACGGCGTCGGTGGTGATGGTGAGGCCGGCGCCCTGGGGGATTGTCAGTTTGCCCTGGATGTCGAGGCCGGCGGTGCCCGACAGGTCGAGGTCGCGGGGGGTGTCGGCGTCGACGACGTAGCAGGCGCCGCACGGGACAACGAGGGCCTGGCCGGAGCCGGCGGACGGGGCGGGGAGGAGGGTGGAGAAGTTCTCGCAGGTCGTGGCGTTGGACAGGCCGGCGTTGCAGCCCAGGGGCTCGAAGTTGCCCCCGACGGGCGACATGAGGCGGCGGGCCGCGTCGGTAGACGAGCGCGAGTCATCGGCGGCGTCATCATCGACCAGGAGGCCGCGGGCGCGCATCTCGTCGTGCCGCTCGAGGCGGCGCATCTCGTACGTCTCCATCGTGGCCGAGAGGGGACCCGACGGGGCGTACATGGACTTGTCGACGTCGACGTCGGCCATGACCGACGACGACGACAGCAGGGTGGGATCCTCCACGGAGGAGGACGAGGAGGCCAGGACGGCCTGGAAGGTGGCCGACGCCCCGAGGAGGACGGCCAGGGCCAAGGAGGCTCGGGACAGGTTCATGGTTGCAGTGTTGGTATAAGACTGGTATCAAGTAGGCTACTGGGTAGGGCTACATGTAGCAGGGGTCTTTTCGATGATTGGTCCCACACAAAACCAACTTTTACGCTGTGGCGTGCGCGGTGTCCGTAAGAGAGCGCGAGAGAGAAAGATACGGAACAACACTACACCCCCGACACGTGTCAAGATGGATGTGACGAGACGAAGAAGTAAAAGTGGGATGGTGGACGATCCTGGAAGAACACGTTGGGTTGGAGGGTCGAAATGACTTCGAGTTTCGAGTTGGAGATCGCGGAGATTGGACTGGCTGAAATGACGAAATGACTTTGCAACTTTCTGCAATGAAAAAGTAGGATACAGTAGGGGTTGGGGGGTCCCTACTTGTCCACAGAGAGTTTTTCGGAAAGTCGTAAAAGTCATATTTCTCTGTGAAATTCCCAGAGTAATAAAGAAGGCTACAGCAGCAGACTACGTAGAGAGGCGAACATTAGCGAAAAACTTTTTCTACTCTTGATTGAATTCAACTTCCTCCAAAAACTCTCTTTTTCATAAATGTCTTTCTCAATATCGAACTGAAACGCAAGCACACTGAGACCGGCAAAAGACCCACAAAGTTGGATCAGCCCTACAAGTATCTCATCCTTCCAACCCTCTCGTGAATTGAATGCGAACCGCGATTGCAATCCCACCCACCCCCGCTCCTTTTGATTGTAATCCCGCTCGCTCCCCAAATCGCATCTATCTCATTTGAGTCATCCCTCCATATCGAAATAAGTCCGAGGCGGCAATCCAATTCGAGCACGTACACATACATATTCTAATATATTATTACCCCCAGCAAGGGCCATATCTCCAGTCCTTCAAGCCATTGATTCATCCAATATACGATTAACAACAAACCGACGCCAAATTGCGACCCAAGACTCAACAACGTGCGAGCAAACGCGATGAAGCTCACCGTGGCAACCTCGTCCCTCGCGGCGGTCCTCGTGGCCACCGCCACCGCCACCCTGACGTCGATGACCGTCGGTGTGGTGTCGGCCTCGTCATCGTCGGCCGTCTCGGCCACGGCCACCACCCTGTCCCACCGGGCCACCGCCGCCAAGCGGTCCCTCCTCGACATCAATGACCCGAACGACCACGAGCTGCACGCCAAGTCGGCCGACGACGACGAGCTCGCCGCTATGACCACCGCCGGCGACGACGCCGGCCAACACCGCCGCCGCCTGGAGTACAGCGGCCCCATGGTCAACGTCACGGCCGACTTTGTGCCGCTGGCGTGCAACGCCGCCCTGGCGTGCGATGCCACCGGGACCACCGACCTGAGCGTGGCCATGGCCTCGCCCCAGGACGACGGGTCGGTTCTGCTGGAATGCGGCAAGTGCTACCGCGTCGACCAGACCGGTGATATTTCCATCCCGGGTGGGCTCAACATCGAGTGAGTATAAGTACAGTATATAGTACTGCGGAACTTATACTTGTGCAGAAGATCGAACGAACAGGGCCATCTTATATATAAATTGACATTGCTATAATATTTTAACCCATCTATCTTTTCCCTCTCCTTCTCGCTTTTCTCTCTCCATTTACATGATGTACTTCACAGAGGCCGCCTCACCGTCCCCTCAAACGCCAAGGTGACCATCACCACCCCCTACATCTTTGTGCAGGGTGAGCTGATCGCCCGCGACGACCAGGTCGTCACGGCCGACAACACCTCCCTCCAGATCATCCTCACGGGACAGTCCGACAAGACCCTCAAGCCCCACGCGCAGAACGCGGACAAGTGCCCCAAAGATGGCTGCTCCGTGGGCAACAAGGCCATCGTCGTCGCCGGAGGCAAGCTGTCCATCGACGGATATGCCGCCAACGGCGGACAATGTCCCACCTGGCTCCATCTGGCCGATATCGATGCCCCGAGTCCCGATACCTCCACCCTCACCACCCCCGACGGCTCATACTACCTCACCCCCCATCCGGAGGCAACCGCCGCTACCGGGCGCCGGGCTGCTGCTCAGGAGGAGGTCGAGGTCGATGCCACCGTCGGTGCCTCCACCGGCTCTACCGGCCAGCGCCGGCTGGAGCACTGCCCGACGGTCCTTATCGACGAGCACTTCGACACGGCCAACTGCACGGGGTCCTGCCAGCTCAACACCCACCTCCTCAGCGGCTTCCACGGCTGGAAGGGTGGGTGGGGCAGCACGGTCCAGCTGACGTCCAATGGGACCCTCCGCGTTTCCGACCGCACCATCGCCACTGGCGACATGGTGCAGGGACCGGAGTTCGACCTCGGCCACTACAAGTCCTGCCTGCAGGAGGGGGAGAAATATCTGTTCAGTGCCAAGGTCCGGCTGTACAGGGAGGACGGTAACAGCAGCCTGTGCGGGAGCCGCGATCCCTCCCTCGGTGCCACCTGGGAGCACTGCCCACAGTAAGTCCTACACATTTGTTGCGCTATTCTATGGCATGCATTTTCCGAAGTGTTGGGAGGCTCCTTTGTGCGTACATTGATATAGGGTCATTTACATTACATGTATGTGTGCTCACAGCAATTCTTCGTTATTTGCCATCTTTCTCGCAACGCATCTCCACAGCCTTCGCGCCTGGGCTGCCAACGAACAGGGCCACGACCGTTCCCGCTCCGACAAGATTTGGATAAGCCCAGAGCTTGCCAAGCCCGACTGGGAGTGGATGCACCTCGAGAAGAGCATCAGCTTCAACGAGCTGTACTCGTACTCCGAGACGCCGGAAACGGCCCTGTACGAGCTGCTCAAAATCCGGGTCAAGGAAGAGGACGTTGTCATTGAGATTGACGACGTGTACTTCGGCAAGCCCCCCACCAAGGAGGTCATTTCCCCCACCAACGGGGAGCCGTCGACGCCCGTCGGAATCTTCCCCGACCTGACCGATTCCGCTGTCTGCGACGACCTCGTCGTGGGAGACGGTACCGCCGAATCGGCCCGGTTCGCCTTCCCCTTCTACAACAACGATCGTTGGAGGGCCAGGTCCCTCACCATCGAGGAGGAGGTGAGCAAGGTGGACAACTCGACGACGAACAAGTTCTACCGTCTCGGGTACCGCGAGAGCCACGGCGCCAGCCTGAACTTCCAGATGGTCCCCGGCTGCGTCACCCACGGATCGCTCTATACCTTCTCGGGCAAGTTCCGTCTCAACCAGCCGGAGGTCATCAACGACCCCTACATCGAGATCCGTGTCAAGAAGGAGGGACAGAGCGAGAAGTGGATCTGGCTCACCGACAAGGGCGACTTCTCCCTCGGCGGCGATTCTGGCGATGCCGACGGCTGGACCAAGGTGGAGTTCGGCGTCACCTTCACGGATGACTTTAGTCAGTACGACGAGTACGAGTTCTTTCTTCGCACGTACAGCAACACGGCCCACTACAACGACCTTGCCCGCCGCCACCTGTACGACACGCTCGATTTCGACGACGTAAGCTTCACCCGCAATCATGGCCCCATCCGCGGCCTCGTCGTTCCCAATACCATCGATGGGTGCTGGGGTCCCAACACCGAAGTTCTGGTCACGTCCCACACCACCGCCAGCAAGGATCAGCAGGTCCGGACCATCACCGCGATCGAGTCGCCCGACGGCGCCAGCGGCAATCGCATCCTGGTCCTTGACCGGTCCATCCTCAACGCGCCGTCTCTGGCGACCGACCCCGACACCGCCGTCGAGGTCGCCCTCCTGAACCGCAACATTAGGTTCGACGTCGATGTCGTCGACCAAGGCGAATACAATGGCGTACAGGTGTCCGACATGCCCCAGGGCGGTCATCTTGTCGTTATGAACACCCCCACTGTCTCCCAGCAGCTCAGTGGTGTGCAGTTTAGTCGCTTTGGTCAAATGGGCAAGGCATGGCGTTATGTGAGTTTTTCCGTCATCAGATGTACATGTAGGAATTCCTATCTTTCTGCTCTGTTGAATTCTTCTCTAACCTCTTCTGCGATGAATCAATTGTGTTTCGATTTCACCATACGATACCATTTTCCCTCGATCCAAATCACAGCCCATCAACTTCATGATGTCTCGTTCCGTGAAAGGAAGTACCGTTTCGAAGAATGTGATTCGCGAGGCCTACCACAAGTGCATCGTCGTCCAGGGCACCGATGATATTCTAATCAAGGGCAACGTCGCCTACGACACCAGGGGCCACTGCTTCGTGCTCCAAGATGGTGCAGAAACCGGCAACACCTTCGAGGGCAATCTCGGCGCCCTGACCACGATGATCGAGAAGAACTACCGTTCCCCGAGCGGCGACACCGGAAATGATCCGGCTACGTTCCTCATTGCCAACACACAGAACTCCTTCATCGGCAATGTTGCCGCTGGTAGTGACGAGGAAGGATTTTGGTTCGAGCTTCGCAGATATTCCGTCCGTGGACTCTCCAAGGAACGCATGTCCGCTGAGGGCGTTTCCAACAATCGGTACACGTTGCAGAGGACTCCCATCACTCTCTTCAAGGACAACGTCGCCCACAGTAACGGCGTTGTCAGTCTTCGCATCCGCAACTACTTCCCCACCGATGGGGAGCAGGTGATTCAGGGCTTCAAGTCTTATCGCAACGCCTACGGAGTCTGGATGTATTACTCCGCCAACATTGCCCTCGAGGGGCTCTACGCAGGCGACAACTACGAGAAGAACGTCGACATCAACCGCGCCGACAACATCCGCGTTCAGGATGCCACGATCGTTGGATATTCTGATTTCTACAGGAAGCAAGTGGCCAGCCAGGACCTCTGGCACCACTGCCATGACCGGGATGGCGCACTTGTTGGCATTGAATTCAACTACTTCCAGGAGTCTGTCGCTCACTTCATGCCTGGCACTCGGATCGAGGACGTCCGCTTCTCGGGATTTGCCGACACTGGTTGCTCCAAGTCGGCGGCCATGGCCGTCGATGAGCGAGAGAAACGAGGCATTGGCAATACGTGGAACGAGTTTACACAACTCAAGAGCATCACCGTCAAGGATGACTCTCCTCTGTTCGATGGCCAGTCTGCCCTGACGGCCTTGGTCAATAACGTTGTGATGAACGACCTTGATGGTAGTCTAGACCCTGCCCCGGCCAATGCCAGCAGCTTCGGTGTACTTGTCACTAACGAGGAACACATGACGAAGCTTGCCAACGGAGCCTGTACCGAGTACCCCGACTTGCACTACTCATATTGCGCCAACACTTGCCTCCGTACCGTCCACTATCTCACTGATATTTTTGAGACCGAGAACATAACGCTCCGCGCAATTGACAACAACGACCCCGGTCGTTTTGTCGACTTTAGAGGCAACATGCAAATGGATTGGGGCTGGTACAAACAAGAGGACGGGAGCTGGAAGCAAGAACTCAACCAGTGGAACAATAACCACGACTACAAGAACCGAGTCTTCTCGGCTTCTCTTCCGTCGCCCTTGTCAAACTCAAATCCCAACGACGGTGATGGCTATAGCTATTCTCCTGGGTACACCCTGAAGTTTCTTGACGTCGATGGAAACCAAGTCTGGCCATCCTATGCAAGGAAGATCATCGAGCCTGCCCCCGAGTGTCCCACCTGGTCCGACGATGCCATCACCGTCGACGTCCCTCCCTCCACCAATGGCGAGTGTCACGATCTAATTCGAAATGGCGATGTCGATTCCTACGCGAATTTCACTCACTGGATGCATACCAGTGGCGGTGCCTTCTACGCCGAGGGCGCCGGCATCGACGGTTCGGCCGCCGTCGCCTCCGTCAGTCGTTGGTCTCATTGGCAGCAACTTTCTCAGTACCTCGACTCTCGTTGCGTCAAGTCATCCATCGGACGCGAGCTCGAGTTCAAGGCCTGGTTCCGTCTGGAGCGGAAGATCGACAACGTATGGGTCCCCTACACTTGCGACCCTGACAGCAGAAACTACGAAGAGGGCTGCCCTCTGGTCCGACTGTACATGAAGAAGTATGACTCTGGCCAGGCCGATCAGGACGCTCGTTTGGAGCGTGATTACGCTACCGAAATCGGTGCTGTCCGCCCATTGTCTCCTGAGGGCTACAGCATGATCCATGGCACCCTTATCTTCGACCAGCAGATGGCTGACTACGATACCTTCTTCCTCTCTATCGGAAGAACCAAGCATAACTCAAGAATCTACATCGACAATGTTTCCCTCAAGCCGTTGCAGCCCATTGGTTTCGTCAGCCGAAGTGCCGAGAGTCAGCCTATTATTATGAATGGCAACTTCGAGGACTACAATACCACAATGTACTGGGTGGGAAGAGACCGCAAAGCCGCCCTCGAGCTGGTGCAGGACATTGGTCTCAATGGCGAGCCGACAACGGCCTTGAGAGCTTACAATCGGCACTACCAGTGGTACGGCCCCACTCAATACATGAATCCGCATGATTTTGTCTCTGGACAAGAGTACGAGGTTTCGTTCCAGTACAAGCTCACCGACTCCGACGGCAACAACGTGATTTGCGACCCCAACAATGGTAGATGGGGTTACGAGCGGTGCCCCGTCGCTCGCTTCTACGCCGATGCTAGACCGAATGGTGGCGGTGTGGGCTATCCCCACATTGGCTCGACTGTTTCCCCCGGGACTTCTGAGAATGCATGGGGCGTCGTCCATGGTGTCTTCACTCCAGGATCAGACGTGATCAATGCCTACAAGCTGTACTTCTACGCCGAATATCCCCACCCGGATCTTGACATGACGATCGACAACGTGGCAATTTCCCCTTACAACTTCAACTGCACGAACAACATCATTCAAAACTCCGACTTTGAGCAAGGACACTTCGCTTTCTGGGAGAAAGCAGGAGATCATCGCACTTCTCTTTCCATCACAAAGGGATACGGCACCGATAGTAACGCCCTCAAGGTGTCTGGTCGCCACTACTATGATTGGGGAGTATACCAATACATCCATGACAGCTGCCTTGTCGCCGGCGACATATTCAAGGTGTCTGCCAGACTGAAGATGATCAAGGAAGGCGATACCAACCCGTGGTGGTTGTGCAACATTGAGTCCACCAACAGAGACGAGTACTGTCCTTCCATCACCGCCAAGGACCACGGTGTGGTTGCCAGTGTCGTCGGCACGCCCACGCCTGAGCCCGAGGACGGGTGGTACGAGCTCTCCGGTACCTTCCAAATGTACGAGAGAGACCTTCATCAAGATTTCTACCTCAAGATCGAGAGGGCGCCCATCGGCGTCGACTTGATCATTGATGATGTCGAAGTAAAAAAGATCTCATAGCTAGATCTAGCTAGTGGGTGGAGTGGACATGTAATACTACTACATGTACCAACCATCTTCTATCTTCCTCCTATGTAACTAAAAGCGAGCATGCATCGATAGTGTAACACACATAATATATATTTTAGAGTGAAACCAAACAGTAGAGAATACTAGCTAGAGTACTAGGTACTGTTGCTACGATACGATTACCTAGGTACGATGTACGAGTAGATCGATAGCGATCTAGGTAGCTTTTTATTCTTATAGGAATTTATTTGTACTAGATCTGCGTAGTAAATAAATTGAATTCTTTACACAAATACGAAGTACCTAGATAGAGGTACACTACATACATACATACGATACGACCGAACGATCGTACCGCCTCATGTGCATGTGTCGAATTCCTATTTCCTCCCAC
>Ga0115006_10001136_pt1 | contig 16129 bp, 17 predicted proteins | sample ArcOceMetagenome_3_FD_88943 | JGI IMG/M metagenome (GOLD analysis project Ga0115006, IMG submission 88943) | Marine eukaryotic phytoplankton communities from Arctic Ocean - Arctic Ocean- Svalbard ARC20M Metagenome | ecosystem: Environmental > Aquatic > Marine > Oceanic | place: Arctic Ocean...
CGCCTTGAATCATTGCATCTTGGTAATCACCAAACTTGTTCAGGCGGTTTGCAACAAACGTATCTAAGGCATGCAACGCCTGATCTCGTGTCACGGCAAAGTGAAATGGCAATAGATCCCCAAAGTGATCAGCAAAATGTGTCTCAACAAGCGTCATGACATCTTCAGTGATTAGATCAGGCTGCGCGCGAAACGTATCTGGTACATTTAATCCGGTAGCGGGCGGTTTTCGATTTTCAGCGTCATAGTTCCATTGACCACCAATCGGCCCATCCTGATCCATCAACACGGAATACTTGCGGCGCATATCTCGGTAGAAATACTCCATCCGCAATTGCTTGCGCCCTTCGGCCCAATCGGAAAATTCAGTGGGTGTAGACAAAAACCTGTCGTCCTCTCTGACTGTGACAGGGACCCCCAATGCATCAGCCCAACCCGCAAAATCTTCACTTAATCGGTATTCGCCCGGTGCGGTTAGTACGACTTCTGAGATGCCAGGCTGTGCCGTAATTCGGCGAACCTCGCCCAACAAAGAGCCAGTATTTTCGGGGTCATCATATTTGACATAATGAACGTGAAAACCATTATCTGACAATTCAGTGGCAAAATGGCGCATCGCTGAAAATAGAAATACGATCTTCTTCTTGTGATGTTTGACATAAGTTGCCTCTTGCCTGACCTCGCACATCAACAACAGGTCGTCCGCTGTCGCATCCGTAAGGCTGGCAAGCGAAAGGCTTAATTGATCCCCAAGTATCAAACGCAGTTTCATAGAATCTGTTGTCTCATGCGAAAATCAGAATGAGAATGGAGCATTTTGCAACCGGCCACTGATTTTGGGACATTTCCATAGTGGACTAGATGGCCCACCATCGCTTGATATCAATAGATCAGCTTACAATTGCGCATTTTTCAATTCGTATTCTACAAGAAATCGAGATTGTGACTTGAGCCTCAAAAGACCACGCTAACTTAACCCTGCAAAGTCACCACCTAATATATTGAAACGCTGCAGCTCTGCATCAAAGTCTGGTTTAGGGATGCTGAGCTGCAGCACAAGATCGACTCACGAACGGCAGGTTTGGACGGTGGCCTCAACTGGTCGACGCAACACTTTAATCTTTAGGAAGAGATGGAGTGTTTTGAATGAAGTATCGTCGCAGGATCTATTATTCAGCCGAACAGCGTGCCGATATCTGGGATCGATGGCAGCGTGGCGAGTCGATGAGGTCGATTGGACGCGTTTTTGATCGCCAATCATCGTCGGTATTTTCCGTGATTTCACCAACGGGCGGAATACGTCCACCTGATCGCAGACGCGGTCATTCTGCATTGAGCCTTGCTGAGCGTGAAGAGATATCTCTTCACGCTCAGCACCAAGCAATCTCTCCAGGAAATTGCGCGTCAGTAGCGACGTACGCCTTCAACGATCAGCCGTGAGGTACGACGCAATGGGGGCAAGTTGGGCTATCGCGCAACGGCATCAGACCAAGCGGCATGGGATCGGGCTCTGCGCCCCAAGATGTGCAAGTTGGCTTGTCACCCGATGTTGGCCCGCGCAGTATCCGCAAAGTTACGGCGCAAGTGGTCGCCAGAACAATTTACTGGTTGGCTCAAACGCGCATTCCCTGGAGAGGCGCACAAACAGGTGTCACACGAAACGATTTACAGAAGCCTTTATATACAGGCCTGTGGTGTCCTGAAGAAGGAACTTCTGGAGCACTTGCGGGCCAAGTGCACTGTCCGGCGCTCACAGCATGCCAGCCAGAAGCAAAAGGGAAATGGCCAGATCAAGGACGCTGTATCTATCAGCGAAAGGCCTGCGTCCGTCGAAGATCGTGCTGTTCCGGGGCACTGGGAAGGCGACTTAATCGGTGGATCAAAGAATAGTTACATCGCGACACTCGTGGAACGGCATTCTCGGTACGTGATGCTGGTCAAAGTCGCGAACAAAGACACAGAGAGTGTCATCACGGCGCTGATCAAATTGGCTCAGAAACTGCCGCGCGAGCTCTACAAGTCGCTGACGTGGGATCGTGGTAAAGAGCTGGCAGATCATCCGCGATTCACGTTGGCAACCGACGTTGATGTCTACTTCTGAGACCCACAATCACCGTGGCAGCGCGGGTCAAACGAGAACACCAACCGGCTTTTGAGGCAGTACTTGCCTCGCGAAACGGACCTAGCCGTTCATTCCCAAGCAAAACTCAGTGCAATTGCAAGGCAACTCAACGAACGACCTCGCAAGACCTTGCAATACCAAACGCCAGCAGAGAAGTTCGCAGAGTGTGTTGCATCGACCGGTTGAGATCGCCGCCCATAGCGGACATTCATTAAGTAATTTTCTGCGGCACAGCATTTGTATGGTAGCCACACCGAGAAGGCATTTATCTTGTACTCACCGAGTCCGACCACAACAGGTTGCAAACTTAGCCATCGCAAAAAGGGAAATTCATCCAACGCTCCTTTTTTACTCTGTACTGCATAAAATTTGAGCATACAGGTAAAAGATCAACTTTCTGAACCTCATCTCTGCCCATAGCTTGATCACCTCCAAAAACCTAGCCACGACTTCTTTGTATAGCCGCAAAGAGGGCCCCTTGAACGCAAACGTTACAATTTCCTCGATGCCCATGCTTCAACGTGCACGTGGGGTATTGAACATCAGTGCGCAGCGCGCATCTGGCGATATTACGCGCCTTAAGAACCTGCGCCAGCAAGGGTCATATCGCGCGATCTTTCCGCGTCCCATTGGCGGAAATATCGAAGCAGTGATCGTCAACACCGCAGGTGGTGTGACTGGCGGCGATCAGTTTTCGGCAACCATTGTTGCCCACGAGGCCGCCCACGTCAGTGTCACAACCCAAGCAGCCGAACGCATTTATGGTGCCACAGGCGCGGCTGCAGGTCTCATGCAAACCACACTTCGCGCCGACGAAAATGCTCAGTTATATTGGTTGCCTCAAGAAACGATCCTGTTTGACGGATCACGATTGCAACGTCGCCTTGATGTTGATCTGCACGCCAGCGCCAAATTCTTGATGGTTGAACCGCTGATTTTCGGGCGGGCGGCATCGGGAGAAACCTTGCGTTCTGGCGAATTAGACGACCGTGTGTCGATTACGTCGGGTGGCCGGCCAATATATCTCGACCGCATTAGGCTTGATGGCGATATTGCCAGACACCTCGAGCGTCCGGCTGTGGCAAACGCTGCAAACGCTGTGGCCAGCATTGTGCTGGTCGATCCAGCGTCCAAGTCCCTGCTTGGTCCGGTGCGCGCCTTGCTGCCGCCTAGCGCGGGTGCCAGCCTTTTAGCCGAGACAGTCCTTGTCGTGCGTGTCTTGGCCTCCGACAGCTATGCATTGCGCACCACAATATTCTCGATCCTTGATCTGCTCACCGACAATGCCGTCCCCAAAAACTGGAAACTTTAACCATGCAATTAACGCCACGCGAAAAAGACAAGCTGCTGATTGCCATGGCCGCAGAAGTTGCGCGCAAGCGGCTGTCGCGCGGCGTAAAGTTAAATTATCCAGAGGCGATAGCGCTGATCACGGATGCCGTCGTCGAAGGCGCGCGCGACGGTCGGTCTGTGGCCGATATGATGGAAGCTGGCGCCCATGTCATCACGCGCGATCAATGCATGTCTGGAATACCCGAAATGATCCACGACGTGCAGGTCGAGGCTACATTTCTCGATGGCACCAAACTTGTCACCGTCCACAATCCGATCAGATAGGAGAACCCCATGATCCCTGGAGAAGTATTTCCCGCCGATGGCGACTTGATCCTAAACCCTGACCGTGAGGCGATCACCCTGATGGTGGCCAATACCGGCGATCGCCCTGTGCAGGTCGGCAGCCATTACCATTTCGCCGAATGCAACGCGGCTTTGGATTTTGACCGCACAGCAGCACACGGCCGTCGTCTTGATATCGCACCGGGCACTGCTGTCCGGTTTGAACCGGGGCAACGTCGTGAGGTCAACCTAATCGAGTTGTCAGGCGCTCGCCGCATCTTTGGTTTTAACAACAAAGTTATGGGGGACCTCTGATGGCCACATCAATCAGCCGCGCCGATTACGCCGCCATGTTCGGCCCCACCGTGGGCGATAAAATCCGCCTTGCCGACACCGAGTTGATTATCGAGGTCGAACGCGATCTGACTGCCGAGCGCGCCAATGGTGGCAGCGGCATGACTTACGGCGAAGAGGTCAAATTCGGCGGTGGCAAGGTCATCCGTGACGGCATGGGCCAATCCCAATCGACGCGCGCCCAAGGGGCGGTCGATACCGTCATCACCAATGCGCTGATCGTGGACCATTCGGGTATATACAAGGCCGATGTCGGCCTGTGCGGCGGGCGCATCCACAAGATCGGCAAGGCGGGCAACCCTGACACCCAACCGGGTGTTGATATTATTGTAGGTCCTGGAACGGAAGCGATTGCTGGCGAGGGGCGCATACTTACTGCAGGTGGCTTTGACAGCCACATCCACTTTATTTGCCCGCAACAGATCGAGGAGGCATTGCACTCTGGCCTGACGACGATGTTGGGCGGTGGTACTGGTCCCGCGCATGGCACACTTGCGACGACATGCACGCCGGGCCCATGGCATATCGGACGGATGTTGCAGGCTGCAGATGCCTTTCCAATGAACCTCGCGTTTGCGGGCAAGGGCAATGCAAGCCAACCGGACGCATTGATTGAGATGGTCAAAGGCGGGGCATGTGCGCTGAAGCTGCACGAGGATTGGGGCACCACACCTGCGGCCATTGATTGCTGTCTGTCTGTCGCCGACGACATGGATGTGCAGGTGATGATTCATACGGATACATTAAATGAATCCGGCTTCGTGGAAAACACCATGGCGGCTGTAAAAGGTCGCACGATCCATGCGTTTCACACCGAAGGCGCTGGCGGCGGTCATGCGCCCGATATCATCAAGATTTGCGGCGACGAGAATGTCCTGCCAGCGTCGACGAACCCAACGCGGCCCTACACGGTCAATACGTTGGAAGAACACTTGGATATGTTGATGGTCTGTCACCACCTCGATAAATCCATCCCCGAAGACGTGGCCTTTGCAGAAAGTCGTATTCGCCGCGAAACTATCGCCGCTGAAGATATCTTGCACGACATGGGCGCATTCTCGATTATCGCATCCGACAGTCAGGCCATGGGCCGCGTGGGCGAGGTTTTGATCCGCACATGGCAGACAGCCGACAAGATGAAAAAGCAGCGTGGTCGCCTGCCTGAAGAAACCGGCGAGAACGACAACTTCCGCGTGCGCCGCTATATCGCAAAATACACGATCAACCCCGCGATCGCACATGGGATCAGCCGTGAGATTGGTAGCATCTCAGAGGGCAAGCGTGCCGATCTGGTGCTGTGGAACCCTGCGTTTTTTGGTGTGAAACCGGAAATGGTTCTGATGGCAGGCACGATTGTCTGTGCGCAGATGGGCGACCCAAACGCGTCCATCCCGACACCGCAACCGGTTTATTCGCGCCCTATGTTCGGGGCGTTCGGGCGGTCGGTCGAACACTCTGCCGTTTGCTTTGTCTCTGCCGCAGCACAGGCCGATGGAATCGGAGGCAAATTGGGATTGGCCAAGAAAACAGTGGCGGTCGAAAACACCCGTAACATCGGAAAATCGGACCTGATCCACAACACCGCAACCCCGCATATGGAGGTGAATCCCGAAACATACGAGGTCCGCGCCGATGGTGAACTCTTGACCTGCGAACCTGCCTCCGAATTGCCAATGGCCCAAAGGTATTTTTTATTCTAATGATCCAACACACATCCCAAACCACCCGTAAAGATGTCACTTGGACGGACGCCTTCGATACATGCATCATGAGTTATGATGACCGGTTTTTAAGACGCAAGGTTATCAAAACAACAGAGGGAGCGACCCTTTTAGTTGATCTTGCCCATACAACATCGCTTGACCACGGCGATGCGCTTGAACTGACAGACGGACGCTTGATCGCCGTCATAGCCGCCGACGAAGCCCTGCTCGAAATCACCGGTGATCTGGTTAAATTGGCTTGGCATATCGGCAATCGCCACACGCCTTGTCAGATTGAAGCAAATCGTTTGGTCATCCAATGCGATCCAGTCATCGGCCACATGTTGGAACATCTTGGGGCCTCAGTGACCGAAGTGTTTGAACCCTTCACCCCCGAAGGCGGTGCCTATGGCCACGGCCGCACGCACAGTCATGACCACGGCCATACCGCACATGACCACTGATGTCCTGACCCTTTCGCAATTGCTGTCACCCAGCTTCCCTGTGGGCGCATTCGCCTATTCACATGGTTTGGAAACCGCGATTAATGGCGGGGCAATTAATGACGCTAGCAGTTTGCAGGCATGGTTGCAGGACCTGATGGATTATGGCGGCATGCGTGCAGATGCAGTTTTGCTTAACGCCGCCTATGGGTCAAATGATCCGCTGATTGATTTTAGCGCCCGCGCCTTTGCTGCCTCTTCCGAACGACTGATGGAAACGGACCTTCAAGGGGCTGCGTTTTGCGACACGGTGCTAGCTGTTTGGGGCTATGATCTTGATCGGCTTTGTTATCCCGTGGCGGTGGGGCGGACTGCTGCTAAGCTGGGACTAGATGCGGAACTGGCGACCGCAATGTATCTGCAGGTAACTCTCGGCAACTTAATTGCCGCTGCCATGCGCTTAGTTCCCTTGGGTCAAATTGACGGGCAGAAATCTCAAGCCGCCCTAAAACCACACTGTGCCCACATCGCCGCCCATTTAAGCGGAGCCACATTGGACGATTTGCACAATGCCGCATGGCTGTCGGACATTGCGGCGATGCAACACGAAACCAAATATTCACGCGTCTTCCGGAGCTAAAACAATGGCATCACAAAATGGACCTTTACGTATCGGGATCGGCGGCCCCGTGGGCGCAGGCAAAACCACCCTGACCGCAGCGCTGGCGCGCATCTTGCACCCCCATATGTCGATCGGTGTCATCACAAACGACATTTATACCCAAGAGGACGCAGAGGCGCTGATGCGCATGCAAATCCTACCGCAAGGCCGGGTTATTGGTGTTGAAACTGGCGGCTGTCCGCATACTGCCATACGCGAGGATGCGTCGATTAATCTGGCTGCCATATCCGAGATGCGCAAACGGCACGTAGACCTTGAAATCGTCCTGATCGAGAGCGGCGGAGATAATCTATCCGCCACATTCAGTCCTGAATTGGCCGATGTCACCGTCTATGTAATTGATGTGGCTGCTGGCGAGGAAATCCCGCGCAAGGGTGGACCTGCGATTACGAAATCCGACATTCTGGTGATCAATAAAACCGATCTGGCGCCCCATGTGGGCGCGTCACTTGAGGTGATGGACCGCGATGCCAAACGAATGCGAGGCGACAAACCGTTTGTGTTCACCACCCTGCGCGGCGGCAAAGGCGCGTCAGAGGTCATTGCCCTCTTGGCGAGTATTGGTGGATTTGAAACGCCAGTCTAAACCATCACCGCATCATACAAGGCCTGGCGATCGAGGTTATCGGCGGGTCTGTGAAATGACACCTCGCCGCGTTTCATCACAGTGAAATCATCACCGGTTTCGAACGCGAAATCAAAGAACTGTTCAACCAGCACGATCGCCATATCGCCCTGTTCGCACAGAATGCGAATGACGTTGCCGATTTGCTGAATAATGTTGGGTTGAATGCCTTCTGTCGGCTCATCAAGCAACAAAACCTTGGGGCGCGTAATCAGTGCACGCGCAATCGCAAGCTGCTGTTGTTGTCCGCCAGACAGGTCGCCGCCACGGCGGTCCGCCATTTCGCGCAGCACGGGAAACAGGTCATAAATATGATCCGGCACAGCGTGATCAGCCTTGTCCAGGCAGGCAAATCCCGTTTCAAGATTTTCGGCAACAGTCATCATCGGGAACACCTCCCGCCCTTGCGGGACATATGCGATGCCCACCTTAGCTGCGTCAAAGGCGCTCAAGTGGGACAGAGATGCACCATCAAGCATGATTTCGCCTTGTGTATAGGGATGGCGCCCGGCAATCGCCTTAAGTAGGCTGGTTTTGCCGACGCCATTGTTGCCCATCACAGCCGTCACCTCGCCCGCTTTTGCAGTCAGTGAAACGCCATTGAGTATCTGGCTTTGCCCGTATTTCAGGGTCAGGTTTTGAATGTCCAACATCGTTTAACGCCCCAAATAAACATCTATGACATCTTTGTTTTTCGTCACATGATCCAGCGAACCTTCGGTCAAAACCGATCCTTGATGTAACACCGTTACTTTGCAGTTCAGGCGGCCAATGAAATCCATGTCGTGCTCTACAACAACTACAGCGCGAGTTTTTGCGGCACGGACAAGGATGTCTGTCGTTTGTTCACGTTCCACCGCGGACATGCCTGCGGCGGGTTCATCGATCAGCAAAAGCCGAGGGTCTTGCGCCAAAAGCATCCCTATTTCCAACCATTGTTTTTGCCCGTGGCTCAATGCGCCAGATATTTGTCCCAAGGCATCTGTTAGCCCAATGTCATCACTGATCGCCCGCACGCGATTTTCGGTATCAGCGGCGACGCGGTTGAACAAAAGGTCAAACGGGTGGCGCGAATTTTTCAGCGCCATGGTAATGTTCTCACGCACGGTTTGTGCCTCGAACACAGTGGGTTTTTGGAATTTGCGACCGACCCCCGCTTGGGCAATTTCACTTTCGGACATGCCAAGTAGGGACACCGATTTCTCACCCCAAATCACATAACCCTCGTCAGGTTTTGTCTTACCTGTCACGATGTCCATAAAAGTGGTTTTACCCGCCCCGTTTGGTCCGATAATTGCGCGCAATTCGGGTTCACCAATCTGGATCGACAGGTTGTTGATCGCCCTGAACCCGTCAAAACTGACCGAGACGCCCGATACTTCAAGAAGCGTGCTCATGTCCGGCTTCCTTTGCGGGTCAGCAGATCAAACAGACCGCCAATCCCTTTGGGGAAAAACAATGTCACTGCGACAAATGTCAGGCCCAGCAACACCAACCACCAGTCGGTCCATTTGACGATGTAGATGCCAAGGTTGATGTCGGGTGCACTACCACCAGTAAAAAATGATGACATTAACGAAACAACCGCCGCCCCGATCGCTGCGCCATAAAGCCGTCCGCGCCCACCAATGGATACCCAAACAGCTAGATAGATCGACGCGATAGGCGCTATTTCGGTGGGGTTGATGATGCCCGCTTGCGGGTAATACAATGCGCCCGCCACGCCCGCGACCATCGCTGTGACAGTGAAGATGAATAACTTGTAGCTTTCCACGTGATAGCCCAAGAACCGCACGCGTGCCTCATTGTCGCGAATGGCACGAATGACAGAGCCGAACTTGCCCGACGTCATCCAGGCGAACAGCAAGTAACCCGCACCAAGCGCCACCGCAGAGGCCCAAAAAAACCAAAGCGACAACGTTGCTTGGGATACGTCCTCCAGCCCTGGAATATTCTGTAAGCCCGACAGCCCGTTGTTGCCGCGCAACCCTGTGTTGTTTTGAAAGAAATACAGCGAAAGCGCGAGGGTCATGGCTTGGGTCAGGATCGACAGGTAAACGCCTGTCACACGGCTACGGAACGCGAGCCAGCCAAAGACCAGCGCCAGCAGCCCGGGCACGAGGACCACGGCAAGTAGCTGTAACGTCAGCGAATGGGAAAACGTCCATATCACAGGAAAATCCGCACTGCCGACCACGCCAAAAATCTGGCTGCCAATTGCGGTTGTGATTTCATCTGGCGTCGCAGGCAGAATGTTGTTTTCCAGCGATGCAATAACGATGTCTTTGGTCCGGTCATACATCAGCCACATGCCAATGGCGTAGCCGCCAATCCCGAAGAATGCGAAATGCCCAAGGCTCAGGATCCCACAATAGCCCCAGACCACATCCATCGCGATGGCCACAAGGCACAAGCATAGGGTCTTGCCCAATGTCTTGAGGAATGATGTCGAGATCAGCGCGGTGCCTGCGGCCTCGGACATGACCGATACCACAACGGTGAACAGGGACAGGCCCAAAAGGAACCAAAGCACGGACGGGTTTTTGCCAATGAATGTACGTTCCATGATCAATCTCCTGCCGCGCGGCCCTTAAGGGCGACAATGCCCTTGGGACGGAACTGAATGAACAGGATCACAAACAAGATTATATAGGTCTGTGCGGCCAACGTGTTGGAGGGATTGAGCCATTCAATGCCCTTTTGTCCAAAGCCGATCATCGCGGCTCCCGCAAGTGTGCCCCAAACATTGCCAACCCCGCCCACAACGACCGTCATAAAACTTTGAACAATGTAATCTGATCCCATTTCTGACGTGACTTTGGCATAAAGACCAATGGCCACCCCCGCGATCCCGGCGATGCCAGAGCCAAGGCCAAAGGTCATCATGTTGATTCGATCAGGGTTGATACCCATGCTTGAGGCCATGCCAGGGTTTTGAGTTACCGCGCGCACCTCAAGCCCCAGCCGTGTGCGTTTAAGGATATAGATAATCAGCCCAAGGAACATCAGCGCCAAAACAAAGATCGCGATGCGGATGTAACTGATCTGGATCACGTCATTCATAACCCATGCGCCTGCTAACCAGTCTGGCGACGTCAATGGTCGAGCTTGGGTGCCAAAGATGTTCTTTGCGATTTGCTGTAAAGCAATGGAGATTCCGAATGTAGCCAGCAGGGTTTCTAAAGGCCGGTGATACAAGCGGCGGATCACCAGCTTTTCCATAACGACGCCTGCACAAAATGTCACAGCAAAGGCCAGCGGTAAGGCGATCATTAGCGACACATTATAATTGGGAACGAACAACTGCACGACATAACCCGTATAGGCGCCCATCATGATGAATTCACCATGCGCCATGTTGATCACCCCCATCACGCCAAAGGTGATCGCAAGGCCAATTGCCGCAAGGAAAAAGATCGACGCAAGCGAGAGTGCGTCCAGCGTCAAATCTACGACTTGGGCCATGGCCACACGCGTATCGACCGCATCGCGCACAGTATAGGCCACATTCGTGATCTTCGCGTTGGGTTCATCATACTGTGTATAAAATACATGATCAGCCAAAGCGGAGTCACGCACTGATCGTGTGATCAGGATTGGCACCAAGCCATCAGCCGCCAGTGCCGCATAGGCAGCCTCTCGGTTCATCAGGTCGTTCATTTGGGCCAAAGCGTACCCACTGATCCGCCCCGCAACAATGTTGGTTTCAAGCGCAGACTTAATATCTGACGGTGATTGTTTGGCTGGGGCGAACCCTGCATCGACTAGGGCGGCGTAGGATGCATCCGGCGCAATCATCGGATCAGTTGTTGCGGCGATGTTCCCGTCTGGAAGCGTTGCGGCCACATCCGTTGTCGTTGTCAAAATTTGGTTTAGAACCGCGCGGGCTTCGACAGAGGTATCTGTGGAAAGACTAGTAATTGCGGCGATGCGGTCGTTTGGATTGTCGGCAAACCGAGCGGTGAGGAAATTGGCCAACTGGTATTTGCGGGCCTTGAGGACGGGGTCGACCTCGGGGTCAATCGACGCCAACAGTGGGGCAAGTTGCGCTGCCTTTGGGCGGCGGGCGATAGAGGCTACAGCAGATTCGCGGCGGGTCAGATTAGGGTCGATCAATTGGAACTGCACCAAGGCCGTTCCGATCAAGCGACGCACACCACCATTGGGTTTCAATTGTGTGAATTCATCTTTGGCACCCGATAACAGGGCCTGTGTATCAATATCGATCAGGGCCAATAGGCCACCCGAAACCTCGCCGATGAAAAACACACCATCGCTACGCAGCCAGACGTTTTTGTCGGTCCATTGTTCCAGAAATGTTGTGACTTGGGGCAGGTCGGATGCGGCAATCGCATCGAGTGCTTCACTGACTGTGCCACGGGACGGTTTGGAGATTTCGGTCGTGTAAGTCTGCAAAATGGATTGAAGGTTCTGGGCAAACGCAGCAGACGCGCCACCTATTAACAGGGTCAAAGCAAATAGAACTGAGCGCATTGCACAACTTTCAATATTTTGATGACGAGCGCGCAGCCAAGCCTTGGGAGGGACTGCGCGCCTGCCACAAGGGCTTAGTAGTTAGACGTCAGTTGAACGCAGGTTTCTGTTTCCACGTTGTACATCCCACAACCAAGTTCTTTCCAATCGGACATTAGCACCGCAGAGGCGGGCAAGAAGTCTGTCCATGCATCACCCGGTACTTCGGTGGTCTGGCTGATGATATCGAACTGGCCGTCCGCTTGGATTTCGCCTATCAAAACCGGCTTGGCCAAGTGGTGGTTTGGCAACATCACAGCAGCGCCACCTGTCAGGTTTGGGAACTCTTGACCGTACATTGCTGTGCGAACGGCATCGACATCAGTTGTGCCGGCGGCCGTTGCCGCATTCACCCACATGTTGAAGCCGATGTAATGGGCTTCCATTGGGTCGTTGGTCACACGCTCTTCGCCTGCGAAGGCTTTCCATACTGCGATGAATTCATCATTGGCTTCAGATTCTGCCGATTGGAAATAGTTCCAAGCCGCCAAGTGACCGACAAGATTGGACGTGTCCAATCCGGACAACTCTTCTTCACCCACAGAGAACGCAACGACTGGTATGTCATCAGCTGAAATACCCGCAGCAGCCAATTCTTTGTAGAACCCGATGTTTGCGTCGCCGTTGATCGTGGAAATCACGCCAACTTGCTTACCATCTTCGCCAAGTGCAACGACGTCAGCAACAATGGTCGCCCAGTCAGATTGACCAAACGGTGTGTAGTTCACGAAGATGTCTTCGGCCGCGATTCCCTTATCCATGAGATAGGATTCAAGGATATTGTTCGTCGTGCGCGGGTAAACATAGTCGGTGCCAAGCAGGGCGAATTTCTCTACGCCAAGTTCTTCGAGAAAATAATCAGTGGCTGGGATCGCTTGCTGGTTTGGAGCCGCACCTGTGTAGAAAACGTTCTTGGACGATTCTTCGCCCTCATATTGCACAGGGTAAAACAGCAGACCGTTCAATTCTTCGATGACAGGCAAGACGGACTTGCGTGACACGGATGTCCAGTTGCCAAAGATCACGTCAACTTCATTGACTGTCAAAAGTTCGCGGGCTTTTTCAGCGAATAAGGGCCAGTCGGATGCAGGGTCGACGACCACGGCTTCCAATTCACAGCCCAACAAGCCACCTTTGGCGTTTTGCTGTTCGATCAGCATCAGCATGGCGTCTTTCAACGTGGTTTCGGAAATCGCCATGGAGCCGGACAAAGAGTGCAAAACGCCAACCTTGATCGGGTTGGCACATTCAGCAAATGCAGTGGAGCCAGCGACACACAGGACGCCGACGGAAAGGGTGGAAAGCAGGTTGGAACGAAGTGTCAAAGGATAGACCCCCTAAATTTCGCCACGCATCCAGATGCATAAGCTAGGCAAGGCCAAGCAAGAATGTTATGCGGATTACGCAGCTTCATGTTGCAGCCATGCGAGGGTTGTTATCTGCCAGGATTGCACCCTCGCGTGGCATTGAATTGCCCGTATTTGGGCTCTTGGACCTTCGAACGATGCCTCTCAGAATGGAAGCCATCAGAACAACTATCGTAATTGATTTGCAAGATTTGCTGAAAATTTTGTCATCGTAATAGCGACTGCTCATATTTTCGGCGCAACGAGATGTCAAAGACTGGCCGTTGTAAAAGGTGGCAGCTTTCGCGCTTGCAGCGAATGGCGGCTCTCCGCCAATTTTGTGGAAAAACACCGTGTTGCTGGTGCAGAAAGTGGGGTTTCAAACTGAGCGCGAGCGCCTTTCTTATCAGGCTTTACCCGTTTGCTGCAGTGCAGGAAAGATCTTGGCTAGTTTGCGGAGGTTTTGGGCGGTGGCAGCGAGGAGGAATTCGTCATTTGCGCCGCATGGACCTCGTAATCGGAGCCGCCCCAGCCCGAGAATGCGTTTGAGGTGGGCAAAGAGCATTTCGACCTTCTTTCTGAGTCTCATCGAAACAGCATATTGTTTGGTCTTGGCGATATCGCGGGCGACCTGACGGGCGTCTTCGTGTTCTTCGCGGGTAATGGTGCGGGTGTCGGCGTTCGGGGAGCATAAGGCTTTGGATGGGCACGCCTGACAGATCAGTTTAAGCCCGCGATATTTTGTCCTGCCAGCGGTGGTTGGGCCACGACTGGGATCGGAGTAGTTACGGCGAGATTGCTTGAGAGACTGACCTTCTGGGCATATGTACTGGTCGTCCTTAGGGTCCCACTCAAAGTCTTCTCTACTCCAGGTGCCATCGGTACGACTGGCTTTATCAATGACAGGGATGTGTGGCGCGATGCCATGATCCACTAACCATCCCAGCATCGGACCGGACCCGTAAGCGGTATCCGCGATGATGCGTTCGGGGTCCAAATCAAACTTATCTTTGACGCGATCCAGCATCGTGCGCACGGACCCAACTTCGGCCTGCCGGATCGACCGCGTGGCTTCAACATCGACGATGACGGCGTGATCAGTATCGATCAGATAGTTGGTCGAATAGGCAAAGAATGCAGGACCTTTGCGGGCTGCAGTCCACTGGCTGGCGGGGTCTGAATGCGATGTGAACTTTGGTTCGACCTCGCTGGCAGCACCAAATGCAGCGTCATCTAGAACGCCGAGATATTCCGCCACAGCCCGTGGTGCTTGTGATGGATCAATCGCAGTGTGATCCCAATCGGCCTTCGGTGTTGAGTTCTGCTTGTTGGCGTCAGCTTCGATCAAACTGGCATCTGCCGCAAAGCGCTGGCCACTCACCAACCCCTCCGCCATGCATCGCGCCACAGTCGTCTCGAACAGATGACGCAACAAATCACTGTCGCGGAAACGGCCGTGCCTGTTCTTCGAAAACGTCGAATGATTAGGCACAGGATCAGAAAGGTCGAGGCGGCAGAACCAGCGGTAGGCAAGGTTGAGATGAACTTCTTCACACAGGCGACGCTCAGATCTGATATCCAAACAGTACCCCACCACCAACATCCGGACCAGGAGCTCGGGATCAATCGACGGGCGGCCAGTATGGCTGTAGAATTCTGCAAGGTGCGGGCGAATACTGGACAAATCAACGAAACGATCAATCGAGCGCAACAGGTGATCTTGAGGAACATGATTATCAATCGAGAACTCATAAAACAACGCGCCTTGCGCCTCTTGCTTTGGTCCTAACATCGTCAATCTCCCCTGCATCACAGGTAAATTGAATCAGTGATAGCTCTTCAAATCAACAAGAGTTTTTCAACAAAATACGCCCTTAGTGTCGATCGACATGAACGGCCCAAAGCCGACCTTGGTGTCCACCGCAGCGAACGGCGGCTTGGAGCTTATTCTATTAAAAAACTCCGCTATACTGGGAGTCGTTGAGTACCCGAAGAGCATGTTGACGTTTAGGAGGAAATTGATTCATGTTCTCACATGAACCGTTCAAATTTTCTTTCCGTTGAGGACCGCCGCGAACTTCTGGCGTGTGTGAAGCGACAGCGGGAGGATCATGGCGTTGCACGGCGGGCAAATGCGCTTTTACTGTTGGATGACGGCAAGTCCTGTGTCGAGATTGCGCAGGTACTTTACCTTGATGATGACACGGTGCGTGGCTGGCATAAGCAATATCTGTCTGAGGGCTGGGATGCGGTGGCTTATGACGGTTGGAAAGGTGGACAATCGCGGCTGTCTGTCGCGCAGTAGGTAGTTCTTTGCGCGTGGCTTGAGGAACGTTTCTGCCGATCTACAGTGGAAATCCGCAACTATTTCACGGCGCAATTCGATCTGCGCTATTCTCATTCAGGCTGTGTTAAGCTTTTGGCGCGACAAGGCTTTGAGTATCGCAAACCCAAGGCTCTGCCGCGGGTGGCCGATGTAGCCAAACAGGCTGAGTTCATCGCAATGTATGAAAACATGCTGAATTCTCTGGCCTATGATGAGGCGGTATACTTTGCAGATGCCGTGCATCCAGAATATCAAAGCAAGCCTGCCTTTGGTTGGGTGAAGAAGGGCACAAACCCCACGCTCAAAACCACTTCAGGTCGCGCCCGCGTCAACATTCACGGCGCACTGAACCTTGAAACCTTTGATACGCCTTTCGTC
>Ga0115006_10001137_pt1 | contig 16120 bp, 4 predicted proteins | sample ArcOceMetagenome_3_FD_88943 | JGI IMG/M metagenome (GOLD analysis project Ga0115006, IMG submission 88943) | Marine eukaryotic phytoplankton communities from Arctic Ocean - Arctic Ocean- Svalbard ARC20M Metagenome | ecosystem: Environmental > Aquatic > Marine > Oceanic | place: Arctic Ocean...
AGGACTCCGACTCGGAGGCTTTTCCAAAATACAGTAGCAACGGGTGGCGACCGTTAGTCTGCACCGGGCACGCAGCACGATGGCCCCGCCACGCTTTCGGTCGAACACCAGCTTCCCGCTGGTCACCGCTGCCGTCACCGATCGGGGCAGCAGTGCACCGCTCCGCGGAAGCGAGGCGATGCTGGCGCCGCGCGAGCTCGGCGACACGTACATCCCGGGGCCGGAGGGGGCGTTGTTGTCGCCAGCGAGCGCCAGCCGCAGGGCACGACAGGAGGCCGACGTACGGCGCTTTGCAGGCAAGCAGCCCATCCCGTGCCTGTACCCGACCAACCGCTTCATCGCACGGACGCGCAAGCGCGATGAAGAGCACCTGGCGCGCAGCCATCTCAGCTTCGTGCAAGCGATGGAGCGTCTACAACTGCTTGAAGCCAGCAAGTCTGGTGGACACACAGCGGCGGGCCTGGAGAGGATGGCGCTGCAGCCGCGTGTCACGCTGCGGTACAACGACGAGCTCGACTTGCAAGCTCGCGAGGTCTGCCTGTGTCTGTGCACCTACCTCTGCACTGCGCTGCCTGTACTGGTGGCAGATGTAGCCGCCCTCCGTGCCCGGCGGGCGGATCGGAGGCACGCATTAACACTCATCGACGCTGTGGCAGCTGTGGCATATTTTTGAGGGTGGAAACAGACGTGCAGCGTCAGAAGAACGGGAGCCTCTTTTTGAAACGCTCGTGGCTATGGAGCACGCCTGTCACCAAGGTGACAAGGAGCAGTGGCAATTTTTGGCCGCTGCCGCAGAATGTGAGGAGATTGGAGGATCCAAGGGCACAGCGCGCATCCGCCCCCAGTCTGCCCCTTCTGGACGAGCAACAGAGACGTTCAATGTGCACAGTCAGCAGAGGCAACCCCAGGCAGACGCGAACGCTGAGTGCATTGGATTGCGTACTCCCTCATTGAGTCATGCAACTGACAATTCAAATTCTCTGCTGGGGACATGGAAATGGAGGAAAGCATCAGGCGAGAGCCATCAGCCCCGATGGATAATGTCTGACCAAAAGGTTGCCAGACGCAAGCAGGCGGCTGCAGTTTGGCGCGCTCCTGCAGTGTCCAATTTTATGCCTACTAGCGGCCGAAATTTGTGGAGGGGCGCTCGTGTGTCCTCCGGCTCGCAAGCCTTGTATCTAAAACCAAGGACCATCAACCGGCATTATCTATTGCATCCCTCAAGCACAAAAGCTCCACCTTATCCGGGAGCGGACTATCTGTGGACGCCGGACTCTCTGCTCGCCACAGGAGCCCCTGCAGGCGACACAAGCAATATTGAGTTTTAATTACAATTCCCTATTCATTTATCCGTGGGCTTGACCTGCTCATCCGCAAGCGCTTCCTCGGCAGGAGCCGATGCCTCAACGGCTTGTCCCTCAGCCGATTCCGTACCAGGAGACGTCTCAGTCTCAAGGGCGGCGATGTTAGCAGATGTCTCAGCCTTGGAAGACATCGCCTGCAAACGGAGAGCGCGCGCTAAGGGGGTCTGGCCTCGCGAGATGGATTCTATCACCTCTAAGCTCGCCTCCTCTGACAAATTGTGCAGAGCTTCACTTCCGGCCTGGGCGAGGGTGTCGAACTCTTTCTGCGTCGCAGGGGAAAGTGGCACAGTGTCCATCATGTCAGACGCAGCAGATTTCTGCTCTCCATCTGCTGCCGGGTCGATTACAGTCGTGGTCACCTTTCCTGTACCAGACGTGGTATCGTCGCCCGTTCTGCCTTCTGATGCATTTCTCTCAGCAATTTCACCTGACCAAGAAGACATGGCCTGCAAACGGAGAGCGTGCGCTAAGGGGGTCTGGCCTCGCGAGATGGATTCTATCACCTCTAAGCTCGCCTCCTCTGACAAATTGTGCAGCACGCCACTTCCGGCCTTGGTGAGGATGTCGAACTCTTTCTGCGTCGCAGGGGAAAGTGGCCCACTACCAATCGTGCCATTCGATTCAATGGCTTGAATGACAGCATCCGTAGCAGCCTGTACATCAAGTTTTCCCTCCATGTCCAGTCCGTGTTCGAGTTTTGTATCGGAGCGAAATGCGCTTCTCCAGTCGGCTTCCAATCGCGCGGCCTCTTTGTCAGCATCGACGTTCCGAGAAATACCGTCGGTAACAACGATTCGACCGAGAGCATCACGGTAATATGGTGTGCAGATGGTAGGTAAGCCGAAGCCACGTGCCACTCCATCCATGATTACAGGTCGATTCATGGGATCACGCACAATCAGTTCATGAACGCGCAATTGCCTCTCCGCAGCCTCGCGCTCTTCATTGTTTCGACTTGCTACAAGCTCTAAATCGGACACTCGCCGACGGTAGGAGGCAAACTCTGCCATGAGTTCCGACCTGGAATACCGCACTGAATCCTCTTTGAGACCACGCGAGGCTGCAGCTTGTTTAACTTTCGTACTGGCATCCTCAGTACCGAGATTAACATGCAGGGGCACCTGTTCAAGGCTTTCGGACTTGCCTTCGGCTGAAGGCTTTGTATCAACGTTTTGTTGCAAGGAGATTTCTGTAAACGAAGAACCGTATGCAAAATTCCAAGGCCCAGTCTCGTCACCAACAATGAACCATGCAGTCACATGCGCAGGATCTCCTTCAGACCTCCCTGAGAGCGTGCTCTTGATTTTGGTGGGTACATACGAGACAAAATTCGCGTGGGGACCAGATCGAAGGTATGCTGAGCCACCTGGCTGCGCCAACCCTCCTGGGTATATACCGTGAAGTGTGAAATCGATGCGAATGCCATGCAGCTTGCAGTTGCGGACATTCTGATGAGCCTGGGGTTGGTCGTGTGGCTCAGTCAGAGCAGGCATTTTTTCCGTCAGGTATTCAGCTACATCTTGGTAGTTGAACTCAACAGCAAGATCGAGCGCGTTTTTGCCCCTGTGATTGCGAGCGAACAGATCAAGTTTGTCCTTGTTTCGCATGATCTCCTTGACAATCTTCTTCTGGCCGTTACTGGCTGCAATGTGGAACAAGTTGTTGCCGTTTCCGTCCACAGCGCGATTGTAGAGCTCCGGGTCCTCCTCTGTCAACTCTTTGAAGTCCTTTGTCTTGCCCATGCGGATCTTGCCAATAATCTCGCGAACTGTGGGGTCCACATCCTGACGCGTTGGCTTAGAAAGGAAGCGAGCGGATGATCTTACTGGGAGAGGCTTTTTCTGAACGTTTATGATTTCGCAAAAGCATGTCAGACTGTGCATGCTCTTGGAGGCTACTCCATTTACACCTGCCCTCATGTGCGTGCTTAATCTAAGAATTCGGCCGTCGATACCGGCCATGGCCGCATCATAGTCAGAATCAACAGATTGCATGAATTCTGGAACGCTGCGGTTTTTCATTACGTTGCTCTGGAGCACAGTCGCCCAAGTCGGGGGACTCAGCATCTCATTCGACAGAGCGCAAAGGATTCTGATTGCCTTCCAAGACTGTTCAGGCCTCCCTAATTCCATCTTGATCATCTCGCAAAACCTGTGAATTTCGATTGAGTCTTGCAAATACTCGTTGAGAGTGCTGTAAAGCTCCGATTTGCCCAACGAGTCGCATGACTTCACAAGTTCTTGTAGTTTCTCCTGCATTTCTTGCACGAACGACATGTCCTCAAAGCTAGGATCGTCAAGTGGGGCACCGGCCCATGAAAGAAGAGCGTCGTACTTGTCCCAAGCACGCTTGAAGCAGTCCAACATGATAAGTTGATCCGAGACAATCTGCTCCTCTTGATTCATCGCCGGGTCAACGCCAAAGAAGGTGGTTTGCTTTTGGAATGTGCTCAAGTCAGCCTGCATGTTTTCTAGTTGAATTTTGAGCTTCTCGATTGCTGCAACTGCTGCAGTATAGCCCGTCGAGATCTTTGCGAAGTCAGCCTTGAGCGCCATGTCATCATGAATCAAGGATTTGGCTCGCAGACGGTAGCACGTTTCGATTGAGGTGTGAGGCGCCTCACCTGCTGGGGTCTTTCTCAACTTACCTTGCAAGTCCTTGGCTTTGTTAAGCATAACCGTATGCAACTGTTTTGTCTCATTCAATTCCTCATGCATGTCGGTGAGATCCAGCTCATTTCGTTCTGCTAGCGCAGTTAGATGTCGCACCATCTCGGAGACATTTTGCAGACTTGTAGTAAGATCAGTTCCATTGAGTGCCCTGTGGACAGACAGACGCAAAAGCCACGAATCTTGAAGATATAGGGTGGAGCTAATGGATCTGATTGCGCGACGAACTTTGCTGAGCGTTTGCATGATGAATCGACCGCACATTTGTATCGAATTTTGGCGCGTGATATCCTGCACATCTACAGCACGAATCTGCAAATGATTCGAACGTGTATACAGTGATAGAAGATAATGGGGACTTGCAGCATACGTTGCCACAAATGGGCACGCGATATCTAGTGAAAGCAATCGGTCCCATCGATGCTTTTCAATATCGTAAGCATACACGTCGTTGAGGGGACGATTGTTGACGTCTATTCCTCCATGCAACACAACATGTTTGCCATTATACGCCATGAAAAAATTGCACCGCATACAAGGAATATGACCTGAGGCCTGCTTGATCTCATACTTGAGAGGTGCCTTTTCCTTGTCCATGTCTTCGGGCTGATAGGCGGTGATAATTCTGGCTTTCCTTCCACAACCGCCAAATACCATCAGCTTTCCATTGCAGTAGATTGCCGATTTACGCTTGCGCCACGCTTGCGAATACTCGCTCCAATGCGTCATTAGGAAAACGACAGGCGCCGTCTTGCTACTGTCCTCTTCAACAGACACGATGGCGGTGGGCAGCGAAAAGTCCTCGTAGCGGTGAGACGACCCCTGCACGACCGTTTTTTTCGTCTTTGCCCGTTGCAAACCCGACACCTTGAAACTGTATTGCACACTCTGATGTCTGTTGATCTCGGGTCCGTTCGAATTCTCGTTTATGCTCTCTTTCGCTGGAATTGGTCTGAAGAAAGTCTCGCCTGCTTTGATGTAGCTATCAGGAGATAGAGTTGATGACGCGAAGCTGGAGAAGTGGAAAAATGACAGCCTCGAATATTTGCTTGTCGATCTCAGCGCCCGCTTCTGCTGCAGAAAAACGACCTTTTCATGCAATTCCGCGGCGAGAGCCTCGTTGACAATTTCGCTCCCCTGTGGCTGCTCTGAGCCGATTTCCACCCACTTCAATCCGACAGATGCCTCCTGCACAGGTTCTGCAGTTGCTTGAAAATACGTGTCGCCGACTTTGATGTAGGAATCGGCAAGCAAATCAGATACCCCAAATTTGCTCACCTCATCCCCGGTAAGTTTCGTTTTTTCCTGCAAAGCCGCAGCAAGTGCCTCATTCGTAATTTCTACTCCCGTCTCAGGCTTGTCCGATCCAATCGCCTCCCACTTCAGGCCAGGAGCTCGAAGTTGGCTTACCAATTCCGGGATTCCTTGGACCTTGTTCTCTGTCTTGCAACTCAAGGAGCTCCAGCACCAGTCCTGCTGTACAAAAGGAGTAATGACCTCCTGAGACGGCTCTTGTTCATTAGCAACAAGAGGCTTGACGCAAACGTTGGACCCCTCCTGAATCTCGAGCAAGAACATACTGCTCGCGAAGCCACTATAGGAAGTCGACAGCGATTCTGTGTAGGCAACGAATGTCTTCTCAGAAAGGAGGAATGCGCCCTTGATGTCGCCCAAAAGATCTTTGTCATCACTAAGCGTTCTCTGCTCACACTTCCACATGTGTGTATGAGATGTCTCGTCTTCGGCAGGGGACAGCGAGTAAATCAGTCGTTTCTGGACATTGAATAGCATTGCCACATCTGGGGATGATACGAATATCATCCGCCCGGGAAAGACTTTAGGTATGTTCATCACAGATTTCTTGCTCCAGAAGGAGGTTCTTCGAAAAGTCAGAGAGAAGGGTGATCCTTTCAACGCAGCTGGTGTTGATTTCTTTCCAGCACGGAAAGCGATGGATAGTGTGCATCCCGTTTCAAATCTTGGGACAAATTCGACATCATAGGTACCATCGTCGTTGTCCTTGAGTGAATATTGCACAGGTCCTTGCTCGTCAACGATTCCAATCTCCCAACCATCAGCTTCGCCTCCTTTCTTCATGTTTTCTCCCTTTGCGTTCTTCGCCTGGATGATGAACAAGGTCGGAATGCCGACCAAGGAATCCTCTTTGACGAACGCAGGCCCAAATGCTGCGCTTGCTGGTCCAGATGCAATGAGCTGATCGCACGCTTTGTCTAGCTGGTTTTTTAGGCTCCACAATTTGGTCAGGCCCTCTTCACGGCTATTCGGGTCGATTTTTTCGATGATGTCAGGAGCATACCGCCCACAGTCACGAGCGATGTAATAGAAATCAAGAGCCTCGTGGATTTTTTCAGCCTGAAGACATATCTGCAGCTGCTTCAAAGTGTGGTTGAATTCTTCTTCTCTTTTCAATGACATCATGTCTGTTATGCGACGAGCCTCTGCCTGGAGCAAGCCGTGGAGGGTTTCGCATGCACTGCGTGTAATCGCCGGCGACAAAAGCTGCCATGGAGACGCTTCACCACCAGCAGAGAGTTGTGACACAGCACGACGATGCAGAACCTCGATCTGCCCTCGGAAATCTGCTACTATGCCGTATATCTGCTGCGCCAGGACTTCATAGATATTCACTGGACTCAACTTCTTCTGCTCCCACCCTTCCAAGCAATTCAGAACGAGCTCCTCCGACAAAGTCTGGCAGCGTTGTTCAAGTAATTTGCTTTCCTTCACAATACGTTCCTGTAGGCCTTGGAATCGCATCAAGCATGTCGAAACCGTGTCGCATAAACTATCTTCATCATCCTGACCAGTCTTTTCGTTCCAGATGCGCGCCGCCATTTCTAAGCCAACGCCTGCGAGCACAAAGTCCTGCTCTTGTGAAGCGACTATCATTTTTTGCACATTCAGCTTTTGCGTGTAAGCTGCATCGAACATTCCTTCTTTGCTCAAATATGCGTCGGAGTCATGTAGATCATATGAATTGAGAACTCGTTCAACCTTGCCACACCACTTATCCAACGCAAGAGCTATAGCCTCGCACGGATCTAAGGCAAGATCTGAATGCCCTGACACGACAAAATTGTGAAAAAATTTAGGATCGAATTCCTCCCGGTTGTCTGCTGATAGTTGTTTGGCCCAGAATTCATCTTGTTCAGCTGGTTTCGCATGATGTTCTTCTTCACCTGCAGGCTTTGGCAGGGACCAATCTTCGCCGGGACTGAATGCCAAGAACATTGGTTTGGTGCTGCGTAAGTTGAAGAGACTGAGACGATGCCGGAACATAGCTGTCAGTCGCTCCATCAAATGGGAGTCTACGGTTTCTGGATCCAAATTTTCGGCCACCGCCAAATGATCTTCGGGCTTCGGTTTAGAAGCTTCCAGATGGCCATCAGACAAATGCAGTGCCTTGGTAAGTGCTTTGGACACAGACAGAGACTCCACGAGACAGCTGTGTCGGAGAGCAATTAGGCCATCCACTCTGCGGCTTGGGCGCCAAATAGGTGCCAATACTGTGACCACCATCGAAATTGTACTCATAGTAGCCCATTCCCGATGCGCTTCAGGTATGAGGCCCTGCACTTCGACGTTCATGGATTCCATACGGATCCCTCGCGGGTTCATTTGCGCCACCTCAATCACAGCTTCGATGATCCGTGCAGGAACGCAAAGCCAGTCAGACACAGAGGGAATGACCAAAAGCTCGAAGAGTTTCGCCACATTATCAGGCAATTGACCAACAACTTCGATCCACTGGGGATTAATGACACAAAGCAGTGCATACACTTGAAGGTAAAGTGGATTTAACGCAAAAAATGACCCTTTCACGAAATTCTGCTCTGCATCCGTGAGACTCCGAGTGCAAAATTTGGGCCCGAAATTCGTCAAGATCTGCTCAGCGACACAAACATGCAACGTCAGCATCATGCCAAAACGGACAATTTTGAAGTATGTCGTAATTTTTCACACCCATTTCATAACGGTAAATGGGGTACAACTCAAGATTCTTTGCTATCACGACCATGCGTACGTAGTGCAGGGCTATGCTACAGACCGCAGCGCGTCGAAGGCAGGCAGGTCTCGCTGACGCATACTGGCACCTCCATAGTGCTTCTGGAAAACTTTAGCACCGAAGCACTTTGGCACATAGAAAGTGCTTCTGAAAACTCAATACGAAACACTCGGCGAATAGAGAGTGTTTCCGGAAGCACTCTGGCATCCAAAGTGCTTCCGAACGCACTCTGACACAAGGAAAGGGCATATGAGACGGGAAGGGCACATGGGACGAGGGTGGGTACCTGCTGCTGTTCTACATCTGAGACGCCATAAAGCTCATGCGTTGAGATTGATGCGTCAGGTATCGTGCCCGGAAGAAATGCAGCCCCTGTCTCAGCAGACATTACGCATTGAACATTGCGCTCGCCAACGAGAGACACTAGCATTGCTGAGAATTCTTGCCTATGATCTACATCGAACCCATCAAGTAGGAAAATGAGACTGGTAGCAGCTGGCATACTCTGGATTTGTTGCTTCAGCGCAGCAAGCTCCTTTTCCCAGTTACCCATGTGAACAGATGCGACTTTCAGAGCCTCTCGCCCCTGTAACTGTACCCTCAGCTCCATGGTGAGATACCGAAGCGTCGCCGCAAAACTGTGCTTATCTGTCATTTTGAAAAAGATCTGCACATTTGGAACGTCGCGCGTGGAGTCGAGCCGGTTTCTCGCTGCAAGTAATCTTTGCGACAAGATGGCTAACGTCGTGGACTTGCCGACCCCTGCGCCACCGATTAACAGAACTACCGCTTTTTTCTCTGGGGCAGTTACGGATGGAATCCGTTCGGCTCGCGTGCTGTCGCTGGATTTGACTCGGGAAACTCCCGACTTGATACGTTGTATAAACGCAGGGCACGTGACCAGCTCAAGGTCTGTGAGAGTTTTGCCAAGGCTACTGCCATCTTCAACACAGGTGTCGGCAGCGCAGGTCACCCGCATCACCTCTTGGACCTCACGGTCATGTATGTGACTGTGAAATGGAGGCTTAGGCAAAATGGGTGCACTCCTGGCTTTGATCGAATCTGTAATGGCCAACCCAACGTGGAACATGTCAACAGCAACGTTCAATTGTAGTCCATGCGAGAGAAGGATTTCAGATACATCTGGAGTTTCAAGGTCCATTTTTGGTTCAGGTTGGTCTGCAAAGATTGGAAGCTCCTTGACTGAGTTGACAGCTTCCATCACAGACGAAGGAACAACTCCTCGTGCGTCCTCGGTAAGCAGGACCTTGATCCATCGCCCACAGGTTTGCATGAGCTCCCGCATTCGATTCTCAGTAACCTTAATTGCAAACTCGGATGAAATTTCAGACGACTCACGCCCCTTCAGTTCTTCACATCGCTTTAGGCACACTTCCCACTGTTTCACCGTTTCGTGCACCTTTGTTAGCACAAAATCAAGGTTTAAACTGAACTTCACGTCCTTGGGCGTATAGTGAAACGTCCGTCTGCCGTTGTACTTGTCTAGCTTTGACTTCAACTTGGTGAGAAAATCGTATGCCCGTGCATCATTTTTGTCAGATACTGCAGCTGTGTACTGAAGTGGGAATCCTGATTGCTCTATGCCCTCTAAGTCCCTGAGGAAAATAAAGACTTCTCCCCAATCTGGACAGTCCAAAAATTTCTCCTGCAACTCTGACGCGACTACGGATGTCGCATCATTGCCAGAACCAACTGTAGACCCAAGTCGATCACCAACAAGACCTATCAAAATTTCCGTCTCTTGCGTATGGAGTTCCATTGCTTCCACACTGTGCGACCGTTGCCTCCAAATGTTTGAGCCTGTCACATCGCCGTGTTGTAACGACCAAGAAACATAGCAATTGTGCGTGCAGCCGAAGGTCTCAGCCGCTGGCAGGATGTGCTTTTCCAGGGTTGTGAACTCATTGTGCATCGCCGTCGATGTTCCTGTTACACGCACATGAAACTCCTGCCACTCACCTTCACTGCGGGGCACCACATGCCCTTCCACAATAAAGGCGCTGGCAACATACTGCGTGACAACGCCCTTATGCAGCACTGTCGACGGCATGTCAACCATCGTTTTCAGTCTCTCGGCCATGATTCGGTTCTTGCCGAGTGACTTCGTTGGATTCACGTCGTCGTGCAGCATTTCAATAACCACATGGTTCCAATTTGCAGAAACTTTGCTGATGCGCAAAAGATTGGGTTGCAAATTGCAGGAATTCCGGATGTCGTTGAGCACCTGCTCTGCATATTGACTCGTATCTGCAAACTTTTTAGCTGTTGTCCAGGGAATCACAAGGTCCATGGCGACGAAGATACTAGGTTCAATAATAGTGATGGAAAGGATCTTTAGTTTTTCAATGACAGGCTTCAGACGCTGATCATTACTCGCGCCCCGAAAACTGTTGACAATAGCGTTCATGGTTTTCAAGAGGCGCCCTTCCCCGAAAGACGTCACACATGTGACAGGGTTCTTGCTCACTGCTACGATGGCGACAAGATTGCCCAGGTGCACAAAAACTCTCAAAACGCGGAGGAGCACGTGTGGCTCGTTACTGGGCACCACCGACGACAAAGCTTCACAAATCTGTGACTTGATTTGTGTGATGTCGATCGTTGACTTCATCACCACTTTCAGGGCAGAAACTTCATCCTGGTTCCTGGTAATAGACATCAGAGTGCATAACTCCTCAGTCAGCTGTACGGGAGATTTTGTGCTAGTCTCACCCATCACATGCTCACAGTGGCCGTCCAATGCTTCCAGGGAAGAAATCGAGGAAACATCAAACAGCTGCGCCATGAAGGCCTTGGCCCGATCAAAGCTCCTTCTACTTGGCAAAATCTTCTGAAGAGAAAGACGTTCAATGGTGTCCAGGTCCTTTTTGAATCCAAGACACTCAAGGAATGCTGCCGTTTCTTTCTTGGTCTTATTTGCCACTGCTGCTCTTATCTCGTCAACCATTTCGATTATGTGAGCTACCACGTGCTGGGAATTTCGAATTCCCCAAAGGTGGTTTTCCAGGGCAAGAATTGACAAGGACGTCTTGGATGTGCGAAGTTCGTAGGAATGTCTTTCCAGGAGCGCTTGGTACTGCATAAAATCTTGGATCAAGTCCATTTGAACACCGGGATGCATGCTTGCTTCCTCACACACCGCTGCAAAAACAGAAATGACCTGATCCACTCCAAAATTTTGAATCGCGGTCTCCGCAAAGGAAACGTTGCAGAGGATGCCATGCAGCACCTCCCACATGCGCAGCTCGAGGAGGAGCAAGGGCAATAGGCCCAGGAGCTCCGGAGTGGCCTTCGACCAAAAACCTCGCACTCCAGGATCGCCGTCGGCAACAAATCGCCCAGCAGTCTTCAGCAAATTTACCAAATAAGGACCGCCTGCTTCCTGGATTGCCTCATATTCCAGGAGAATATCAACAGCCCTACTCTGTGAATGCAAAGCCAAATGCATTGGAGTAAACCCTTGCAGATCTTCCACAGTCACATCCACCCTGTCGCACGACAGCAAATTCTTCATACATTCGAGACTGTCTTTGACTATGCACACGTGAAGCGGTGACCATCCAGTCCGGGGTATGGCCTGATTCACCGATACTTTGGAGTTCGCGAGGAAAGGCGAAATATCTTTTTTCTCCCAGATAGCAGACATTATGGGAGAACGCCCGCGTTTGTCCTTCGCATCAGGGTCCGTTTTCGAGCTTTTCAAAAGCATTTCGATGGCTGCTGTGTTCTCCAATTCGGCTGCGAGATGAAGCGGCGTTGCTTCATACTTCCCTGCCACAACATTAGGGTTGATCTTCCAAAAGTCTGCTAGCAGAACCCTGACGCCTTCTACCCATGGCTGCATGTCCGTTTTATTCTTGACGAAACTCATTGCTTGCCCGAAGACTCCTGTCCTCAATCTTCTGATTTTTGCCCCCGCAGAGGTTTGAACTTTTGCGCCGCCAAGGACGGCCAGATGAAGCGGGGTCGCACTGTTGGAGCTGATTTTGTTAGGGTTGGTTTTCCTGTTTTTGCCTAGCGCTGAAAGAGCACTCCATGCCTTTGCCATCACAGCATGATGCACAGGAGTATACTGCTGCTTGTCAGATATATTGACATCTCCATCAACAGATATCAAAAGATCAAGCGCCTGCGTATTGTTGGCGGCTGCTGCAGTGCACATGAACGGCAAAATATTGTCCAGAATTTCATTTGGGTTTGCTTTTTCAGCCCCGGTCTTGGTCAGCACCTTTTTCACAACGTCATTTGAGTGCACTCGCAGCGCCAGGTCCAGCTCAAATGTCTGCATCGCCAGCACTTTTTGCCTTGATGGCTCTGTCGCCGCAGCTTCCAAATGCCGACGTGCTTTGGTGAGGTACTCGAGAGCCTCAGCTGCCTTCGCTTTGTGGTCAAGCAAATCCTTCTCAGTGCCAGGCCAAGAGAGTAGATCAAGCTGGTCAATGATGCCTACAGCTTGATTCTGTTCTTTCGTACCGATCAGTTCTTCACTGAGACTTACCACAGGAGAGCGCTGCGCCTTGGCCTGCTTCTTCTCAGCATCTACCAGCTGCTTCTCAGGCGCGTCATGGCGGACTTCTCCATGTACAATTGCCGCCAGTCTGCAGCACTTCCAGATTTCAACAATCGAATTGTTTGCCATTGCGAAGGCCTCATTGCCAATGGCGGTTTTGCAGAGAACCTCGTGCTGCGTCCGCTGCTCAACAAGCGTTGAGAGGACCTTTGCTTTGAGCTGCTCCGCTTTACCTAATAGGTCCCCGCCAAATTTGCCGCAGACTTCAATCAATGTGCTCGCAAGATACACTTGCTGAGCTGCCGTCACCATGTCCTTGTCCTCTAATGCCTTTGTTGTAGCAGCAATTGCGTCGCCCATCATCTTCAAATCTTGTTCCTGCTTCTTGATTATGTCGTCCCACGCTAGAAGTGCCGGGAGGTACTGGGATTTTTTGGCGGCGGCACCACAGCTCTCGTACAATGACTTCGCCTCGTTCCAATAACGTCGGAATACAATTAGCTGGCCATCTTTCATAGCCTCTTCAGCCTTTTGATGACAGTAACTGGCTTTTTTGAGCTGATCCAACTCGCGAGACACGACTTTCTGCTGATACTCCAACTCACTCAAATGCTGCTTGGCCTTAGGCCCACCATGGGCGAATGCAGAGGCCGCCCTCGCAAGCTCCGTGCTGGCTTCTTCCAGGTCACCGGTAAAGCGTGCTTGTTTTGCTTCTTTCAACGATCTTTCTCCGAGCTCCAGACAAAACGTTTCATCGTGCTCGCCCCGGATTTGCATAGCACAGTACTCAGCAAGCTCTGAGGACGATAGCTGTCCAGTGTCTGCAAATCGCATTTTATCGTCAAGGTCGTCGAGTACTTCCTGGTCGAAGGTTTTGACAGGCGCGTCGGAAGACCTAGATTTGTCATCCACATCGGAGACCAAGTAAGATGGTGGGCCCGGGGATACTGGTCTCTTCAAAGATTTGCGAGCCTGCGCCAGATTCTCGTTCTCGGACTTGAGGCGGTCAGTAATGCGCCCGAAAAGAGTTTCAAGCATATCCCGTTGGGCTGCAGCTTCACGATCACGTGCTTCCTGTTGTAGCCTCAACTCCTCCGCTTCTTCGGCTTCCAACTCCTCTTTCGTCTTGGGCCGCGGCTGAATAAGTTTTCCATTCTCCTTGAGATACGCTAAGAATTGTCGCATCTTGCCGTCGATGGATTCCAGGCCCAGCAGTGCCTTACGGAAAGCTTCGCCATAAATGGGATGCGGATTGTTCTCTTGCGCCAACATGTACATGCTATAAGCCCTCATCGCCGCTTCCGTCTCCGCCAAGTGCTGCCGTTCCTTAGCAAGTTCAGCTTTGACATGCGTCTGCTTTGCGATGGCCTCTGGGTACTCTTTTCCTATCACCTTCTCCTCCGCAGCTATGGCCTCCTCCAGTTCACGCGCAGCGTCGATTTCTGCCTGCTTGGCAGCGTCCATTTTTCGCTGCGCACCGGGCCATCCGTACTTCACAGCATCGCGTGCGGCCGCCAGCTGCATGCATCCCAAAAGTCAGTCATTTGGTTTGCTGAGAGCGGGAGAGTGTGCCAAAGGAAAGGCGTGAACTTTTTGTCATCTTTACCGTGTGCTTGGCGTGCAGCTCAGCTTCATCAGCCTCTTCGCGTTCTTTGTGGGCCTCCTGCACGTGCTGCTCCAAAACTTTGAGTTCTTCTTCCGTGTACTTGAGTTCACCTTCCAGCTCGGCTATTTTCTCGTGAATAACGCCAGCCGCTTTCATGAGCTGTGACTTCTCCTCGCGCGCCAGCACATAGCTGCATAGCTCGCAAAACGCGCCCTCAGTATGCGAGTCCAACCCATCGTAGTGTTCGAGGAACAAGAAGGCACTGCCGATGGCTTTGGCCACCTCTCCCGCAAGTTGGTATGATGACATGCCACCAAGCACTAAGATCTCATGAACGTCACGATGTACGCGCTGGTGCGCTCGGGCAACGCTTACATCTGCCTTGACCCATTGGTGATCCATGGGCGGCAGCTTGATCCCTCCCAAGCCGCCTGCCGGGGGACGCACTGAATTCAGCTGCCCCCGAAGTCTGAGGAGCTCTGCCTCTTTGTTTTCAACAGCCTCGACTGCGGCCTTGAATTCTGCTTCAGCCTCCTCTCTGATATGGGGATCTGTGTGCTTTCTCCTCTTGTGGCTCAGCTCGGTGACGGATTCGCGTAAGCTTGCAAGTTCCGTTGCTGCTTGCGCTACTCGAACCTTGCCAGCTGCAGCACTTTCCTCGTTCATGTAATATGCTGCAGAATGCAACTGACGGCCCATGCCCTGGGGCAATGAGTTTTCGCTCTTTACACACACGGCACGCGGCGCGCAGTCAAGTGTGTGCGCATTCAGCCGGGACTTTTGCAGGATAGATGTGTTCGTGACTTCCGGCAGCATGCTCGTCACCCTGATCGGAATGCAATGGTCGCGTATATCAACTCCAAAAACATCGCCGAGGATATTTTCTACCCGCCGCATGACGTCACGCGCCTCGCCGTCGTGATGGATGACATGCTGTTCGATCGTGCTGCGGGTTGATTTGGTGGTGAGCAGAAGGGAACTCGGAGTCACCCCTAACGCTATTCCCCTCGCCAAATCAGCCTGCGATGCTTGAAGCCTTCTCTTTGCTATAACTGTTGGCTCCTCCATCAGGGGATCATCATCGTCGAGGTCAGCGTCAAGCTTGCCTTGCTTCAGCTCCTCTTCTGTCAATTCTCTGGTCGCTTCTGTCAGAGCAGCCGTTTCGGATGATTTGAGCTTGCACAAAACAGGGAGACTGATGGAAAGCGAATGCAGTCCAGGTGTCTGGCCCCTGCCCGGAAGCGGAGCAAGTGTGGATGGTCGGGAACTTGCCCGGAGAATTCCTCTCGCCCCTTCACTTTCTACGCTGGCATCAGGGTTGCTCAGCGCAGATGATCTCATTTTCTGTCCCGGGTGGTCGCTGGGGGTGGTAGATCGCGTGCGCCTGTTGACTACTGCCATGCTGGACCCCTGCGCCCGGTAGCGCCGAGGCGCACTGTTGTCGTCATCATAATACGACAAAGCGCTTGATGATCGCCTCGAACCCGAGTGCTCGTCATAATACGACAAAGCGCTTGCCGATCGCCTCGGGCCCGAGTGCTCGTGGAACACGGGCTTTCCGCGCCTGTACTTGAGGCCGGCGCCTTTCAGCAGCTCATGCGTGTAGGATCTTGGTCGCATTGCACCCTGAAGCTGCACGTAGCCGGTGTCCGTCTCCAGTTTCGCATTCTCGAGGGCGCGCAGCAGATCCATGGTACGCTGCACCTGCTTTTCCTTCTGGCGCACCTTGTCTTGGACAGACTGGGTGTTGAACGCCATTTTAGGAGCAACTTGCGCTGCACCGGGCTTGGCAGGCGCGTCGACCATCGCATCAAGGTCGCCAAATTTTGTAGATTTTGTGCTCGGAGGCCTGCAAATGCTATCGTGAGCCCTTGTCAGAAAGGCACAGATGCCAGGAGGGTGGCGGGCGGGCGGCAGGCGCGC
>Ga0115006_10001139_pt1 | contig 16111 bp, 11 predicted proteins | sample ArcOceMetagenome_3_FD_88943 | JGI IMG/M metagenome (GOLD analysis project Ga0115006, IMG submission 88943) | Marine eukaryotic phytoplankton communities from Arctic Ocean - Arctic Ocean- Svalbard ARC20M Metagenome | ecosystem: Environmental > Aquatic > Marine > Oceanic | place: Arctic Ocean...
ATTCATTCATTCATTCATTCATTCATTCATTCATTCGTTTCGATTTCAGCTTTTCGCTTTGACGGTCTGTCCATCGCAGCATCCCGGAACTGAAGCTGTTGGCAGCTCTGTTGGCCCTCATTTTTTTTGTATCGTTGCCATGCCGGCCGCCAATCGCCTTACGCTGACGAGGGCGGCTCGTCTCCTAGCGTCCGGGAGGCTCACATCAGTCCAGCTATGCACGTATTGTCATGAGCTCGCGTCTCTCGGAGACCGACCCCTTCATCACTTCAGGGAAGACGATGGGAACGGCCACGACGGGCCCCCTGGCCTCGGCCTCAACGCCTTCGCTCACTTATCACCACTCGAACAGCTGCTCCAGCACGCTGCCGAATCCGATAGACGGAGGGAGGCGGGATTGTCACTGGGACCGCTTGACGGAATACCTGTCAGCATCAAGGCCAACGTGGCTGCCGAGGGCTGGCTCTTGTCGGCGGGCTCGCGCATCCTGAATTGGAGAGAGACGAAAGTCAACTCAGAAACATCAGATGGACAAGAATGTGCATTCGACTCCGATGTCGTCCATCGGCTATTAAAAGGTGGTGCCGTCATTATGGGGACCACCAATATGGATGAGTTCGGCATGGGAAGTTTGGGCAACACCCTACCGATAATACCATCTCGAGACGAAGCAAAGGCGCGGCCAAAAGGAAGGCGAAGAGATGCTGGTCTGGTTCGCAATCCACTGCCTTATCTTGATTCCCTGACGCCTTCATTCCTAACAGATGGCCATCTTGAGGAGCATTTCTCGCATCATAATGAAGACGAGGTGGACGAAATGTGGGCGCAGCATGTCACGACACCTCTTCTCTGGCGGCATCCCGATTTGCTTCATGACATAGCATCTCCCACCAATGATCGCCATCAATCTCTGTCGGCGGGCGGTTCATCTTCGGGATCTGCGGTGTCGGTGGCTTTGGGGTCGTCTTTACTCTCAGTTGGTACTGATACGGGCGGTTCAGTGCGCTTACCCGCCGCGTGGACGGGCGTTGTGGGCCTGAAGCCAACTTATGGCTTGATCAGTCGGTATGGAGTTGTTGCTTACGCAAGCAGCCTCGATACGGTCGGTCTTTTGGCCCCTTCTGCTCGATGCGCAGCAACCGCGCTGGATGTAGTTATCAATCGCCGGTCTGAGCCTGGTCAACAAGGCATTTCTAGCAAATATGGTGACGAAAGATTGACGGGGGATATGGACTCGACGTCGGTGTCTGTTCCGGTCAGTACTTCTATGTCGAAACTGTTGATTGATTCGGAGAATACCGATGCAAACGCGGAACCCTTGAAGGGATTCTTCATTGGAATTCCATCGGCCTTTTCTGTGATGGAGTGCCCGCCGCTTGTTCAAAAGGCTTGGCAGGAAGGTATCAAGCGGCTCCGAGATGCAGGAGCAACAATCCAAGAAATATCTACTGAAGTTGTCAGTGAAAGAATGATCGAGGCATCTCTTTCAGCATATTATGTTGTCGCGTGCGCAGAAGCTAGCTCTAACTTATCGAGATATGATGGTGTCGAGTTTGGCGCTGATCTAGAAGACCTGCTTTCCCGAGGTGACAAGAACTTTTCAGGATCGCCTCAACTTAAGGCCACGAACGAAGAGGATGGTGCCAGCAACAATCCATTCTCGAATCTAACGGAACTAGAGCGTCGATTCTCAACATTGAGATCGATTGGATTTGGTAGTGAGGTAACGCGACGAGTCCTCTGCGGGACGTCGGTACTCAGCAGTGATAGATTTCACACTCACTTTGAGGCCGCTACCAAGATTCGAGCGCTTTTAGCACGTGAATTCAATGCGGCATTCACGACGAATGAAGCTGGAGCAGGTGGCAATGAAGTGCGTGTAGACCTCATGCTGGTGCCCACCGCGCTGTCCGTTGCGCCTGATCTTGGCCTTGATGGGTCGCAAGCTCCTGATCCGACGGAGATGTTTGCGAATGATGTCATGACGGTGCCCATAAGTCTGACTGGATTGCCTTCGATATCGGTTCCGGTCGATGTTGACCTTTCAGATGAAGTAGGCACCAGAGCAGAGCGCACTGTTGGTCTTCAAGTATTTGGACCGAAGCTATCCGAAGAAAAGGTTTTACTTGCCGCTTCAGTTCTTGGTGAAGGCAGGTAGAGTCTAGCTAGAGGGGGTGTTGCAGTGTGGTGTGTAAAAGATTTTCCTAAAACTGTAGATCTACTGTACCCCTTCCTTTCCAATCGTCCTTTCAAGGAAGTTTGTAGATCTACATGTAGACTATGTTGTTGCAAACAGTGTCCATCCATTGCATTTTGGTCGGTCGGTCTGCCCATCGTCCGGCCACGCCACAACACCATCGATCAGCCGAGCCATCATCATTATCAGCTCAATCTGCACATTCGTATTCAGATATCTGCCTCCTGACGAGATCAATCGGCCAAAGACCAGCATGACAGGAGAGGGGCAGACATCACAATCGCCGCCGGCGAAATGCCAGGCCGCGGCACCATCGCTGTCCCTGTCTTCAGATACGTGTAGCAGTGCGTCCATTCAGGACCGTGCCTGTGCGCTGTTTAGGGATGCCGAGATCTTGGCGCCCATGGTCCGAGCGAGCACGACGCCGCTCCGCACCCTGGCTTTGTCCTACGGGGCCGATCTCGTCTATACGCAGGAGATCGTGGACCGATCGATCACGACATGCGATCGCGTCGTTAATGAGGAGCTGGGGACCATCGACTATGTGCGCAAGGCGGGTGGGGTGAGTGCCAAAGCGCTCAAGCGCCTCAAGGCCAAGGGTGAGATTCCTGTCGTCCTTCGAATTGCCCCCGAGCTGGAGAGGGGACGGTTGATATATCAGCTCGGAACAGGAGAGAGCAACCTTGCCCTCCCAGCGGCACTCCAGGTGCAGCAGGATGTCGATGGACTGGATGTCAATATGGTACGTTGGGCGTACAAGCCTTCTTTCGTCTCGTACTCTAGGAGCTAGCTAGATCTATGGTAATTTTGTACGGCTGTATCATCAACTGACTCCTATTACCTCTTTGCGGTCTCACCAAACTGGAACACGACAGGGCTGTCCAAAGAAGTTCAGCGTGTCGGGTGGGATGGGAAGTGCTTTGCTCTCGGATTTGCCGCGCGCGTGCGACATTATCAAAACGCTCCGTGCCAATGTTAACGTGCCAGTCAGTGCCAAAATTAGACTTCTGAAGGATGATGCATCGACGGTCGACTTCATCCGGTCCCTCATTAAGGCCGGTGCCAATGCCATTACCATTCATGCTCGGGAAGTCGGAGATGAATCTCAGCAACCTGCTAAGTGGGACAGGCTCGTCAATGTTGTCCAAGCGGTCAAGGCAGTGGAGTCTGTGCCCATCATCATAAATGGAGATCTTTATACGAGAAACGATATGGCCACCATGAAGGAACGAACGGGTGCAGATGGAGTTATGCTTGCCCGGCCAGCTTTGTACAATGTGAGCTTGTTCAAGAAGCCTCCTTCTGATTCTGGAACTGCCGCTGCCACCAATGATGCATCGTCTTCCTACGGATATGACTCGCCCCTGTTGGAGAGCAAGACGTCTGTGGTGCAAAGCTACCTTGAACACTGCCTGAAGTATGCTCCCAATGCCAAGAATGCCAAATATGTGGTTTGTGAGATGATGAACAATCGACGCAATCCATCGCATCTGGTGCCGAATTTTCCCATGAAGTTTCCTGGAGGTCAGAGCATTAGATCAGTCTCCGATTGCCACTCTTTGGAGGAGATATGCAAGTTGTGGGACGTTAGCACGTCAGGCGCGAGGTCGGGAGCGACGGGCCAAGGATCGGCAACGGAACAGCACTACGACGACCGCTACTTTCTCGATCCAGAAGCGCTCAGAAGAGAACGAGATGCCAAGACGGCGCCGGATGCAAAGAAGAAGATGGCGACTGTGGCGGTAGCGGAGGAGAGTGCCGGAGAGGCCGGTGCCACCAAGCGGCAGCGGGTCGAGTGACGGCCATCAGCTACATGCTACATGTACATGCTACATACAGCTATTTTCAAGCACATCCGCCTACAGTACGGAATGTTACTATTTACATCTCCGCCTCTGCTGCAATCGAATCGACCTTCTTTGCACACGCACCATCGCCTTCGAAAAGATAATCCTCGGGAGCATCATCGACATTGACGGAGACTCCGAATACGACCACCACGCAATGCATCGTCTCGTTCTCCCACGATACCTTGCAAACACCATCCTTGGTTGGGTCCCAATACACGGAGGCGGCACTGACCAATCCAGCACCATTCTTTTGCATCAGCGTCACGGTCAGACAGTACTTGTACGGTCGATTGAGAGACTGAAGGCCCTTTAGCGAGCTTTGGATGATCGAGTTGGACCAATCCTTGGTCTTGTTGGGGGTGTAGCTTGCATTGCTTAGGACGGATCCAATGGCCGAAGAGACGACAGTGGTAATGTCTTCCGCGACGAATGCAGCATCCATTCTGCCAATGCCTGCGGCTGTAACAATGTACGACGTACTGTGTTGGGTCGAGATTCTAAGATGTGAACCACGTTCTGGAAATGAAGCAAAAAAAATGATGATCGAATCATGCCATCCGCGTCGTGCGGACCGGACCGACCACACTTTCACTTGTAAAAATTTTAACTGAAGAGAGCGCCAGCACGGAGACTCTCCGTGGCGCCAGAGGGGCTCAGGCGTAGATGGACCAACAGCACATTGTGGACGACCTCCGCCAACGTCTCCTACTCCTGCAGAAGGACCGTAGGGCCAATGTGGATCTCATCGAAACGACCAAGGTCAACAATGCCGAAGAGATAGGGAAGCTTCGCGAGGAGAACAAGGAACTCAAAGCCAGGCTTACCAAGCTGCACAAAACGTTCACTTCCAGCAAGCAGCAGAGGAAGAACGAATTGTCGACCCTGCGGAAGGAGGTGATCCGGAAGAAAGCCGAGTACGATTCTCTCAAGGTGGCGTCCGGCAAACGGAAGAGAGAGCTCGCCAAGCTGGGGGACGAGGCCAAGGCATGCGAATTGGAGGCGGGTGCAGGCATGGGTACGGGTACGGGCACGGGCACGGGCACGGGTGGAGGTGGAGTAGGGCCCGGCGACAGCTCGGATGGCAGCAGGGATGACACACCGCTTACTCGACAGATCCGATCGCTGGAGAGCAAGCTGGACAAGGCTATGATCAAATACAACGAAGCGCAGAGCATACGGAGTACGTACGAGCACATCGTGAAGCGGCTCAAGGAGGAGCGGATTAGTTTCGATAATCAACTGACTGCCCTGGAGAGGACCGTCCAGGCCAAGCAGAGGGATTGCGAGGAACTGTTGCTGTTGTCCGGAGATGCCAGCCACGCCAGAGACATTGCGCAGCAGCAGCTTCATGCGCATCGGTGCCAGTACGAGGAGAAGCGGCTTGCCAGGGAGGGCGAGCTTCGGGAGAAGCAGCAGATGATCAATGTCCGCAAAAAGATGATTGAGCGGCAACGCAAGAAGGACGAGGAAAAGCAGCAGAAGCAAAAGGATCAGAACAAGCAGGTCGTCGCCGCAGCACAGGCCTTGAATGGTGGTGGTGGAGCTGGCCTTGGTCGCAGCAGTAGTTTCCGAAACCGTCGAACCTCTATGATGAGACGGGGTAGTGTGATGGGCGGCCAAGACGTGCACATCGACAGGTTGCAGGAAGAACAGGAGGAAAAGATCGACGTATACGAGAAGGCATTCCGTAGGATTCGGGATGCCACCGGCGTAGGCGATGTCAATGAGGTGATCGAGAAGATTGTCGGTCAAGAAGGTACCACCGACAATTTGGTGGTTCTATCCAAGGACAATCAGGAACGAATTGAGCATCTGGTGCGGCAGCGAGATGAGCTCAAGAGAAGTGTGGAGGATATGCAATACAGTGGATCCAATAGTCCTCACCGGCGCAAGGCCGTCGACGAAAAGGAGAAGCGCTTGAATGAGAGCATTAGCAATCTGACAAGGTATCGCGACAAGCATGATCGCTACGTGAGCACTTTGTTCGGCGTCAAGGCTGGGATCAAGCACCTTCAGGACAAGCTGGAGCCCGCTAGGCGAGAGCTGAATGCCGGGAGTAGGCCTGCTCTTCCAGATGTGATATCCTCCTCCTCCTACTCGTCATCGTCGTCATCGTCGTCGTCGAACTCTGCTCTTCCGGATGTGATTTGGAGCATTGGTGATATTCTGGTGGAAATCATGGCGAGAATCCGCGAGCGAGAAATCACAGGTGGGATCGATACATGCAGCAGTGCCATTGGCAGCGGCTCTCGGCCGGGTCTTGTTGGAGGTGGAGATGAGGACGGTGGCCATCATCAATCTACTACATCCTTTGCCAGCATCGGCACTACTTCCGCTGCTGCCGAGGAGGAGACTCGGGAGGAGGATCGCCCTTTCAACCAGCGCATAGTCCTGCCATCGGCAAAGGATGACCTCTACGAGACCAACACCAGCCTTGATGATGGTTACGGTGATCTGGAGGAGGAGGAACTCTCCCGAGAACGAGTGAAAAAGGCGTCGACGTCAATAGTGTTGGCGGTCGAACGTCAAAAGGTTCGGGAGCGGCGTTGTCGGTCGTAATTTAATTTAGTAGATTCAAGAGACTTGCCTTTATAATCTACATAGACTACATACATACATGTAGATCTAGAGTAGATCTACACGTACCGTAGATCTACCCGAGAGCCCAAAGCAGTGGCGCGGCGGCAACAGCAAAAAATCAAAACGCACTTTTTGCCTCATCAACTGTCTATTTTCGTCATCTGGAAATAGTAGGAATAGGCCTGTTCTTTTGCGTTCTTTTCGCTTCGCTACGTACAATTGTACGTACTAGTACACGTACACTTATTACTTCCATGCGAAAAGCTCGCCAACGCAACCGGTGACCAACCGCAACATCGCCCATACAAACCGTACATGTATTGCCGGGGGGTAGCTTTCCTATCCGATTGTCCTTTCCAAACAGAGATGGAGATGGGCTTATTATATCGTGATTGATTAGAAGTGATTTGAGCAGGACCCAAACAAGGGCGGCGTTTGTGTATCTTGTGCTGCAGTTTGTTAGTTCGGGGCCGAGCTCCGCAGCTTTCTCAACGCTGACGGCCAGTCCATCCGACTCGACTCGGACCTTCCACCACCGGCATTCCTCACTATGGTGCAGGATGCGCCGGCGGCCGAGTGGCGGGTGTCATCGACGCATTCCATCGATGGCGGCATAGTTTTGGCCAAGGTAGCGGCGGGAGTTTCTCGGCGGAGGGATCAGTCGTCCTCCCAGACCGACGACGGTGGGGCGCAGGCGCAACACGAAGGGAATCGGAAACCACCGTCGCCACAAGCATCGCCAGCAACCAAGCCGCAGGCGCCCTCCACCACAGGTGCAGCCGCGGCGGTGGACGGGCTGGACGATGGCGCCGGCACCGTGGGGGCAACGCTCTCTCGCGATTCGAGTGCCGGGGTCACGGTGCTGACTCCCCCCAAACGTGAGTCGCCGGGCAGCAGCAGCAATGGCAGCAGCGGTTCCAGTGGCGCATCTTCTCGGCGACTGGCAGCAGATGGTATCGAATGCGAAGATATTAAAATGCCAGCTCCGTCGAATCCAACCAGCCAGGATGATTCCAGTAGCAAGATGACGGCGGCGGCGGCCCCCGCAGAAACGGGAGGGGACGACGAGTACAATCATCACCCAACATCTCGCACGACGGCCTCCGGCGCCACTCGGCCGAAAAGTACTACTCCGGGGAAAAGTCGGCGGAGAAGATATGACGGAACAAGGGTGTCGACGCAGCAGCTGTCGAAGCGAAGTTTCGATGGTCGGAGGAGGCCCAAGACGAACCAGGCTCGGGAGGAAATGACGAGGATTCCTCCGTTTCCAATGCCGAGTAATGCTCAAAATGGCGCTGACGAAGACGATGACGGAGCCGTGATTTTTAAATCCCTGTCGTCTGGCGATGAGCTGGATGGCAGTGCCTACCAATACGTGCTGAATGGCAAGGACCAAGACGGCGCTAGTAGCGATGACGGCTCCGAGGGGTCGGAATCGACGAGTAACTCTCGACTGGATAGGCTCTTGGACAAGTACTTCCCGGATGAAATGGATGGACAGGGCACCGTTCGCAGTGCACCGTCGAGTCCACGGAAACAAGGCACAAGTGGCAGCAACGGTAACCCCGCTGGCGCCGCTGGTTCAGGGTCAGCCGTCGCTAGTCCGCATCGGGAATTGCAAAGGGTTTGGGCTGGTAGGGCGCTCAGCAATCCCATCCTACGAGGGGGGAACAGCACTCTAACGTTGCCCTCAACTCAAACGTTGCCAGGTGCGTCGGAAGAAGTCGCCAAATCGCCGGAGGCTGGCCTCCAAGGCCTCCCATTGCTGGACGAGGCCCCTTCGATCCCGCTTTCAATGAAATCATCGTCGGCGGTGCGATTGACGCCCCGGAGGCCGAGCCATACAACCAGTACAATGAGCGATGGAGATGGCCGACATCATACTTTCATTAGATCGGCATCGCCCAAAGCCGCGGTAGTAAAGACGGCGTCGCTTCTTGAACTAACTCGTTCCATGTCGGAAGGTTCTGTACTCGACCACCCCATACATCATTCTCTCTCACAAGATTTATCCCCGAGGAAAACGTGCTTTCCCCGAACTCATTCTGCCAGCGCTGTTCAGGAGTGGGCCGTGTGCGGTGGCATGGAGAAGTCCCCCAGACGAATGTCTGCTGGGTGTTGTGACAGCGGAAAATTCAATGGCGATTTGAGATCGCTTCTTGTTGGATATGTACCAGATTTTTGCGTTGGCACGGTTGACGATGAAAACATAACGGGTGGCGGTATCTTCAATAAGGACGACGCCGAGTCAAACGAAGCTGACAAAGTTGAATCGATCCGACGACTTTCGCCAACCTCTCAGCTTGCATCATCGCCAGATTCGCACGGAAGTAGGCAACATCGCACAAACAGGGCAAATCATAGCAGCATGAGTCTCGGAATGTCCCTTTGGCTTGAGGATGTTCACCGACAGCACCAAGTCAAGGAGCAAAATCGATGCCGAATGATTGCGGCCATGGCCAAAGCTGCCAGGGCACACTCACAGCTAGTTTCTCTCAATGACCATGATTTATATGACGACAATGATCATGATTTGGCATCGAGGAGTGTTGACTTTGATGATCTTGGTCAACTCGGTGGTTTCAACATCAAGCGAGGGAGCAAAGTAGAGACGAAGAGGTTCAACCCATCGAGCCCGTTGATTGCGTCGGGGATAATTCAGCGGAGGGGGCATTATCACGACGAAGCCTCGTCTGCCTCGTCTCTTTATAGTACAGGTATTGCTTTGGATCCGGATCCGGATTCGGATGATGAGTTGACGGATGAACTCCTTGCCGAAAGAGATTTGGCACGAAGAGCACGACAAATGCGGGAAGAGATTCGTCGAGCGGAAATGGAAGAGCTTGCACGCGAGGCTGAAAGAGCCGCCGAGGCTGGAGAAGAAAAGTTCGTCGGAGCTGCATCAACCTTTGACGTCGTATTGGCTGCAAGTGCAATCGTATCGAAACAAACCGAGGAAGAAAATGCTCCGATGGCGTCGTGGAGGAGCGGCAAGCCGGTGCCGGATCAACGACGTCCTTGGGAATGCATGTTCGACCCAAGCATGGTTGAGAAGAAGTCTATAGAACCACCGTCATCTCCCATGAATGAGTGGATGAAAAGTACCCTTTCAGCGCCACCTTCCTCGCCAATGGTGGGTTGGGTATCGTCAGCTATTGCGATGTATGATCCGACGACAACTCCCGCCCAGAACAAAAGAGGCAACAATGAAAGCACTTTGGGCAAGAGTATCCATCACAGCCCTACAATTTCCTCTCGAGCTTCAGTGCCAGAGTCCGTCAAGAGACACTCGAACTCATTTTCTGATTCATATCACCCGACAACGCCCCTACGGAGAGCCGCTACATCACGAACGGAAACAGCCATCACAGGCTCGAGTCTAATTTCGGCTCTATCTACTCCTCTCAGTGATCGAAAGAGGATTGAGAAGGTCCCTGTTCTTCAACTGCGTTCTATCGAAGACATCGTGCCAAACTTTGGAGACATACACTTACGTCTTCGTACGGATATGGCTGGCAAAGGAGTGAAAAAGGAGATACTGGGCGGTCCTTCGGCCAATAGGCGCAAAGGTGCCGCGAGTGACCATCGATCGGCAATTGGTAGTGATGGATCTGGCAGCAGCTTTCAGCACATTGCATCATCTCTTGGAAATTTGCTGAAATCTGCAGCCTTCTCGTCTGGACAGCGCTCAATTAGGAGTCTATCCGATGTTGGCGATGGTGCTATTTCTGAGGCCTCAGCAGCTTCGCCGTCGTCGAGAAGACTGCCGCCTCCCGCGAGGCGGCCACCGAGTCGCAACAATGCAGCAGAGCTATCAACACGACACATTGCTCGTCTCACAGGCATGTCCTTGGACTGCACCAGAGCCATGCGAGCTGAAAGCGAGAAGGACGCTCGCAGCGTGCTCAGAGAGCAGCTGGGAGACTTGTCAGATTCTGATATTGGCGATGATGGCGATGATGACTCGGTTGCATCTCATGACACCAGCTCAACCACAGATCTTTACGTCTCGGCGTTGACAAATGAGCTTCATACCCCTCGAAATGCGGTACGGAAGCAAAGGAAGTTGTTTGCGGACTCTCCACGGATTCCTCCTCCGATCGACGACTTTGCGAGCATAGCGCCCATCAGTAACCCTGATCCTTTGTCCACTCCAGATCAAACGAACAGAACGTCCCCTGTTGTAGGACCTCCGACTGATGATTTTGCTATTCCTGATGCAGTGCTTTCCGTCAACACACCAATGGGCGGTAAGAGAATTTTCTCTAGGACGGATGAGGGAGGCATCGTGGAGTCCAAGTCAATGGAGCAGTCTCCTACTTCTCACCACACCGATGACTTGACGTTGCCAGACCTTGCCTATTCTCGTAGCTACGATGTTGACTGTCATAATGGAAGTGCCGACATCAAGACACCGCGATTTTCAGACCCACTGAGCGAACGTAGGACTATGCTTGCTGCGATGGAACTCGAGAAGAATGAATCCACTCCGAAGCGTCTTGCACGGCCAAACTTTCCACGCACCGATAACGGTGACCAAGATGGCAGTGTCATTGTCCCTGTGGCTTTGGGCGATAACAACACCGGCAATGAAAAAAGTGGTGAGGAAGGAAACGATGTGCAGACATGTAGGCCTACGCCACCAGCAGTCGACGAAGCGCCTTCGTACTCCTTTGATACCGATAACATGTATTGGGATTCTGACGTTGACTCCGAAGGAAGCCCGGGTGGGCTGAAGGAGGATAACCACATTTAATTTGATAATTCCATTACCGGTAGATCTACGTGTGTACAGGTAGAGTCTAAAGATCTAGAGTCTACCTACCGGTAGATCTAGGTTGAGGGTTTATTTGCCTCTAGTGGTGGTAGAGTTAGATCTAGCTACAATTGTAGATAAGAATTCCTAGATCTAGCTCTAGTAGTAGGGATTCCTACTCGTACATGTACCTTCGAGCTCACGTACATGTAGGTAGTAGATCTCTAGAGATTCTACGGTACGGTCGGTAGAGATAACACCGGTTTGTCAGAATACGGGAGCAATTCATTCGGGACCAATAATTAATTGATGACCTTGTGTGCTGACGTGCTGACGCGAGAAGCACATACTACGTAGTACTAGCTAGCTAGGTACATTGTACAACCGCTGAGACGCTGAGAACAACACAGAAGTCCACGCGGCGGCATCCATCCGCACGACCGACTCACTCATACTACGTAGTACTCTCTACTAGGAGCTAGTACATCGTATTCGTACATGTACCTATTCCGGGCCGTTCGTTCATTTTATTTGCTCCCATCCAACAGATATGCCACCAGAAGCACCCGAAGCTATGTCTGGCGAGCCCGAGCCTGAACCTTTCGCCGAGGAGCTGGACCTCGAGACCGGCGGTACCGGCAGCAATGCGCCGGCGGTGGGCACGACGACCAACACCGAGGGAAAGTTTTTACGCTGGACTCACATTACGAAAGAGGTGGAGGTGAAGGAGGCCAACAGCGGCCTTCTCCGAGGCTCCATCGCCGCCCCAAGTCCTGAGAGTGCCGAAGACTTGAAGAAGGCGGGCACTCAGACGGTCAAAAAGACCATCCTCAATGGCGTCTCTGGCAGTGCCGCTCCCGGTGAAGTCCTGGCCCTCATGGGCCCGTCGGGCAGTGGAAAAACTTCGATCCTCGATGTCCTTGCCGGGAGAAGTTCCTACGATGCCGGTACTATCTTTCTGGACCATGAAGTCGTCACTGATCGCGTCATGAAAAGACTGAAGAAAAAAATTGCATATGTAAAACAGAACGATTTGTTCTTTGGCCATCTCACCGTCCGGGATCAGTTGACGTACACCGCCTTCCTTCGTTTACCCTCCGATTGGCCCAGGGAACGCAAGTTGGCCGAGGTCAATCGCATCATCCAGCAGCTCCGTCTCGAAAAGTGTGCCGATACGGCCATTTTCATGGTGTCCGGCGGCGAGAAGAAGCGTGGTGAGCATGATCTTATAATTGCCAGATGTAGATGTTCTATCTGAGTATCTGAAGGAACCTAACCCCATTTTCCCTCCCACCCGCTCACACTCCAATTCGTCATTACGCAGTCAATATTGGTAGCGAACTCCTGACCGACCCATCCATCGTTCTGTTGGACGAACCTACTTCGGGCTTGGACTCGACTTCCGCTGTTGCCCTGATGCAAATCCTACACTCCCTTGCCCGTGAGCACAACAAAACAATCATCACGTCCATCCATCAGCCCTCCTCGGCTGTGTTCTTTGGATTTGACAAGCTCGTGCTCCTTGCCGATGGCAACGTGGTTTACTTCGGCACTCCACAAGATTCTCTGGGCCATGCCAAGAGGCTTGGGTTGGAGTGTCCCTCAGGATATAATGCCGCGGATCACTGGATGGATCTACGTACGTAAATTTACTCTCCGATTCGCCAACATGCCAAACATTTGTCTCATCTTCCTCTCATTTGCATTATACTTCTATAATCTCTCATCACTTTGTCTCTTCTGTTTGCATTTGCCATACACCTTACTCGCGAAGTGGTTGTCGACAGCGCAATTTCCAGTGAGGACGGTGACGAGGAAAGTAGTGAAGATGCCTTCAAGGAGAATGGTGAGACTGCACCTACTGACAAAACCTCTTCGGGTCTTGTGCGGCGGAGGAAGGGAACCATGGGGCGCCGATCCACAGGCGGCACCACGACGAAGCAACGTCTTATCGAATCTTGGGATTCTGAAGCAATTGTCAAAAAGATTCAGGAGGAGATTGAAGCGCCTGGTCGTGGCAAGCTCGTCAGACGTCAAAGTATCCTTGATACAGAAAAGTCTTTCAACAGTACCTGGTGGACGCAGTATACAGTACTTGTTCATCGCAGCATGAAGAATTCTCGATCGGCGATATTCACAACGATGAATCTTATCAAGGGTAAGTCGACTGGGAGAAGCATTTTATGCACTGTTTACATTTATTTTGTGTGTGCAAATCTAACGTACTTCATTTTTATTCCGTAATAAAATCAATAACGTAGCCGGTGCTATTGGTTTGATGTGTGGTTTGCTCTGGTTTCAGATGCCGTACACAGAATCGACTGTATATGATCGCTCGAGTTACTACTTCTTCACTATGACCTTTTGGGTGTTTGATGCCATGTTCACGGCCTACATGGCATTTCCTTTGGAACGTTCCATCATCTTCAAGGAGCGTTCTAGCGGAGCTTATCACCTCTCTGCTTACTTCATGGCTAAGACTACGAGCGAGGCGCCTGCGCGTTTAGCCCTTCCCGCCATCTACATGACGATATCATACTGGATGAGCGGTGTGAACAATAACTTTGGGATTTTCATTGCCAGTACTCTCTGCAGTCTTCTATCTGTTCTGGCTGGCGAATCGATTGGTCTATTCCTCGGTGCCGCGGTTTTGGACATGGAGAAGGGCATGGTTATTATGACGGTAGCGGCGCTCGGTCTAATGGTTGTTGGAGGTTTCTTTGTGCGGAACGTCCCGCACTGGTTGCTTTGGCTCGGATACATCTCTCCGTTCAAGTACTCGTACAATTCCAGTGTCCAACTTGTCTTTGACCGCCCCGTTCCTTGCGATGGAAGTGGTCTCCTGGCGGCATGCGGGGGTGACGACACTGGCGCGGTTTCCGTCGAGGACGTTCTTCAATTCCTTGGCGTTCAATTCTCAGCGGGCTTCAATGCGGCCATGCTGTTGGTTATCTTCATTGTCGTTCGTATTTTTGCCTTCTACGCTCTCAAGAGCAAGAAAGCTGAGGAGAGGATGTAGATTGCTGAGTTGTAACATGTAGATTTCTAGATTGATTATATACATTGTGGTAACTTCTATTCCGACGAAAATCTACTTCTGTTCTCTTCGGCGGCATCCATTGCGTCTCTTATAATTCTTTGCACTAAATCATCTACTTTGGGAATATCCTTTATCAAGCCCTGGCACTGTCCAATGAATTGCACGCCGGTATCTCCCAAAATGCCATCGACAGTAGCGGCTTCCAAACTCGCGGTCGCTGCTCCAAAATTTGCGACAGCATACATGCTCTTGTATTGTGTTAAAAGTCCAGGTAGTACTTTCCACAGTGGTATGCCCATGGCGCTCGCAGCCTTAAATGCACGGTAGAATACAACAGGGAAGGGTGTAGGCCTTGCATTGAGCCGGACGGCTGCTGGGCTCTTCAACACTCGCGCGTAAAGTCCGTCAAAATTCTTACCATACAATGTATCAGCTTCTGTCGCGCCACCGTCAATGCCGGGTACGGATACAATTTTCTTGATTTCGTCTGCCAGAGGGCTTTCTTGGGATACGGCAAACCGGCTGCCCATTGCGACTGCATCGGCCCCCAACGTCAGAGCAGCTGCTAAGCCTCTACCGTCAGCAAATCCACCAGCCGCAACTACGGGTGTGGCCGGAAATCGCTCGGACAGCGTTCGGATGAGAACGAGCGACGTTACATCTCCGCCGTGCGCGGCAGCTTCGTGGCCAGTGCACATCAGAGCATCTGCACCAGAATCAAGAGCGGACTGTGCGTGCTTGGCGGTGGTGATTGTGGATAAAACCTTACCCCCATACGAGTGCGCAGCATCGGCAATCCAGTCGGCTTTCCCCAAGCTAACGTTGATCAACGGCACTTGTTCCTCGAGCGCCACTTCTGCATTTTCCTTGGCGCCGGGCATAAGTAGTGTCGCACCGATGCCAAACGCTTTGCCCGGAGCGAGGCGCCGAATTTCTTGGATGCACTCTCGCGTTTCGTCCGCATTCAGGGGGCCAGTTGCCAAGATGCCACACCCACCCGCATTTGATACGGCGGCCACAAGCGATGGCCTCGAGATCCAGCTCATGCCCGGCAGTACGATGGGATGTTTGCACCCAACAAGTTGGGTGAAACGGGTGGTGCAGCTGCTCATGGTGGTCGGTCTCGAAGCTTTGGTGACCAGAAGCTATGAAGCTACGATCAAACCTCCTATCCGATCCTCTTTGGCTCGCTTTTTATTTGCCGAGCGAGATCTACATGTACTCGTGCTGGTAGATGCGACTCACTCGACTCCAGCACCCTCCAGCGGCGCCCGCCATTTTTGACTTCTTGCCATCTTTCATCGTGCTGCGCTGCAGAATAGAAGCACAGAAATTCTGCCATCATTCTGCCTTGGCTTGCCTGCTGGTCTGTATCCATCTTATCTGCTGTGTTAGAGACACCCAACAATGCTGCATCGCGCCACGAGTAAAGCTGCTGCAGTCGCATTGACGAAGCGATGGGTGCTGGCGCCCCGACCGCTGATGAGCACCGCCGTCGCTGCTGCTTCTGGTACGTCGTCGCCGCGTGACACTTGCTGCACTCGACAGGCAGAATTCTCATCATCATTGGTGACAACACAAGGTGCCACCCGTCCGCTGAGCGCCGCCACTGCTGCAAGGGCGTCTCATACTGATTCTCTATCAGACGCGGAACAAGAATTTTCCTCGTTGGTGTCGACACCTGAATC
>Ga0115006_10001142_pt1 | contig 16080 bp, 5 predicted proteins | sample ArcOceMetagenome_3_FD_88943 | JGI IMG/M metagenome (GOLD analysis project Ga0115006, IMG submission 88943) | Marine eukaryotic phytoplankton communities from Arctic Ocean - Arctic Ocean- Svalbard ARC20M Metagenome | ecosystem: Environmental > Aquatic > Marine > Oceanic | place: Arctic Ocean...
CCCTCGTAGCCCCGCCCGGTCTGCCCCCCAGCCCCCCCATGGCAGCACCGGCCAGCACCCTGAACGCCCTGCACCTAACAGGCCCCGCCACGCCGTGCGTGTTGTGGATCTCCACGATCCCGTCCACCGCGGCCTCGTACACTTCCTCCTCCCCCCCCCTCCTTTCCACCCCGGTCTCGACAACTGCTGATATGTAAGCGTCGGCGAACGCGCTCGCCCACTCGCTCACGTCCCTGCAGAGTTCCCAGCCTCCCCCCTGGCCCATGAGCTCCCTGAGTACACCAACCCTTACGGAGTTTGAGAACTCCGGACCCCCCATAGAAAGGGGCGTGGAGACGAAGGAGGAAATACACATGGACAGGGTGGCGGGGAACACGTCCTTTGGACCCTTGGCCGGGGTGCAGTAGCTCGCGAGGACCCTACCGACGCTGAGGGAACAGTCGGAGTCACCCTTGACGGTCCACTGGCACGTACCGAGGTACACGGAGGTGAGGATATCCACGGCTACCATTGTGGGGAGGGGGGAAAGGGGCAGGAACGGAAGGAACGTCGAGAGGAGGGAACTCAGCTGAGCGAAGCGAATCGCGAAAAGGATCGGGATGAGGGGTGAGAATTATTGCGATGCTTACCGAGGAGGCGCGTATTGCATGAAAGTACAAGCGCGAGCGGCTTTCGTTCCTAATTCTAAAGTTGTCAACTCCTCGCTTTGCTCCTCGCCCCGCCTCACCTGGTTAGACACAGTCTTCTTCTGCGAGATTTCCGACGTTGGGGAAAGACGGGACGGGGAGGCGTAGGAGTTTACAGACAACGAGTGGGAGGGAGGTGTTCCAGGAAAGGACACATCGTTTAGGAGAGGAGGACCCGAGAACCCCAACCCCGTCGAATCGTATATTCCTCCGGGTACTTGACTCCTGTCTCTGTCCTGTGCGTCCTTATCATACGCGTCCTCCTTATCACGCGCGTCACCCTCGCAGTGCGCGTTCTCCTCAACCCATTCTCCTATCGACGATATAACTCTGAATATATCATCTAAATCACACCCGAGTTCCTGCCTGAATTTTCTCCCGACTCTGTTCAAGACGAGGATTACCTCGGTAACAATGTCATCGACAGTCATTCTTCTCCTTGTTGGCCTCGGGCGACCTTGTGCTGCGCGCCCTTGCAAGTCGTGATCCAACCCCGAACCAATTGACTCGACTAGAATCTTGGGTGGTTTGGGCATCCCGAGACTCAAACTGGCAACCTCTGCGATTTTGATTGCTTTTCTATCCCTCTCTTTATCCCGGCCTTCTCCTCCCACAGCAAACCCAATCGTTTCTTCCCTAAACTCCACGATTTCCTTGAACACTCCGAGCACGTCCTTCCACAGCCATCTGCATCCTTCCACCCTGTCCGGTCCCCAAATAGTCATCCCCAACGCGTAAACGCCCCCACGAACCATAGCGCAGTTCTTTGTTCTGCGAGCACCTTTCGTTGTTTCCCTCCCGTCCCACCTGCCTGGGACTTCACCCTCGTAACCCTCCTTAACGACGTGCCTGAGAACCTTGCAAAGCTCCAGCACGACGCCCTTGTCGTACCTTGCGATTTCAGCGAACGCAGCCAGCGCCAACTTGGTCGTTAGACTGTCGCCGGTGACCATGGACAGCGTTAGGAAACTGACGTATAGCACGACCTTGTCCTCGGTGGGTCTCAACTTTCCCAGTATCCCCCAACCAGCACGGGAGTGCCTACCCTTCCTCCACTCAACCTCCCTCGTTAACACACGTATCAACCCCCTCATCACCGCCCCGCCAGGTTCGTACCCACAGGCCATGAGTTCGCGCGTATCCTTGAGAAATTTCCCAGCATCCTTCTGTGATTCCCCGCAGTGCACGACCCAGTCTTTAACGGCGGCGTCTACTAGGGGAAGCGTTCCCGGCACTTTCCACGAATCATCATTTTCGCCCACTCCTCTCCCTTTGCAGCAGAGAGTGACGCATGAACGGAGTTGGAGAAGGTCGAGGGACACCAAGGGCAAGCCACAGTTCCCGAGGCAGGAGTCCACCAGCCTGCCCTTCACGAGGCCTATCATCTCAAGGATCCCGACGGCGACAGAGTTAGGGAGTGTATTGCTGTCCGCTTCCGCCGCCACCGTGACCTCTTGCTGGGACGCCTGCCTCGAGGGAGCAGCATCGCTATTGTCCTCTTCCATCCCACTTGCGGCCCCAACGAGAACCCTAAACAATAGACCGAGGAACTCCGACATTCCCTCACCCTCTATCATGCTCTCAGCCTTCCAGACGTGCCTGCAGCCAAGATACACCATAATCACATCGCCAATGGGGGAACTTTTCTCTTGGGATAGGGAATGGAGGAGGGAGGTAAGGATGGAAGTTGCGAGGGGAAGATTGAAAGAGGAAGGATTCGAAACGTCGAGCGCGACTAATGATTGCGTTGCTTGCTGGTGGGACATGGCCCTTGGGTAATATGTGGGCATCTCTGTCTGATTTCTTAGGAGACTTTTTCAATAACTTCCATTTTGTCTTTAGGGCTTAATTTCCCTGCAGTTTTCGCGTGCACACTCTCTGGGTGCATCCTTCGCGTTCCGCCTCCCTGAACCTTACCCTCTTTCCATTTTCTTTGTCAACAGACTCGAAAATGTCCTCCCCTACCTCCTCTCCCCGGGGAGCCATAACGTTTGGTTACGACACCACAATAGACGCTCCGCGGCTTAACATCAAGGATAACGAGGATGACACAATGGCAACCCCCGTGGACAAGCAGTTGGAGCTCCCTGCACATTTAACAAGGCAGGAGGAATTTGTGATCAAGGATGAGTCTGTGATCGACTCATCTTCCGACGACGAGCCGGTGAGATTGGACAAGGGCGGAGGGCTGAAGAAGGGCGGAGGGCTGAAGGAGGGTAGAGGGCTGAAGCGAAGCGACAGCAATCTACCTCCCAACCTCATACTAACAACCCTTCCCGTGCTTGCTTCGCTCGTGCCCTTCCACTCGTCGCTTCGCTTCGCTCCTCGCTTTGCACATCGCAGTGGTGGGATGGAGTTTACGACACCCCTGTATCGCAGTCCTCGGAGAATGAGTTGGACTTGATCGAGGCTTGTAAGGAGAATGATATTGACATGGTCCTCGATCTCATTGGAGGCAATATGCAAAAATCGGAGGTTGACCTGGACTGCAGGGTGTGCAGCGGGCACCCCGGGCCGCCCGCCTACTCGAGGAGGAGGAGGACTGTAATGTACGAGAACTCAGCGTTCCATATTTGCTGCGAGGAGGGTTACATTGAGGTGAGGCAACAGAAGCGAGCGTGCGAGCGAGGGAAAGCAAGACTCCCGCAAGGCCGCCTTGGCACTATGAGCTCACTCTCCTCTCGTCGCATTGCTCATCATAGCTGGTTGAGTACTTTATCAAGAGGGAAGAGTGCAACTTTTACACAACAGACATGGAGCTGCGGACTCCGCTGCACAGTGCGTGCGAGATGGCGCATTTTGCCGTCGTCAAACTCTTGCTGAGGGAGCAGAAGGTGCCAAACATGCTGAGCGAAGTGGACAGACTTGGGAGGACTCCCTTTTATTTGGCTGCTCAGAAGGGAAACTTTGACGTCCTGAAGTTTCTTTGCTCCCAGACTTTCCGGAGAAGACCCGATATAGATGCGAGGGCAAACAACCAGTCCACTCCCCTCATTGCGGCTTGCAGGAATGGGCACCTCGAGTGCGTAAAGCTGCTCGTGGCCAAGGGAGCTGGGGTGGAATCGACTATGGACAGGGGCGTAAGGCCCCTCATGGCCGCCACCGCGAATCCCGACCAGAAGACGAGCGTCGAGATCTGTTCGTTTCTCCTTGGGAATGAAACCCAAAACGCTGAAATCAATGCAGTTGATGACCACAACAGAACAGCATTCTTCATGGCTTGTCAAGAGGAAAATTTCCCGCTGGTGAAGTTTATCGCTGCTCACGAAGAAGTGGACACGAAGATAGCTTGTGGGTTCAGCTACACAGGGCAGGAGGCCCTGTTGGCGAAGAAGAACAAAGAGATCGGATTCTGGGTTAGAGACCTTCAGAGGAAACGGGACAAGGAAAAGAAGGACAGGATCGAGAAGGCAAACAGAGAGCTGGGGAAGAAGAACGAAGGCCCCAAGAAAAAACAGCTTATCAGCGACGACGAGTGGAAAATTGTCAAGGAGTTCAAGAAGGGAGGGAGAAATTTGGATGTACTTGACGTTCTTCAGTGTCCTGGATGGGAGAAAAATAACTGGGCAAGGAACCAGTTCGACGAAGAGCAGGCGACGAAAGCTAGGGAGAGAAAGGAAATGGAAGAGGAGCTCAAGAGGGCAGCAGAGGAAGAGGAAAAGGCAAGAAAAGAGCGGATGGAGTGGGATGAAGAGCTGAGGAGAAGGAAGAAGGAAAAAGAGGCAAGGCTCAAGAGAAGGTCATCGAAAGTGTAGTGTAGGTGTAAACTGCGCGTTAGCGTGTAAATTGACCCCATAACCCTATGTTTTGTTTTCAGACCTAGTCTTCTTGGATTTTGGGAACCAACTGCCAGTTGATTTTTATCCAAAATTCGCCACGAACTTGACGTTACACAGCCATCCACAGCAAAATTGACGGCAGTGTCCTCAACACGACACGCGAATACGCATAAATAGTGCTTACCCACCTTGACCATCCACTTGGCCCCACCCCCCAATCCGGGCCACCTCCCCAACCTCTCATACCCCCCCTCGTCCCTCACCCCCTCTTTGAGAACGACTTAAGATCCAAGATTATCCTAAATCACCACCAGGATGCCTCCAAAGAGACCCCGCCGGCAGTCCTCCCTCGATGAGGTGATAAGGGCACAACAAGCCGAACAGACTTCATATTTTGTTCCCCATTCCGACTTCCTTTTCCACGCAGCTTTCCTATCTACGAACCCAGAGATGGAAATCAAGCGATGGAAGATAAATCCCGATGACGAGAACCCCAGTGTTAACTACAAGCTTCATAGGCCCCACGACCCCTCTTTCAACAAGGCCCAGGATTTCCAAACCTGCCTCGTTTCAGAGTTGGGCCCTCGTATATCATCGATGGAGAACATGGCAATCCAGACTGACATGGTAAAGTGCCCTGACATCACCGAGCCGTTCATTATGTTTAACATGTTGTTGCGCTTTCTCCGCGACGACATTTATACTAGTATCGGCGACATCCTGATCTGTGTGAACCCCTTCAAACCGATCCTAGGCCTCTACGACAACGAGAGAGTAATGAGCATAAAAGAACAGCCTGACATTCAAGATATGTCCGAATCTCCCCATGTTTTCGAAATGGTGAGAATGGATACAGTGAAGCGAGCCACAGCGAGCCACGAATCACAAGCCATTAATCCATTTTCCTCGTTTCGCCCTTCGCCCTTCGCCCTTCTCCCTTCGCCCCTTCTCCCCTTCACCCCTTCACCCCTTCACCCCTTCGCTCATTGCAGGCAAACTCGGCCCTGAACGGACTTACGTACAAAAACAAGACCCAGGCCATCGTCATTAGCGGGGAGAGTGGTGCCGGTAAAACTGAGCAGACAAAGAAATGCCTGCAATTCTACTCGCACTCCTCCTCAATCCCGCCTGCCTACTCCAAACCCAGATCCGCCTCAATACCCTCCTCAGACTCAATCTCGAATCGGATCCTCTCTGCAAACCCTATCCTCGAAGCCTTCGGGAACGCCAAGACAGTTCGAAATAACAACTCTTCCCGCTTCGGCAAGTTCATGAAGATTAGGTTTCGGCGCATCAACTCCGCAGAAGTCGTCATGGTCGGGTGCCACACCGACCATTACCTCCTCGAGAAAGCCAGACTGACTTCTCACTCGTCCAAGGAGCGCACCTTTCACATTTTTTACCAGCTTCTGTCCGGGGGCCTTGACAAGGCTCTGCAGGAGAAGATGCAGCTTGACGACAAATCGGCCCACTCCTTTGAATACCTAGCGCAAGGGGAAACCGAGGTCGACAATGTCGACGACGCAGAAGAACTCAAGGTCACACTTGCAGCTTTCAAGGACCTTGGATTCGAAGACAGCGAGGTCGAGAGCCTCTTTGTTTCTCTTGCCGCCATCTTGTTTCTGGGGAACATTGCCTTTTTTGAGACAGATTCCGATGGGACCATGCCCCAAGATCACTCGATTCCCGACCTTAACGCCTGCGGTTTATTGACCGGAATAGACCCGGACCGGTTGGCCAAGGCGTTGTCGACAAAGGAGAGGACTGTTCGGGCTGAGACCATCATATCACCTCTCAATGAGGAGCAGTCCATTAATGCCCGCGATGCCCTTGCTAAGGCCACCTACGGCGCAATATTCGACTGGATCATGGCCAAAGTCAACGAGTCCATGAAAATCCCTGTCAGGAACACCATGACTCCCTTCATTGGGATCCTTGATATATTTGGTTTTGAGATTTTCGAAGAAAATAGCTTCGAGCAGCTCTGCATAAACTACTGTAACGAGAAACTTCAGAAACACTTCGTCGAGCAGATAATCAAGAAGGAGGAGGCGATGTGTAGGAAGGAAGAACTGGAATACGAGCCCTCCCAGATTGTGGATAACACCGACGTTCTCGAGCTCATTGAAGAGCCCAGGGTTGGCCTTCTCGCCATTTTGGACGAAGAATGCAAGGTTAGCAAAGGCAGTGACAAGGGGTTCATATCTAAGATTACCAAGGCCTTCTCAGACAAGAAACGCTTCAAGGTTGACGTCCACTTCAAGGAGTCAGAATTCATGATTCATCACTATGCAGGAAGTGTGAAGTACGAAACGACATGCTGGCTCGAGAGGAATAAAGACGAGCTCTCCGATCACTTAGAGCAGATGATGGTGGGATGCCGGAATGACTTCTTCAAGAATCTCTTCGCAGACAAGGTTGACAAGAAGCAGAAATTGAAGAGTTCAACAGCCGCGGGTCACAAACTAGCGCACAATACCGAAAGTTCCGAGTTCATTCAGCAGTTAAATACTCTCGCTGACGCCCTCGACTCTTCTCAGCCCCACTTCATCCGTTGCATCAAGCCCAACTCGAAGAAGGAGGCATCCCTAGTCGAGCCAGACCTCATAAGGGAGCAGCTTCGATACTCCGGCGTCTTGGATGCGGTCAAAATCCGCAAGCAGGGCTTTCCATTCCGTCCCACACACAAAGAGTTTTGGAAGCGTTATTGGTCTTTGGTGCCCAACTTTGATGCCACGATCGAGAGCGAGAATTCTGTCGACGACGATGAACGTTGCTTGACTTTACTTACCCTTCTCCAGCAGCTTAAGCTCGAGGGGGAAAAGAGCAACGTCTTCCAGATTTTCGAGTATGGACGAACAAGGATATTCTACAGGACCGAGCAGCACGAGCTCCTGGAGGGCTTGAGGAGGAAAAAAAGGGCATACTTTGCTATTCTCATACAGAAATTCCACAGGGGCAAGGTTGGGAGAAGGAGGCACGAGATGCTGACCGCCCTGAGAAAGACCATGTATTACTTCGTCGAGGAGTTCAAGAAGCGCGCCATTTTCAAATCTTCCGAAGTTGACACATTCGATTCTACGCTATCGGTTGCCTCCGACAACAACCTTAACTGCCACCCAGTTAAGGAGGCATCTCGCGTTCTCCTTGTCTTAAAGCTACGGGATGATATCCGGCAGGGGGCGATCGACATGCTCAGGAAGCTGCCGACTTGTACTGAGGAAACTATCCAAGTCCTCTCATCAATCAAAGATACCATTTCCTACGCAGTCGACAACGACATGGGCGACGACCGCGCCGTCCAAGAGCTTCAGCTTGAAGCGAAAAATCTTGAGAAGTATTCCGCTGCTCAGCACGAACTCGAGGAGTCCTCTACGGCATTTGACAAGTTCAAGATAAACGAGGCCCTGCAAAACGTCCAGTCCATGGAAACTACGTTAAATCGCAACTTTTGCAATTCTGCTAAGGCTGTGGCCGCCGAGACCCTGCAAGAGATTGCAGAAGAGGAGAAAAACTTGAAGAAGCTCGTTGATATGATCATCCACCCTGACGCATCAGCTTTGAATGCATTTCCCTTTGCGCCAGGTGTAACATCCCTTGTGGAACAGGCGAATGTCGAGAAAATTAAGACGAACCTCGCGCCATTGGAGAACGAAATATGCTCATGGGAGTCCTCCATGCCGCGTTCGGTTGGGGGAATCAATCTTGTCCACTCTGCACGTCTTACTTTTGACATGCGTACGGCAATCATTGAGGATTCTCTTCTCGCCGACGAGATAGAGTTTCTTGACACGAACAGAGAAAGTTTGTTGAAAAGGTTGGAATCAGATCCGACAACCTTCCACCCCCTCCCAACAAGGTTCGACTCATACCTCGAAATGTTAAGCCCAACCTCCTTTGCCATAGATCCTTGCGTCGAGTCCGAACTCTCCTTTATCCAGCTCAACCTTGCGAAGCAGAAATACTTGCCAACCATCAAGGAGAACCTCAAAATGCCGGTAGCGCCTGGTCCCTTGGGGGAGATGGACATATCCGACGTTCCGGTTGAAACCTTCGAGGACATCGTCGCTGAGGCCAAAACTCAAGACAACCTCCTTAATGACGAATTGTCCAAGGAGATTGTTGATCAGGCCCACGCCATCATTAAGATCAGGAAGCACTGGAAGAGTTCGGAGTGGGATTCGGTTGTTTCATGCACTGCAAAGACATCACTCCCATACCGTATCGATTGGATTCAGGACGAAGTCTCTTGGGCGAGGTTGGAGGCGCAGGATAAAATCGTACAGAATGAACTAAGGGATTTGATAAAGGAAGGAGCGATGGAAAAAGATGCCAATGTCCCCGTCGTCAAATACAATCATATTGAAGAATATATCAAGAACCTTCAGCATCGGCGAAGTTCTATTCTCTTCTCCTCCATGCCCTCAGCCCTGTCGGTAGGGGGGGGGGGATCCTCTCTCGGTTCTGCATCGTTTGACGAGATCGATCCGGTGACCGGTTCACCAAAGAGCAAGGGCCGCCCCCTCCCTCAGAATATTCGGTCTGCTGCCACTTTGGATGTCATCGATACAGCTCTGTTGACGATAGAGTTGAGGAAGCTGCAGGATGCTGGGGAATGGGGGGCAGTTCTTGCTCTATTCAAGGAAGATATTTCTACGAAGGAGTTCGAGAAACTTGAGCCCAGCAAGTCGAGAAGGAGGCGGTCGATGGAGATCTCAGGTGCAATTGGAAAGGCCGGCGCGAATCTAAGATCTGCTTTGTCATCTGGTCAGCTTGAGCCCTCGGAACCACCTACGCCCAAGGTGGTGTCGAGGTATCCAAGGGCATATCTAACGGAGGAGATGGAGGCAGCCCAATCCGACGCTGCTCACCGAATTGTCAAGCTGGTTCTGATTCCGGCAATGTACGAAGGTGGAGCAAAGGGCACGATAGGACAAGTTGACACTTCAAAGGTATCTATCGACAAGCTAGAGGCCGCTATAAAGCAAGCAAATGAGCTCCCGCTACATATGGACGGAAATGCGCAAGAATTGATCGAAGACGCGAAGCTTCTTTACAAATTCCGCAAGACTCTGAAGAAGAATAAGAAGGACCAATTTACCAAATCCTTTGCCGAGCTTGAAAAACTCGCCGATAAGTACAGAATGCCCAAGGGACTGAAACTATCGACGCCTAATGACAAGCCATCGGGATCCGGACGAGGTCCAAGGCCAGGAGAGGAAGAGCTAGACTTGCTCGTTGGTGAGGTTCGGTACATTCAGGTGAAGCAGGACGTCCCTCAAATTTTGAAAACAGGGGCGGCTGGTGATTCGCCTGGGAAGACAGATTTCAGCACTATTGACTACCAGGGACTTAATTTCACCATTGACGCCATCAATGCTCTCCAACCTGCTGCCAAGGAGATGGAAGACCTTCAAATCTTGAGTGCCGGCGTCAAAGGCTTGAGAGACACGAGGATGGCGTTACAGGACGCCGACGAAGCCGACCAAGATGCCAAATTCTCTAAGTGGGAGAGTGCTGACAGGGTGATTGGAAATGTCCTTAAGTCCGGGTTGATTGACAAACTTCCAGAAAACTGCAAGAAAACTGTGGAGGAAGAATTGATTCACGCAAAGAGCGAATGCATTCACCAGAGGATTCAACTCAAGGCCGAGAAGACGCTGAGATCGGGAAGAATGGCCGGGAACATTTCCGAGGCTAACATGGAATCTGTTGACTTGAAGGGGTTGGAGGAAACTTTAAACTTCGCCAACAAGGTAGGACTCCAGACAGAGGCGAACAAGAAGTCAATCGAGGCTGTTGAGTTTGCGCTCAACCTCCGAAAACTTCAGAAGGAGAAGAACTCTGGTAATCGAGAGGAGTTGAAGGCCTTGCTCTACTCTGACATGGCAGGGGACCCCAAGGCCCTTCTGCTTAAATCTCTCGTCGAAGAAATCGATTTCGCGAAGGACGTGATCTGCAACGCTGAAGCTACAGAACTTATAGAAAAAGAGATTGCCGACGGAAAGATCGAGAAGTGGACTCCAGGTTTGATTGAGAAGCAAGACTCGTCTGTTCACGAGGGGCTCCGAAACGCGATTCTTGATGCGCGTCGCTTGGAACGAGACATCTCCTCACGCACTAAGGCAATGGTTGAGGCTGGAAGCATCGTGTCGTCCATCAGGCAGCTTATCTTCGACAAGAAAAATTACGATGAGATCAGGAAGTTTCTTTCCCAGTACATGTCAAATTCGACCTCCTTCATGAAGGCGCTTCCTCCAAAAGTGTACCATCATATCAACAACGAGGTCCATTTGGCCGATTGCCACATCAAGGTAATGGAACTTGCCGACAGAATGTACGGGGAAGCACTTGTCAACAAAGTTGCTATCCGCACGCATCTTGAGAAGGTCGGAGAATCTAAGGAATTCGGGACATTAAAAGACGAAGTAGGCCAGCTTGATATGAGCAAGGTGAGTGTTGAGTCTATGTCGAGGGCAGTCTCAGAATCCTTTGACTTGTTGAAACGAACTGGCAAGGACCACCAAAAGATGCCAGCACCATACTTTCGCGAACTGGTCGACGTCTGCGATTCACTGTGCACCCTGAGGAAGCATTTGAAGGAAGACAACTACGCAGGTGTGAAAAATTGCCTTTTTGATCAAGACAAGAAGAACAAGTTCATTGACAAGAAGGAGGTTGACAGCAAGAAGGACGCCAACAAAACAGACCAATCGAATGAGGAAAATCTGAAGAAGCGCCACAAGCTTTACATCGTATACAACCAAGAGAGGATCATAGCAAGGCAGGAGAACAACGATCACCAGATTCAACAATTGTTCCAGAGGGCTCTCGGCGTTGGGGGGGTTTCGGGAGAAGTTGGTAATGTTGATTACAGTCACCTCAGCATCACCGAACTCCAAAGCTGCAATCAGCAGGTCGCCCAGTTACGTCCTCGGACGCCTCACAGTATCGAGCTCCAAAAAATTGCGGGCGTCGTTTTCAAGATCAGGGTCGCTCTCAGGCAGGAGCCGAGGGACTGGAATCTTGTCAAGAGCGAACTCGATCAGCTCAAAAAGGTTGTGAAGGGCAAGATCGAGGACCACGACGTTGTGAGCAGCGAGATTTCTCTTGTCCAACAGGAGCTTGATAATGTGAGGATTGTGAACATCCTTTCGACAGCTCTCACCAAGGGATGGGACAAGAATTCTGCCGTTGGCGACTTGAAGATAAGTAGGATCGATTCTGAAGGTTTGGCTTTGGCCATACGCCAGGTGTCTGAGTTGGGAGAGAGAGGGCAGTCGAAGGACGCGAAAGAATTGCTGAACGTGGCTTCAATGATGCGGGAAATAAGGTCTAACTTGAGGCATTGTCTTGACATAGGAGGGGACGGGATGAAACAGCAGGAGGAATCAGAGGCATGGCTCCTGGTGGGAGAAAATATTGATAAGATGGAACAGCTACAGCAGGAGAATCCCAACGGCAAGGGGGTAAAAGTTACAAAGTTGGAGGTGGCAAGAGTGCGACAGGAGCTAAATCTTTACGACGCATCCCAGGGTATCGTGTACGCGTTGTTCCAGGGGAGCCACGCGCACGTACAGAAGGAAATAGAAAAGGATGTTGCCACCATAGAGCCACACATTCAAACTTTGGAGGCAGCTATCAAGGACGCCGTCAACGCAAAGGTCGAAAACCCGAAGCTGACAGTCCTACTGAAAAACGCCAACAGCATTCTCAAGATCAGAAAGTCTCTTTTGAAGGCAGCTTGGAATGACGTCGAGAACGAATGCATTACCTTCTCTCTCAGCCAGAACATCAACGAGCACGCAAAGGTGGAGATCGACTTGACTATATCGGAGGCCCACAATCAGATCGTGTACATGAGTTTGGAGCGGTGCTTGCACAGTGGAGGGGCAACAGGAGAGATTGGCATGCTGCACTTGAGGGACATAAAGGTCAACGGATTCCAGAGGGGGTTTGAGATTGCCGAGGAGAAGGCGAATAGTTCCTACGACTTGAGACCGCAAGTCCAGAATTTGTACGCGTGGGCGAAGCTAATTTATGAGTTGAGGACTGCCCAAAGAGTCAGCAACCCCAACAGTAGAAGCAGCAAGCACGACATTGACGTTATCATCGACAAAATGATATCTGAGAGGGACAAGCAGGGGGGGTTTGTCGAGAAGTACATCGAAGACGAGTACAGCCTTGCGGTGGACGATAGCATGTTCAGAGAGATGAAAACGCAGTTTGAGAAACGGATGAGGAGGGGTCAGGCGAAGGAGGCCCCCATTTCCTTGGCGGAACAAAGTTTCAGCAAAGTCAAGTCCTTGGGGAACATCGTCAGGGATAGCATCATGACAGACGAATTGGAGACATTGATCGAGGACATGAAGGATAGCGAGTATTCTGGCTTGGATTCTTTTATTGACACTGCCAGGATTGTCCTAAAGCTGAGACAGGCACAACTAGAGGACAACATCAAGGGAATGGAAAAGGCGATTGGAGAGGCAGTCGGGGGATCCGGAGGCAGCGAATTCTGGGGCGTGTTGCCTGAAGCACAGAAGGAGATGAAGTTAGCCATGGTGTACTTGAAGGACCACAACGCGCACAAGACTCTGAGAAGCATATTCGAAGAAAACGGGAGCTTCAACAGACGCGACGACGACGACGATAACGACCACGCCGAGAGAACCAGAAGGAAGAGTTTGACTGCAGGGAAGGAAGTCACTGTCGGGAGGAAGTATAGCATGGAAGCTACAAAGGACGACCACATTAACTTTGAAACCGTTGACATAGCGGAGATCGATGACGCACTGAAGAAGGCCGGGCAGCTCACCCTCAAGGGAAGAAGCAAGGAGGTCGCAGTCTTGATGAAAACCGCCAAAACGGTTGGGGACATGAGGAGGGCGATGAAATCTGGCGACTGGCCGATGGTCGCAGAAATCATAAACAACCTGGACGAAAAGAACATGCACATTCTCGCAAACCGGGAAATAGGGTGCATCAAGGGAATTCTCAATCAGAGACAGTTTCAGAAACTTTTGCTCGAGGGTCTGAAGAAGGGTGCTCCAGCCTGCGTCAAAGGTTTTGTCGACTCCTCTACGAGCGAGACCGGCAAACTGGAAGATGCAGTGAGGAGAAGCGAGAAAAAGGGGACCGAGGGAGGGGAACTGGGACGTGAAGTGCACTGGCTGAGGAAGAGTTGCATCAGAGTTGCCGAAATAAGGAGCCTGATCAAGCAATTAGAGTTCCGAAAGGCGCTGCAATCTGCCGAGGAAGCAAGCAAGGCATTTGAAGAGGAGACAGGGCACTACGACACCGAGTGGAAGCACTACGTTGCGGACGAGCTGGAAAGGTATCAAACGGAACTGACGAAGAAACAGGTCTTTGTCAACATCGTTGGGGACATCCAGAGAGCTACGGGGAGCTGCGACGTTGATCAGCTCAAGCTTGCTCTATTGGAAGCCAAAGAGGCAAAGCTTGAGGAGTGTCCAGATCTCGGCATGAGGTGAGCCGGAATGAGGAGCGAAGGCAGCGAGCGTAGCGAGCTGCGCTCAACACCCGGCGCTGCTCTATACGATAAACTAACTCCCCTTACTCGTCACTTCACTCCTCGCAGAAGAGCCGTCGTTCACGCGAAGAGGATACTGAAGGAAACTTCGATGGTCGAGAAGATCCTGGTTGAAGAGGGCTTGAAAATGTGTAACCAGAAGAAGCTCGAAGCAAGTTTGAGGAGGGCCGAGGAATTGAATTTGTCAACTGAAGTCACTGAGCATTGCAAGGAAGAGCTTAGGAAGCTGAAGGAGCTAAGGAGAAGGTTAGCGAAGGCCATTTGCTTCATGAAAAGGGACGAAATGGGAAAGGTTTTGGCGTTAACTAGGAGGATGGAAGAGGAGAACAAACACAAAGAGAACGGCGGTGAGGGGCTACAGAGAGCCTCCTACAGCAAGATGAAGAACTTTTCGAGCGTAGAGTTCCTCCACGAGCTCCCTGTCGACGTTTCAACGTACTTGCAGCTTGAGTTGGCGAAGATGAACGCTGCGGGAGGCGGGGACTTGGACGACCTTGTGGATCTTACTGTCAGGATCAAAGAGAAGGTGTTCGCGAGCAAGGCCAACCAAGCTAATCACGGGGACCTCAAGACGTTCATAGGCTTAAGGGACGAAGAAGACTTCGCGAGGCACAGGATGATTACGGACAGCAGCCTAGTGAAAGGGATGCTGAGTTTCACAAGGAAAGCCATCCCTACCAGCCTGACCAAGCTTCCGACCAACCTTAGCAGTCTAGCGGTCAGACTCTTCAGGCAGAACATTCTCGGCTGGCTTGGGACGAGGAGGTTTAGTCACCCCCACGTGCTTTTGCAGCAGATCCTTAAGGTCTGCAGCAAGATCGAGGGTGTCAGAGACGAAGTGTTCTGCCAGATTTTGAAGCAGATGAAAGGGTGCGACGAAGTGGAGATTAAATGCAAGCTCTGGGGGCTATTGAAGTTGTGCCTTGGGTGCTTTCCTCCCAGCAACGCCCTCGAGAACTACGTTGAGTTCTTCTTGTTGAAGAATGGGAGGAGTGAGTGTGTCGAGGTTATGCACAAGTGCATCATAGGTTGGAGAATCAAGAAGGAGCTGAACGAGAGGGGCATGAGGGACCAACTTAGAAATGTCGAACGTTTTGTCTCGGACCCGGCCTTTGTGGGAAAGGAGGAGATCGAGAAGGCGGTGAAATTCTACATCGAGGAAGTCGACTTTGAGAGAGGGATCGTCGATGGACAGGACAGGCTGGAAGAGCTCGCCCTGTTTTACTCAAACAACGAGTGGAGGAAGAGGTTCATGATGCTCTCTTTGGGAAAGACGACAGTGAACGCCGAGGGGCTTCTGGAAGGGCTCAACAAGGCGAAATGCTCCTTCCGGGATCTCAGAGACCTGCGCTTTTTAGTATGCGGAGACCTCGCTGCTGCGAGAGAAGTTACAAAGAAGGAAGAGCTTGACGACACATTGGTGAAGGAGGATCTTTTGGAGTACATTGCCTCAGTTCACAACAAGGTTATGGAAAAGGTGAAGGGGAAGGACTCTTACGTTGCGAGGAAGAGTCACACCTGGCAGAATTGCACCTTTGACATCGACTGGTTCAAGGGCGCGATCAAGTTCGCTAGGAGCCAAATACACAGGATCAACAACAAGCTGTGTGGCAAGGGAGGAAGCTTTCACAGGATTGCGCACACTTTGGCCAGACAGGACCTCGTGGCCGAGCACGAGATGATGACGAAGAAGGCGAGAATGCAGGACGAAATTGATAACGAAAACGAGAACGCCGCCGACGACGAAGTTGCCGTTGTCAGGGGGGCAACGAAGGGGAAGGCAAAAAAAAAGACGGCATTGGTGGCTCGAAAGTTGAGCTCCGGTGCAACTCAGGTCGTCGGATCAATGACGGCCATCAAAGTGCCGAATAAGTTCAAGATTGAGGACATGCAGAGGACAAGGAATAATTCCATGTCCGATGAATCCTCACCCAAGAACAAAAGAAATACCAGGAAGAGAACGTCGAGCGTCGAGCTTCTCGAACAAGGCAGCGACGACGAGATCAGCGATATGGATTTTGAGGATGATGATGAAGATGATGATGAGGAGGGGGTGGAAGAGGAG
>Ga0115006_10001144_pt1 | contig 16065 bp, 11 predicted proteins | sample ArcOceMetagenome_3_FD_88943 | JGI IMG/M metagenome (GOLD analysis project Ga0115006, IMG submission 88943) | Marine eukaryotic phytoplankton communities from Arctic Ocean - Arctic Ocean- Svalbard ARC20M Metagenome | ecosystem: Environmental > Aquatic > Marine > Oceanic | place: Arctic Ocean...
CGTAGTGATATATGTCATCGATGATGTCGCGCTCTGCCTCCTCCTCGTCGTAGCCCAAGATTTTCTCCTTCTTGCTGTCCTCTATGAGCCGCATGCGCTCCGTCGCTAGCTTTTTCTGGAGCGCCATTGTCTCAAGTCTCACCAGTACGAACGACTTCTTCTTATCCACTGTTCCCCTCTTTCGCTTGCCCAAGCAGCAGTGCTTGTTGATCGTCGGAGAGAAGATAACGACAAGGAGAAATACAGCGTAAACCATCAGGAAAGGGCCCGTTTCCACGACCCCCAGGGACCCCTTTCCATTGACGTGGTAAATGAGCATTGCCAGGCACGTCCCGTAAGCCACAACATCCCTAACTAGAGGCCTGCGCTTAAGGACCAGCCCTTCAGGAGCGACGAGGGCGCAGATCCCCGGGATAACAGTGAAAGCTGCGAGAGCAAAGCGAAGTGGACGTGGGATGCGCGGTCAGGGCTGGAGGAAGGTGATAGCATATTCCTATCAGAAACATTCAGCTCGTCGCTTCGCTCATCGTAGCCTCACCTATTATTCCAGAACCGAGAATCGCCCCGACCCCCATGTTTTGTTCCCTCGCCTCGGCCTCGTCCGCCCCCATAACCCCCCCGTGCCTAGCGGCGTTCATCACAGTCTTGATGGTTGACACAGAGTTTATGACAATCTCTGGCGCAGCGGAACCAAAAGCCATAAAGGTGACACCTGCGACGTCCTCGGGTATAGAAAGTGAAACACAAACCACCTCAAGGGCAGGGACCAACCACTCGTCACATATTATCGAAAGGCCCTGGAAGGACAACAGGGACAGCACCAGGCACAGGGGCAGGGATACCGACGTGGGCAGTGTTGAAAGGCAGAAGGACTCAAAGAACTCAATCGGAGTGCAAGAGCTCATGCTAGATCTCCGTTGTCCTCCTAAGGGTTTAGTATGTACAGGCTAGGAGGTATCAAGGGCAAACAATGGTTTGCAAGGTTTGCCTTTTGGAGGGGAAGAGTGAACCGACTGAGTTTCAGAGCCACTTTCTTCGGTTAGGATCGGCCTTTAATAAAAGCCCCAATTAACGAAGATGGGGGGAGGAGGTTCAAAGTCCGACAAGGGTAGCGAAAGCGGATCCGCACCGTCGACGCCAAAGAACAAGAAGGGCAATAGCAAGGATGATATGTCTCAACACAGCGGGAGAAGTGGGCGCTCCACATTAATCAAGTCAAAGAGGGATAGCCCTAGCGAGTGCAGTGTATACCAAAATCAAAAATCAGACATCAGGAGCATAAGAGTCGGTATGAGCCCGACTAGGAACAGGGCGCTTAGGAAAAAGAGCATAAGAAGTACTAACAGGAAGGAAATGACGACTAGCGAGGTGAGGAATAAAGCCAATGCAGACGAATATTCGCGATTACCTCTCAAATTTGTTCTAACTCTACCATCCCACCACCCTTTCGTTTCTGGTCCTACAGAGAGGACTTCTTTCAATGAAGTCTTCAGGTGGTTTGGGGATGATGCCAGCATCCCACTCACTGTTGAACGAGGACATAAAGGAGGGCGACGAGGAGGACGAAGACTTTGTGAGTTGTTATCGTCCCATCGACGTCCGTATTATTTTTTCCTTCATCTTGTGCCTCATCCCCCCCCGCCCGCCTGCCCGCCTCCCCCGCTCCCCCCCCCACCCAGGACAAGCACGACCATAATTTCAAGTTCACAATGTGGCAGAATACGGCAGAGTTCATGATAGATGACCTCCCTAAGCTCGAAGACACAGAAATTGACGATCGAGAGGAACTCTTCGTGCAAAAGCTGCACCTGTGCTCCCTCATTTATGACTGGACAAAGGTAAAAAAAGGGGAGGAGGACCCCCACAAAAAGGAGAAGGAAATTCAAATGGAGACTATCCTAGAGATCAAGGAGTACGTGGAGGACCCACCACTTGACGACGAAGGGATGTGCTTCCGCGATGTTATTTTCGCAAACCTTGTGAATTGTTTTGAGGAGGTGAGCACAGATGGAGGGTACAATGAGCAAACCTAGCTTTACTAACAACCCACAAACAACCCTTGTACCCATCTCTTTGCTCCGCGCCCTCCCCCCCCTTCGCAGAATTGCTTCCAGCCGATGTCCAAAAACACGGACAAACTTGACGTTGCCGACCTCAACGACATGAAGGAGTCCGGCATGGGTCTTGGGGGAAGTCTCAGAGATAATGACGATTTGGCCACAAAGTTCTTGGAACCTGCTTGGCCATACTGGAAGATTATTTACGAGATCTTCCTAAAGTACCTAAATAGAATGAAGGGAGCCATCGTGAAAGAGCTAGTCGACGTGAAATTGTGCGAGCACATCATCGACCGATTCAATAGTACGGATCACCGAGAACGTGACATGATGAAGACCCTCCTGCTTCGAATTTACAACAAGTTTGTGGAGCACAGATCCAAGATAAGACAAATCATGAACAACACCTTTTACCGCTTCATTTACGAGACCTACAAACACAACGGCATCACAGAGATGCTCGAGGTCCTAGAGCCCATTATCAATGGGTTCAAGGCTCCGCTCAAGCAGGATCACCTGTACACTCTTGAGAAGTCGCTCGTTCCCCTCCACAAGACTCCCTACGCTATCTTCATGACCTACCACAAGCAGCTAAGGAAGCTCGTGAACATTTTCATGGAGAAGGACCCCGACAAGTGCGGGGCCATCATCATCCGGAGGATCGCCTCCGGCTGGCCCCTTAGACACGGTCCTAAGCAGGTCAGAATGATCGAGGAGCTCGAGGACATCCTCGAACACATATCCAAGGAGATGTGGCAAGAAGGGGAGCTCGCGGGCACACGCAGGGACCTATACAAGCTCATCAACCATATCGTAGGATCAGAGCACTTTCAGGTCGCGGAGAAGGGGCTGAAGCTCTGGCAGAATAAGTTCCTTTACGAGGGCTGTTTCAATCGACATGTCTTTGCGAAGGAAATCCTCGAGGTCAGCTTCTACCAGTTGTACTTTAAGAGCCACGACCACTGGCACAACACCGAGGGACTGAAGGACAAGGACGGAAAGAGTAAGGGAAGCAGCGGTAAGGAGATCGTTGGCTGCAAAGTTGGAGACCTCGCTCTCAAGGTCTTGTACGGTTACAAGAAGAGCGAACTGGACTATTACGAAGAGCTGAAAAAAGCCTACTCGAAGTCGAGGAAGTCAGGGACACAGGTCAAAGGCGAGGAGAGCAATTTCTTCAACCCTGATGTCAGATGGAATGAAGTGCGGAAGATTGCATTTGCGAACGGTTTCTCGGGAAAGAGGGGGGCGGAGGAGGTGAAGGAGGAGGAGGTGAAGGAAGAGATGAAGGGAGAGGAAAACTGGGAAGAATTAAAAGGCGGGGAAGAGAGCAAGGAGGAGAGCAAGGAGGAGAGCAAGGAGTAAAACAAGAAAAATACAGCGCACAATACTACTAAAAATGAGAGTATTACTGTTGCTGTTCGACCCTCTAACGACCCCCTCTAACTTTTGCCCCCAAACCACCCTATCATCTTCATGGTGTCAAGCGAGTTGCTCCACACCCCCTGTCCCCCCTCAAAGGCCATCTCAAGGTCCTGCCTCTTGATGGGAGCGTTGGTGGGGGGTGCCCTCTTCTTCTCGTTACCCAATCTCGCCGTGGCGTTGGAGAGGAGTTCGTAGGTGACCAGGGTGATACCGAACTGGGGGGAGGAACGGAAAACCCTCATTGGGCCTCCCTTGAAGAAAGCAGTGATACCCTCCTCCTTGAACACCCTCTTGAAGCAGTCTGCCATACTCTTGTACTTCTTCTCCCCCTCCCTTTCCACAACCTGCAGCCTCGTCTTAACAACGTCAGCCGGGGTCGTGAGGAACGCTGCCGGAACCCCCGCGATCGCTCCCGCCGCCAGAAGTGAAAGAGCCGACGTCTTTTGAGTGTCCTCGTCGGTAAGCCACCTCTTGGAGGCAGCGTAGACGGGAAAGTATACACCGGAGAAGGGAATGTCGCGGAGGAAACATGCGGGGGCTCCCTTGTAGAGGCCCACGAGGCCCAGCTCCTGGCATATCTTTATCGCCGACTTTGCAGGAGGTGCCTTCTTCCCAGCTTCCACTGCCAGGCGCTGCGTCTCCCCCTCCATCTGCAGCCTAATCTTGGTGATCTCAAGGGGATTGGTAACGATGACCTGGCTCGCCCCCGCCCCCGCACCGCTAAGTACCTCCAACGGAAAGTGTATGCTCGTCCCACCCTCGTCGTCGGTCTTCGAGAACCACTTGCGGAGCATGTCGTTAACAGTGAGTTTCAACGCCTTCTCAGGTGCAACACCAACAAGCTGAGGCCAGATACCCCTGTAGAAACCAAACACACCCTCATTACTCAGTAGTTTCCTCGCGCAGTCCACGGAGTTCTTGTACATCGGAGTTTCCCCCGCTACGATCCTCTGGTTCTGCATCCTCGTCTTAACAGTATCAATCGGGTAAACAAACCACGCTCCTACCCCACCCGCTATAGCCCCCAGCGCAAAGTGTTCGACAAAGTCGATAAGTCCCGCCAAGAAACCCCCTTCATTCCCGCTCGCGTCCCCCGAATTTCCTTCCTCCGCCCTCCTGTCCCTCCTGAAATCGGGAGGAGGAGCGAAGGTGAGTTTCCCCTCCCTCCCCTTGACTGCTTTAAGGGACTTGCAGAAGTCCACACCCGCAACACTGACGCAATCATCGGGTTCGATGAACCCGTCGTTGTCGAGGTCGAAGAGCGTGAAGATGTAGTCGATCTGCCTCCTCGATATCCTGTTCCCCACAATGGTACGAGCTGCAACCTTGAGGTCGTCCTTTGATACCGGTTCCTTCTTCTTCATACTGTACGCGCTGTCGACGAGGAAGCAGATTCCAGGGAGCTCACTGAGGACCTCCTGCAGCGCCAGGAAGTCAGCGTACGAGAACGCCCTGCGATGAGCGAAGCGCGAAAAGGGTTGGGATGAGGGGCGCGAACAAAGCGAGCGCGGGAGGGGTTGTTAGTTATGTGGGTAGGCGGTATGTTGCTTTTGCTGCCGCTTCGCTCCAGCCGTCCTTCGCTCCTCGCTCTGCCTCACCTCCCCCCGAGGTGCTTGGACGAGGTCTCTATGTTTTCCAGTATGCTCTGGCTCGCGTACGCTACGCCCTCCCCCTTCTTGGTCTTCGCCGCCTTGGCCGCAACGATCGCGGTGTGCTGCGCGGCCTCCAGGGGGTCGTAGAGGTACAGGGATTCAAGGCGGGTTATTATGGAGGGGGGGAGACGCCAACCGCAGGAAGCCTTGAGGATCTGGACGAGGTTGGAGGCGGGGATGTAACCGAAATTGTCTCCGACGGAGTTCTGGCACTTTACGAAGGCCTGCCTACCCTTCTCCCTCTGAAGTTCCACAAGGAACTGTCCAAACTCCTGGATCCGAAGTTCCTTACCACCCCCAAAGAACCTCCTTATAAAATCGCTCTTCAAATCGAAGCTCTTGTCCACGTAGCTCGTGAAATCCTTCATCCCGATAGCTCCGCGGGAGGACCTGTCCATCAACATGAAGGCGATGTCGACTTGGGGATCAGGACGGGACATTATGGCGTAGAATATGCAGAAGTTACCAAAATCTATCATGTGCTTACCCTCGTCCTGCGATGAGCAAAGCGACGAATAGGAGGTTGTTAAATATGTAGATATGAGGTATAATGATTTTGCTGTCGCTTCGCTCTCTAGCTACAGTCCCCTTCTCACCTTCCTGAGTATGTTGTAAACGTTCATGACCTTGATATAATCCTCTGGCTCCGCCGTGTCCGCAACGATCTCGACAAAGCTATCCATGTCGATGAAACCGTCCAAGGCCTTGGCGTCAAACACTTGACGGAGCTCGGGGGTTGGAAGGACAGAGTTAACAAACACCTCCCTGGACACAACGAACGCGGAGAGAGGGGAAGAGGAGGACGTAGACTGCGACGCACCCCCCCGACCCCCACCCCCCCTCGCCCCCTGCACCTCAACTGTCGCGCTCCTTAGCCTGTCGAATAAAACTGATCCCTCCCCGAACAGGGAACCTTTACCCAACGTTTGCACAACGCTACCTGCACCACCAACACCTTCCTCGAGAACGACGTCGGCGGTACCGGATCGGACTATGTAGAGGTTATCACCCTTTGTGTGATGCTTTATTATCTGTGATGTTGGAGGGAAGGTAAATAGCCTACTATGTTTTATAAAGTTATTTATTTGTGATGTTGATAAGCATGTTGTAAATGATGATGAGTGTAGAGCCTAAGGGAGGAGTATGAGGGAGTATTGAGGTCATTAAGGGTTAGAATTTTGACTCTATAATCGAGAGTCGCTACTGCACTTGTTTGTTTTGAGTCTTATAGATGTCTATTTACCTTTCTAATTAAATTTTCATCACTTTCAGACTTCTTATTATCCAGACCGTCGTTATATAATACCTCAACCATCTTATATTTAATATGGGAGATTGTTAGGAGGGAGAGTGAGAGATTGTTCATTTTCTGTAAAAAAATGATGGTTTTTCACGTACGCAACGAAGATTATTTAATTGTCCTTATCGTTATCGTTATCCCCATTCGATTGCTGACGCCAGTCGATTGCCCTCCACAGTGTTCCTATGTTAACCGCCGAGGATATAGGCCACCATACAGATAAGAGTAAACAGGCAACGAAGGTCTCCTCCCTGGCTGCTCTCGCTTCCAGGCAAGCTCTCCAACAGACGTAATTATATAACGGCCCATGGATAATTACAGTCAGGGACAGGCAAACATTCTCAGGTGCGAGCGGGTTCATCTTCTGGCTCTCGTGTCCCTTGTAAACCCAAAGCCCAGCCTCTACTGCCATCCCAGGACAGCTTGTAAGCAGGTCTATAAGAAGCGTAGTTATGATCCTCTGCAGGTTCTTAGGGTCGAACGCAAGAGAACAGAAAATGCCTATCCACGCGAGGAGATGGTGTGCAATGTCCAGGACAGTAAGATTGTAAAGGAATACATCAGCTGAGTATTCACCGGATAATGAAATTAGGATGGGGACGGAGAGGGAAGACGGAAACAGTCACTCGCAAAGGCACAGAAGACCGACGGATAGACGTCTGAAGAACTGGAATGTTGCCAATCGAGAGGGTATTACTAATCCACTTTTTGAAGTCAATAAAGCAAGGATACCCTGAATAAGGGTCGAGAGGACGAGAACCTCTATTTGATCAGGCATGCCCAGTTTACTGAAACCGTTACCAGTCCAATCCAAGCAAATTATAACTACAATTTTTGTTCCATCCCACTAAACAGTAGGTAGGAAACCCCCCCACGACTTCCACACCAATATTAGAATAAATTCAGCAAGGGAAAAGATTATCTTCCACAGGGCACTGCTCTTCCTGCATGCTTTCGTTCTTGCTGACTTGGGTCAACAGGCTGTTGAGTTGGGGAGCAGCAGGACAGGGATCAATCCTGTTGCTGTTCGTCTCCATAACATCAGGGTGTCGACTCCAAGCCTTTTTGGCCGGTTAGATAGGGCCCGAACGCTGTTCTAGATCATCACGCCAACTGATTTACATCTTCAAGCTCTCCCTTACCTGGGCTCAATCCTGTCTCTCCTCTCTGCAGTTGGTGCATTCCCTAGCAGCAAGCTGCCCTTTCTCTTCTCCTTCGCCATCCACCACTCCCTCGAGGTTGTCTTTCCTGACTTGCTCCTTAGCTTTCCTTGGGATAACCTCCTTTTCGAGGCTTTATGGATCCTCACTCTTCTCCCGCCGTTACATCGCATAGGCACGACAACTCATGGCGACGGCGACAGCAACGTCGCCTACTCAGTACAATTCATCCCTTTCCTTCTCTTTAATGCCCTACCCTTCCGATTGATGCTCGGCTTTGGAGTCACCAAGTTTCTTTACCCCGCGCCGCCCCAAGACACATCCTACTACATACGAAACTTCCTCCATGCGCAACCGGTTCCATCAGTCCCAGCCCATTATGTGACTTACAAAATTACTCTCCCGAAATGGTTCTGGCAGGCTTCCTTGTGGTTTATGTGGATGTGCGAAGCTCCCGTCCCGTTTCTAATCTTTTCTCCGTTTCGAGGAATCGGTGCACTCTTCATCATAAAGCTGATGGTCGGAATCTAGATAGGAGGCTGCTTCGGCTTCTTCAATCTGCTGACGATTACCTTAACCCTGCCGCTCTTTGATCCTTGGCCAACAATCGCCATGCCTCCTCCCCTTCCAACCCTTATCTTCGCCCTCTACATTTTTGTATCAGCGTATATATTTATGATTGCGAGCACAATCACGACCAAGATCCTCTGGGAGCATCCAGACATTGCAAAGCAACTCCCCCTCCAGTTTCTTCATCCTTTTGTCCGTTTTTTCATACGGAATCGGATCATTCACGGCCATGGATTATTCCCCAAAAAATTGCCTAGGTCCTCTCGACGATGTCAGAGGCTCAAGGCAGCACACGGTCATTGAATACCGAGAGAAGAAAGGAAAGGGCTGGACAGTTTACGACGGCTTCCAATATTATGACAAATTCCGTCAATTTTGAGCGCCGTTTAGCCCTCGAAAAGACTTCGTGGGTTACTACACCGGCAATGGAGGTGAGCGACCCCTTCTACTAACACCCCGGAGGGTTAATCCAGGCGCTGGCTCCAAATACACTAACACTTGTTCCTCCGCTCGGTGCAGTAATCTTTGGGTACACTGGATTTGGTGTTGGATTTTCAACCAGGACCCTCTAGGTTCTGGAGATTGCTGTATCGGAAGTCGAATCGCTTTGCGTGTTGCTCCCAAGGAAGCGAAAGAAATCCGTCTGCGTATCGTCAAGGAGCTCGGTCACAACAAGCTCGTCGACCCAGAGCTGGAGTGGACGCCAGAGGGATGGGAGCACTGGCTCCCACCGTGCGTAGAAGTGGCCGCTTGGCATTGTAAATGTGCAAAGGAGAACGACGTTGCTCACTTGAAATGCAATAGAAAAGTTTGAGAGCTGGATAGAGACTGGTTACCCCGTAGGCGGCCTGAGTGTGGATCGCGTTTGCAGCATGTACGACGGCGAACGATCTTGGGTTGAAGTTATATCGATAACCAGCGAGTCTGTTGCAAAACCTGTTTCAGACTGATTTCGCCCCAACTCTTGAAAACAAGATCGTAGTGGATTGGTTGTGCTGGGCTGTTGCGAAAAGATGTGAAAAGGAAGTGAGTGAACGAGTGAGCCAGTAATGCGTGGTTGCCCTGCAGATAATCCTGACACCAATCCACCAATCCACCAATCCACCAATCCACCAATCCACCAACCCTTTTTGACTCGTTCGCTCATTTCTCATACCGTGTCCTAGACAACAACGAGCTCGTGGAATTGGTTCGAGGTGCAAATATTTAGTTACTCATTGCTGCAGTGCGGCTCCGAGCACTTTCTTTTTGCCCTCAAGAACGGTTTCAACTTTGACGACCCCCGCAACAAAGTTCTCGAATGGGACGCAATTACCACCCAAAAAATACCGAGACTCTTAGAAAGCTTTTCCCGATGAAGTGGGCCGAGACGAAATGGCAAATAGTCAAGGCAAAAGGGTGGGATCCGAATAACTTTGGGGAATTCGTCGTCAAGAGACACCCTATTCTTTCATATGCCTTGATAATTGACGTCCTCGACTACGCTTTGACTTTTTGCCCAGGGCTAGATGATGATGAAAGATAAACAATAGCCAAAACTGCCCCATGGTTTGTACGGAAAGGAAAGGACACACAAGTTCAAGAACAAGGGAGGTAAGAGAGATCTCGACGCAGCAGCGTCCGTCCTTGTGGCGGATGGAAGCGCTTGTTGAGACGTTATTAATATCAGTTTACAGAGTTTGAAATGCAGGACAGATTTTTTATTGTCCATTTTGCTGCCATTTTGATATTCCTCTCTCCATTTCCCAAATAATGAAGTTAACGATCAATTTTTCCCTATTATGTTTATTTTATCATCAATCATCTTCATTCATTATTAAACCTATATCATTTTTATCACCTATAAATACTCCTATAAAGATTATAACAACTTCAGTCGATGATCATTGCGGTGGAACAATCTCATTATTCTCATCTATATCTAAATCTCATTTTAAATATTCTACAAAACTAAACGTAGCAAGTGTTGAATCATCATCATCATCAACATCAGGCCCTAAAGGAGCCTCAATAACCTGGTTAAACCCAGATTTAACAACCCTCAAAACATCCCTTTCCCTTTCTCCCCTTCCAGATTCCCTGACAGACTCAGAGAACTCCGAAGTCGAACGTCTCACAAAGTCAATCCTAACCTCCGCCTCCAAAGACTACGTCCTTGCACCCCGTGAGGATTTCGTCCCCCGCGGGGGTGTGTGTATAGGAGGTAAGATTGACGAGCGAGTCTCAGCGACGACGCTTCCAACCGTAAGCGTTGGGAACGAAAGCCAAGAGCGCGCTCTCGTACTTTTGTACAAGACGCATATGCTTCCTCCCCAACCACCTCCACAATCACCTCCACTGTTCTCACCCCTTTAACCCAACCTCTTTCATGATTCGCGAACGCTCATCGCAGACACGCCCCTGATCGATTGGACGGCAGAGTACATCTCAGGCGGACCAGAGGGTAAGTGGACACCCGGTGTTATGAAGGGCGTCAAGGGGGTGGGCACGGAGGTCGAGTGCAAGGGTGATTGGGATGACTCCGAGTGCATATGGGGATACTTTGAAAGGGGGATACTTGGGAGCGGACAGATGGCTACCAACTCGTTCGAGGTTACATTCCCCGACACGTACGCGGTCGATGTTCTTAAGGGGGTTAGTTGTAGGGTTACGGCTGTCGTTAAGAAGATCATGTACAAGGTTCCCAAGGACGTCGAGGATGTCACAGAGGGAGAGGCTAGGGTTAAGGCGGAGGGGGAGGTGAGGGAGAGAAGGGCGCAGAAGTGGATGGCGGCGAAGGACGAAGAGATCATGAAGTACGTGTGCGAGCACCACTGCGTCGTAGATACTGAGAAGGTTGAGGAATCGGTTAGCTGGGCGAAATTCGGACCCAAGAGCCTGGCCAAGTTTCAGGACTCAATCGTCAGGGAGACCATCGCCAAGAGGGAGGGGATCGAGGTTAAGGACGTTAGGGATTTCCTAAGGGGATGTGTAGGGATTTGAGGGATTTGAGGGATTGAGGGAGGGAAGGGAGGGAAGGGAGGGGAAGGAAGTGAGGGAAGGATAACAACAAAACACCTTGAAAAAGTGATGAACTAAATTTTCAATCCACAGTACACTCCTATTATATTTCACACACACCACTCTTGACTCTTCACTCCCCAACCATCCCAACCCTTTTCGCGATTCGCTTCGCTCATCGCTCTTCACTCATCACCACCACTCTTCACTCCCCAACCGTCCCCATTGTCATCTCACTAACAACTGAACCCTCTCTCCCCGCTTCCCTAAGTCTCTCGACCTCCCTGACAAGCTCCTCGATCGTCCTGTCCTTCTCCTCAACCGCCTTCTTGAGTACCTCAACCTGCGTGAACTCTGAAATCTCGCTACCCCCCATACCCCCCCCTCCTGCTTTCGTTGGGGTTGCCTCGTACGTCTGGGACCAGGAACCTCCGGCGAGGTCGAATTCGAACGCCCCGCTGGGTGCCGTTACGGGCCTCGGAGCCTCGGCAGACATTTCAGCTGGTGGACCCGTAACAGACATTTCCTCCCAACCCTCCCCTCCTCCTCCCTCTCCTCCCCCCTCCTCCCCCCCTCCGACCATCTCGCCGTAAAGTCCCGCCAAGTATCCATCAACAACCTCCTTCTCCTCCTCCTCCTTAACCTTCTGTTCCTCCACGGTCTTGGTATAAAGTCCGTCAAGGTAGTACCCGACAGCATCCTCCTCCTTCTTTTCCTCTCCCCCCTCCTCCTCATCAACCGGGCCCTTATCCTCTTCCTTAATAACCTCCCCGCCACCCCTAGAAACGGACAACCTAGACGGGCTCCTCTCCCCTCCCCTCGAGGCACCCCCGCCCCTCGACGCACCACGGGTGCTCAAGCTGTCCCTGCTCTGGCTCGTGCCTGGTCTCAACGAAGCGGGAGGTCCACCAGCAAATGGAGGCCCCTCGTCAAAACCGCTGTAACCACCCTCTGCAAAACCTCCTCCACCTTCTCCTTCTCCTCCTCCTCCTCCCCTACCCCCCCCCTTACCTTCGTCCTCCAACACCCCTCCAACCCTAGTAGGAACATCGCCAACAACTCCCTTAATCCCCCTCCTCCTGTTGCTCTTCCCAACAAGCTCCTCAACGTACCCAACGTTGAGAACCTTGTGCTGACCCCCGTGGCTAACGAGCCGAACGAGGAGCGCGATCTCCTTGTCAGTGAACACCACCGTACCCCTGTTCTTCTGCTCCCACGCAAATCTTCTCTGCAGCCTTATCGCCTCGTTGAGTTCCTTGGCGTCAATCTCCCCGTCCCCCCCCCTGTCCAGGTAGTCCATAAGGTTGAGAACCTCCTCGTCTGGGAGCAGCAGACCCTCGTGCGAGAGGGCGTCCTGGAGCTCCTCGGCCGTCAGGGTGCCGTCGCCACCCCGATCAAGGGTCTGGAATAGGTCGCTTAGTTTCATCTGCCTTTTCCTCATGAACCTCTCTAACTTCTTGACAACCACGTCGGCCCCCACCCTGCTAGCCTCCTCAATTTTGCCCAAGAAAACGTTCTGCTGCCTCCTCTTCTCCGCCATCTCCTTCTCCTCCCTCGCCCTCCTCTTCTGCTTTGCCAACCTCCCCGCCTCCACACCCTTCCCGGGCTTGATTAGCTTTCCCAGCCCAGAGACGAGCTCATCTCTGCTGATATTACCGTCACCGCTCTCGTCGATCAAATGGAACACGTCGTGGATGCGCAAACCCTTATCCTTCATAAGGACCTCAAGTCCCCTAAGGACGTCCCCAGCTCCGCTGGAGTTCAGTTTGTTAAGCTTATCCTCCTTCTCTTTCGCCTCCCTCATCCTCGTCTCCGTCTCGACCTTCTCCTTGGCCCTCGCCTCGTTAAGTAGTTTCAAAGCCTCCAGCCTGTCCTCTGTGCTCTGACCGAACACCAGCCTCTCAAGCCCTCCACGGAGCTCGGAGAAACCAAGGCTACCGTCTCCGCTCCTGTCGAGCCAGTAGAACAAGTCACTGAGCCTCATACCGCGCCCCTTCATAAAGTCCTCGAGTTTACCAATCACCACGGCCACCTTCTTCCTGTGCTCGATGGCCTTCCTCTCAGCCTCTCCCATCTCGGAACCCCCGTTCTCCTCAATATCGATACCTTCGGCCTTCTTCATACCCTCCTCAAGCTCATCAACCGTGAGATCCCCCTCCCCCGAAGGGTCAAGGAACCGTATCAGGAACACCAAATCGTTTTCGTTGAATCCTCCAACCCTAGCCTCCTCGCATAGGACCTGCAGTCCCTGCTTGAGCTCCCTCCTGCTAACGATTCCGTTCCCCTCTGCCGTCCCGCTGCCATCAAGCCTAGCGAAGAAACCTTCCAAGCCCAAACCTAGTTTGGCCATAAGTTTTTTAACCCTCCTCAGCACCTTCATAGCCTTCTCATCAAGCTTCCTCTGGGCAGCGGCACGGCGGGAACTACGGAAAAGGTTCTCAAGCTCACCCATGTCTACATCACCATCCTCAGTCTCGTCAATCGAGCTGATGAGAATCATGATGTCGTCCATGGAAATTCCGTCCTTCTTGGCGACGACAATGTCCCCAGCGAACGTGTCTACAACGTCCAAGGGGTTCAATTCCTCATCATCCTCCGCCCTCCTTTCCATCTCTACCCGCTTCCTTAGCTCCTCCGAGGTCTCCTTGCTGAAGAACGCCGCCTTCATCATGCCGCTTGACATGTTTCCAGATCCGCTAGGGTTGATGTAACGGACGATTTTGTTTATATCCTTAACCGAGAACTTCAGGTGCCTGTGCTTCTTATCAAGCTGCGAGACCATCCTCTGAAGCCCGACGGTGAACTCCCTAGTAGTGACGTTCCCGTCCCCGATAGATATACCGGCAGACGTCTTACCAGTCGCAGAGTCCATGAGCTGCACGAACTTATCAAGGGTCATGCTCTTGTACTCTAGGAGCTTTCTTAGTCTCTTCATCAGCCTCTCGCCCTGCCTCTTGATCTCTTCCTCCTGCTTGGATCTACGGGCTATCCTGAAGGCTTCCTCGAGTTCCTTGATGTCAATCTCACCGTCTCCTCCGTCCAAGAAATCCGCTACCGCCGCGAACCCCTCATCAAGAGAGACGGAAAAACCATACTTCCCAGTTCCTGTCGTCCCTGCCGTGTCCACAGTTTGCATCGTCCCGAGGGTCTCAACGCTCCCCAGACTTTCCAGGCTCTGATCCAGACTAACAACGCTCCCATCGTCGAAGGAACCGCTCAAAAACCCGGCGGTTGAACCCTCCCCCTTAAGGGGATCCCACCTGCACCCGACAACGAACTTCTCGAAGTCTTGGATCTTTGCGTGGTGGTCGTGCTCGCCGTGCACGTGGAAGACCTTCTTCAGGCTGACGCCTTGACCCCCAACATACTCCGCAAGCTTGTCGACAGCCCTCCTCAAGGACTTATTCTCCTGCTTCGTGTAAACCATCATACCGTCGATCTTGTCGTCCCCCCTAAGCCTCTTCAAACCGACCACCAGATCGTCCTCGGAGAGACCGGAATCAAAGACCGACGACGAGTGGAAAATCTCCTCGAGGTTGTTGTACTCCTCAAAGAGAGGGGAACGGTAGTCCTTGGAGAAATCGTGCGTCTGAGCTTCCCACCTGAACCTCCTGTACTGCCTGATGGCATAGTTCAGCTCGGAAGCCTCGAGAAGTCCACCGCCGTCTGAATCGAGGTACGCCAAAAGGCAACCAATCTCTTCTTCGGTGAAGGTCAAATTCACGAAACACAGGGCCTCCTTAAGTTCCTCGGCGTCAAGGGCCCCATCCCCTGATTTATCTATGGTCTTAAAGAGGTCTCCGACTCTCATTTGGTTGGTCCTCAGGAACATTTCAAGCCTTTCAATGACCTGTGCCGCTCCACTTTCGTTCGCTTCGTGCATACGCGTCAAAAAGTGCCTCAGCTCCGCCCTCTGCTTAACCTCCTTCCTGTGTTCCTCCAGCTCCTTCTCGACCGCCTTCTTCTGCGCGAAAACCGCGCTGGGGCAAGGCTGCGCGAGGAGCCTCAGGCCGGTCTTGAGTTCTTCCCTGCTAATCAGGCCGTCACCGCTCACGTCAATCGTCCTGAAGAGGTCGCTGATTCTCGTACCCCTCTCACCCATGAGCTTTTCGAAGCTTCGGAGGACCTCCGCGGCGCCGCTATTCTCTGCCGCCTCGATGGCCTGGATTTCAAGGAGGATTTCGGCCCTCTTCCTCTCGTCGTCACCCTTTTTCTTGAGAGCTGCCCTGAGCGCCCTTTTCTCTTCGCTCCTGGCCTTAGCCGAAGGCTGCCCAAGTTTCTTCAGACCCTCCTTGAGTTCTTCCCCAGTGATGGTACCGTCCCCTCCACCAAACATCATGAAGAGGTCTTGCAGCCTCAGGCCCTTATCCTTCATGAGCTTCTCAAGCTTGGAGAAGACACCCCCGACCCTGGCCTCGATTCTCTGCGCTTCTGTAGGCTCTTTTGAGTCCGATACAGCCTTCTTGAACTCCTCCATGGTAAGTTCCCCGTCCCCACTTGGGTCCGCAACCTTCATAACGAGGACAGCCTCCGACTCCGAGAGTTCATTGTACGTAGGGCCGTCCATATCGTCAATCTTTCCTGCCTCCAGAAGCTTCTGCTTGCACCTTTTTGACAAGTGCCTAACCCCGAACTTGAGTTCCTTCATACTAACACTCCCATCACTCTTTCCGGCCCCGTCAATAACCTTAAAGAAGTCGTCCATCCCAATCCCCAAGTACTTGATCATTTTAAGCACCCTCCCGAGTACTTTCCTCCCCTTCATCGTTGTCTTCTCCACAGCCTTGGCCCTCCTAGATCTCCTGAACGCCTCCATGAGTTCCTCCAACGAAATCTCGTTGTCCCCCCCCGGGTCCATGTAAGCGACGCAAACGTCGACCTCGAAGTTATCAAACCCTCCGGAC
>Ga0115006_10001146_pt1 | contig 16050 bp, 18 predicted proteins | sample ArcOceMetagenome_3_FD_88943 | JGI IMG/M metagenome (GOLD analysis project Ga0115006, IMG submission 88943) | Marine eukaryotic phytoplankton communities from Arctic Ocean - Arctic Ocean- Svalbard ARC20M Metagenome | ecosystem: Environmental > Aquatic > Marine > Oceanic | place: Arctic Ocean...
AATAATTAAAATGAGAGTAACACAACAATAATGAAATTTTGTATTTACATAGTATCCTTTGCCTTTTTAATAAGTTGCAGTTCGCGTGAGCAAAGCATGGATAAATCTGAATCAAAAGAGATTGAATCTACTGCGGTAATTAAAGCGCTGAACACTACAAAAAAGCAATTAAATTCATTAGAAATGAAACAGTACATTAAACTCAAAATTCAAGATTTAATTGAGCTTCAGGAAGTGTTCCATAATCCAGAATTGGATGATGAAATGAAATTGTATGCGAAGGAAATGATTTTAAAAACCTATCCAGATGAAAAGTTACTCGAAAAAGAATATCAAATCAGGGCCTACAATAGCGTTGAATTTATAAAGAATGTGCAAAAAAAAACCAACGAAAAAATAATTATTGGGGATTGGAAAGGCAATAAAGACAGCTGGCGAATTAGCCTTGCACTATATCAAAACGACACGCTTGATGTGCTACTTCATCCATCAAAATCGGATAATGGAATGAAATTCATTCTAGATGCTAATGCTTATTAAAAGTACTAGAAATTAAATTACTAAAAAAAGGAAAGATTTCTCTTTCCTTTTTTTATAAAATTGAATTATTTTCTACTCTTACCGTTGTTTTTCTTTCTTTTGATATTTCTATTAGCCTTATTTTGTTTTTTGTTAATTATTGCTTTTTCCTTTTTAGTAACAACTCCATCAGCTTTAGCTGCTTTTTTTGTTTTACGGATATCTCTTTGTTGTTTAACTACTTGTTTGGTTTCTTTTTTTGTTAGTTCACCAGACTTAACGCCTTGTTTGATTCTCTCTTTTTGATTCCCTTGTCTTTGATTGGCTTTTTTTGTCTGTGTTTGCGCATTTACTAACCCTGCTGTTAAAATAAATGCTCCTAGAATAATTAACTTTTTCATAATACTTAATTTTTATGTTATTTACTTCTATGATGCTCTAGAATTAAAAAGGTTTAATTAGATATTATTTTTATTTGTTTTTATTCAAATAACATGAGTTTTTTAAGGACTAAAACATCTAATTATTCAACTTTACTATTTACTTAAAAAGTATAATTACTAATCCATTTTATACGCTTACCCCCTATTTATAAGCTTTCATACTTTTAACATTGATCATCATTAATTTATCTGTAATCTCAATTAATACCCTTTTGTAATTTGTCATGTAATATCTTCCCAAACTTTTGTTGTAATCCACTTTACCGTTTTTGGTTAAGATGAAACTATATTTTGTAAAATATGAATTATCTAGTTGAAAAATTATTTAATAAGGCGTTGTTATTATCATGAATATATTGATCTAAAAGTATGTTTTTACTTACTGATATTAGAAATTGAATCTATTTATATTAGAACAGTTTTATTTGTATTAATTCCTTTTTATTATATTTCCTAGAGATATTAAGCAAAAAAAATAAAAACTGGACAAATCGATTAGAATTAAAATAGATTCGAATCGTTATGAAATTAATTGTTTTAATACTCTTCACATTATTAGTAAATATTTTACATGCACAAGATTTTTTCTTGGCTACAAATCAATTCACCACTTCATTTTACAATCCTTCTAAAAACAAGCTAACTCTTGATGTTTATTACCTTAATGAATTCTTTATTAAAGAATGGAACAATAAAGGTATTTCCATATGTTATACTAAAAACAAAAGTTCTGTTCTAACACAACTACAAAGAAAAGGTAATAGTAAGTTTTCTGAAAATATTTTCTCGTTAGTATATAGTCACCTTTTAAGTCCACGTTTAAGAATTTCTTTTGGGAATAAAACACTTACAACACAACAGCAGGAATATAAGAACTCAACAAATCCAATATTTCCATTTATAAGTTTAAACGTAAAACCAACTAAGATAATCGAGGTGATGTTATGCGCTGAAACTATTAAAAAAGGAATTCTACCAGATAAAATGAATGTTTTAATTAAAAGGAAATTCAGCGAAAAAATTCATCTATTAGTTGGTCCAAGTTTTTCTAATGATAATTATTTTAGTTTTTCTACAGGGGTTTTATATAAAGTTATAGAGAATCTTGATTTAGAATTAAATATAAATACCGGCATGTTCCCTGCTCATTTTGGAATTAAATATACATACAAAAAGAACACAATTATTATTTCAAATAAATTCCACCAGCTACTTGGACAATCTATTGGAGCTCAAATACAATTTACAATTAGATGAAGTTTTGTATTTTGTTATTGTTTCCTGTTTTTTCTTTTTCACAGTCTTCAATAGATAATGCTTTAGAGTATTGGATACAATTTCAAAGCGAAAATAATCAAACAGAAGAGTTCTCATTAGCTCTAGAAAGTTATATGGTGGATAAGTTGCAAATAAACAATTCTAGTAAAGAAGAATTAGCTATATTCCCCTTATTTCGATCCAATCATGTTAATTCAATTTTACAATATTTACGAAAGTATCAAAACATATTATCTTGTAGAGAACTGGAGCAACTCCCCTATTTTACCAGTGAATATATAAATATTATCAAGCCATTTATTAATTTATCAATAAGGGCTTATCATCCTAAACCATCCTTCTCTATAATATGGAAATCTAAATTCCAGTTAGAAAAACCTTTTGGTTATAATAGTACAAATGAGTCAACAAAAATAATTGGCTCAAGAATTTACCAATATTTAAAACTTAATAGTAAATGGGATAATAATGAAATTTCCTTGGTTTTAGAAAAAGACCCTGGTGAACCCTTTTTTAAACGTGGTAATTTATTTAAAATAGGATATCAGAAGAACTTCAACAGTTTTATAAAACAGTTAAATATTGGGGCATATTCACTAGAATTAGGTGAAGGTTTGGTTCATTCCAATAGTTTTTATTTAGGAGGAAACAATGCCACTAATAGAATTTTAAAAATTAATAAATCTAGCTCTGAAACCAATTTTCAATTAGGTTCTTGTGCTTTTTTTGAAAAAGGACGCTTTAAAAACATTGTAGGATTTGCATTTAATCCAAGATCAGCAAAAATAAATAATAACGCAACCACATCTTTTATTGAAGATGGAATTTTCAATTCTAATAGCAAAATAGAGCTTTACAATTCATCTTGGGACGCCAATATAATTATGAGCAATCAATTTAATTTTAATAAGTTAACGATTGCTTTCAATTCTAAAAAATCAAATTTATTACATCCATTTTCTCCAACTCCAAAATATTATAATAAGAATTATAATCTTCCTAAAAGTTTCATGAATAATAGCATTTCATACAACTACTTTAATCCTATGTTTTCTGCACGTGGTGAAATTGCAATCTCAAATATTAAAGGCTGGGCTACCACTCATTTCTTAAGTACTACACTAGCTGAGAATTTAGCGCTTAATTTTAATTACAGAATTTTTAGCGAAGACTATAAGTCGTTTTACACGAATACCTACAAAAAGAATAGTCATGTCCAAAATGAGACTGGTTTTTATACCGAGATAAATTATAACACTTACAACTTATCCATAATTAGTAGATTTAACTATTATGAAAATAAGGATCCTAGATACTTACTTCATTTACCTTCAATTGGAAAGTCATACGATCAATTGATACGAATGCGACTTTCAGATTCTTTATTCGTAGAATTAAAATATCAATATAAAATTAGCCCTAAAGAACAAACAGAAAAAAAACTAGATTACTTCGAGAATAAATATGAACATAAGCTATATGCTCGCATTAATTTAAAACTAAGTGAAATATGGAGTTTCACATCTCGAATTGGTTATAACAATGTTATTGTTAAGGCATCTAATAAAGGTTTTGTATTCGCACAAGACTTAACTTATAGGAAGGGAAAAAGGCAATTAACATTAAGAATTTCGGTTGTTAATGCAGAATCTTGGGATAACAGATTTTATATGTACGAGAACGATATGTTGCATAATTTCTCCGTTCCTGTTTACTATGATAAATCAACTAGGTTTTACATAAACTACAATTACAAAATAAATAAGAGATGGCAACTTTGGATGAAATATGAAATGAATCAATTTGTGGATAAAACATCAATTGGTTCAGGATCCAATGAGATAAAAGGCAACATAAAATCAGTAATTAAATGGCAAGTAAGATTTAACTTTTAAAACAAACCTTATTAACCCATTTTTCTAACAATTTATTACTATCCATTTGTTTTATTATCCAAATGAAAAAATTTAGATGGTTTATTTGAAGATAGGTGTAAATATTACTTTTTCTGAATTCCGATTTAAACTTTTTATTGCAATGGGCATCGTATGATCTTAGTATATTGTATGAAAAATCGTTTTTCTTTACTGCATCAATAATAACATTAGCCGCATTTCTTCCATAATACATAGCCATCATTACTCCCATTCCAGTTACTGGATTTAATGGAACAGCTGCATCTCCTGCAATTAAATAATTATCGCCAGCAAATTTCTTTTTAAATTTCCCTAGCTTTAATGAAGTTGTTTTTATTTCAGATATTAATTCCGAATCACCAATTACATCATTTAAGTAAGGATGATTTTTAACGGCTTTAATAAACGTATCTTCCAAAGAATAGTTAGTGTTTTCTTTTAACAATTTAGCTTCTACCATTAACCCTACAGTTACATTTCCATTTGGAAGATAGGTTAAGTAACAACCATTGTTAAATGGCGTTTTTAATAGGGTGAAATCAATTGCTGATTTAGCATTAACAACATTAATGTTTTTATATACACCTCGTGCAAAGAGAAACTGCGAACCTTTTACATTGTAGGCCTCACCTCTCAAGTTTTTAACCAAGCTACCAACACCACCGTTTGAGAAAACTACCATGTTTGCATTCATTATAGTTTTATCGGAAAGCAGCAATTTAATACTTTCTGACTCTTTCGCTACATTTTTAACGGAAAGACCTTCCATTAAAGAGCAGTATTTAGAATTTGATGCCTTTCTTACTAAAAACTCATCAAATTCAAACCTACTTGCTTGTATTTTAGCTGGTTTTGATGAGGGCATTTTAAAAACAAATCTACTCTTTGAATTGGCATAAAGGCTTAAATGATTGGCATGCTTTACAATTCCCTTTTCATACATCTCCTTTTTAATTAAAGGATCTATATCATCTAAAACTTTAAAAACATTTCCCGCAAAAGACTCACCACAAACCTTATTCCTTGGAAAAATAGCTTTATCTAATAAAACATGGGGGATTTTTGACTTACTAAGAAAAAGGGATGTAATTACACCGGCAGGACCAGCTCCAATAATTACAATTTTATTTTCAATTACATTTTTCAAGTTGGTAACAAAATTACCTAGATTTTTCGAGAAATCCATCTTATTATTTACTCAAATAAGTATTTGGTTTGAAGCTATCAATTATAGAATATGGTACTATATAGATTTAGGATCATTCTCAAATCACTTACAAAGTTACAATTAGATACAACTTTATAGGATCAAGATCAACTTAAAAAAATAATAATTACTGCTTTTTTGGTCGAGGACCTCTTAACTTTATAACCAAACCATTTAAAAAATTCCTTAATATTTGATCGCCAGCATTGGTGAATTTTGGGTGATCTTCATTTCTAAACATATCAGCCAAAGCACTTTTTGTGATTGTAAAATCAACTAACTTTAGAACTTCAATAATATCTTCATCACGAAATTTATGAGCGACTCTTAACTTTTTTAAAATATCATTATTACTTAACATATTTACCTGATTTACAGTTAATTATTTACACCCATTTTAATTACGTGTTTATACGCTTGTGGTGAGTGAATAAATTCTTTTTCTTGATCTACGATCTTAATCTCTTTACCTAAGAACAATTCTAATTCAATCTTTAATGTATCATCAATAAAAAATAAGAAACTTTCCAAAGTTGTCCACATTAAAGGAATTTCATCATTTACATTCCCATAAAAATATGGTTCGTAAGGATGAAAAGAACGATTTGTAGTTGCTTTTAGGTAAAACAAATCAGCAACAAGTAATTTATCTAAAACACTTTCTAATGGATACTGATAAATTATTGTAGGACTTAACCAATCCAAACCTTCATAGAAATAGGTATAAGATAATTGTTTTGGAATTCCATATTTTTTAATAACAGGATCAGAAAACAAGTTCCCATTAGAAACAAACTTTATATAACTTTTGGCAATATTACCTTCAAAACTATCTGCAACACCAAGTTCTTCTAGGTCTTCAAATAATTTAATAGAATTGTGAAATTCTACAACTTTTACTCTCCCCTCCATCCAGCTAACTATGCTCCTAATCGTATCCTCAATCTCTTTTGGAGAAGTGATTTTCGGATTCATATCTAATTTACACAACTGCCTATTGTTTTCCATCTCTTCGTTTCAGGTTGTAAAAGTCGTCATAATTATTAAGACCCTCATTTATTTTCCTAAATATTACTCAAAAGCCTTATTGTGAATTAAGATACTAAATGCAATGATCCCGCAACTTCTTTTATTTTGTCAAAAACAACATCCCATCCTTGCTTTATTTGAGACATTCTTTCTGTTGAATCACTAAATATTTCGTTGGTAACTGTTAGATGAGAAAGTCCATTTATATCATGTAATGTGTAAGAAATATTGGTGTAGTTTAATGGTGTATCCTCTAACTTGCTACAAGTATCAAACTTTGAATATGCTACTTGTTGCCCTGGTTTAATTGAAATTATTTTTCCTTTTTGAAGAGCATTTACACCATTATAAATACCTTCCCAGGTAACGTCACTTCCCACTTTCCAATCTGTTTTCACAGCACAATTAAACATATACTGCTTAGTGTATTCAGCCTTCGTTAAAATATCCCACAATGTTTTAACGTTGCAATTAATTTCAACTTGTTTAGTTGATTTCATAATCTAGTTACTTTTAAATTCATTCCTCATAAGAGAAACCTCTTTTTGAAGATTTAAAATTGTTTCGGTTAAACTATCTTTGGATAAGTTTGGCTCTGGTAGATCAGAACTTATATAGTTAGTAAACTTCCATATTTCCATAATTTCTGACACAGGCACTTCATAAGGCTTGTAAAGAGGGTTTGTAGAACACAAAAGGAAACTCTTATTATCCTTAAGTTGATTGTACAGTATTTTAAAAACTATTCCCTCATCCTTAGTTATAACAATATACGGGTGTCCCTCTTTTATATAGCTCCAATTTTGAACAAACTCTCCAGTAACAAAACTACCATCAGAAACTGGTGGCATGGAATCTCCTGATATTGGAAAAGTTCGGTATTTTTTATCTTTTGATAAAAATGGTAGTTGAAATGTTGGAAGAACTTTAATATAATCAGGATCTGAATGCCCTCTTGAATAACCCGCTTTTGCAGCAATAGAAACTAATTCTATATTTTCTTCATCGAATTGATCTACAGTAGTTGCTAAGACGCGTAATTTTTTCCCATTTACATCTACATCAAATCCATTCTCTAAATTGGTTAATCTTAATTCTGAAAACTCTCTTAAATCTTCTTTTAAAAAAATATCTAAGGGAATATCTAAAAAATTAGAGATTCGGGATAAAGTATCAAAATTTGGCTCTGCAGTACCAACTTCGTATGCACTTAATGATGATCTTGTTAGTTTTAACAAAACAGCCAAGTCTGCCTGGGACCTTGATTGACGCTTCCTTAATATCTGTAAATTTGTTCCAAAATAGCTCATGACAGTATTTTTAGCAGTTATTACGACTGATAAATTAGCAAAAAATATTGTTATAAAAAAATATTAATCGATTGAATTTGAAAATTCTATTAAAGCATCGGCAAAATTGGACCAAGTATGCTCTTCTTTTTCAAACTTTAAATTACGCTTTAAGTGATCCAGGTTTTCCAAACCTAACTTAATAGCCTTTGCAATATCATTTGGTGATGAGGATTTACACACTATTCCTGTTTCTCCATCGATAACTTCATTGGGTAATTCCCCAACTGGTGTAACAACCATTGGTAGTTGATAGAATTTAGCTATGGATGCAATTCCACTTTGTGTTGCTGATCGGTAAGGCAGCACACATAAATCAGATGCAGAGAATATTTGAGCGACTTCATCATCTGGAATATATCTAATATGCGTAATAATTTGTTCATTAGTAATACCTTCTGATTTTATTAAATCACTATACTCCTTAAAATCTTCATAACATTCACCAGTAATTAATACAACTGTATCTTTTGGTAAATTTTTAATTGCATTAATAAGTAAATCTAAACCTTTGTATTTTCTAACAAAGCCAAAGAAAAGCAATACTTTTTTATCACTCTCAATTCCGTATTTAAGCTTGCTTTTATCTTTGTTTTTTAATGCTCCAAATTGATCATATAAAGGGTGTGATCGTTGAAAAAACTTAGCATCTTTCTTTAAACTTAATAGATCCTTTTTAACTGTTTCACTTAAAACACCAAATCCATTTTGCTGATTTAAATAAAAGTTAGTTAAGGCCTTATCACCTTTTCTTCGTTCATGTGGAATTAGATTATGTATGATAGAGATGTTCTTAACAGAACTTTTTAGGTTTTTGGTAATATATCCTAGAGATGGTCCAAAAAATGGCATCCAGAAAGCTGTAATGAGTACATCAGGATCATATGCTTTAATTGCTTTTAATGTTCTAGGAAAAGTTAAAGGATTTATACTACTTAATAATCGTTCACTTTTAATCCCTCGATTAACATCTGTTTCAGAAACAAATTGAGTTTTACCTGGAAAAAGCAAATCGGGATATTGTGTAGAAAAGTTAAAAGCTTTCACATCGGCCTTTTCTTCAAGTGCCTTAAATAATTCGGTATTAAATTGTGCTATACCTCCTCTGAAAGGGAAAAACACTGATAAGTAAGCTATTTTTAATCTTTTTTTTCCCACTATTAAATTCCGTCTGTGTAAACACTTTCAATTTGAAACGACAATTTTCTTATTTTTTCTACCCAAACTTTGTAATCTTTTATTTGAACTTCAATTTCTTTAACCTTCTTTTTATTGAAAGAGATTCTTACTGGAGGAACAACTTTGTAAATAAATTTAGCAAGGCTACTTTTTGTTTCAAAGTCTACTTCTGATTTTGTTGGTTTTCTAAAATCTAAAGACGGAAGACCATCTAGATCAGACTTTATAGATTGGTCAATAACTTCTTTATCAGAAAGATGCTGTCTTAATTGAGTGTAACACTTTAACCATCTATCTATTTCAACATAAACGTGTTCTTCTTGTTTTGGACCACTCCAATATGTAGAATAAGATTTTAAATTCCCAAATGCTTTGTTAATTTTTTGTTGAAAAGCTACCAAGTAATTTACCTGAATTTTAATATACTCGATATCCTTTTCGATGGTTAATTTAGACATACAATAAAAATAAAGCTTTGGTTAACTTACTTTTTCGCAAATAAAAATTATTTATCAGCATTTTGAGTGTTAACAATTGATAAGTTACTTTTTTCGGGCTACTAACAATCCGTCTCTAATTGGCATCAATACATTTTCTACGCGACTGTCAGAATTAATTAACTCAGCCAATTCAACAAGTATTTTTGTCTCTTTATCTCCTGCATCAATTGGCTGTGTAACTTTACCACTCCAAAGCACATTATCAGAAATAATAAACCCACCTTTTTTAACCAAAGGTAAAACCATATTGTAGTAATTTATGTAGTTTTCCTTGTCTGCATCAATGAATACCAAATCCCATTCCACATCTAATTTAGGAACAACATCAATAGCTTTTCCGATGTGCATTACAATATCATTTTTCAGTCCAGCTTTTTCAAAATAAGAATTAGAAAAATCTTCTAATTCTTCATTAACATCAATTGTATGTAGCTTACCCCCTTTCTTTAATCCTCTAGCTAAGCAAATGGCACTATATCCAGTATATGTACCTATTTCCAAGATATGCTTTGGCTGAATCATTTTTGAGAAAAAAGTAAGAATTTGTCCTTGGAGATGCCCAGATAACATCCTTGGTCTTAAAATTTTCAGATATGTCTCTCTGTGTAATTGATAGAGAACTTCATCTTCTCTTTGAGTATACTTTTCGCAATAGGAATTTATATCTTTTGGTATGAAATCCATTCTATTTCGGTTTGTAAGTTAAATTAAACAAGTTATTAGGATGAATAATTTCGTTAGCCACTTCTAGTATCTCACTTGATTTAATTTCATTAAACTTTTCTAGTACTTTTTCAATTGGATCCACAGTATCATGAAGAAGTTTACTTTTCCCAAGAGAAAGCATAACACCAACTTTGCTTTCCATACTCATTGCTATTTGTCCCACAATTTGCTGTTTGACTTTGTGCAATTCATTAGTTCCAAGTTTTTTAACACAAAGTTTTTTAAGTTCTTTTTTAATTAAACTTTCAGTTTTTTCTTTGTTTTTAATATCTGTCCCGTAGTATATACTAAATATCCCAGCATCAGAATATGGTGTGTAATTACTTTCGATGTTATAAGTTAATCCATGCTTTTCCCTTATTTGAAGGTTTAAACGAGAATTCATGGCTGGACCTCCAAGTAAATTATTTAACATTAAAAATGCAGATCTATTTTTATGATTGCTTGAGTATGCTTGATTCCCTAACATGCAATGTGCTTGATGTATTTCCTTATCATACGATTCAGATCGCACTTTACCTAAAGTAGGCTTTAAACGATTTAAAGGCTTCCCTTTCATTTCAAATTCTCCAAAATACTTAGAAAGAAATTTTTCAAGTGTTTTGATATTGAAATTCCCAACAGAACTTATTACAATACGATCGGGGGTATAATGTTGCTTCACAAAACTAACTACATCTGATTTCTTAAATCCTCTTACAGATTTCTTATCACCTAAAATATCTCTTCCCAATGCATGGCTACCAAATACTAGATTATCAAATTCATCAAAAATCAACTCTGAAGGCGCATCTTTATAACTGTTTATTTCATCAATAACTACTTCCTTCTCTTTCTTTAATTCTTCTTTTGGAAAGGTAGAATTAAAAGTAATATCTGCTAATAATTCAGATGCTCTTTTTAAATAATTATCGGTAAATGAGGCATACAAACAAGTATCTTCCTTGGTTGTGTATGCATTGATTTCGCCACCTACAGCATCTAATCTACTGAGAACATGGCTTGATTTACGTTTTTTTGTTCCTTTAAATATCACATGCTCTAAAAAATGAGCTAAACCAAATTCATGCTCCTCCTCATCTCTAGTTCCTACATTAATAAACACGCCTAAATGGGCTATGTTTGAAAATGGGTTTTCCTCATGAATTACTCTAATGCCATTAGATAATAGTACCTCTTCAATCATTTAATTTACTTTAACCCAGAACAAACCTTTATAGCCCCTAAGTGATCCATCATTATTATAAATTTTCTCCATCGGACAAACATATTTTACAAGCTTATTGATTGCTCCAGTACTTTTATCGTAATACAATTCCTCTTTAAACTTTAAATACACAATACCATCAACATCTATTTTTTCTTCAAAAATAATCGTATCAGATTCATAAACAGATATCTCAACATAATCAGTATCAATATGATGAAATTCATATTCTAATTCCTTCTTTGAAAGAGGAATTAAAGTATCAGGCATATAAACGAAAGCTTCCTGTTCTCCATTTTTGATTTTTTCAAACCAATTATTTAGCATTTCTTTTCTGTTTTCTACATTCAACCACGATGGTTCATATTCCTCAGCGGTTAAATCTCCAATCATAGATTTACTCTCAATAGAGCCTATAAAATCACCTTTTGTAGAAATGCTTTTTGTGTCTGAACTGCAACTGATCAATAAACAAGAAATTAATACACCCAATAATTGTTTCATAAAAAAAGAATATGTCATAAAGTTAAATCATTTTTAGCTTTGTTTTTGAAACAATTTGCAATAGGACTTTGGTTTAAAATAATAATAGTTGCTAAGTATAGGTTTTTAAGATCCGACTATTTAAAACTGAACTAAGCTTAAATTACAGGGTACCAAGTTTAAGTTTTGGATTAACTGACCCTAATGGTTAATGATAAAAACATTGTTTACATAAATGTTTATTAAATCTTACATTTGCAACAAATAATATTTATGCCATTTTCTAAACTAGGTTTAATTCCAACTTTAACTCAAAACTTAATTGATTCGAAGTATGATAAACCGTATCCAATTCAGCAACAAGCTATTCCTGCAGTTATTAAGGGTAAGGACTTATTAGGTATTGCTCAAACTGGATCAGGAAAAACAGCGGCATACGTTTTACCGATACTTTCTATTTTAAGACCTAGAAGTGATGATAAAAATAGAGATGTTGATGCGTTAATACTTGTTCCTACCAGAGAACTTGCAGGGCAAGTTGAGGAAGTTTTTAAAACGTATAATTTCAGCTTAAAAACGCCTTTGAATATTAATGCTGTTTTTGGTGGTGTTTCAATTAACCCTCAAATGAAAGGTTTATTTGGTGTTAATATTTTAATAGCAACACCGGGGAGATTATTAGAACTCATAAGAGCCAATGCGTTAAGCCTATCAAAAGTTAAACACTTAGTTATAGACGAGGCTGATAAGATGTTAAATATTGGATTTAAGGAAGAAATGAATGAGATTATAAAGTTACTGCCAAAAAAAAGACAGAACTTATTATTTTCAGCTACACTTTCTGAAAAAGTTAAAGAGATTAATCAATTGGTTTTAACGAATCCAATTGTTGTTAAAATAAAACCTCGTGAGGAGAACCTAGATCTTATAAAACAAGAAGCATACTATGTTTTAGAAGAAAATAAGGGTCCATTATTGAGGTATATAATTAAAAACCAAAATATTCAACAGGTTTTAATTTTTACTTCTTCAAAATTTAAAGCAGATAATGTTGCTGCAAAATTGAGAAAGCACGACATACAAGCTACGGCAATCCACAGTAAAAAAAGTCAGGGAGCAAGAACATCTGCACTACGAAAATTTAAAGAAGGTAGTTTGAGGGTTTTAGTAGCAACAGACTTACTTGCAAGGGGGATTGATATTGAATTTCTTCCATTTGTTATTAACTATGAACTGCCAAGATCTCCAAAAGATTTCATACATAGAATTGGGAGAACTGGAAGGGCTGAAAATCCTGGAAAAGCAATAACTTTTGTTTCTAATGAAGATGAGCTACATTTTAAATTAATCCAAAAGAAAATAGGTAAGAACATTGAAGCTATTGATGGAGATAGATTAGAATTAATCTGATGCCAATAGTTTTAAAATCGAAATATAGACCGCTTTTATTTTTAAATAAACATTTAAATACAATTATTCCTTCTTTGTTTAGGAAGGTTAATATTGTTTATCAAAGAGAGCGGGTTATTACTCCAGATAATGACTTTATAGATCTAGACTTTTCATCAAATGGAAACAAAAAGGTTGTTTTAGTTTTACATGGTTTAGAAGGAAGTGCAAAAAGCTCCAATGTTAAAGGCATTGTAGAAATTTGTAATTTAAACGATTATGATGCTGTTGTTTTAAATTTTAGAGGTTGTAGTGGTGAGCAAAACAACCTAATTACTGCCTACCATAGCGGAAAAACAGATGACATTGATTTGGCTATTTGCCATCTAACAAAAAGATATGAGGCTATATCAATAGTAGGTCTTAGCCTCGGAGGGAATGCTCTGCTAAAATATCTTGGGGAAGATTACCCATCGGTAAATTCAATTAAAAGCGCTGTTGCAATTTCAGTTCCATGTGATTTAAAATCTTCGGCTATTCAAATGGCAAAAAATTCCAACAATATTTACATGAAGCGGTTTTTAAAAACACTTAAAAATAAAGTGTTTGAAAAATGCGAAATGCACACAGGACATTTGATTGATTTAGACAAAATAAGAAACGCTAAAACTTTTGCTGATTTCGATAATGAATACACAGCTCCAGTGCATGGATATAAAAATGCAGAAATATATTGGAAATTAAATAGTAGCAAACCTTTTTTAAACAAAATAACAACCCCTACTCTATTAATAAACGCTTTGGATGATCCGTTTTTAACATCAAATTGTTTTCCTTATCAAATCGCTAAAGAGAGCAATTGTTTATTTCTAGAAACGCCAGCTAAAGGCGGGCATGTAGGTTTTTTATCCAAAACAGGTATTAATGGAATATACTGGCATGAAAAAAGAGCAATGGAGTTTATTAAAGAAATTTAATATTACTAAAAGTTGCTGCTTGGCCAATTTTATCTCCTTTTCCGTTTACAACATTCCAAATTACAGCTTGTTTAATTTTAAAGCGCTTACCTGATGAAGAAACTCTAATTCCTTCATAGTCATCAAAAAAACCATTCTTTTCAGCAATTAAAAGCATTTCTTGGCGCTTTTCCCTTAAATCTAATTCAGCAGTTTTTCTTGAAGGGGTACTTGTGAAATCCTCCCAACTTAGCTCCCACAGGTTTAAAGCCGATTTATTTCCAAAGTTTAAAACAGGATCTATTGCACCATTATGGGAAACAACAATAAAACTGGAGTTATTAATGATTTCAAAATCTATTTTCATATCACCAGACCGCTCAATTAAATCTTGCTTAACAAAGCTTTCATATGAATCTAATAAATGCTTTACGTGCAATAGTTTATCCATATTTGCGAAACTAACAATATATTGTTTGAAGTAATAAACTAGCATTGATTTTTTTTGAACTTCTATTTGTATTTTGCACACTAAGAAATACTTATTTACCGTTGAATTAAGCAGATATGAAGAATATTATTAGCATTTTCATCCTACTATTAAGCATAAGTTCTTCTGCGAAAAAAGAACAAATTGATTTTTCATTTAAAAATGAAATTGACAGTTTAATTCGTTTTTCAACCGCAATACAAACAGGAAACGATTTATCGAGACTTATTGCCAATCAAAAATTTGAAGAATTTTTACGTAAAGTCTTAAACGATCCAACAAGTATTGATTATGACTTTAGTAAGATAAAATGTTTGTCGATTATTAATTCTCCAAAGAAAAAGGAAAAATTTAGGATTTATACTTGGGTAATGAAACTGGGGAATGATGATTACAACTATTTTGGTTTTACTCAATATCAAAGAAATAAAAAAAACAAGCTTAAAAACTTCGTTTACAAACTAAATAATAAGTCAAAAGAAATTGGAAAAGACGAGTTATCTAAATTAGATTCAAACAACTGGATTGGATGTGTTTATTATCAAATTATTGCTCCAGAGAAACGAAAAGACCAAACACATGTACTTATTGGATGGGATGGCAACAATTGGCGGTCTACAAAAAAAATAATAGAGACTTTTTCATTTAACAATAAGGGTGAAATATCATTTGGAGAAAAAGTTATTAGATACAATTTAGGAACGGATAAGCGTCCCAAAGTAGTTTCTAAAGCAAGGCTAATATTTGAATATAACGGAGAGGTATCTATGACTGTTAGTTACAACTCTAATCTTAAAAAGATTATTTTCGATCACCTTATGCCCTCAGATCCTAAGTTAGCTGACCTTTATTTTACTTACGCACCTGATTTTACTTATGATGCTTTGAAATACGAAAAAAGAAAATGGATTCATTCAAGCGATGTTGATGTTAGAAATCAAGAAGCTGTTGACCCAGTTAGGTGGAAACCAAAAGACATTAAAGAACGAACAAAAGACACTTTGATTCCACAAAGAAGTAATTAGATTTTAATTTCCTTTTATTATCTCGTAAATTAGAGAAAAAACTACATCAATGTATATTCATAATTTTAGCGCTGGTCCTTGTATTTTACCAAAATCTGTAATGGAAAAAGCAGCAGAATCTATTATTAATTACAACAATTCAGGCTTGTCTATAATAGAAATGAGCCATCGTAGTAAAGATTTTCTTGAAGTTATGGAAAAAGCAGTTTCATTAGTTAAAGAACTAATGAATATTCCTGATAATTATGATGTAATATTTTTACAAGGTGGTGCTAGTTCTCAGTTTCACATGACTGCTTTAAACCTTCTACCACTTAGCGGGAAAGGTGCCTATATCAATACAGGTACTTGGGC
>Ga0115006_10001149_pt1 | contig 16033 bp, 16 predicted proteins | sample ArcOceMetagenome_3_FD_88943 | JGI IMG/M metagenome (GOLD analysis project Ga0115006, IMG submission 88943) | Marine eukaryotic phytoplankton communities from Arctic Ocean - Arctic Ocean- Svalbard ARC20M Metagenome | ecosystem: Environmental > Aquatic > Marine > Oceanic | place: Arctic Ocean...
ATTGTCAAAAAGCCAGTTAAACAATGATTTTAACTGGCTTTTTTTGTATATATTGATTTTTACTTTTACAACGAATAAGGCTATGCTCAATGTAAATATATAGTTGTTTACGCTGAGTAGGTTATATCGTGGTCATGGAAAATAGACGTCAATTCACTCGAGTATTATTTTCAATACCTGCGGAGGTTGAAATAGACAATAAAAACTACTCTGTATCCATTCATGATATTTCATTGAATGGCGCATTGGTTACAGCACTAAATAGCCAACATGCGTTAATGGGCAAACTGGGGGTTTTACATTTTTTTTTGTCTGACAATGTTTCTGAAGTCACGATGAATATCGCTGTTGTCCATACCGACGAAAAAGAAACTGGCTTACAATGCAATGCTATTGATATAAACAGTATTACCCATTTACGTCGTTTAGTAGAACTTAACTTAGGCAATAGCGAGCAACTCAATAAAGAATTAAATCAGTTATCTCGTTTAATTTAGCGAGTTCATTTTAATTTGGTTTGTAATTATTCATTGATAACTACATTATTATTTTCAAATTATAGCAATAGCTAGGAGTGTAAATGAATCATCTTGTAATTTCTTGTATTGGTCCCGATAAAACTGGGCTAGTTGAAAGCTTATCAACAGTTATTTCAAAACATAATGGCAATTGGCAAGTGAGCAGCCTGCATCATTTATCTGGTTTTTTTGCTGGAGTAATTGAGGTTACGGTAACACGTGAACAATCACAACTGTTAATTACGGCACTAAAATCGATTCAAGGTTTACATTGCCAAGTTGAGGTAACCGAGCCCAACCTACCCAAAGTAGTCAGTAACCTTATATTAGACATTACGGCCAATGACAGACCTGGTATTGTCCAAGAAGTTTCTTCTATAATTCATAATCAAACCGGTAACCTCATTAAATTAGTTAGCTCAACCAAGAGCGCTGCTCATTTTGGCCAAGATCTTTTTAATGCTAAAGCCCAAATAGTCATTGATGAAAAGTCCATTGACGATTTAGTCAATGCACTTGAACAAATAGCCGATGATTTAATGGTTGATATTACACGGCAGTAAATACTGACTTGCTACCACACACTTGACTAAATATTTTATGTTTAATTCAGGTTTTAAAGATAACTATTTAGTCTCTATTTCGAGTGTTCAATGTTTCTAAAAAGTGTGTTGCTTTGCTAATGTCTCGACTTCGTTTCATATCGGGCAAACTTTTTAAAAAAGTTTGCCCGTAGGCTTTATTAACTAGCCTATCATCGCAAATCACTAATACTCCCCGATCATTTATATCACGAATTAATCGCCCAACACCTTGTTTTAACGCAATAACGGCTTGAGGTAATTGGATCTGATTGAAAGGCTCTCCTCCTTGTCGTCTTACGTCTTCACAACGTGCCTGTAACAAAGGGTCATCAGGGGAAGCAAAGGGTAACTTATCAATAATGACGCAGGTAAGTTTATCACCACGCACATCAATACCTTCCCAAAAACTTGCCGTAGCAAGTAACACAGCATTATCGTCATCTATAAACTGCTCTAACAGTTTTCGTTTAGCCATTTGGCCTTGAACCAATAGCGGATTTTTAATATTCTCAGATAAGACCTCTGCAACTTGATGCATGACCCGATAACTGGTAAACAACATAAAGCATGCACCTTTACTAGCACTTATCAGTGGTTGTGCCAGAGCTGCTAACTTTACTGCTCTATTTTTATCGTTAGCTTGCGGGAGGTACCTCGGCACCACTAACTGTGATTGAACTTGATAATTAAAAGGGCTGTCTAATAATAATTGTTTGGCATCAACTAAGCCTAAATGCTGTGAAAAATGTGTAAAGCTATTATCAACGGCTAAAGTAGCTGAGGTAAAAATCCACCCTGCTCCAGATTCTTTTACAACTTGGCTAAACTTATCACTGACTGTTAAAGGAGTTTGATGCAAAACCACACTTCGGGGTGTTGTTTCGTACCAGAAACTAATACCAAAAGCCTCAACATTTTCCATTACTTGATATTGAGCAAGAAGATTTACGGCTCTATCAAAACAGTTGTCAATGGCTTCGTTTCGAGAAACACACAGCTTTATAACTTGGTATAAAAAATCTAAATCACTTTTCAAGTTAGTAAATTTTTGTTGAAATTGTCGTTGTTTATATTTTTCTCGCCAATTACCCCGTTCTGGATCATAATTAAATAACAAACGAAATTCTTGGCAAGTTTTCTGTAACTTTTCCGCCGCTCTGGCTAGTTGTTTCATGTCTGTTAAACTACTTCGATAAACTTGTAATACGTCAGTACATAAATCTATTAGCTGTTTTGTTGAAAAAGTTTCGCCAAAATACTCACTGGCAATATCTCCAATTTGATGCGCTTCATCAAAAATCATTACCTGAGCTTTTGGAATAAGTTCACCAAAACCCGTGTCTTTTAAAGCCATATCAGCAAAAAATAAGTGATGATTTACAACAATGATATCTGCATCACTGGCTTTTTGCCGTGCTCTCACCAAATGACAGGCTTCATAATCAGGGCAATCTCTCGCTAAACAATTATCTAAAGTACTCGTGACAAAAGGAAAGATAGTTGAATCTTCACTAACATGAACTAATTCTCCAATATCACCACTTTGAGTCGTAGTAGCCCAACTTTTCACCTTAACTAAGTCTTGCAACATTTGCGCATCAAGTTGACCGCGGCTATCTAGGTATTGAGCCAGCCGATAATTACATAAATAGTTTGCTCTACCTTTCAATAAAGCAACTTGCGCATTACTTTTCAAGACTTTTTTTATTAGTGGAATATCTTTATGAAACAATTGTTCTTGTAGGTTTTTAGTCCCGGTAGATACAACAATTTTTTTAGGCTGTTTGGCATTTAATGATAAAAAAGCAGGAATTAAATACGCAAAGGTTTTACCTGTACCTGTTCCCGCTTCAACAATTAGTGATGATGTCTGCGTAATTGCTTTTGCCACATCAACTGCCATGTCTGTTTGCGCTTGTCGAGGAGAAAAACCAGTAATAGCTTTAGCCAAAGGCCCTTTCGTAGAGAAAGCTTTGCTAACAAGCGCAATAATATCGTTTGAGGGGCCGTTCATTGTTAATAAGCACACAATAAATTTTAATAATATTAAGTATACTTAACTCAAGCTTAGGCATAAAGGTCTAAGTGCTTAGTGACTTTTTTATCTACTGTTGGCAGAGTGTCAATATCATCTTCATGACATTTGTTGTTAATATTTTCTACTGAGTTAGCATTAACTAAAATATCTGGTTGTTGTATTTTAATTTTATTACTTTCTTTTAGTAGAAAATATTCTTCATCATTAAAGTAAGTATTATGATTTTCAAGATGATCAGGATCTTGGCTAAGCTTGGTGTTAGCGGATTCCTTTTTAGGTGCGTTAACTTTCAAATTAGTAGGTTTTATTGGCAAGCCAAAAACGCGTATTAATTGGGTTGTAAAAATATCCATTTTGAGTTTCTCCCCTACAGTAGATAAGATCACAAATTGGTTAATTGTATGTTAGCTATTTTCAATATTAATTATTATGTATCACTTTGACAGATTAGTTATTCATATTAACTAGGGCTTGAACAAATTATCGACTATTTCATAAAAAACTTTAGTTTGTCGTGTAAACAAAAAATCTCATACACTTTTATCATAACTATAAAGCTAGCATTATAACTAATAGAAATAAGAAACATGCATTTATTACTTGCAGGCGTCTGCAATAACCAGTAAAGTTTTATAAAGTTAAGATGTTTAGCTTAGTTTTAAATAAATAAATTATACTGAGTAAGTCAATCTTTTAATTATGAAAAAATTACATATAATGAGTACTATTTTGAATCACCGACACCATCATCATTTCAACTAGTCCATTTAGATTTATTTTTAAGTAAATCATTGATGGGCGAGTGGCCTTTCAGTGGTTTTAAAAAGCATTATATCATCTCATAATAGACATAATTTTAAATGCTAAACCCCCGAAAGAGTCGCGGCTCTCTCGGGGGTTTTCGTATTTTAGCGAATAATAAATTGTATATACATGACAAATTTTAAGATTAAAAATGATAGGAATTAATAAGATGAGTACATCTGAGCCACGTTTACGTATTGCTATGCAAAAATCAGGACGCCTAAGTGATGAAACCCAGAAGCTACTTAAGCTTTGTGGATTAAAGTTAAACCTTAGTGACAGAAGATTATTAGCACACGTTAGTAATATGCCAGTTGATATTATGCGAGTTAGAAGTAGTGACATTCCTGGCCTGGTAATGGATGGTGTTTGTGATTTAGGTATTGTCGGTGACAATACCTTAGAAGAAGAAGAGCTAGATCGTCAATTAAAGGGAAATACTTCTTCGTACATCAGAACTACTGCATTAGATTTTGGCGGATGTCGTTTTTCAATTGCCATGCCAGAAGAATTTGAGTACACAGGTTTAGATTGTTTAAATGGTCTTCGTTTTGCTACAACTTATCCTCAATTATTAAACCGCTTTGCTAAAGCTAATGGTATTAATGTCGAGTTTTGTTTATTGAAAGGCTCTGTTGAAGTTGCACCAAGAGTCGGTTTAGCCGATGGCATATGCGATTTAGTTTCTACAGGCGCGACTTTAGAAGCTAATGGTTTAAAAGAAGTTGCTGAGGTTTTTCGTTCAAAAGCGTCACTCATTCAACGTGCAGATCCTCTTAACCCACAAAAACAAGCAATATTAGATACCTTATTGCCACGTATTTATGGGGTAATGAAAGCCAAAGAAAGTAAGTACATTATGCTGCACGCCCCAAAAGATAAAATTGCAGAGGTCAGTAAATTAATGCCTGGCACTGAAACGCCAACAGTGTTACCACTCGCCGAGTTAGATAATATGGTTGCTGTACATGTTGTTGCTACTGAAAATTTCTTCTGGGAAACGATGGAAGAATTAAAGGCCTTGGGCTGTCATTCCATTCTGGTGATGCCAATTGAAAAAATGATGGGTTAGAAAATTCACGTATAATATCGAAGGCTACTAGCCGCCAAAACGCATGAACTTTTCAGCTAATTTGACGAAAAATGACACTGTATTTAGACGTATTAATACCGAGAATAAATTATGATTAATCAACTGATCAACTGGCAAGAGCTCTCTAAACAACAAAAAATTTCTGCACTTGCAAGACCTGCCATTGCAGATAGCGCCTTACTTTCAACACAAGTAGCCAACATATTGTCTCAAGTTAAAAATCAAGGCGATCAAGCTGTTTTTGCCCTGACTGAGCAGTTTGATGGTATAGCATTGAAAACACTGTTAGTAAGCGACGCTCAAGTGGCCAGTGCTAAGTTAGCCTTAAGTGATAAACGTTTAAAGGCTATTCATACTGCTTATCGACAAATTAAAGCTTTTCATAGTGCACAGCAAGCAACTGATATTACCGTAGAAACAACGCCCGGTGTTAAGTGTACTTTGAAAACTGAAGCGATTGAAAGTGTCGGCTTATATATTCCTGCAGGCTCTGCGCCTTTACCCTCAACGGTCTTAATGCTTGGTGTACCTGCGCAAATTACTGGATGTAGTCGCACAGTCCTAGTTTGTCCGCCTAACAAGGAGGGTAAATTAGCAAATGAAATACTGGTAGCAGCTGATTTATGTGGTATCAATGAAATTTATACCGTTGGCGGCGCGCAGGCAATTGCAGCATTAGCTTATGGTACCGAGTCTATAAAGGCGGTAAACAAAGTATTTGGCCCAGGAAATCGTTATGTAACTGAAGCAAAAACGCAACTCTCTCAACAAGTCTCTGGTTTTGCCATAGATATGCCCGCAGGTCCATCAGAAGTGCTTGTTATTGCAGATGAATTAGCTAACCCCGCTTTTATTGCTGCAGATCTCTTATCACAAGCTGAGCATGGCGTTGATAGCCAAGTTATTTTATTAACGGATAGTGAAGCATTAATTTCGCGTGTTGCCAACGAACTTGAAACACAAGTTAATCTGTTATCACGAAAAGCAATAGCTAAGAAAGCGTTAACGCAATCGCGATTAATATTAACCAAAGATCTTACCCAGGCTGTTGAAATTTCTAATCAATATGGTCCTGAGCACTTAATTATTCAAACTGAGAACAGCGCTAGTTTATTGAATGATTTACGTAACGCAGGTTCAATTTTTGTTGGCGCCTACACCCCTGAATCTGCTGGCGATTATGCAAGTGGTACCAATCACGTATTACCGACATATGGATACTCAAAAGTAATATCAAGTCTCTCGCTCGCGGATTTTTCTCGTCGTTATACGGTGCAAGAAATAACTAAATCTGGCTTGGCTAGTTTAGCTGAATGTATTATTGAGCTGACTGATGCTGAAGGGTTAGATGCACACCAACGCGCCGTTACTATTCGCCTTGAAGGAGGCGTATAATAATGGCTCACTCAAATTCAACTAATTTAGCTAACCAACTAGCAAGGGCTGAGCTTGTTGATATGGTGCCATATCAATCAGCCAGACGTCTATTTGCTAGCGGTGATAATGAGCAAGCGAACAGTAAAACATGGCTTAATGCTAATGAGGCCCCTGGTCAGGGGGAATATCAGTTAAGTAGTATCAACATTAATCGGTACCCCGACTTTCAACCACAATCGTTGTTAAATGCTTATAGCAGTTACTGTCAATTACCCGTTAAAAATATTTTAGCGACGCGTGGTGCTGATGAAGGTATTGAACTGATTATTCGTAGTTTTTGTCGAGCTTATCAAGATAGTATCTTAATCTGCCCACCTACCTATGGCATGTATGCTATTAGTGCAGAAAACCATGGTGCAGGAATAATCTCGGTACCCTTAATTGAAACATCTGAAGCTTGCTGTCAGCTTGACCTAGAAAACTTAGCAAAACAAGTTGGTAAGGTTAAAATTGTTTTTCTTTGCTCTCCTGGAAACCCGACTGGCAATATAATACCACAAGCACAAATAGAGGCTGTTATAGCCCTATTTAAAGATACCGCCATGGTAGTAATTGATGAAGCCTATATTGAATTCAAACCGACAGCCAGTTGCACTACATTAATCGCTAATAACGAAAATGTTATCGTATTAAGAACCTTATCAAAAGCGTTCGCGCTAGCCGGATTACGTTGTGGTTTCACGCTCGCTAATGAATCGGTTATTACAATACTCAGTAAGGTAATCGCCCCCTATCCTATTGCGGCGCCTGTAGCCGAAATAGCCAGTCAAGCATTAACCGATAACTTAGCATTGATGCAAACAAGAGTTAAAACGAGTAACCGTTTAAGACAACAATTATGCCTTTGGCTTGCACAACAGCATTGGTGTAAAACGGTTTACCCAAGCGAGGCAAACTTTGTACTTTTTCGTTGTGTTAACGACACCTACAAAGATGAATTATTTACCACATTACTAAAACACGATGTGTTAATTCGTGATCAATCTAAACAGCTACAGCTTGAAAACTGCCTTAGAATTAGTATTGGTAGTGAAAGTGAATTGTCACAATTACAAGAATTATTAACTAAACTGTAAAAAAGTATCGCTACATTAATAGTAGCTACATGCAAATAATGAAGAGTACTTTATGAGTAACCGCCAAGAAAAAATATTATTTATCGACCGTGACGGCACATTAGTCGAAGAGCCTGCTATTGATAAACAGCTTGATAGTTTAGAAAAACTAGTTTTTGAGCCCAACGTTATTCCTGAGCTGATAAAACTCCAAGCAAAAGGCTTTAAACTAGTCATGGTTTCAAACCAAGATGGGTTAGGTACAAGCAGTTTTCCACAAGCTGATTTTGATTTACCACATAACAAAATGATGGGTATATTTAATTCACAAGATATTATGTTTGAAGACGTCTTATTATGTCCACATTTTGATGAAGATAACTGTAACTGCCGTAAACCAAAATTAGGTTTAGTAAGTGATTACTTACAACAAGGTAGAGTTGATTTTACTAATTCATATGTTATTGGTGACAGAGAAACTGATATGGGGCTTGCTGCAAATATGGGTATTATCGGCATCAAGTACAACAGAGAAACACTCAATTGGGCACAAGTAAGTGAACAAATAATTGCTCAACTTGAGCAGCCAAGAATTGCCTCTGTGACCCGTACTACCAAAGAAACAGATATTACCGTTAACGTTAATTTAGATAAATCTGGTAACAATAGTATTGATACAGGCTTGGGCTTTTTTGATCACATGTTAGATCAAATAGCTACTCACGGTGGTTTTAATTTAAATTGTAAAGTCAGTGGCGATTATCATATTGATGATCATCACAGTGTTGAAGACACCGCACTGGCGTTAGGTCAAGCATTAAAAGAGGCTCTTGGCGGTAAGCGAGGTATTAACCGTTTTGGTTTTGTTATACCCATGGATGAATGCCGTGCAGAATGCGCTATTGACTTATCTGGCCGCCCTTGGCTTGAGTTTGATGCTAACTTTACTAGCGATAAAGTTGGCACAATGTCGACACAGATGGTTCCACATTTTTTCCGTTCTCTTGCCGATTCAATGCTTATTAGTTTGCATTTATCAACGAGTAAAGGCAACTGTCACCACCAAGTAGAAAGTTTATTCAAAGTATTTGGCCGCGCATTGGGGCAAGCCATTAAAGTAGATGGCGATGCTATGCCTAGCTCCAAAGGAACGTTGTAATGTCCAAGGTTAGCAAAATTATTATTGTAGACACGGGGTGTGCTAATTTATCATCGGTAAAGTTCGCGATACAAAGGTTAGGTTACAAAGCCACAATAACTGACGATATTAATTTGATAAAAGCAGCAGATAAAGTGATATTCCCAGGTGTTGGTACCGCTAAACATGCTATGGAGAATATTAAGGCGAAAGGTTTAGTCGCCACGCTGCAAGGCTTAACTCAACCCGTATTGGGTTTTTGTTTAGGTATGCAACTGATGACAAAATCTTCAAATGAAGGCAGTGACACTAATACCACCCCTTGCTTAAATCTTATACCTACAGAAATTTTACCGTTAGAGGCTGAAGGAGAAATACTACCTCATATGGGCTGGAATACGCTAAGTAACGTTAAAGCGCATCCTGTATTAAAAGGCATTAGTGACGATGATTATTTTTATTTTGTGCATAGTTTTGCTGCACCCATCAGTAAATACACTATCGCTAGTTGCTATTATGGTAGTCAATTCTCTGCCGCTATTGCTAAAGACAATTTCATAGGCTGTCAATTTCATCCTGAGCGCTCTAGTGCATTAGGTAGTAAAATAATACAAAATTTTCTCGAATTACATTCCCGCGATATGACTCAGGAGCAAACTGAACAATGATGATCCCAGCAATAGACTTAATTAATGGCCAAGTTGTTCGTTTATATCAAGGTGATTATACTCAAAAAACAAACTATCAGTATACCGTGCAAGAGCGTCAACAGGCTTATGCAAAATCAGGTGCAACAGTAATGCACTTCGTTGATTTAGATGGTGCTAAAGACAGTACAAAACGCCAATTAGAAACCTTACAAACCGTCGTAAAACATCCTTCAATGATTATTCAAGTTGGTGGAGGGATCCGCTGCGAAGATGACGTAAAACAACTACTAGCGCTAGGCGCAGATAGAGTTGTAATAGGTAGTTTAGCCATAAAAGAGCCAGAGCTTGTTACTCAGTGGCTAAAAACTTACGGGCCTGAAAAAATAGTGCTTGCCCTTGACATAAAAATTGATGAACATGGCAATAAAACACTGCCAACTCACGGCTGGATAAAAGATAGTGGTGTTAATTTAGAAGATTTACTTAGTCAATATCAAGATGCTGGGATCAAACACGTATTATGTACCGATATTAGTAAAGACGGTACATTAACAGGTACTAATGTAGAGCTCTATAGTGAGGTATGTGCAAAATATCCTGACATTGATTGGCAGGCATCAGGTGGTATAGGTAGTTTAGACGATATTAAAGCCCTCATACCAACAGGTGTAGCAGGTGTGATTCTTGGTCGCTCACTGCTTGAAGGTAAGTTTACTTTAGAACAAGCTATTGCTTGTTGGCCAAAGCAGGAGGCTATTACGTGTTAGCTAGAAGAATTATTCCATGCCTAGATGTACGCGATGGCAAGGTCGTTAAAGGCGTTCAATTTAGAAATCATGAAATTATTGGTGACATTGTGCCTTTGGCACAAAAGTACGCGGAGGCAGGTGCCGACGAATTAGTTTTTTATGATATTACCGCAAGTAGTGATGGCCGTGTTGTAGATAAAAGCTGGGTAAGCCGAATTGCCGAAGTTATCGATATTCCTTTTTGTGTTGCTGGTGGTATCAAAAGTGAGGCTGATGCTAGAGAAATACTGATGATGGGCGCTGATAAAATCAGTATTAATTCTCCTGCGTTAAGGGACCCTGAATTAATATCAAGATTAGCAGAAGTGTTTGGTCAACAATGTATCGTCGTTGGTATTGATAGCTTCTTCAACAAGGACGCTAATGGAGGTAAGGGTGAATACCAAGTGTATAAATTTACTGGCGATGAGAAACGTACTCAACAAACGAGCTGGACTACATTTGATTGGATTACCAAAGTCGTGAGCTTGGGAGCGGGAGAAATTGTTTTAAATTGTATGAACCAAGATGGCGTTCGACAGGGGTATGATATAGAGCAGCTTACACAAGCCAGAAAAGCCTGTAATGTACCTTTAATTGCCTCAGGTGGAGCAGGTAGTGTTGAGCATTTTTCAGACGTTTTTCAAAAAGCTAATGTAGATGGTGCTTTAGCGGCGTCTGTTTTTCATAAAGGTGTTATTGCCATTAAAGATTTAAAGATACATTTAAAACTTCAAAATATAGAGGTAAGACCGTGTTAGTAACTAAAGAAAATTTTGCTGATTTAGCATGGCAAAAAATGAATAACCTCATACCTGCAATAATTCAACATGCTGCAACGGGTGCGGTATTAATGCAAGGCTTTATGAATCAAGAAGCATTAAAGGCAACACTTATCTCTGGTAAGGCGACATTTTATAGCCGTTCAAAGCAAGCGTTATGGTTGAAAGGTGAGACCTCAGACAATTTTCTTAATGTCAGGCAAGTACTGACTGATTGTGACAAAGATAGCTTGTTAATTGCTTGCATACCTATGGGCCCAACCTGTCATTTAGGTACAGAGTCTTGCTTTCCCGAACAAAAGTTAACTCAACAAAACTTTTTAAGTCAACTTGAACAAGTTATTGAACATAAAAAACAAGAGAATATTGAAGATAGCTATACCGCTTTTTTATTTTCAAAAGGAACTACAAAAATAGCTCAAAAGGTTGGTGAGGAAGGCGTAGAAGTTGCTTTAGCAGCAGTTGCAGAAACTAAAGAAGATCTATTAGGTGAGTGTGCTGATTTATTTTATCACACGCTAGTTTTGTTAGCAGATAAGGGGATTAAACTAGAAGAAGTTATGTCTGTTCTGCAACAACGTCATAACAAATAGCAAACTAACCTTATAATAAAATACGTTGAATACTTTACAATAAAATACTCGACGTATTTTGCTATAAGCCACTTTCCTTGATATCCTTATTTTATAGGGACGGAACTAATACAACGTTAAGGAGTTTATAATAACTGGGGGTATTATTTTATGTCGTATTTTAGAAACCTTAGTCTCTTTTTTATAACTAAAGTAATAATATCCTTTAGCCTAATATTTATATCTTCCTCAACGGTTTTAGCTGTTCAAGACAACGTTTTAATATACATACGTGATGATGTATTTACTGACTATCAAGAGTTTGTTGATGGTAGAGATGTCACCGCTATTCACAATTTTTCAGGAAAAACAATTCGCCGTGATGTTGTTGACATGATAATTGCTCAGCAAGCATTAAGACTAGGTGGTTTTAAATATAAATTTACCTACGCTTCTGGTAAGGTAAATTTTCGTAATACGCAAATGCTTCAAAATGGGCAATTATTAATAAGCTTTGACTCATACTGGAGGAATGATGCTTTATCACTTTCAAACAGCATCTATATTTCTGATGTAGTTATCAGAAATGACGAATATATTGCAGGAATATATACCAGCCCAAAAAATAAAAAAACATTAGCAGTAAAAAAACGTGCTGACTTGCTAGAGTTAACTGCAGTATCAACGCCAAAATGGCGAACTGACTGGCAAACTTTACAAGAATTATCACTTAAAAATATCATATCAGAAGATTCTTGGCTATCTATGGTAAGAATGGTAAATTTACAATGGGTAGATTTTATTCTTATGCCATTTAACCCCACACCAGATAAAAGCTTCACTATAGATAAAATACGCTTAGTACCAGTAGAAGGTATTGCTATTGTCCTTAAAGATTCGAGGCACTTTGTCATCAGTAAATTACATCCCAAAGGATCAGAAGCCTTTCAAGCGATTAACAAAGGTCTGAGAATTCTTCGTGAAAATGGTACCATCTCGAGAGCCTATGAACAGGCTGGTTTTTTCATCGATAAAACAAAAATTGATATTATTAATTTATGAAGTAAAGATAAAGCAATACTATAAAAAAAGTCGTTATTATCTACCTTTACCTTTTAAAATTAATAGTTAAAAAACACTACTATTTAATACTTTAAAAAGGCTTACTGTGGTATGAATAATATAACGTGGCAAAATAAAACATTTTGTGAACTTTCAATTAATCAACTGTACGAGCTGTTAAAGCTTAGAGTTGACGTATTTGTAGTTGAACAAACCTGTTTTTATCCAGACTTAGATAGTCTAGACGGGTGTCTAGATCGTCACAGTGAAACTCAGCATTTGCTGGGCTACCATGATAAGAAACTTGTAGCTTATTTAAGAATCCTTGCTAAAGGGCAAAGCTATGAAAATTACATAAGCATTGGTCGGGTAGCAATTATAAAGGAAGCTAGAGGGATTGGCCTCGGACACGAAATGATTGTTGAAGCACTACGTTTATGCGAGACAAAATTCCCTAAACAAGATATAAAAATATCAGCGCAACAACATTTAGAGTCGTATTATGGTTATCACGGCTTTATGAAAGTTTCAAATATGTATTTGGAGGATGACATACCTCACATAGCTATGTTGAAGTCACAAAATAACACACATAAATAAAAGCTCGCCAGAGCAAGCTTTTATGCAACTAACTAATAAAATATGTAGATTTTATCGCTTAACTAAGTTGTTTTAGTAATAATTCATTAACTTTTTCAACTACTTGTGTGCCATCAATAGTTAAATAACTACAGTTACCATCTCTTGCTTCCCTCTGGTAAAAGTCAACTAAAGGTTTAGTTTGATCATGATATATTGCTAAGCGTTTTCTTACTGTTGTTTCTTCATCATCTGGACGGATTGCTAACTCATCACCTGTTAAATCGTCTTTACCAGCTATTTTAGGTGGATTATAGACAAGATGATATACACGGCCAGAGCCTGAATGAACTCGTCGTCCAGCCATACGCTCAACAATGACTTCATCAGGCACATCAAATTCAAGTACATGATCAACATGTATACCATTGAGTTTCATAGCATCTGCTTGAGGAATAGTACGAGGGAAACCATCTAAAAGAAAACCCTGTTGGCAATCTTCTTGAGCAACACGTTCTTTAACCAAACCTATAATTAAATCATCAGACACCAACTGTCCTGCATCCATTACAGCCTTAGCTTGATTACCAAGCTCAGAGCCTGCCTTAATAGCTGCACGAAGCATATCACCAGTTGATATTTGTGGAATACTAAATTTTTCCATTAAAAATTGTGCTTGGGTGCCTTTACCTGCTCCTGGTGCACCTAATAAAACAATACGCATATATGAAACCTTAAATTAATATTTGAATGTAAAGTAAGTATTACCTTTAATTGCTTGCTAAAGATGACTAAAGGTAATTCATCTTTTATACATTAAGAATTTGGCAGCCACTATACAAGTTAGCCATTAAGCAAACAAGTAGAGATCATATTATTGATCAAAAAAGGAGGTTTATCGCTGACGAAAACCTCCTTTTTTAGACTAAAGTATTAGCTAAAATAAAACTAATATTACTTTGTTAAACTCAACATTAATGTATTGAGACGGGCAACAAAACTAGCTGGATCTTTTAGACTTCCCCGTTCTGCAAGCATCGCTTGTTCAAAGAGCACATCAACCCATTGTCCAAACTTTTCATCATCCTGTTCGTCAGCGACATGTTTTATTAAAGCATGTTCACCATTGATTTCAAAAATAGGTAAAGCATCAGGTACTTCTTGACCAACCGAAGCCATTAATTTAGCCATTTGACTACTCATATCATTCTCATCAGCAACAATACACGCAGGAGAATCAGTTAAACGTTGTGATAATTTAACTTCTTTAACTTTACCCTCTAAGCTAGTTTTAATACGTTTTACCACTGAATCATATTCTTTTTCAAGTTTCTCTTGAGCTTCTTTAGTTTCAGCGTCATCCATATCACCTAGATCAAGACCACCGCGGGTAACAGACTGCAACTGTTTACCGTCGAACTCAGTTAAGTGGCTAACTAACCATTCATCAATACGATCTGACATTAATAATACTTCAATGCCTTTCTTACGGAACACTTCAAGATGAGGACTATTTTTTGCAGCTTCAAAGCTATCAGCAACAACGTAATAAACTTTATCTTGTCCATCCTTCATGCGTTCGATGTAAGAAGCTAATGATATATTCTGTGCAGATTGGTCTTCGTTAGTTGAGGCAAAGCGAAGTAAGCCTGCAATTTGTTCTTTATTTGACTGGTCTTCAGCAGGACCTTCTTTTAACACTTGGCCAAACTCATCCCAAAAACCTTGATATTTATCAACATCGTTTTTAGCAAGTTTTTCTAGCATTTTAATCACACGTTTAGTGCAACCCTTTCGGATAGCTTGTGTAATCTTATTATCTTGTAAAATTTCACGAGACACATTTAATGGGAGATCATTAGAATCTAATAAACCTTTAACAAAGCGTAAATAAGTTGGCATAAACTGCTCAGCATCGTCCATGATAAATACACGTTGTACAAACAGCTTTAAACCGTGCTGTTTTTCGCGATTATACATATCAAAAGGCGCTTTAGTTGGAACATAAAGTAAAGAGGTATACTCAGTTTTCCCTTCTACCTTGTTATGCTCCCACAATAGGGGATCACCATAATCATGCGATACATGTTTATAAAACTCTTTATATTCTTCTTCACTTACTTCAGATTTCTCTCTTGTCCATAGGGCAGTTGCTTTATTAACAGCTTCCCATTGAGCAGGAACAGCATTCTTAGCTTCAACGGCTGGTGTTGTTACGTTACCTTCATCATCTTTAACTTCTACAACTGCTTCAATAGCAGGTACTTCTGCAGTTAGCATTTCAACGGAAACAGAAATATGATCTGAATACTTTGTTACAATAGACTTTAATTTCCAGTCATCTGCGTATTCAATTTCTTCATCTTTAAGGTGGAGAATGATATCAGTACCGCGACTGGATTTATCGATTTTCGAAGTAGTAAATTCACCCTCTCCAGCACTAATCCATTCAACACCATTTTCAGTTAGATCTCCGGCTTTACGACTTCTTACCGTGACTTTTTCAGCAACAATAAAAGCTGAATAAAAACCAACACCAAACTGACCAATTAATTGAGAATCTGAAGCCTGATCACCAGAAAGTTGAGAGAAGAACTCAGCAGTTCCAGATTTTGCTATAGTACCTAAATGTTCTATAACATCGTCATGATTCATGCCAACGCCATTGTCTGAAATAGTAACTGTTCTATTGTCTTTGTCGCAGCTAACGCGAACTCTCAAATCACCGTCGTTCTCATATAAAGCATTATCGGATAATGCTTTAAATCTTAATTTGTCGGCAGCATCTGCCGCATTAGAAACTAGCTCACGTAAGAAAATCTCTTTATTTGAGTACAGTGAATGAATCATTAATTGTAGAAGTTGTTTTACTTCTGTTTGAAATCCATGAGTCTCAACTTGATTAGCATCAGACATCTTTGATATCTCCTATA
>Ga0115006_10001153_pt1 | contig 15986 bp, 9 predicted proteins | sample ArcOceMetagenome_3_FD_88943 | JGI IMG/M metagenome (GOLD analysis project Ga0115006, IMG submission 88943) | Marine eukaryotic phytoplankton communities from Arctic Ocean - Arctic Ocean- Svalbard ARC20M Metagenome | ecosystem: Environmental > Aquatic > Marine > Oceanic | place: Arctic Ocean...
GGCTTGCGCAACTTCTTAAACCTCTCAGCTGCCAAGATGGCAACACCAGCGCCTGCAATTCCTATCCCAGCATCATCTCCTCTTTTGCTTACAGGCTTGGCAGTTCCCACTGTGCCGTTGACCTCATCCGTGTGCGGCATCGAGTCAGGCTTGCGCAACTTCTTAAACCTCTCAGCTGCCAAGATGGCAACACCAGCGCCTGCAATTCCGATCCCAGCATCTCCTCTTTTGCTTGCATCATGTACCTCTTCCAGCACGAGGACGGGTGGGTGGTGTTGCAACTGGGGCGCTCCTTCGCCCTTGGATTCGCCTTCATGTTGACGCGGCGGAGGCTGGAGCAGCAAATGGGTGTCAGACATCACGTCGAATTCCCTAGCAGATTCAGCAAGCTTGCGGAGCCGTGATTGGACTGCGGGAGTGGATTGACTGTGGTTGGTGCTGATGAGATCAGGGTGCTCTTGTCCGAGATCTTCCTCAGCAGTCAGCTTGGGAAGCTCCGTACCTCGCAGTAATTGCTCTCGGAATTCGTTCGCCGAGATAGGAGTATTTTCTGTCTCCTCTCTCACCGGCGCAGCATTCTTGTCCGCATCGTCTCGAAGTTCTGGCTTGGCTCGAGCGTCGTCCGATGCAACAGGTTGTGGCGGCTTTGGAAGCCTCATTGAGCCAGGTCTTGTCAACTTCTTTATCTTCTCAGTTGTCACGATTGCAGCTGCAGCGTCCGTAGGCGAAACGTTCTGATGATCGTCTGCATTTTCATGTTCACCTTCCTTTTCCTCCTTTGCTTTAGGAGCCAGTCCAACGGCGACCTTGACGCTGTGGAGTCCGTTTCTAATCTTGCCGCTAATTATACCCGGCACATCCTTTGGGCTTGGAAGCGAGGAACGCATATTCTTGAACATCATGAGTGGCGGGATGACCATGGTTGTCATGTTCACCACAACAGCCATGAAGGAAAAGATGAAGTGATTCATCTCAAATGTGGGATCGATCTGAGAGAGTCCCCACGGACCCGAGGCTGCTGCTTGTTGTTCTTTTGCGATGTACGCGTCGATGATCATCATGAGCCCAACAAATAGCGTGAGTGTCAGTGAGCCTTGCGACACAGCCTGCATCTGGTTCAGATCAGGGGTTGCGAACGGCTGCAGGATGAGGTTTGCGATCAGGAAGAAAAGGGTGACGAGGAGAGCAACGCCCATTTGGGCGGGCTCGCCGGGCGAGATGAAGATCAGGAGCCCAACCATCATGAATTTACGCAGCATCTCGCTCAGCTCTGCGCGTTGAGGGAGTAGGCGTGTGACACAGTGTAAGTGCTTGTGCCATGTGTCAGGTAGGTAATTGTGAACAACTTTCTCCAGGTTGCACGTGCGCGCACTTCCAGTGGAAAATCAAAACAAGGGCATTCACACAAAAAGAAGGAACTAACCCCAGAACCACGTCTTTACTTGATAGGCGCCGAAGATGGTGCCAATGCGCTTAATTGCAACCCTCTCGCGCACGTCTGGGGACTCAGGGTCCCAAGTCAGGACGGGGATGGCGAGGACACCACTTGCCAGCAATGCTTCTACTTTCAACTCAAGCTCCTTTCTCTTGGCTTTTACAGTCTCTGGGTCTGGAGCATCCTCTTCCTGTGTGCCCCCCGGCATGTTAGATTCTTTGCTGGTGTGAAGACCAGGTGTGCAAGCGAAAGCGTGGCAATCAAGCGCATTGGGACAACTAGATGCGCTGCAGGATACCAAATATCACTAGCCCCAGCCATCGATGCACACGCAAGCGCGAACAAAGGAGCAAGCTTAGCCCCGACCGTCACAAAATAGCTAAGCAACAGGTAGCTATTGCCACACCTCCGCCCGGGCACACAAACTCGGACACAGGGGCTCTTCAAGACTTAGCACTCTTCAATCAAGGAGAAATGCTCAGCGTGAAGAAAAGTTGCCAGAACAAGGAGGAGAAAAGCAACTTGCCTTATCATTAGCTAGCCTATGCGACAAGGCCTGCCACAAGACTTGCTCGGAATTGAGAGGCTTGTCGTCGGGCTTTGGTTCATAGGATTTGGACTCTGGGCAAAACGTGCCATGGTAGAAACTGTAACTGTCTTTCTTGTGGGGGTTTGGGAAGTGACTTCCGAATGGTGAGACCCACAGTTCCTCAGGATTCGGCTTCTTCTTGCCCCTGCCGAGCATTCCCTTGATCATATCTTTTTTTGCCCCTGCTTTGCTAATCTTTGAACCTGAGGATGGCCATTCATGGTTCAGGAGCATATTCACCTGGTCGAAAGAAATATTTTGTATCGTTTCCATGCCCGTGAATGCGTGCGATAATGAAACGATTTTGCGTATAAGGTGATCGAACATCTCAAAGTCGACATCCTCATGATTTTGCAATTGGAAGTGCTGACGAATGGCTCGATGAAGTACAACGTCAGAATCGTTAACCTGCATGCAGACGTACTTGCAATGTCACAATCTTGTTGAGTGCCGAGGCCTCGGAAAGTCACGAGATCCACCAAATACTTTTTCATGGCGCGCACACTGCAGGGGCCTCTGATCTGTACGCTGTAATTACCCTGCATATACTCATGATACTAAATTATTTATAAATTAGGCCCAACATGAATTTCTTTCCTCTGGCGCCGCTGTAATTACCCTGCATATACTCATGATACTAAATTATTTATAAATTAGGCCAAACATGAATTTGTTTCCTCTGGCGCCGCTAGCGCCCGCCCACGGTTGGTGTTGATGGGGACTGAAGCATACGGACAGATATTGGTGAGTTATTGACAACAACAAGTGCAAAAATCTTTACCATGTTCGCTTCTGCTTCATCCATCTCCAGCTGGCAAATGCGCCTGTCCAAGAGTTCACACAGATTGTTCCACGTCACTGAACAAACATTTATACATTTGTTCTATATTTTGGACAGTTCTGAGGGCACGTCAGCATTGACTGTTCTGCGAGCAGACTAGCATCCAAGAATGTGACCTGTAGATATCCTCAATGCGGCGAGCATATTCATTGATATCATCCTCGATACTACCGATCAAGGATGCTATCAGCTTGCATTCTAGAGATGCGTTCATTTTGTTGAACAGCCGCACCATGTCAGCAAACGCTGCCTTTATCTTTTTGTCTTTGGCAACAGCAGGAATTTCCATTTTGACCATCAGTCTGTAGAAAATGAAGGGTATACCCAGCGGAAACAGGAAAAAACACACGAGACTGTACAGCCCCAAAAACGAATTTAGCGGAGGACATTCCAAGCGGAAATCAGCATACAGAACTCCAAGGGTCTTATGACAATTGAATGCTTGCAGACTGTTCAATGAGGCAACAGGGTAAATCAGAAATGCTCCAAACAGCACATTGCCGTAGAAACTGTCTTGTAAGTCCTCCCAAACCTGACGGCGTTCTGGGGTCCAGCCCAAGCACATCACTGTCATCTTGTGCGCCGCAAGAGGAAGTGCACAAAAAAGAGCAATGGCCACCGGTCCCGCTGTCGTGGCAATGAGATTACTTTGAAAACTCAATCCAGTCCACAGACAGGACATCTTTGGAAGCTCAACCACATTGAATTGAAACATTGAACCCATGTCGTTCATCAACGTCGTGAGTCCCTCTGGCCATTCAACGTTGAAAGAGGCAAACGAACCAAGAACTTGGACGTACCCTACTATGATCTTCATATGCACAGTCAATTTGTGCTTTTCTGCGAATTCGCTAAACCATGACATAAATCCAAGAAACTTCGACACCATGTTCCAAATCCCTTTCACTAATGCTATGAATGGAGCTAAAAACCCCCAGATAATCTTCCCCGTTTCACCCATTTTCTGGCCAAAGTTTTTGACGGTGGTCATAAATCCCGATACAGAAAGGCCCTTGGGTCTGAATCGCAAAAACTTTGTCCATGCGTCACGCAGCTGCAGAAATGTTTGGTTAAGCCAGCTCTTCTGCTTCGGCTGTGCCTGTGCTTGCGTTTGGGCCCCTTCCTCTGTATTTGCATTCGCATTGGCGCCAGTGGACGCGCTTGCAGCAGCTACACCGGCTGCCCCAGCTGCGCCTGCTGCCCCCGCAGCTGCCCCCGCAGCTGCCGTCCCCGCAGAATTCGATTGTGCGGGTTTCTCTTGCTGTACTTGCTCCTCTTCCTCCTTGCCTTCGTCGGGGTCTATACCGAAAAACAAGAGAATCCAACGAACCATAAAATCAGGCATGGGGATTGCACCCAACATGGGAGACCAACATGCCAAAATATATCCCAACAAAGCCACGATTCCGCCCCCAACAAATGTTCCGATCTGTAGAACAAGCAGAGCCGGGTCACCTGGTGGGGGGCACCACTCGCAACCGGTGGCGACCTTGGCCCATCCATCAGGGCAGAGGCCACATGCTGGCCCTGTGCGATTGCCCAGGCAAAAATTGGCTTTGGCACAGGCTCCTGGAAGGCATCTGTGCACATTTGCAGCTCTTGGTCTGTGGGTGATGTTCACGTCCAATGCCCTCCTCGTGACGAAAGCCACTCGGTTTCGTCGAAACCCCAGTTTTGCGCCGAGCGTCTCTATCAGGTCTGTGAATTCACCAATTGCTCTGCGCCAGAAAGGTGCAACTTCGCCATTTGCATTCCAGAAGTGCGGAGAACTTGCTCTCCGTTCGGCACCATTCAACAGAGAATCGTTCTTTTGGGCATTGGTCCAGTTATCCGGCTCTCTCCAGTAACCTGCGATCGTAGTGACGTCATCCATCCCACTGCACGTGGCGCCTACCGGACAATTAAGACACGCGGAAAAGTTGTTCTGGTCTAGCAGATACAGGTTTGCGTCGCACCGGAGGCAACGATCCTCCAGCGGGTATCTGTCGTCACGCTCCATGTAGTAGCCTGGCGGACACGAGATAATCCTCTTCACCATGTTCAGTTTCCGTGGGCCGGAGAGCACTATTTCCCATTCGCTCCCCTCGGGATCTGGGACAAAGAGATCCCCGTCAGGACACTTGGCACCTTTGGGACACTCCTGGCATGCTCCTCCAGACTTCGGATCAACTATGTAATTGAGAGGACCGCAAGGCGAACACTGTTGCGACGTAAGGTCGAAGTCATAGCTTCCAATCGAGGCGTTGATGAGTTTTGTTCCTCGCGGACATTCCCGCAAGTAGAACCCTGGGACTTGGCTAGGGTCGCAAGGCTGTGTCTCATCCGTGCAATCGACAACATACTCCCAAACATAGTTGTGGGGGTTTTGTCCCTCAGATAGATTCAGTGATGGCGTTCCGGTGATATTCTCATAAAAAATTTCGTAGAAAAGCGAACGGTTGGGTTTGTGGTAGCAGCTACGCCCTTGATGGTCGCCCACTCTATAGTCCTGGTTCCCACTTTGAGCATTTTCGGGATAAAGTGCATCCAGGGCGGATTCGATGCAGGTCTGCATTCAACGCCGATGGGGCATTTAGCACACGTACGTTTCCCACACACACCGGCACTGCAATCAGCGAACATGTCTAAAGTGAATGAACTGAGACCGCACTCGTGGCATTCTTGCGTGTCAACAGTGGTGTTGACAAGGAGATAGCCCATGGGGCATGCCATCAGTGTGAAAATTCCATCAATTTCTAACCAGACCTCTCCGGGCAAGCGCGTAGTCATTTCTGTAGCGCCTCCTCTTACCAGTGACAGAGTGCCATTCGGGAAAATTTGTTGCAAGGCTTTGGTGAGGTTGGCAAGTTGACCTGCCGGATTTGCAACAAGTTCTTGCGCTGTCGCAGCGTCACCAAAGAGCCTGTATTTCACTGTGTAGGCAGAAAGTGACAGAGCGCGTCGCGTTGCCTGTGTACGGCGGGCTGCCTGCCGGGAATCAGCCAGCGACGCGTAATCCTCGATCTTGACTAAATCAGGGTCGATGCCAAAGGCTAAAATCAACAGCTCTTTCAGACGGGCCTCTGACGGCAACGGTCCTGAAAGCTCGAGCTCCCCCAGCACGTTCGATTCTGGAAATACTGGTTTCCCTCGATTGGGACAGATTCCAGAGGGAGGACAATTGAAGCATGCGTACGCCGCGTCATTTGAATTGCTGATATACTTGCCTTCTGGGCACATATAACACTCTTGCAATTCATACCCTGTTTCATTTATGAGTTGATGACCGACAGGGCAGCCATGGACCGCATACTTTTCATCAGAGCCCCGAATCCAAGTGCCAACAACGTTCGGCATCTTATCTGAACCGATCCCAGAGCACGCGAAACTCGGGAAATTTTTCAAACCACAGGTCCCATCTGGACAAAGCGCAGCTGCAGGACATTTGAAACACTGCATGGTAATCGCACCGCCCTGTCCCGTGCGGTTCTTGGACATGTACATGTTCAGCGCACAAATGCAGTCATCAATGGATACCGCACCCTCCCGGTATGGCGCTTGCTCTCCTGTGTTAGCACCTGGGACGCAGCGGATGCAATCACTTTCCGACTTCATTCCAATTTTGGTGTTATACTTGCTGGCTGCGCAATCCCGACATTCGACAGTGCCTGGTGAGTCCTTGTACTTCCCGGCACCGCACGACGAGCAGGTAAGACACTGGTCTAGCGTGCATTCCATGCCTTCGGGACAGACCTGGCACTCTTGTTTAGGCGCATGGATTTCGTTGTCAAACACCTCGCCAATGGAAAGTGCCGGCCACACCTTGTATCCCGTGGGACAAATGTTCAGTTTCATGATCGGGGACTGGATGGTCCATTCTGATCCCACCGTAACTGGAAACGTCACATGCGAGCCATTGCATTCAAGGCCAGGCGGACAGCGCTGGCAGTCATCCGTGTTAGGGTTAAGAATGTAATGAAGTACACGATTACACGGTTGGCACAACTGCATCTCCGCTTGCGAGACTTTCCCGTTTCCGATCCCTTTCATCGAATATCCTGTCGGACAACTTTCCAGTTCGAATCTGCCAAAGTCGGGGTTCACAGTTGTCTTCCGTTCGTTATACGGCCGCCTTACCCATTCTCCGACAAGTTCTGTGCTATCCCCGTCTGGACACCTGAAGGACGACATGTTTTTGAGGGCACATGATCCGTCAACACAAGATGCTCCCAGGGGACATTTCTCACAGTTTTTGACTGTCGCGCCATAAGGAAAATCTGGCATACTCAGATATCGGTCAAAGCCACAAATCACCAGATCAGTGCCATCACATTCGGCGCCTTCAGGGCATCCCCTGCACGATTCGAAGAATTCGGGCGGTTCCGTATTTGGCACCAGGACTCTTGCTGAATACGTTCCAGGGTCACAGCGCTTGCACAAGTCAGTAGCGCAGTCCAGTTTGTATGGAGGATCGCACATCCATGGGCATGTGTCGTTATACTCCCCGTGGTCAATGAATATGGTATGCTCCTGCGGATACGTGCAATTCAAGCAAGTCGAATCGCGGATTGAGCCAATTCGACATCTGGATCGGTATTGGCCTATTGCACAAAAATCCAAGTTGCAATCCAAGCAGAACGTTGCCTCCTCAACAGGATTGTACGTGTCCCGAGGGCATGCAATGCACGTTGCTGATGCGATCGGGGCATATTTGCCAGCCGGACAAATGTTGCAGTTCGTGGATCCTTGTGGGGAATATTGTCCGCCGGCACAGTCTGTGCACACAGATATGCTTGTCGCCGCGACGACCGTCGAATATTTGCCACCCTCACATTGGTCGCATACAGATGTGCCATTGTTTTCAGCATACTTTCCCGCCTGGCAATCAATGCAGTCCTCAGCATTCGCGGCCTCTAAACTTGTGCTGTACTTGCCAGGTACGCAAGGAGCGCAGAAAGAAGAGTTGACAGCAGCAATCAAAGGGCTGAACCACCCTCTCCCGCATGATGTACAATTGGATGGCCCTGGCTCCGGCTTGAAATTGCCCGTGGGGCATGCTGTGCAAGTTGCTCCATCTGGACCGCTGTAACCTCGGTTGCAGGTGCAATCGATTACTTCATCACTCTCGGGCGGGGAATCCGACCCGAACGGACAATCATTGCAGTGACTGGCAGCTGTCGGGCGATTACCGTACTTGCCTTCCTGGCACGATAAGCAGCCGGATGTGCCATTGACCTTCTTGAATGTCCCTGGCAAGCACTCCAGGCACGGCCCTCCGTCTGGCCCGGTGTAACCCGGACTGCAGACACAATCAAAGCGCGAGGTACTTCCTAACAAAGTGATGCCATGGGGGGGGCATGCTGAGCACAATGCAGCTCCCGCTGTGGAATATTTGCCGGATGAGCATAACTGGCAGTCAGTAGGACTACCTCGGCCTCTCGAGCTCGATGAAGTTCCAGCGGGGCATTGAATGCACACATCTGATGTCGTCGCGCCTATGGTTGTGGAGAAGGTTCCAGCATCACATCGCATGCAGCTGCTTGCACCAATCATGTCATTGTATGATCCGGCGCTGCAGTTTGAACACACATACATCCCTGTCCGGTCGGCATACTGCCCGGAAAGACAGTTCTCGCATCCAGTCGCGCCAATATGCGGACCAAAAGTTCCCTCAGGACATCCAATGCAGGCAGACGCGCCTGAGCCTGAAAAAAATCCTGCAGAGCAAAGTTGACACGTCTGATTGCTTTGAGCGCCTGTCACATTCGACTGTGTTCCAGCAGGACATGACATGCACGAGAAATCTTCTGTCTCTTTTGCTCCAACTTGGTATAATCCAGCTGGACAAGGAGAATTTGGATCAAAACAAGCAGACCCGGGCGAATTTCGTGTGTGATTGGTCTTGCAAGTGCAGTTGTTTGCGGATGCAGCTCCCGCAAGAGATTCAGAATTGAGGGGACACTCTGTGCACGTCGACGCCCCGGCTTTCGCGAACATGTCCTTGAGGCAGATCTCACAGACTGTCGCCGAAACGGCACCTCGCTGGCCTGAATATTTGCCCGCAGGGCACCTGGAGCATGCAGACTCCGAGGAGGCTGCTGGATTTTCGCTATACGTACCCGCTGGACACTCCAAACAGCGATCTGCCAAGCAACAAGCAAACTAAGTCAGAGAAATTTGCGGAGAGACCCATTACGCAAGAAAGGAATGCATTGGGGAGTGAGGAAAGAGTGTGGTAAGCCATGTCCAGTCCCAGCCTCGTTCGCTGAGTTCGCAGCAAGAACAGCTCAGTGATACCTTGTGACATTGCACCTTCCAGGCCGCCGTACTTTCCAGCAGGACAATCACTACAAACAGTCGTTCCCTTGTTTTCTGAGTAGGTGCCGAAAGGGCATGGTCTGCAATCTATTGAAGAGTTAGCGCCTATCTTGTCAGAAAACGTCCCTGCACCGCATTTTTCGCAGTTGTCTTCTGTTGTGGCGCCCAGGATATCCGAGTATGTCGCTGCTGGACATGACATGCATGAGTCCGAAGTCGCCCCGATTTGATCTAAATATTTGCCCGCCGCACATGAGATACACGCTGTTGAAGCATTCGAATTGCTGTACTTCCCCAGCGCGCATGGAATACACGGGGAGCTCCCTCGGACGTTTTTGTACGTACCAAGCATGCATGGATAGCATTCATCGCCATTCAAGCCAGTAAAGCCTTCAGCGCAGATGCACACAGCATTACTTATGCTCCCTGGCGGCGATGACATTTTTGGTGGGCACGACAAGCAAAAAGAGACATTGGTGTTTCCCCTTTCATCACTGTATGTTCCAGCTGGACACGGGTGACAACCGAAGGACCCAAAGGAGTCCTTATACTTGCCAAAGCCACATTGTCGACACTGAGCCAGGCCACTGGGACCAGTGTATCCTGCTATGCAGCTGCAATTGTTCACATGTGCTTGACCTTGCAGTGACGTAGTCAGCAACGGACACGCCTTGCACGTAGTAGCTGCAAGCTCATCCATATATTTGCCCGGCTCACAAAGATCACAGAGAGAAGAACCGGAAAGCGGCTTGTATTTACCAACTTCACAGGCCTCGCACGAGTCTCCGTGTGGTCCGGTGTAACCAGGAACACACTGACAATCTGTAATCTGGACACTCCCTGCCGGCGACGACATGTGCACTGGACACAACATGCATTCTGAGCCTTGCAGATAAAATCCAGATTCACACACGCACTCTGAAACTGAGGCGCTGGTCAGCGATACAGTCGTGCTGCTCAGAGGACATGACGTGCAAGTGGTTGTGCCCCCGGCAGAAAACCTTCCGAACCCACACGGTGCACATTGCACGTCGACGCATTGAGAAGTGCAGGTCGAACTACCAGCGCCTCCAACCACAGAAACGTTAAAGAAGTCCATGAAAACGTTTTGCCTTGTCTGTTCCCAGTCGTGATCAGCTGGAACACTTAGATAGTGGCCAGCTGCACAAGTACAGTTGGTTAACAGCTTGCTCCCACTGGTTGAAATCCCACCTTCAGGGCACGGCAGGACTTGACCGCTCCCTGGACAGTAGTGGTTCTCGGGACAAACCGAACAGTTCCCATAGGATCCGTAAAAACCGGGCGCACAACCACATCCTTCAATGTGAATCCCCTCTCGGTAGCTATTCTCGGGACATTGCAGGCAAGAATATGTCCCAACAGTGTTTTTGTAGAAGCCAGGGGCACAGTAAGTGCAACTCGAGGGTCCGCACGGGGGACTGACACACTCCTTGCGCCGACCACATTCAGCGCACTTCTTGAACGGCTCTCTCCCTGTTTGCAAAGCTGACACTTCGTGACCGTAAGGACAAGCCGAAGCTTTGGTCCAAATGCCTGGAGCGCACTCCTGCTTCTCCGGCGACGCCATATCATGCGCAGACAATAGTTGGTATCCTGAAGGGCAACTGACCAACTCATATGCACCAGTTGAGGAATTTCTGGTCCAATTTCCGATGATCGGCCTCCCACCGGGGCACAGAAACCGGAAGATGCTGCCGTCCTGGGACACGTGCGCAGGCGCTCGCAGCGCACATGTCGTGTCCTCCAAACAAATTGCGTTCAAGGGGCAGCGATGGCAAACCAATGGTAGTGTATCCGATCCGTAACTCTCAGAGTAGCACACGCACGCTGACTGTCCGGTGAGTCCGTCTGTATGCGACCGCGGAGGGCACAAGAGGCATGGGCTGCTCCCGTTGACGGTCTTGTAGTGATGCTCCCCGCATTCGGTACAAGCGGCGCCGGCTGGGCCCGTGAACCCAACCCTGCAGATGCAATCACTTGTGCTGACGCTCCCGTGTCCAGAGACGGTATTGGATGGGCAGTCCAGGCAGGCCACTTCGGAACTCTCGCCCGTGGTCGTCGAATATTTTCCCCGCGCGCACAGCATACACGAAGCCGTGCCACGCACATCCTTATATTTGCCCGCACCACATGCACTGCATACTCCGCCGTCTGGTCCTGTGTAGCCCAAGTTGCAGGTACAATTGATGCTGTACTTGCTGCCGAGCCCGGAAGCCGAGTTTGATGGGCATTGCAAACACTGCGCTGAGCCAGTGAAATTCTTGTATTTTCCCGGAGCACAAGCAGCACAATTGTCACCGTTTGGTCCAGTGTACCCGAAATTGCAAATGCAGCCGAGAGTGCTGTTGGTACCCTCATGAGAATCTGCATTCGAAGGGCATTCCCTGCACGTCACCTCAGAAATTGCCGCGGAGTCTCCGCTGTACTTACCCCGCGAACACAAAGAACACAGAGCTGTTCCATTCACAGCCTTGTATTTCCCCGCGACACACGCAGTGCATGCCCCGCCGTCAGGCCCAGAGTAGCCCAAGTTGCAAGTGCAATTGCTGACGCTGGTACTACCAAACCCCGAAAACGAGTGCGAGGGGCAGGCGCTGCACGCGGCACTGCCTGTCTCCGAGTAAGTTCCCTGCGAGCACATCAAGCACTGCGACGAACCAGCGACGCCTTGATACGTGCCAGCCGGGCACGACGTGCATGCTTCAGAGCCGCTGACGGTCTTGTATGTTCCAGAGGAGCACGGCGTACAGGCGCCCCCGTCTGGTCCGCTGGACCCCGCGTTGCAGGTGCAGTTTGTCGCGTTCGCGGGCGAGGTCGACAGAGCAGGACAGGCATAACATGCTTCATATACCTCCACTTCGCACAGTGTGAGGGCGTCGGAGCTGTCTGGCAGACCGATGTAGAGATACTGTCCACTACGCGCACAGTCTACCTGCGCTGTGTAGGGAGAGGCTTGCGAGGCTTGACCCGGTACTGCTGAGCAGACTCCACCAGGCCAGGAATCCGCGCACTGATTAGATGACTGTATGACACCTATCTGTCCTTGATCATCACGGCACACGTGGTCCACGATTCCATCGCCGTCGCAATCTTCGATTGTGTAAAATTTTGATCCTTGTTGACCACACCACGTGCCATCGTACGGCCTTGCGCCGCAGGATGGAGAAGCTTGCGGAGCGGTACCGCCCGTGAAACAGACGGTGGCGGCGCTGTATGAGGAGGCAGAGCTTCCAATCCGAACGTCGAAGCCCTGCAGTCGCTCGGAGCAGCAATCAGATCGACCCCATATCTTGACGGCACTGACCGCCCTCACTTGTCCGAGGTCGACCATCCACCAGGGACTGGACTCTGCCCCCGAGGTGTGAGTACAAGATCCTGCTGCTATATCTGTGCTGTTATCGCCGTCCACTGCGCGGGCAGCCGCTTGACCCGCATCCGTTGAAGACTGCTGCGAGGCGCAAGGCTGCAGCCCATCTGCCCCGCACGCCCTCGCAAGGTTGTAGTGCGTGCCGCCTGGCCGGTATGTGCCGGACGCGCACGCCACGCAGGCCCCCCCATCCGGCCCGCGGCCGGAGAAGCCTGCCGGACACGCGGGCTGCGTACAGGCAGCAGGCAGCAGGCAGCACGTGAGCGCCAGCGCAAGGAGGCGGCCGCGGGATGCCGTCGCGCCACCGCCGACGGCCCCGCTGCGCCCCCAGGTCCCCATTCGCCGGCACCCGTGCCCCGCCGCCAGTCCTCTGTCGCGTCAGCGCGCGCGCGCGCGCGCGCGCGCGCGCCGGTCTGTGCGCGCCGACATGCCAGCCCGGCGGACCGCGCGCGCCTGCGCGCCCCCGCTCGCTGTGTGCACTGTGCAGCTGTGGTGGACCAAACTTGCGTCTTTGAACAAAGCTCGCTCTCGATAGCTGCTCTCCTCCATTTGACACTCACCTCACGAACCCCGGGAACCTGAGAAACTGCAGTTGCGCAACGGGTTGCGCACACAGGGCCAGTGGGCCAGCCTGCGGCGCGGGGAGGGCGGGGGCGCGAGATGCCAACCGCGCATGCAGACTCAGAGCACCCGCACCGGGACGCGGCAGCGCAAGAGGCTGCGCCCGGCGGCCGCCCTGCCGCCGCGCGACCGCCCGCCTCGTTCAAGGCCATTGCGGCCGCGGTCGGCGTGGCCGTAGAGCTGGCCCTGGCGCAGGATGCGCCGCCTGCACTCGCGCGCAAGCTCCACGGTGAGGTGGGACAGGGGGGCGTGCGGGGTGCCATTGCACGGTGCCAAAGCCCGCTCGGCGGCGGATCGACACGGGGGACGAGCTGCGGCTCTGTCCCCCCCGCGGAGGACGGTCTAACATGTCGCTCTCTTGCGCGATGGCCCCTCGCTTGCCCACGCCCTGCGTGCATGCTCCGACAGCGGTCCTCTTGCAGTTGGTGGACGAACTCCAGGTGCCGGGCGAGGGCGGAGCGCCGTGGGGTCAGCCAGGACGAGGGACTTTAGCGGGTCCCGCTTCTGACCCCACGCTCGTGACGCGCGATTCTACGTGGACACCAGTCGAGAGCAGGATGCAGGAGGAAGGCGGACTGTCCAAATGCTTGCTTTCGATGCTTGATGCCGAGCGTGTGAGGGATTCCGAGCGGAAGAGCGCGCAGCGGCAGGAGCGGGAGAAGGAGCGGGTCAGGGAGATGGAGATGGAGCAAGAAAAGGCAAGAATCCGAAGTGCGTTCCCAGAGACATCAACAGCCTCTTCCAGACCGTGTTCATGTGCGCCGTGTTTCTTGAACAAGCTAAACTCCAAATCCGTGCAGGCCCTTCCCTGTAAGTCGCACGTTACTCTCTAGCATCTGCCTCTGGATATGGCCCTAGAGTTGTGCAAACTGTCTTGCTGCGATGACTCAGAAAAATCTGTAAGGAGAGTGCACTGTTTCTGCCTGAGTTTGAAATGCCACCCCCGCCCCCCCTCTTTTCAAACTTCGTGTTCAGGTATAGGGGCTGAACGTGATAGAGTAAAGGGACAGGGCACGAACGAGGCGAAGAGCCTGTTTCCTGAGCCTTCCGTCGTTCCTGGGCCAGGACTTGTGACATCAACCTCGGCAGGGGAGCCTGTGCGAGAGGCCGGCCATTTACAACCAACAGAATGTGATCAGGATCCAAGTAAAGGAAACACCCTTCATGCAAGGGTGAAATCACGCCTGAAATTGGATCAACAGCCCCGGATGTCGTTGGTCGAGTTTCAAGAGCAAGAGGCGTGTGACTTGAGTGGAGGGGAAGGAGACAACGAACACGTGATGGTGCCAACAAAGTCGCCTGAAGGTGCTGATCTACTCGTGGAGGCAAGGGAAAATGCTGTGTGTGAAAACATTTTTGGACTCCGGGCTAACATGGTATCACAAACGAAGGAGATTCAAAGTATGAATGACAATGAGTTCTTGAGATCATTGGACATCTTGGAAGCTCACGTGATAAGTTTGCGCAAGTGGAACCGCCAACTGTCCAATGGCCAAAGGTCTGACGACCCCGAGTGGCAGGAAGCACTCAGAAAGCTGTGTGATGACATGAAGACCTCGACTCGACTCCTCGGTCGCGCCCTCGTCTCGCCGCCAACTTCGGAATCCGCCAGTATAGACAACGAAGGTGTTAGCCTTGGACTCGAGGATCCATCATCGCGAATGGATGAATCGCCCACACGGCGATCCGGGGAATCACGAGACGCCGACCAAACCCTTCAAGAAGATCAAGCTGAGCCATCCAGCCCTCATGGCTGTGCAGCGGGCGTGCACAGCTGTCGTTGTGAGGAGGACACGGCACACAGTCGGGGAGGCAGTCCGTCGGAAGGCACACGAACGAATACCGAAAGAGTGAAGACAATCCAGCACTTGTCAAGGAATACAACGACAAGGACCGCGGCCACCACCTCTCGGAATGCCGATCACATGTTCCCCGTGAGGACAAAATCATGGGGAGGACGGACAAAGTCGGATACAGGAAAGAAAGAAGACAAGGGCTTTTCCCGCACCGGCTCGATCGCCAAAACGGAGATCTCGGCACTCGAAAGTAATCTTCTGACACGAGGCACCAAAAATCAGCCGTTCCGAAGTTCTGATGGTTGTGCCTTGCCCTGCCCTCGCCCTGCCACAGAATGCCGATGGATCTAGTCCACCAACTGAAACAAACAGTGTCTGCCTTTCCCCATGCCATGTTATGACGAAATTGTAACGGTCTTGTTGTTTGTGTTTCCCCACTCTGACACTCTGTGGGGCATGGTCGGCAGGAACGTGGATCAGACCACAGTTCAGCACCAAAGGCGCAAACTTGAACAAGTGAGAGTCTGCTGACACAGCCAAAGTGACCAGTCACCAAGTTGGTCAATTTGAACTGAACTGAACCAGCGTCCCCGCGCATGGCTCGCCCCGCCATCAAAGTGGGCGCGTGGGTGGCGGTGGCGGCGAGAATGGTGACCCACGCTCCCGTTTTGGTGGCAGGAAAACACACGAGAAAGTAGGCACTGCCACCCCCGCCCGAGACCACCCCGTTATGGAAGATTGTTCCTAATAAATCTCTCTCTCTCTCCCCCCTCTTTCTTGCCCTCCCTTCCCACACCCACCTTCCCACACCCACCACCTTCCCACCCACCTTCCCACCTAGTGCAGTGGTCACTCAAATAAGCACCAATATACACCAATATCCCTCACGAAGATGGGAAAATTCTCGTGGTGGTTGCCTAAAGACCCTGTACTGTTGTAGAAAGTCCCAGCCCTATACATATAGAGTCTTTATATTGATACATAGACAGAGAAAATGGTTCAAATGCATATTCAAACCA
>Ga0115006_10001156_pt1 | contig 15980 bp, 14 predicted proteins | sample ArcOceMetagenome_3_FD_88943 | JGI IMG/M metagenome (GOLD analysis project Ga0115006, IMG submission 88943) | Marine eukaryotic phytoplankton communities from Arctic Ocean - Arctic Ocean- Svalbard ARC20M Metagenome | ecosystem: Environmental > Aquatic > Marine > Oceanic | place: Arctic Ocean...
GTCAAACGTCAAAGCCAACGAAGTGAAGCGGTACACGTATCGTACATTGTAGTATCCGATGGTCAAGTTTGCATCGCAAGTTTCGTTGCCATCGTTTGCTTTCTTTCTGACGACATCACCTGCACAAGAACAATACAAGCACAGTCCGCATCCGACTTAATTGCCATGATGCCAAAGTACCGTACCGGTACGACATGTCCTCGTAGGCAAAAGGCAAGGGACAGAGCCAAGCAATGAGCTCCTCCCCAGCGCAGCATGACGAAGGAGAGGGTGGCAGTGCCCCGTCCGCCAGCAGTGACGACGAAAACGACAGCAGATGCACGAGCAGTTCCGACACGAGCGCCACCTGGACCGTGCTCCACGTTCCAGGCTCAACGGTAGCCGGTGCAACATTCAACTTTACCAATTCCGTCGTCGGGGCCGGAGCGATAGGACTCGGCGGGGCCATCGCCGTATCTGGTGGTGCGGTTTCCATCGCCTGCATCGTATTCTTTGGTATTTTGACCAAGCTTTCGCTTGACATGCTCATCGAGCTCACGGTTGAGACTGATGGCGCCAACAGCTCCTACGAAGATCTGGGAAGGGTGGCGTACGGCACGGCGGGCAGATTGGCCGTGCTAATTTCCAAGACGCTGTACTCATTCGGTTGTCTGGTAGCATATCTGATCGTAATCAAGGATAATGCAGGCCCGGGACTGCGGAACTGGATTTATGGTGACAACGGCAGTGCAGGTCTCAGTTCATCCTCCTGGTTTGAGACATTGCTTGAGCGAGAAGATCTTCTCACCTTCGTCCTCAGTGCGGCTGTCATTTTACCGCTCTGTCTGAACCGAGACATGACAACGTTATCGAACTTTTCCATCGTCAGTGTGTTTGCCATGGTTGCGATTGTCGGCATTGTCATTCTGCTCTGGGCAATCAACCCCAACGGGGAAGTGAGGCATCAAGGGGGAACTGCCTATGAGAATTGGTTCGAGATACGGCCGGGTCTGCTGAAGAGCCTTGGCACATTCGTCTTTACTTTCGTCTCCCAGCACACCGTGCACCTTGCCTATGAGTCTCTCGACAGGAGCGTTCGTACAGTCTCCAACTGGAAGAAGGTGTCGTTGTTTTCAATCTGCATTTCGACGACCGTTTCGCTTTCGGTTGGAGTGTTCGTGTACATGTCCTTCTGGCAAACGACCGAGAGCGACATATTTCAGATGTATCCCCCCGATTTGGTTTCGATTGACATTGCCAGACTTTTGCTCTGCGTCACGATGCTCTTAACCTTCCCACTGCCATTCTTTACCACCCGAGAAATGATTGTGCTGGTTTCGAACGATTGCTTCGGACGCAACGATGAATCGGAAGAGATGAGAGCGGCTCTGCTGGCCGAAGATTTCGGGGAAGATGATTTGGAGGACACATCCTTCTTTGACCCAACAGCTGCCGCAATAGATGACACCAATGATGGACTCCAGAGACACACGCCCAGAGTCATATCGCAGCAAAGGCGACCGTGGCTCAAGCCTGGCGAAGAACGGCAGCTCCTATCTTCCTACCACATTGCTCTGACGACGATACTTTGGTCTGCTACGACCGTCCTGGCGATCAAATCACCCAACCTTGGCGACGTCTTGGACCTTGTGGGTTGCGCCACCGGCACTTTCATCGCGTTCATCTTGCCAGCTCTGTTTTCTTTCCGGCTGGTTGGGTACACTCACCTGGCGGCGGCCATTCTTGTCATTGGGGGCATTGTGGGATCGGTTGGGACTTACTTCTCTATCGTTCAGTTCCTGGAATGAAACACACGGTAGACTTATTATTATGTTGGTAGATGGTCTTCATCAAGAAGCCAAGAAGAATCTAGATAAATCTATAATAGCTACCGACCGCTACAGGCCTGTAGATCCGAGATTGAAATCTTCTAGATCTACCACCGCAGATAATCTTTTTAAAGCTACATGTAGAGACTCTACATGTACGTGTAGAGTAGATCTGCGCTGCGGTGTGGCAGAGTCCGCGCATCCATCCTAGATTCTACGTACACGTACTGTACATGCAGGATTCCTAGGCCTTCACGTACCGGTAAATCTACTATCCCAGCCCACGGGTGATCCCTCGATCTGTCGTCGGAATGATTGAATGCATGCATACTAGATCTAGTACATGTACATGTACCGGTACATGTACATGTACATGTACACGCATGCATGCATCAAAAATCAAAAAATGAAATGAGGCGAGGCGAGGGCTTCGGCTATTCTATCTACATGTATTTCCGTGACGTAAAGTTCGAAAGTGGCACATCTTCACATCTTTGCCAAAATTTCAGTTGTTCAGTTGATGCAAACCGACAAACCGACATCTCACATCTCGTTCTGACCAATTGGTTCTGACTGATGCTTGACTGATTGACTGTGCAAAAGCTAACACCAATAGGAAGCGATTGAAGAGAGATCCGATCAACACCACGTTCTGACTACACTTGCACCAATCGTACAAGTGTACTCATCTACGTAGCAGATACCACCGCATCATGTCGGGCGCTCCCACTTCACCCGTTGCCATGTCGGGCCTCAACCTAAACGAGGATCTGGACACCAATGCGTATGCCCTCGATCTCGATCCAGCGGACCAGGGCCTTTTTTCCACAATAATTCGATTAATTGCTGGGGCCGTGGGCAAATGCTGCCGGCCACGCCAAATTCTGGTCGTCCTTCGCCTCCTCAAGGCCATCACGTTTTGCTTTCTCATCCTGACGGTCTGCGCCGATCTCATGTACATAATTTTTGTGGCCCTATCGTCCGACGCCACTGGAAATGCACTCGGCGGTTACCGCGACACCATTGTTCGAATTTATGGAGTTGCCCTGGCCGTCCTGGCCATACTGATCGAACTGGACATTACCGCGGCCGTCAAACACTTCTCGGGGCTCAAGGCGTTCATTCCGAGGGGACTCCTTTTGTTCTTCGTCGCTACGATCACAAACGCCAGTTTGCTTGTTCAGCAACAAACCGTTGAAGGAAGCAACAACGGCGGCAATTACAACGACGATGCAAATGCGGGTGATGATGCAAATGCAGGAGATGATTATTTGGTGGACGATGATGCCGCCAAATATGAAAGCACCGCGGAACAACCAATGCCAAACAGTGCGGTTGCTTTCCAAATGGTGGTTTCGTGGGTGCTGTGAGTGTCAACGTGTTGGCAGATTTGTCTACAATGGCTGTGGCTGCCCGTTTGCTTTTGAATCAATGCATGACTGCGCCCTGATGGTCTCTTCCATCCTCACTTTTGTTTCGTTCGTTTTTTGATAAAACGGATTGTGGTTGACAAGATCTCACTGAACCGCCGACTGACATTCTTATTTGCCATGCGTTTTTCTCTTGCCCTCCCAGTGCCGCATGTTCCTTGGTGTATCTAGTCCTGGGTCTTCTCTGCTTTGATCGATTCACATCTCGCGCATTTTTGTCCCAAAAGGATCCCATCGCTTCGACGGCTATTCCGCAGGGCCATGCAGCAGCCCAAACGCCGATGAATCATTACAACCCCCCTGGCGTCGGGGCATAACCCTTTTGTTTGAATTTTCCCTGTCACGGTTCGGTTGGTACAACACATAGACTACATGTAATACAATTTGATCTAACTACTGGATCTAGATCTACCGTACATGTAGCTACGTACTACATGTAGATCTAGTAGGGATTCCTACCGGTACATGTAGATCTACCCACTGCATTGCACATTGATTGATTGTGTGTGGTTGGTTGTTTGAGCACGTACGGTACGTACGGAATAGAGCTGAGACTGAGACACTGCTGCGCTGACTGACTCAGTCAGTCACGCCTCACCGCCACACTCGACTCGACTCGACGCTCGGAACGCCGCCATATTGCAATACTGCTTAGTTTGCTGCTGTATAAGCTGGGCTGCCACTCCACAACGGTTCATTCATTGTAGATCGGTATGTCTTCGAGGCTAGCGATAAGATTGCGGCGGACGGTCGCTGCCGTCGCGTTGTCTTTTCCTTCCCCTGTCTTCGCGGCCAAATCATCTGCTTTTGCCGCCCCAGCGTCTTTACAGCGCCACCATCCCTGCCGCCAGTATCATTCTCTTACTCAACTCACCGCAGCAGCTACTAGCGGGGCATTTACCGCTCCCCTGCCTCCGTCCAGCAAAGGCGAGGCAGTGTTTGAGGATATTGATTTGACCGCCAAATCTTCCGAAGCGATCAAGAGAAACGCTGATATTGATGCAGTATTTTGCGTCACCGGTTCAAATAGAGGCATTGGGCTACAGTTTGTGAAGAGCCTACTGCAGAGAACAAAGGGGACTGTTGTGGCATGCTGTCGTTCGCCAGAGAATGCGTCGGCTTTGGATGCAGTAAAGATAAGTTTGCCGGACGATGAACGAAGTCGCCTCCAGGTACTGAAACTTGACGTCGAGGATCAATCATCCATCGAAAAAGCTACCGAAGCTATCGAATCAACCTATGGTCGAGTGGACATGTTGCTCAATGTGGCCGGTATTTTGGGCGATGGCAAGACAACAACTGGACCTGAACGAGCTTTATCAGCAGTTGATCGCGATTGGTTCGAGAAGAATCTAGCCGTCAACGTTGTGGGCCCAGTTATGCTCACGCAAGCCCTTCAAGGGTTGCTGCAAACCAAAAGAAGGCGCAGCAAAAACAAGGAAGAAGGCGATGACCCCGGCCAAAGGCCAACGGCAGTTGTTGCCAATTTAAGTGCTCGCGTTGGAAGTATCAGCGACAATGAGCTTGGAGGGTGGTACAGCTATCGCATATCCAAGTCGGCACTAAACCAGGCCGTGCGCACAATTGCGCATGAGGGGAAGCGGCAAGGATTCCAATGCATCGCTCTGCATCCAGGGACGACGGACACGGATTTGTCTCGTCCGTTTCAGAGGAACGTTCAGGATGGACGGTTATTTCCCGTCGACTTTACGGTCTCAAAATTGCTCGACTGCATTGACAGTTTGGACGACGCACACAGTGGTGGTTTGTACGACTGGTCTGGGAAAGCGTTGCCATTTTGAGAACCTTGATTAATCGGTGTAGAGTCTAGCTAGATCTGCATGTACGTATAGATCCACATAATCTAGATCTATGTACATACATGTACATGTAGATCTACATGTAGATCTACAGTAAACCGTCGTAGATCTACCGGTACTTTTTCTCTCTCGGAGACCTGGTTTCGAGGTTACGGACGACGGTTAGGACATCTTCCACGTGGCATCATTTGTGCGTTCGTCATCTGCTTTCATTCCACGCCACGAAGATCTCCGACATCATCTCGTGCGTGCCAAGTGCCAATAGAGTAGGATATCCTACTACGAACACACGCAGTGTCACATTCCAACCGAACCTCGCTACTCATCAACCATCCTACAAAACATGCTGCATAGAGGTCTTGTTATCTTGCTGGCTCTGTTCCCCGCGTCGTCGGCGTTCACTGTGGGCCGATCACCTGCACCTGTTGGTTTGACACTTGGAGGCCGTTCGGCAGCCGCCACTTCCACCTCTCGTCTTTACTCTGATACCGAGAACTTTCGGGATGGCAGCAAGAAGAAGAAGGTCCGAAGTGATTCGGCAGACGAAGAGGAAGGCGCCGCCGCCGAACCTACTGCCAGTGATGAAGGCGGCAACGCTGCCGAAGGTAACATCCCCGTCGACGAAACAGAGCCCCTCCTGCAGAGTGAGGGAGATTCAGATATCCTCAACTCGCCCGCCTTTTTGAGGCGCAAGGCGGACGTCCTCAATAGCGACCTGGCCAAGATCGATGCCCAAATCAACACGGCCAACGCCCAGCTCGAGGAGGGAAAGGCCGAGTGGGGACCCGATCTCGATCGTCTCCAGGCTGAGTACCTCAACATTCAAGACCGCATGTCACAGCAAAGCAAGGAGGGCAATCCGATGGCAACTCTCGAAGTCGTTCGTTCGATGCTGGGTGTAGTGGACAACTGCGATCGCGCCTTCAATGCCGTCAATGCTGAGACCGAGGAACAGAAGGCCGTGGAGGCGGATTACATCCGAACTCGGGAGATGATTTATGACACCTTCAAGAAGCTGGGCGTTACGGAAGTTCCCACTGTTGGCGCTGAGTTTGATTACGAAGTCCACCAGGCTGTCATGCAGAGACCATCCGACGAGTACGAAGAGGGTATTGTGTGCGAAGAGCTTGCCAAGGGATATGTATTGGGTGACAAACTTATCCGGGCTGCCATGGTTTCCGTTGCGGCTTAAAAAACGAACGCAGTTCTTTTTGTTTTGCTGGCGACTGAAGAATAGATCTACGTGTAGACTCTAATCATGCAATTGGCGCGAAGGCTATCAAATTGTGATCTGGAATAGAATGATTGTACCGATATGTCGATCTCAAGTCAAATCTCATTGCGCAGTCAGAGTTAGATCTAATGGTACTAGTAGAAGTCTAGTAGAGCCGAGTCTAGAGTACATATCTACGTAGCTACGTAGTAGATCTACCATTGGCAACATAGAAGTCGGCTAACTTTTAGTTAGTTCACTCTTTTGCGCTACTACGAGCGTAGTAGACTATGTCTCTAGCTACATACATGTACCGGTACGTAGCTATCTACCGGCAGGCCTAGTAGCTAGCTAGCTAGCAAGGTAGATCTACACAGTACAGTGGCTAGCTAATAAGCCATCATCAATATAGAGAGAGATTTATTCCCCTTCAGCCTCTTCTATCATTCCCAAACCAGAAAGCTCTTCATCCACCAAAACACACTTTTCAGAGAGTAACGTCATGACTCGGTGGTATTGCGATATCAAATTGTCGAGTCTAGTCGCCGCACTCACGGCTCTGGCATTGATGTCGGCCGCCTGGACCGACACATCTTGCAATCGTCTCGTCGAATCGGCATCGGCAGCGTACTCGTACCGATCCGATGTTATGAGGGATGAATTGGCAAAATTTGCTATTGATGGTTTGCCTCTTTCAGACGACCCGCGACTCTTTGCTGCTGCTGCTGCTGCACCGCTGGTCCCACTACCACCACGTGCCGCTGCCACCTGAGCCGCAGCACTTGCCGAAGAGGTTGCGACCGAGTCCAGCAGACTTCGCATCTCTCCCAGGCGCTCCATCCCAACTTTCAGTGACTCGGCCGATGCCAGTACTTCCTGTCGACGATACAGTAACGGCGCCGTCAGCGGTTGCTGTGCTGCCGCCTGTCCCGATGCCAACCCTGCCGTTCCCTGGTGAGACAGTACCGCCCCGGCATCGAGCTCCGACATTAGCCGATCGATTTGGGCAAAGTCCTCCAGAACTGAGACCGAAGCAGACGCAGACGACCTTGCCCCGCCCGACGACGCGGCCTCATTCGCGGCGGCCGCCTGGCGCTCTCGCACCGTTGAATTCAAATCGGATACGATCCGATCAATGCGAGCGCTGAGGTCTTCGGGTTGAGGGGCGTCCGATGCGTCACCTCCTCCTTCACCACCGGCCACTGTCAGAGACGGCAGACCAAGGGTCACCTCCAGAGCCGCCAAGCGCGATTCGATGTTGGATGGAGCTGTACTGGTCCTAGTACTAGTAGTAGCGGTCGTCATCATGGCGAACGGGCGGGAAGAGAAATGAGCAAATAAGAGCACGTGTGGGTTTGGCATTGGGGTTGCAGTTTCGGGTTTCCCCCCGAATTTATTTGCGGTTGGTACCAATCTCCCGTTTCCTGCTTACTGCTTACCGCAATAGGTGTGCTCATAACCCTTTGACATCATCTCGTCTTTACTCTGCAAGAAGCAAGGTGTGTGGACGATGAGAGCTCTTTGTTCTGGAGACGGCCGGAGGAATACGTGCTGATGTTGCGATCGATATGCATAGGGTATGGGGCATCGTCGATGGGCGGCGGCGTCGGGCGGAACGCGGCGGCGGCACGATTGGTATTTCGCCGGCCGACGCTCTCCCCGCTGTTCGGTTGGTCCGCCGTCGTCCGTCATCGAGTCAAGTTGTCTTGTTGGACGGGTCCGGCGGCGTTGGGTTACGATGCAAGCCATCGGTTGGTGCCATGTGGAATGCGAGGCACAGTGACGTTTGCGATGTCTCTCAATGATAAGTTTCAGATTGAGATGCTAACATATCTCTTCCCCTCTTCTTCCTCTCTCCAGGTCAAAATCTCGACAAACTAATAAGAAACCATGGGTATCGATTTGAAGGCTGGCGGACGCCGTGTCGGGCACAAGAGCTCGTCCAAGGTGATCAAGACCCAGAACCCCTACACTCGGCTTTTGATCAAGCTGTACAAGTTCCTTGAGCGTCGTACCGATTCCAAGTTCTGCGCTACCGTTGTCAAGAGGCTGCACATGTCCAAGTTGAACCAGCCCCCCATCGGCCTCAACCGCCTGGCCAAGTACATGACCAACAAGGAGGGCAAGACCGCCGTCATCGTGGGCAAGGTCACCGACGACGTCCGCATGCTCGGCGACATCCCCAAAATGTCCGTCTGCGCCCTCGGCTTCACCGAGGCCGCCCGCAAGCGCATCCTCGCCGCCGGCGGTGAGTGCCTCACCTTCGACCAGCTCGCCCTCCGCGCACCCAAGGGCGCCAACACCGTCCTCCTCCGCGGACCCAAGTCCCGGGCCGCCCTCGCCCACTTCGGCCACAGCACCACTGTCAACAACCCTCACACCCACGACGGCGTCAAGCCCTACGTCCGATCCAAGGGACGCAAGTTCGAGCGCGCCCGTGGTCGCCGTCGCTCGTGCGGTTTCAAGGTGTAAGCAGTGCTACCTTTGGGACACCGTCTTGCGAATAATATTATAAATAAATCCAGTATGATGTCACGTCGATCTTCTCTTAGTGGACAAATGTAAATCTCTACTAGAGGAACCTATGGAAGATCATGCGTATTGGTTGTGGTTGGTTAGTGCGGTGTTGTTATCAAGCCCCCCCGACGAGTCTTCTCGACGCTCGACCCGCCGCCCACCGCAGGGGTGTGTGTGTAAACGTAAACGTGGTGGCTAACTGTTATTACAAGTGCTGGCAGGTACGTAGCATACTCTAGACTAGACTCTAGATCTAGTATCGGCACCGTAGACGTACATGTATTCACTTCTCTCGGAAGCCACACACCAGAACAACCAACGCCCAACCGACGACGACGACGACGACGACGAAAGGCTGGCCTATACTATGTGTTTATGTATCAAAAATTTCGTTCTTTTCACGACGCTCTATTGGCGCAGTGGTAGCGCATCCGTTTCCGAGGAAAAAGAGGTTTCATCTCTTTCATTGGATATTGCGGAAGGTCGCAAGTTCAAATCTTGCATAGAGTACTCTCTTTTTTGCTTTTTGCACAAAGAGTTTGTCAGCGTTCGACTTCCTTTCGCACCCCACCCTCACCTTATGAGCGCCTCGAACCGGGCCATCGCGCGGCTGCCGCTCAGCATCTTTACCGACCTGGTCGCGCCGCCTGCAGATGCCAACGCCGCCGCCAATGCTGAAGAGCAACCCCCCTCCAGCGCCATGTTATCACCGGAAGACCTGCGGCAGCAAATCAGCCAGAAGCTGCGGGACTTTCATCAGCGGCAGGGACAGCCCTCGACCATCTACGGGGCCGGGTCCAAACCCCGGGAGGGCACTGCCACGGTCGGACAGCTCCTCAAGCTGTCGCCGTCGGCATTGCTCCGTGCGGTCGACCCACTGCTAACGGACATCGAATGCCGTAGGATGATCGATCGGATATGCCAAGTGTGCGCTCCTCGGCCGCGGAGCGCTCTGGAGCTGTTGCAGAGTCAGCAGCAGCAGCAGCCACCCCAATCCGAATCCTTCACCCACATCACGTCGGGGATGGACAATCTCGACCAATGCTTGCGGGGCGGTTTCCGCGTCGGGTCCATCACCGAGGTCGTCGGGAGGGCCGGAGTCGGCAAGTCGCAGCTGGCAACGCAGCTCTGCATCATGGCCGCGCGGATGGGACAGGGATCCGTGTACATCGACACCGAGCGCAAGGTCAGCCTTCGCCGGATGAAGGAGATGGCCCAGGAACGGAGAACGGCGCAGTTGGGGGGAGGCAGCGGTGCCAGCATGAGCTATGCCGGTGAGCAGTTTTCGTATCACCATCATCATCACAACAACCAGCAGCAGCAACAGCAATACCAAGAGGGTCAGAACACTGGTGGGACAGGAACCAACACACAACTTTTGAACGGCAATGGCGATGGTGATGGCGTTGTCGTTGGCGGCACGTACAAAGATGCCCTTGAGGTATTGGAGAACGTGACCATTCATACGCCAGCATCGACAAAGGAATTGCTGAATCTGATCCAAACCATTGAGGAGGAGATACTGATCCGGAATGATGAGGCCCTGACCAGCTCTGGTGACGACAACACCTCGACGACGACGCCCAAGCATCCCGTCGGTCTCGTGGTATTGGACAGCATCGCCGCCCCAACCCGGCGAGACTTTGGGGCCGAATCGGCCATGGCCAGGGTCAACGCCATCTTCCAGATCGCGCAGACCCTGAAACGCATCGCCGATCAGCTCCAGGTGGCCGTCGTCGTTGTCAACCAGGTGGGCAACCTCGACGAGTATGGGCAGGGCAATGCCGCCCTCGGCGTTTCGTGGCATCACTGCGTATCGACGCGGCTCATGCTGGATCATGAGATGGATCCGCACAGAATTGTTGGAGGCGGCGGCGGTGGGTATGATGAAACCGTTGGGCACATTCGCATTGCACGAGTGGTCAAGAGCAACGTTGCTCCGCCGGGTAAGATGACCTTTGAGGTAAATGCAGTGGGTGTTTGCGAACTCTAGTAGCTAGCTAGCTAGCTAGTAGCTGCGAGATATGAAGGGAAAAGGATCCAGACTGCAAGCAAATCATATCTATCAACGGCAAGTTGTAGTTAATTATAACACCTACATTTGGGGATAAAAATACAACAAGCAGTTGCATATTTGCATTTTACAGGAACTTGAATTCCTTGTTCATGAATTCTTTACCGAACACATTGACGGGCTTTGCAGCATCCTTGCTCTCCATCTGTCTGGCTTCGTCTCGGCCGGCGTAGTTGATCCCATCCTTGGTTGCTTTTTCGCCTTCCTCGTAATATTGCATACCAAATTCATCGGTTTTGGCCACTCCCCCGGCATCGGCCATTGGCTTGTCTGGGCCGTCACTGAGGACCAGACCATCCAGCAGCTCATCGAGCTTAACTTGCTGGTCGTCATCATCTTCCTCGTCATTGTCGATGTTGCTCTTGGCGTTATTATCACTTCCATTCGCTCCGTTTCCGTCTCCGCCCTCGCCCTCGCCCTCCTCCTTCTTGGCAAGGAGCTCCGACTTGTACAGGTTCATATTGACACGCATCTCCTTATCGGCTTCAACTTCCCTCAAGAAATCCTCTTCGTCCATATCCTCCATCTCCTGATCCTTCTTGGCCGATCGCGATCGCATGGACTCGGCAACATCGACATCGAGCCTCTGCAGACGGAATATCCTCTTCTTGGCGGCATCGGCCTCGTTGGTGGCGACGCCACCGTACAGCTTCCTCACGACAACAACATCGGGAAGCTTTCCGGCCGATCGATCCTCTTCGGCGTCGTCGTCGACAAACTGCAACTCCTTGAGGTCGTATCCCTCGTTCACGTCACCCGATCTCATGAGATATCCAAGGTGGGATCGTTCTTCGTACTGGACATCATTGATGCCCAAATCCTCCTCCTTGGCGAGGATGACCGCCGCCAGCTTGTTGCGATTGCGCTTGGAGGTGCCCTTCTTGGACACATTGCGCTCCAGGGCGACAGCCTCCTTACCAAGAACGATGTACCTCGTAAGGCGAGACCGAGCAGCCGTAATGACAGGACGGAGGGGATCGCGCCAGAACACCTCGGGCGACATGGCGGCCGTCTGCCCCGAGAGGGGATCAATGAGTTGAATGACATTGGAGATATTCTTCACCATGACCAAGCGAGATATGTTGCCGAGATTTCGTGCCGTCTTGGAGGGGAGGTAGAGCAGATCGTCCTTACAGAGGGGACAGATCTCGACGTAGTTGGTGTACTTGTAGTTGGATACGTTGGACTTGTCGTCGGTACTAATGAGCTTCTTGGACACCTTGGTTTTGATGGGGACGACGTTCTCGAGGAACGAGATGAATCGCGCGGCCTTTCCCTTGTCGGGGAAGTAGAAGTCCATGCCGTCTCGGAAGGTTTCGATGCTCAGGCAGCCACGGTGGGCACCGTGCTTGAGGATGAGCTGCTCCAAATACAGAAAGGTACGCTTGTGGTTGACGCGCTGCCGGACCTGGACCAGACTCTTCCAACTGCCCTGGCGGAACTCAGCCTGGCATTCGATGCACTGCTGGTTCCGCACGACGAACACCACGACGAAGCTCTGCTGCAGGATGGTGCCGGCCTGGACCTCCTTCTGGACGGTGAGGCGGACCTTGAGGCGCATGGAATGAGGCTCGGTCCACACCCAGCCGGCGTCGACGACGCGGACCTTGTCGCCGGAAGCATTCCGACCGGACAGGCCACTGACCTTGGACAGGCACAAAGACATGAGCTCTCGGCTCTCCAGCTCGCATCCCAGCCACTTGCCCGCGTCCTTGTGCCATCTCTGGCAGCCGCGGCATTGATGCAGGGTGGCCTCGGTGCTGATGCCGCGGGTGACGTCGGCCTTGCTGGCGAGGCACGAGGCACATGTGTTTGACGGGTTGGGGGCGATGGAGACGCCGCACATGCAGCACAGAACATTCACCATGGTGCCGCCGCCGGCGACTCCTGGTGGGAGCATCGGTTCTTCCATGGTTGCAGCAGCAGGTGGTACGAGTATCGTTTTGTGGCTGTGGTTTGGCGGATTTGGCGGGAAATCGAAAATGGGAAATGATTGGTTGCGCAAAATGCGCGCCATGCCATGTGCAAGCAAAAAATAAACATGAAAGTACAGCTACCAGACACCGTACTTGATTGATGTACGTACCGTACGTACAAAACCCAACGCATCATATCATCAACACATCCATGGCATCAAAACATAACACCAGCGCCACCTCCTACGTAGGCATAAGACCCCGCCCAATCAATATTATTGCCGTGGCTTGACATATTGAAGTGTGCCGTAACTCTTGTTTCCATTTTCGCAACTTGCAGACTCGCTTCCTGTCAGATTTGGACGCTCATCGAAGAGCAAAGAACAAATCATCCTCGTCCAAACATACATCATGAATCGTCTCCGACAGAACATTCGCCGGTTGAGGCGGGATGATGATGATGATGCCGCAACTAACGATATCAGTGGCGGTGGGGATGCAATGGTAAATGAGCCCGATCAGAACCAGGATAACCTTCCGGCTGAAGAAGAACCCAATGAGAATTCAAGCCCCACCACCACCAATAATAATAACGAGAACGAAGGTGGTGACAATGCTGCCACTCCAGTAAACAACGAAGAGCAGCAGCAACAGCAGCAAGCAGCGCTTTGGAACGCCGAGGACGATGCGGTCAACGAGGAACGGAGACGAGAGGCGCTGATCGGGGAGATCCAGCGCAGCCAGCGGAGCAACTTCGTGCACTTTCTCCTGCTCTGCTTGGTACCGACATCCCTCCTGCTCATCGTTGTGGCCAGTGTGGTGGGAGAGAGCAACGAGTGCGAGGGATTTCCGATCAATTGCTCGGCGGAGCCGAGAACGTTCATTAATGCATTTACGTCTCGATGCATCTGCGACGCCGTGATTGCCGAACCGTGACGATGAGGGTTGCTGGGAAAACGGCAATAGATTCCTACCGGTAATTCCTACAGCACAACGTAGGTGGTGGTACCAGTGTAGATAGTTCTTAAACTGAAAAAAGACACACCCAACACGTACATGGTTGTAAAGTCTAAAATAGGGCCCTGCTGTTTCTCATGACCACAATTGTTTAGACCTCTACATATGTACATTGTACGTGTGGTGTCGTCCCGCTACATGTACATGTACCTAGATAGATTCTAAGTATAAAGCTTTAATCTATTTGAAATAAACTGAGCCGTACTCGCATTAGTAGAACGAATATCAATCAATAACATAAATCATTTCTTTCATCAATCATGTTGTCGCAAAATGAGAAAAAATCACCTTCAAAATCGCCATAATCCGCAGCTACTAGATCTAGATCTAGTAAATTGGTTTGGGCCGTGATTGCTGCGGTGGGAGTAGTCATAGATTCTACGTAGGAAGAGAAGAGGGACCTCAGTCCACAGCAGGAGAACGGAACAGACAGATACCCTACCGGTACTAGGAACTAGCTTACCGGTATTATCTGGACAGAACCGCTGATGACTGATACGATCGTATCACCGACCGAGACCGAAGAAGAAAAAAGAGGCAAAAGACATCTCTCTGCTCTTCTTTTACGGGCAGGGCAGGCTCTCTCGACTGACTCACTCGACATACATCATCGGCGCAGTTCGACAGCTCAGCGGAACGATGATGTCATTGCGATTGCATTCGCGATCGCAGAGACCATTATTACAACACTCTACTAAATAAGTGGTGAGAATAAGAGAATAAGATTTGCAGAAAAGCCAAGAAGATGATGCGCCAAACCTCCCTCCTTGCCACCCTCCTCGTCGCCCTCCTCTCGGTGGCGTCGGTCGGCGCCTTCGCCCCCGCCACCTCCGTCTCCCGGAGACCGGCGGTGTCCTCCCCAACGACCCCCCTCCACATGTTCGGGGAGGAGGGTGAGGAACCCAAGAAGCTCACCCGCGACAGCGAGCCCGAAGAGTACTTCTCGTCCAACATGGACAAGATGTCCGACGGGGAGAAGCTCCCAGTCGCCCTCGCCGGCCTGGCTTTCGTCTCCCTCCCCTTCATTGCTGGTCTCATCGCCCTTTACGCCGCGAAATAAATAATATTCACGTACTAGTCTAGTAGAAATCGTTGGTTTGACATATGCGTGGAGAGAGAGGCCGGATCTCGAATGAAGTCGTGGTGGCTGGATGATCAATACGGTTGCCGCGGACATCGATTGCTAGGGCGGCTACTCGGTTGAGGAACACCACCCCCGAGTGTGTGTGTCGCATCGGAGTTTTGATATTCTGCCTTCATGTACAATGGCTTTGTCCGCCCTTGATGCTCACAAAGCAGGCCCGCAATTCTGTATAAGTGTAAGATCATTATTTGCGTTAACTGTTGCAAAATCTATTTGAGGGAGAGAGAGAGTCAAGGCACTTTTACGCACACGATCTATATGATCGCTCTATGCAAATCGCTTGGCAAATCCGATAACAAGATCCACCATCCGCTTCGTATCTGGACTGTCCTTCAGACCAAAGGCATGCGGCATCCCCGGGAAGTAACTGTATTCGATATAACCGCCTCTTTCTTGGTATGCGCGGAGCAAACTCAGCTGGATGTCGACCGGTACATTGCCGTCTTCGCCAGGCGCGACAACAAGTAGTGGCGGGAGCGCCTCAGCCTCACCAGCGGCAAGTAGTCTGGGGACACTTGCCTCACGCATGTCATCCTCCGATCCAAAGTACGCATCGTGAGCATCAATAAGCCGCTGTATCTTTGCGCGTTTCGCATAGCGATATCTAGCCATTGGACAGCTTACCGGCCACAGTGCAATCAAGAACTTGGGTGGGAGGACTGGACTGTTGTCACCCCCCGCGCCGCCGCCGCCGCCATTCCCCCCTCGACGATGGAGCTCGGAATTTGGCGTCGTGCCACCATACAAGGCCAATTGTCCACCACTCGAGCTGCCCAGAATCCCAATGCGTCCGGGGTCAATTTGCAACCGAGGCGCCTCGCGACGCAGCCATTGCAACGCTTTGACTGTGTCCTGCGATGCAGCGGGGTGCTGATGGGCCGGTCCCTGTCGAAAATCGATGGCGGCCACCACAAATCCAGCCTCAGCGAGGGCAGTATTACACACCGCATCGAGGGTTCGATCATTGTAGTTCCAGATCCCCCCGTGCAAATCTAGAATGCATGGGTAGAGCTGCCGTGACGACGACGACGACGACGACGA
>Ga0115006_10001158_pt1 | contig 15971 bp, 6 predicted proteins | sample ArcOceMetagenome_3_FD_88943 | JGI IMG/M metagenome (GOLD analysis project Ga0115006, IMG submission 88943) | Marine eukaryotic phytoplankton communities from Arctic Ocean - Arctic Ocean- Svalbard ARC20M Metagenome | ecosystem: Environmental > Aquatic > Marine > Oceanic | place: Arctic Ocean...
ATATGTTTGTCACGAAAGAGATCAAAAGTTGACTGGCTAGATCTACGTGTACCTTTTCCTATCTACTAGTACCGTATGGTGGATGCAATGCTCCTCTAGCTACTAGATCTAGAGATCTAAGAATTCCTAACTAAAATTCAATCATTGGAATGCATCTGTGTCGTCGTCGGACCCGAAGAAGAAAATGAGCCACCGGCATTGAAGCGTCTGAGACCAAACTCTTGGTCGTCCTCCTCATCATCTTCACTATCGGTGCCGGTAGATCTACTTTTGGAAGATTCCTCTTGTAATGATGTTGCTCCAAACGATTGCTCCAGTTGGCGTTTGAAGTCTTCGATTTGCTTTTGCTCTGCTTCTGCCAGCTCTCGGCTTGTCTTTCTATCCGACAATGCCGCTGCTTGTAAATCGTCATCCTCATCCTCCTCGAATATTCCTTTTAATGTCCTCTTAATCTGAAGCCGCTTAATCTCTCGCTCCACCATTGTAATCAGAGTCTTTATTCTATTGCCTTGATCAGATTCGATCAGCTTTTGCATGAACAGGTTCGTCTCTAGTCGCATCGGACCAAGCTCCTCACTTACTCTCGCTTCTATTTGCTGCGCTTCCTCCTTCAAGGGAGAAGGCAAATCCACCATGTCAATCACCGCCGGAGCTTCTTTGTCCCTCCCGACGAAGTCCATCAAATTCTCTTGAAAGTCGCCCTGTATTTCAAGGTGGTGATTCAATATGCGCTGCTCAAGGAACTGCTGGAAGCTCAGAACGGTGAACCAAAATCCTCGGGGTCCGTCCGATATGCCTCTCGCAAACGCGGCGGCAGAATCTTTGGTGAATTTGATATCTTCCTTCAATTCATGCTGAGTCCGGACCAGTTCAGAAAAGCACTCTCGAAGATCACTAATGTCCTCGTCGCTTTTCCACTTCCTTGGTGACTTAGTAGTACTCGCAGAGGCGACGGGAGCATCTTCCATTCCCGCCTCTTTTGCGCTCGATCCCTTCAAATCGTCGGTGATGACCGCTTCCACTCTCAGGTATGTGTCCTCCTTATCCCAGGATGCCGGATTGAGCACCTTCCGGATCTTGACAATCTTTGTCGCTGTGTGCGTGGCAACGTACTTGACGGCGGCGCTTTCCTCCAGGAGACCGCCCAACTGACCCTCCTCGTCGTTGCCGTAGATGTCTTGAGCCTCCTCTTCGTCCATTTCCACAAAGTCCTTTATTTTGAACAGGACGCCATACGACGCAAAGACTCCATCTTCGGACGGGTGAGCAAGCGAAACTACAAACTCCGGCTTGCCCTCACTCTTTTCGTCGTCGAGCAAATAATCGTACAGTTCGATGTAGCGCGGTTCGTAGATGGACAGCGTGTGGTCCGAAAGCGGCGTAAGAACTTCAGAGAGGGGCAAAAGCGGTAGGATACGGGAGTCCTTCCGTATCGAGCTGGGAGATGACCGGCTGGCGTCGTCCATGTCGTAGACAGATGGCATCCAATCGACGGAGTCGATCATCTCTCCGATCATGTCGTCGTGCATTATTTGGGCCATCGTTCCATAGGCGCCGAGTTCTTCTTCGTCTTCCTCATTGTTGTCATCAGCGTTGTCGTCGTCGTGGTAGGTCAGCATAAGAGAGGTCGCTTCCCTTTGATCGTGATGAAAGTGACGGGCGGCGGTGGCACCGGGCGTACGAGTTGATTGCGGGACGAACGACGATACAGAGACCACCAAGTGCTGAGCAACCAATGAGGTGCATAATAGAGCGGCCGCGTGGCTGCGTTTGCGTCTGGGCTTTGCCGTCGGCGGTACGTGCACCATCTTTTCAGTAGAAAAATGGTTGGTTGGTTGAAGCCTGTGATGATGAAGCCGCGCCGAAGGTCGAAGGAGCGCGAGTACGTCATCATGCGGTTTAGCGGGACCAGATCGGGACCTGCTGACCATTTCTCCTCCTCGCCAGCTACTAGTAGCTAGCTCGCCAGCTCCATCAGTCACCCTGGCCATGCATCGCATGCTGGCCCTTGGCTTACCCCGCATGCCACAATACAAGCCTCGCCATGAGCGCAACGATTTTGATTTCTCTGTTGTGCATTCAGCTCGAGGCTGCAGCAGCCTTTGTTGGGCAGAGATCGGCGCATGAGCACAGAACGCGCTCTCGGACAACTACTACAATCGATGAGTGCTCATCAATAGTGAACCTTCGACAAAGGCATCAGATCCTCACATTATATTCCGCAACTACTGGCGACGACACGTCTTTGCCTGACCCTGACTCTTCTTTGTCACAAACAATTACTGTCCAAACGAAGAAATACAATCAAAAGTTTGGCCTGACAACGGCCCTCTTCTGCGGTGGGTTAGCGTTTGACGCATATGCCGAGCCTCCCGCCAATTCGACGAGATGGGAACGAGGATCCAAGGGTCTTTCGATTGCCTTTTTGAGTCCCTCCTTCACTCGCAATCTGTACAAGGGTCTGTTGCAGGTAACGCCCATCAAATGTACCGACCTTCCCGATGAAGAAGATGCCGCCGAATCCCTGATAACCGGGGGCGGTACTGATGCCTATCTCATGGTCGGTGTGGTCGAAGGCAAATGGAAGGAAGATCTTAGAATCATTGAGAAGGAGCGATATCACAATGGCGTCCGAGATTTGATGGGATGTGCACATGTTGGAAGATCAAGCACGGCATGGTCGAATGTGAACGAAAAACAGGGCAAGGCCAACAAGGCCAAGGGCAAGAGCGGCGCGTATCATATCAAGTCGTCATGGGGCAAAGGCGGGCAGGCCTTATGGGAGGGTGATGAACCATTCTACCTGTACATTCAGGAACCCTCCGATGCCCGACTTGTCTTTACCGTTCTCGATGATGACATTGTCGGCGAAGGCGACGTCATTGGCTCAGCACACAGAAAGCTCTCCGATGTTATTCCTGCGGCAGCCAAAGGTGACCCTGTTCAGGCAATGAAGGAAGCTCTGTTGGCGAAGCTCCAGGCAGAGCAGAAGAGCCCGGAAGAGCTCAATAAGCTATCTGGTGAATCCTTGGCAGAGGTAGTACTTCAGGAATGGGAGGGTGAAATTAAATTGACGTCAAAGCCAAGAAAGAAGGATAAAGGTGGCCAAACTGCTCAGGCGGCCGTCGTTGGTGCAATGGTGGCGGGACCGATGGGGGCCGCTGTTGGCGCTGCCGTCGGTCAGCTCTACGAGGGAGAGATTCGTGGAAAAGTGTCCTTAAAATTACGATATTTGCCCATCCCCGACGTAAACATTGAGCGACCGAGATACAAGGTAACTGGATCGTTGCCGGGAGTGAGTTGGTCCGAATTGTACGAGCGTCATATTGAAGACATTCGCCAGAATTTGCCTGAGGGTAGCCCAGATCCGCATCTGGGAGCCGATGACAATGAATTCTGCTTTTTCGTGAATCATGATCGCACTGGTTGCTCCTGTGCCGTGTACCGTAGTCTGAAAAAGCGGTTAATTACCATATCTTTTCGAGGAACGACGGTGCCAAAGGACATTATAACCGACGCCTCGATTGTGCAGGAGCCCTGGGTTGAAGGCGTGGACGAGTCCCAGCAAGATGACGTGCCAAAGGTGCACGCCGGCTTCCGATCATCGCTTAACTCAATATCTCGCCGGCTCAAAGAATTGGTCCTTGCTGCCGTAGCTCCTGGGGATTCCATCTCAGATTACGACATTGTTGTTACTGGACATTCTCTCGGTGGTGCTCTTGCGACACTTTTCACAGCAGATATCGCTGAATATGGTATTGACGCTGGCCGAGCTTTGCCCCAACTGGAACCCAGTGAGCCGTGGTGGAGTAGTCTGACATCCACTTTCTTTGGTGGAAAAGATGAGCCCGACATGCCAGCCACCAATGGACCTCCCCGACCAAAATCAGTCAAATGCTACACATTTGGAAGTCCGAGAGTTGGAGATGATTTATTTGCTGCCAAATACGAAGGCCTGATGGCCGATGGACGAATCGATGAGTCATACCGCATAGTAAATGGAGATGATATTGTAACTCGAATGCCAAGAACAATGAATTTGGGCTTCGGCCAGGTGAGCTACAATCACTGTGGCCCAACGGTTCTGGTGGAGCCGCCCAAATTCGATACCGAGGGGACTACCAACAAAATATCTGACGCCATGCTCTGGATTGAAGGCGAATCGGACGATAACGAATGCCCTGTGCGAGATGGAAATGCAATTACTAGCCCTTTGGCCAGCGGTGCCCTTTTAGGTGACATTGTCAAGGGAATCAAATCTGCCACTGCTGACATTGAGGAGACTAGTAGGGAGAGAGACAAGGTTGGTGGAGCATTTTTTGACATTTCCAAAACAGGAGAATACCTGTCCAAGGTTGGAGAGATCGCCGACACCGTATCTGGCAGGCTGAAGGAACTAACGGTTGACGACCTCCCGAGCCTGGTGGGGATCGATAAGAAATATACCGCGAGAGAAATGAAGATTATCCAAAGCCTGTTCAGTGGAAAAGCATTGAATCATCATCTGGAGCCTGACTATTACAAGGGTCTCGGTATGGCATGCGGATTCTTAGCTCTCCCTGGACAAGAGCTTCAATCCGTACAGAGGTTGCTAAGAGACGGAGTCCCCGATGCCATTGTTGATCTTGACCTGCTGCAACAAGAGGAAACAGTCCAAGTAGCCGAGGCGGCGGCGACTGCTGCGGCAAATCGCGAAGAAGGAGATGAGAAACAACTTGATGCAGAACTCTACAACGCATTTGCGCGCATCTTGAAGGCCGAGCAAAATGAATAATTACCTTTTACCACAACTTATGCTACTTATAGAATTTCTGTCCTACGAGTTGATCTCTCCAAGAAGCTCGGCATCATCCAAGTCGGCTCCCCGGACCTCGCTGTCCTCGCCAAACTGGACACAATGATCCACAGTCATTAAAACTACATCAATAGATTCCTCGTCGGTGATATCAAGAGGCATGAAGGAAACCATGGAAAAGTCGTCGAGCAGTGAGCTAATGGCCTCGGTGAGCCGATCGCGCTTGCGTCGGCGACGTTCGATTGCTGCACTCCTCTTTTGACTCTCCTTCGACGGGGTATCATTCGACTTGACCACCTTTTCTTCACCTGGCTCAGTTCCTTCACTGGCGCCGCTTCCGGCCAGGTATGGTTCCATACTTTCCCCTCGTTCAAACGCCTCTACCGCCAATTCCTCCCTCCTCCTGGCCCGATCTTCGATCTCCCATAACTGGATTGCACTCTCCGTCTGAAGGATCTCGTCGACTCTCTCCTTGTCCACAAGATCACATTTGGACAGCACATTGACGTGTGGCAACTCCAGGGCGATCATCGCCGATAGGGAGAGCAGACTGCCCGAGATAAACTTGGGTGCGTCGGCGACAAAGGTCGCATCAACAACGAAAACCGAAACCATATCCGACGCCCAACCAGCCGTCCTCATGGCATCAATAATGCGCCGCATCACCGGAACATGTGTATACAGCTCAATCTGACCAGGGCAATCTACGATGAGATACTCGTCGTCGTCGAATTGATTGAATTGATCCAGTAACCAATCGAAATTCTCCAGCAGATATTCCATGCAGTAAATCAACCCACCGTTCGGGCCGAGACCGAGCTCTTCCATGACATCGTCTACCGATATTAATTCACGAACGTCAAACGCCACATCGTATTTGAAGTTTTCCGCAGCTGGGTCGAGATTGACAATGTGAACCTTGCGCTTCCGAAGGGGGCCGAGTGTGGCGCAGTGCTCCTGAATTGCTTGGCAGTATGTAGACTTTCCGCTTCCCGCAGGTCCAGTAACAATTTGTATCTTGCAGCGGCCCATGATGGAAGATCTTGGCTTTCCTCTGCTCCAGTTGGCCTACAATTGTACACTATGGTTAGAGTACTCGTACTAATATGTACGGTACGGTTGGAGGCCGAGGTGGGTGGTGAGTGGTGCGGTGAGTGGTGAGTGGTGAGGCCGAATGTAGAATGACGGACGGACGGGGACGGACGGATCGGATGACAGTGCAGCAGCGCAGAGCGGGCGCGCGCGCAATCACGTACCTAGGTACGTGTAGAAAATGTGGTTACCGGTAACTAGATCTAGACTAGCTACTAGCTAGAGGTACATGTAGATCTAGATCTAGATCTAGATCTACATGTACGGCCATAGAATTCCTATAGTGCAAGATTTCTCGTTACATGTAGGCCTAGCTAGCTAGTCAAGCGTAAGTATAAGCGTTAACCTAGCACCTAGCTAGCTAGCTTTGCCTCCTATCATGAAGATCGGTCGCTGCGTCAACGATCAACTTTGTAAAGTCGCGCAATAACTTTGCCCTCTCCTGGGTCGATGGCAATTTTGGGAACAAAGCCGCAGCCGACGATCCGGCATTCCCTCCATCGCCTCCTTGGCGGTTGCCATTTGCAGTCCTCCGGCCGTGAACTCGGCGCCCGTCCTTTTCGCAGAATATTAATCCTTCGTCGTATGGGTTACAAATGCCGTACGTTGGGGCAGTAGAAGTGACCTCATTTTCACGCCGGCAGTGGTCTGGGGAGCTTCGTGCTTCGCGACAGGACCTCCCAGGATCGACAATGGTTTGGAAGAAATTTCTTGACCATTTTGGGACTGGTGGTTTCGATTCAGCCGCCTGTCCAGCATCGCCTGCAATGAGATGCCGAAGTGTGGTGTATAGATCGACATTGTTGACTAATCTCTCTTGGTTCGTGTAAATGGCTTCCAACGAGATCGATTCGAGATTCTCTGGGACGACAAGTTCAATCCATGGCCTTCTATGTTCAATTTGGTTCGCATATTCGACTGACGAAGGGTTCGCCCAACCTTGATTCCCGTGGTCCGATCGAACTATGATGAGGGTATTGCTCGCCTCAGGACTTTCGAGCATCTCCTTGAGAAAGTCGTACATCATGTCATCGTAGGCTTCGGCGTTGAGATACATGCTACCAAAGGCGAGGGAATAGTCATGCGCAGCCATTGCATTCAGAAATGCAAATTTTGGCACATCTCTATATTCGGTCCACATTTGGCGCAACAGTTCTAACGGAATCCATGGCATTGGTAAGCCCAAGGCACCGTCGACGCAGGGCTCATGGTAGCTGTCAACCGTCCATAGATCACCAGGATCGTAGGTGATATTGTGTTTTCGCGCGTACCGAGTTGCGATGGCACAGTGTACACCATGGACCATGATATCAGCCTCGAGGTTGAATACATTACCCTGCGTCACGTAAGGCGAGACCATGCCAGAGTCTTCGAAGCAAAATTCTTCCCCAAACAAGGTAACATAGCCTGCATCGCGTGCTACATCGAAGATCAATGGAGATTTGCTAGACGAGCTTGCATCGGCATCGGCATCGGCATCGGCATCGGCCTCGACGTGGCACCATGAAGACACAAGACCAAAAGTCTTGTAATGGCGAAGCCCATATTCCAATTTCGTAGGATCATTACAAATTCCCGAATTTCTGTCTTGTTCGCACATTTCTGTCGCCGGTGTTGTAATGCATCCGCTCCATGCGGAAACTTGATTTGTAATGGAATTCGGTCCAGTTAGAGAGAAACGGGAAAACTCTGCTGCACAAAGCCCCGAAGGGCAGCGAAATGTGTTTTCTGCATTCTTCTGAATCCGATGCCGGCCCAAGAGCTCTCGAGTGCGATGAAAGTGGCGGTCGGCGTGAGCAACGGACACGGAATCGATCTCTATAAACAAAATATTGGGTTTGCGTTCTGTCGTCTCTGTCTTTGTCTTTGTTTTTGTTCTATTGAGTCTACTCAAAATCTTTTCGTCTTTTACAAGTCGTAAATCAAAGTGTAAATCTCGTCTTGGGCAATCAATAAGTGCAGCGAATTCATGAGGATAGGATGATGAACGGTCATCCCAGGGGTAGCGTCCTTCGCAAGAGTGCCAGTCTCTGTGGCTTGTGGAGCAGAGACAATCAGAGGGTATGCTCTTCTCAAAAAGATCGGGTGGACTTCTACTAGCCCCGCATTTCTCCTTTTGGTATTTCTGAGTGCGAGGTATATCAGCGAAGAATGATAGCATGGAAGGCGGCGAGTCCATTTCGACCAGGCTGTCAGATGAAGAATTCGTTTGTGTTGTGTTATCAAACAAGTCGCAATATCGTTTTGGTATGGCCTTGGTTCCGTGACAAGTTTGCCGCTTAGTTCCCAATGGCAACAACAAGGAGGAGCTGCTCTGTGAAGGATGACCAACATCATTCAAGAGGACATGCCGGAGCGTTTCGTAAACATCGAACGGAGTCACCCACAGTCTGGTATTGCTACTCAATGTATCCATTGTCTTTTGGTTGTTGTGGTAACGATGAGGCAGAAGCATTTGCAAAACAGGCCTGGCTCTTTCTCTTGCTCCTTGTTTTGACTGTAAAAATGGGCCATAATGCAGGCCGTGGTCCGAAACGAGGAGGATCATCGTGTTATTGAGTATAGGCTCACTCAACCCCGATAGGAAGTTATGGAAAGGTTCGTCAAGAGACAAAGCAAGGCTCATCGTGTCCTCGTGCGAATCTACAAAAGATGCAAATGCCGCCCACTTCCCTCCTCTCTTAGAATATTCGGTGATGAACTGCGAGACATGTCGCATCAGATGTTCTGCTGCTGGCTCATGTCCGATGCAATTCGGTCGCTGAAAATCGAAGCAATTCATCTCATGGAGAACGGTGCCGTGTGTAGTATTTGGTTGGATGGAGGCCACCATGTTGCTGTTCCGAATGCATCCATCTTCTGCCTTGAAGGTTTCGTAGCCTTTCTTTTGCCGCAAATCATCCCATATCCACTGAAAACGATCCTTTTGCTGAGAGGATATGTCTGTGCGGCCCACCAAGCCAAGTCCCGAGTAAAGTGCAGCCTGGTTTGGACCTGAATTATCGCCCACCACAGTATATTTTTCGAAGGATACAAACCCCATATCTTGTAGTAAGCCTAGTGTCTTTGGTAGCGTTTGTTTGAAGAGTGGTTGGCTGATTGGGTCGATCATTAGTAAGAGAAGGTTGGGATCATCATCTGCTGAATCTTGTGGATGGGAAGGTGCCTCCGCTGTGTTTGGAAGCACTCTCGTTGTGCAAGCGCTACCTTCTGCGCAAAAAAGCGACGAAACAGACACGCAAGCGGCCTCCGAAAGGTCGGCAGACTCCGCGCTCATCCACAATCGCTTCACTTCCGTAGCAGTAACCTGTATTCCATTGCACGTTATGCGAAAATGATCCAGGGTCGGTGCATCAGTTGGCGAGTGCATGAACGCAACCCGAATTGAAGACGGCTTGCATTGTTTCATTGGAATCAAAGCTTCGTTGCTTGTTGCGTTGAAATAAACATGACTTCCGCTCTTTTGATCCAAATATTCCCTTTGCGATGGAATTGCTAAATCAAGCCCTTGGGTTGCAAAGAGATAGGCATGAAACATGTTGTCTTCGCCATCGTCATTACCTCTTGCCTTGCCCTCGACGCTCTGAGCCCATCCGAGTCTCAAAAGCTTTGCCACGCTATTGGTGTCCAAAAGAGTGTTGGCTAGATATCCTCGAACGAAATGCGACGTGCTCAGTACTTGAACTTTGTAGCCGCGCCGTATCAGCTCATCCGCGGCCCTGGTGCCATAGAGCCCCTTTTGAGATGCCGATATGCGATAAACAATGTAGGTGACGGTGCACTTCGACAATAGAGAAGTGGCAGCTTCCGAAGTCAACATATTATCTTCCATTCCATGTTTTGGGTCAAAAACCGCAAGTAGAATCCAACTTGGCATCTTTGCAATATCTTCATTATTCATTTCCCAAGACGCATCTTCAAGTCTCGATAAAGTATGCACGTTATGTCCCTGTTTCATTGCGTGTCGAACAAACCCCGGTCCGACCGCATGAAATGAGAGAGAAGTACCGGTAGTGTCATCTGTTGCATCCATCACTGCCACATCATCCTTGCTCACCACGAGAACATCAGCCCCTGGCCCAGTCACGGAAAATATATGCCTTGAAAGTACCCTTGATGCAAAGTCCCTCATGACATATCCGAACAGTGTAGCATTGGAATGCGGTGTGTACCCTGGTATTCTCGACGGGTGCCGTTGAAGAATTGCCGAAAGAGAATTGTCTGAACGACTCAGTCTGGCGACGCTTGGCATGGTCAGTTTCCGCCCTTTTGAACGGAGATACACGTATTGCTGCATGCTTTCCAAGCCAGGGAAGGCGTGGTCGTCCTCCCATTCATAATAGAAGCGCAGGTGGAGCACAATAGTTTCGACAATAAAGAACAAGATCAAACAGATTCCGCCTATCACGAGCATTCCATGCGTGAGGTGGATCCGAGGCGGCTGCTGCCGAGCACGAGGCCCGGACCCGGGCTGCCGGAGCTGACCTCCTCTAGCTAGCATGCCGATAAAGAGGCATGGCCTACTGCGCCGTGGATACAGCCATGCTCGGCAACTCTTCTCGCATTGAGCATTGAGCAAGTTCGTTCGAATGGCGCTGGCGGCAGATCGATGCTCCTTCCGTCGTCCGTCTGCTGAAATAAATAATGCCAGCCTGATATGATGCCATGCCAGCCGCAATTGCGTGCCAGCCGCTCATTTTTTTCATCAACACCATGCCGTCCTACATTCGATCAGTTGCCATCGGCATTCTGGTGGTCGCCTATGTGCTGGCGCCTCCAGTGGCCTTAGCGGCCGCCGCAAAAGGAAAACAGCGTCCAAGTGAAGTTCCTATAGAAAAGTATCTCGACGTTTGCTCATCGCTCAACAAAAGCAAGTATCCGCCCATCCAAAAGGGTGATGGCAAACGACGCAAGGTACTATCAACACTCATCGATGCGACAGGCGTACAAAATTTTGTGGCTTCCGGAGGTCCTCGGCTGAAGGCGGCGTGTTGGTTGCTCTATGATGACCCAGGAAAGTTATCGGCCTCCAACAAGTCGAAGCTAATAGAGAGGTATGCACTTTTGGTGCTGTATTACGTGACCAGCGGGTCATCATGGGAGCGCTCGACCAATTGGTTGACTGGCAAACATGTCGGCAAATGGGAAGGAGTGACTGTATCGAGACCAACCATCTTATCATTGGGGCGACATGTGACAAAGTTGGAGCTGCCCTTCAATGATCTCAGCAAGGGTATCCTGCCTCGCGAATTGTCATTGCTCAAGGAAATGCGCGAATTAGATTTGCGTGGGAACGATATTCAGGGGGTGGTGCCCAACAAATTATCCGAATTGAAGCACCTGAAATCATTGGACTTGTCCATGAATTATATCATAGGGCGGGTTCCAACCGAGATTGGCATGCTAAAAGATTTAACGGAGCTCAACCTGATGGCGAATTATGTTGAAGGTCCAATCCCTCGGAGAATAGGTGAGCTGTCCAAATTACAGTTTCTCGATGTCTCGTTTACCTACATGTCAGGCAGCTTACCCCAGGAACTCGGAAATTGCAATGCATTAAAGGAGGTATATCTGAACGATTGCGACTTCTCCGGCCAGGTGCCCAAGAGCCTTTGCAAGCTGGGGCTCGACGAGCTTTGGGCGGATTGTTTAGGGCCTTCCCCGGAGGTGACATGCGACTGTGCGACAGTCTGCTGCCGAGGCCTCCCAGACCCGAAGCAAGTGGATGTGAGAAAACGACGAGAAGGGGAGAGAAAGGCCAGGTAACGTAAAGTGAAAGGAGCCCAATCAAGTTCGCATTCGGTGGCTAGCTGAGTAGCTAATTGATAATAGTTAGGTTTCTCGTTTTATCTTCATAAGGGCAATTAACTTAACTTTAATGATAACTTTCATACTTCTAGTAGCTGGGAGAAACTTAAGAACGACGTTGTCTCTTGGACGTTGGAGGCTCGCTATCACCAGCACTATCAGAGGCATCCGCATCGCCGTCGTCGGCCTCTCCATCATCGCTGCTCTCGGTTGTGGAGGAGATATCTCCAAGGAACTCGTGGAACATGACGCTCTTGTCGGACGACGGCATGGGACAGTACTGGAAGGCGAACATATTCTCGCCCTCCGAAACGTATGCGGCTTCCTGCTTAAGGGCGTTGGGCTTGAAGCTCCCGGTGTTGGCATGTCGTCGGTAGACCTCGATAAGGGACTGCATCGTCTCATCACCCGACAACTGCTGAAGGTGCTTCTGGATGTGGTTGATGAGCTTGTCGATCGTTGCCAGCTCATACGCCCCTTGGCCGAGGAGGCATCGGACCCGCTCTTCAAACTTGCCGCCCTCGTTGGCGCCCTGCGTATTGGTGTATCCACCCTCTATGAGACCGTAAACCATGCTGAGGAAAGCATCGTATCGCTTCCGGCCAATGTCCTCGGGTCCGTCGCCTACCATTTGCTCGACGTGAGTTCGGATACTCTTATCGTTCGTTGACATGTAGGCAAGAGCCTTGGCGGTGGAGAGACGCTTCACAAGGAGCTGATGCAGACGGAAGAAGAGGTAAAGGCCCTGAGTACCAATAACAAGTCGATCGTTTGGCGAAGCGAGCTCCTCGCTATCGGATAATCTGCACTGCTCGGTCAAGGCCGACTTCTCGACGGGATCGAGGGTGCAAAGAATGGCATCGGCCTTGAGATATGCCGAACCACCCTTGGCCAGCTCGACCTCGTAGACACCGGCATCTTTGCGCCAGCTATTGATGGAGCCTTCGCCGTAAGTGGTAGACACCTGGGTCCCGGCAGGTATTGGCTGCTGATCCAGCAGAAAGCCCATGCCGTCAATGTCACCAACCACAGCGACCTCCCCGGCGCTCTTGGTGTCCTTGATCTCGGTGACATCAACATCCTCATGCACGTTGTCGTCGTTGCCGTTGTCTCCCCCTGCATTGCTGCTGTCATCATCCTCATCGTCATCTCCGCTTTCCTCGCCGTTGCTCACAACTGTCGGTGCGCTGTGTGGCGTCGAGGCATAGGCGAGCGCAGGAGCCTGCATCCACGTCAAATCCATTCCAAACAAATGGGCGAGAAAGTCACGCCACACGCGATGACAACGCTCCTTGTCCATGGGAGATATGGAGCCTCTCTCGAGGGAATAGGTAAGGATCCGGTAAGCATCCTTTTGGGCCCAAGAACAGTCCTCGTAAATGAAAGTCATGTGCGGGGTAAAGAGAGATGAGGGAGGAGGTAGCTGCGACATATCGAACTTCTTGGGCCGGAAGCGGCCCATGGTCGCCTCGTAGAAGCTTCCGAATTCTTCCTTCATCTTGTCGCGCCGGGCGGCGATGGCGGCATCGCCCTCCTCTCCCTTGTTGGCTGCACGGTCCTTGATCTCCGCGACGAGGGTTCGAGTACTCGTAGCACGCTTGTCCGACGTCCTCCAAGTCATGCTTTGGTGGTCGATACTCTTGTAGTAGTGAATCTCGGCAAGCTCCTTCCATCGGATGTTGAGGATGTCCCGGGCCGCCTTCCACTCTTGATCCTTCTGGCGCAAGCGCTTGACAACCACCGGGACGGCCATCGTCGGATTCTTGAAGAGCAAATCAAACATCTCTTCTCCGGCATCACCGTAGATCCGAACGATTGCGTGCCTGTGGATGGTAGTCAGCGTGCGCTTGTCGAGAGTGTACTGGAACTTCTTGCCGGCGAACCCAGCGCCAGATCCAGATGCGCCGTCCTTCTTCTCCGCAGCGGTGAGGAATTTTGGAGTGATCAATTCCTTAGTGTTGAGTTGAGCAATCTCTTCGGCAATTGGCTCGAGACGGAGCAACGCCGTAGCGTTACTATCGATGCACATATCAATCTCGAAACGCTCATCTTCGACGCGGAAGAGAAGCTCCTCGTGCTGATTCTTTCGCATGTGACGAAAGGTGTAGGACTCTTCCGATCCGACGGGGAGGGAAACCCAAATGTCGTTCAAGACCTTCTTCTCCATTATGCTGCGCTCGCTGCAGGGAGGAGCGGGGTAGTCCCTGGGAAGAGCACGGTAGCTGGGGCTGCACCGGCGGCAGCGACTGAAGTCGATCTCCGACAGAGGGACGGAGTGCCAGGCATTGTTGCGGAGGGCGCCCCCGGGAACGCCGGCGTTGGCCAGAATGCGCTTGAATTCCTCGAAGAGCTCAATATTGCGCTTACCGAGCAAAGGTTCGACGAATCCCAGCATTTCACTGCGGGAGAGGACCTCCTGAGCATACATATCAAGACACTTGAGGAACTCGGCCCAGGCCTGGTTACCGTCGCGAGAGTAGGAAGTGAGAGCCTCCTTCGCGGCATCGAAAAACTGGCGCTCTACGCCGGCGTTGTAGACATAGTCAGCAGGCGACAAGGGTTCGCCGATGCCTCTCTTTCGGAATCCGCCTGGGGACATGCCCTGCGGTAAAAGAAGGGAAAGTAATTGGGGACACAACGCCAATGAGATATTGGAGATAAGAGAAAGATCAACAAGGCATCAAGGCATGCCAATCACGGTGCCTTTCGTCTGCCAAAAGCTTACCTTGTGGGGCTGGGTCATATCAATGAACTTGTGGCCAGGAGGTGGAGGAGGAGGGTGGTATGGGTCGACCATGCCCTTGTTCTTCTTCCCCTTCTTGCCAGAATACAGCTGGGCCTGCGCGGCGGCCTGGGCCTGGAGCATAATGCGCTTTCGCTCCTCGGCCTCGGCGGCCGCCCGGGCCAGCCGCTCCTTGGCCTGCTCCTGGACGGCGTCGGGGAGGAAGAAGGTGAATTCCTTGAGCAGGTCGGGATGGTCGGCGAACAAGTTGGACACCTGCTCCAGCACCTCCTTGATGCCGCGCTGCTCCTTCTGGTAGGTGTGAAGGATCTCCAGGAAGGTTTGGTACGTCCGGGGGTCGTTGGCGAAGCGCTTCTTGATGGTGGTCACGTAGTGGATGGCGTGATCGAACTCGACGGCATGTCCCGGCTGGGGCTGCTGCTGCGGCGGAGGCGGTCCGCCCATGGGACCGGGCTGCGGCTGCATGGGGCGACCACCCGGTGGTCCGCGCGCCGGGGTCTGGTACGGGGAGCCCCGTCCTCCAGCGGCGGCGGGACCGGGCCCTCGGCCGCCCATCCCACCTCGGCCACCGGCGGGTCCGCCACGGCCAGGACCTCCGCCGCCCATGTGCTGCTGCTGCTGCTGCGACGCCGCCGCCGCCGAGGGTGGCTGCTGTCCCGGCTCCAGGGGCGGTCCAGCCAGGCCACCGGCCTCCAAATCCTTGAGCTCGATCTTGTACCCCTCGGGCAGGAAGGTGTTGAATCCCAGGATGAGGTTGTTGTAGCCGCGGAACAGCGTCGACACCCGCCGGATGACGCCGGGCGTGTCGATCTCCTGGGCCTTGAAGTTCTTCATGATCTCGAGGAACTCGTTGTAGATGCGCGGGCGGTCGCCGAACTCCAGCTTGACCTGGTCGAGGTAGAGGAGGGCGTCCTCCACCTTGAGCTCGCGCATCTGGGGCGGCGGGCCGCCCCCTCCTCCCTGGGCCGGCGCCGGCTGGGCCGGCTGCTGGGCGGCTGCCGCCGCGGCGGCGGCCGATCCGGCGGCCATGGCGGGGGGACGGGGCGGCTGGGATTCGACGGGCGCGTTGGTGGCGGCAGGTGGGACGGCCCCGCCCCCCGCCGCCATGGCGGCGGCGGTGTGGGCGGCCGACCCGGCGGCCGACGGCTGCTGGACCGACAGGGCCGCCACGGCCGGAGGCGCCGCGGGAGGAGCAGGAGCTGGTTCCACCGGCGCTGGTTCTTCGGCCTCTGGCGTGGCTTCCTTGGGAGCATCTGCAGCCGTTTCTGGTTGCTTCGGCTGCTCCTCCTCCTGTTGCTCCTCCTTGGCTGGCTCGGCGGCGGCGGGAGGCTTGCCTTCCCCGTCGTCTTCGTCGTCCTTCTTGGCTGGAGCCTCCTCGTCAGTAGCTGGTGCGGAAGCCTCGGCGGCGGCAGTACCTTCGGCAGCGGCGGGGGCCTCGGAAGCCTCGGCCATCACCACATCCTCCTGGGCCGGGGCCGGAGCTGAAGCTGCCGCCGGGGCTGCGTCCTCTTCCATGTCGGCGACAGCAGCCTC
>Ga0115006_10001161_pt1 | contig 15959 bp, 10 predicted proteins | sample ArcOceMetagenome_3_FD_88943 | JGI IMG/M metagenome (GOLD analysis project Ga0115006, IMG submission 88943) | Marine eukaryotic phytoplankton communities from Arctic Ocean - Arctic Ocean- Svalbard ARC20M Metagenome | ecosystem: Environmental > Aquatic > Marine > Oceanic | place: Arctic Ocean...
TAGGCGATCTTACTTACAAAGGACAAAAGCTACTGGTTGCCAAAGGTGGTTGGCACGGTCTTGGTAATTTACGTTTTAAAAGTAGCACTAACAGAACCCCTAAACAAAAAACTGATGGTACACCTGGAGAAATCCGTAATCTAAAGCTTGAGCTTCTATTACTTGCTGATGTTGGTCTGTTAGGTTTACCTAATGCAGGAAAATCGACCCTTATACGCAGTGTTTCAGCGGCAAAACCTAAGGTTGCTGATTACCCTTTTACCACACTTACACCTAATCTAGGGGTTGTTCGCTTAGACTCTCAACGGAGCTTTGTGATTGCTGATATTCCAGGTATTATTGAAGGAGCCGCTGACGGTGCTGGTTTAGGAACACAATTTTTAAAACATCTTGAGCGTTGTCGTATTCTCCTACATGTTATTGATATCTTGCCTATTGATGGCTCAGATCCCTTAGAAAATGCTAAAACTATCATCAGTGAGCTAGAGCAGCACAATGAAAAGTTAGCTGGAAAACCTCGCTGGATTGTTTTTAATAAACTTGACTTAGTGCTTGAAGATGAAGCTCTAGTAATAACTGATAGAATTCTCAAAGGCTTGAATTGGCAAGGCGATGTTCATAGTATTTCAGCATTTAATCGAGATGGTACACAAGAGCTTACCCGTAAAGTGATGAGTTTTATTGAAACACTTCCTGTGGAGGCAGAGCCTGAGCCTATCGATGGTAAATCGGTTGAGTTTAAATGGGATACTTACCACGAAGAAACAATAGCAGCACATAGTTTAGACGATGATCTTGATGATGAAGATTGGAACGAAGACGACTATGATGTCGAAGTTGAATATCGCCCGTAAATGCTGATGGTATAAGCAGCTTAACTTTATTAGCCAATGCTGCTTAATTATTATAGTGTTTGATTATTATAAATTTTTGAGAGTTTTATATGACAATTTTGTCAATGATCGTCGCTATGGCTGATAATAATGTTATTGGTAAAGATAACGATATGCCTTGGCACTTACCCGCTGATTTAGCCTATTTTAAAAAAATCACCTTGGGTAAACCTATCATTATGGGGCGTAAAACCTTTGAGTCAATTGGTAGACCTTTACCTGGTAGGAGAAATATTGTTATTTCTCGTGATAAAAGCTATCAAGCGCTAGGTATTGACGTGGTTAATTCCGTTGAGCAAGCTTTAGCATTAGTCGACGGTAGTATTGAAAATGACGCTGTTGATGAAATAATGGTTATTGGTGGCGGTGCTATTTATAGCCATTGTTTAACCAAGGCTGAACGACTTTATGTGACTCATATCGATGCTAATATTGAGGGAGATACTCAGTTTCCTGATTTTTATGATGGAACCTGGTTAAAGGTAAATAGTGAGCGAAGGTTATCTGACGAGAAAAATATCTACCCCTTAGATTTTTGTGTTTATGAGCGTAATGTTAATTAATCTACTTTGATGACTAGCTCGACTATTGTTAAGCGACCTTTGTTCTATTTTGTATATAAAAAAAGCTGTTCGATTATTTTCGAAGCAGCTTTTTCTTCAATATAAATACTAAAAAAGACAAGTTACTTTTTATTGTGTAACGTAGTCAAGTATACCCATTGCAGCTTTTCTGCCTTGATCTATCGCCGTAACTACTAAATCAGACCCAAGCACCATATCTCCACCAGCGAAAACATTTTGTTTAGTAGTTTGTAACGCAAAATCTGAACTATCAATTGCAACTACGCGACCACGTGAATCGAGTTCAACACCAGCATCGACCATCCACTTAGGAGGGCTAGGTAAGAAGCCAAAGGCAATAACAACAGCATCAGCGTCCATCACAAACTCACTACCCTCAATAGGCTCAGGATTACGTCTACCGTTGATATCTGGCGTACCTAGTTGAGTTTTAACAAATTTAACACCATTGGCCTTACCATTCTCGTCAATTGAGATATCTAGCGGTTGTAGGTTAAACTCGAAATTAACTCCTTCTTCTTTAGCATTTTGTACTTCACGAGGTGAACCAGGCATATTAGCTTCGTCTCGACGATAGGCACAGGTTACTGTTGTTGCTTGTTGTCGTATTGAAGAGCGAACACAATCCATAGCGGTATCACCACCGCCTAAGACAATGACCCTTTTACCTGAAAAGCTTATGTAAGGTTTAATGTTAGGCGTATTTTCTACGGTAAGTCCCATAATATGCTGAGTATTACCAATTAAAAAGTCTAGCGCGTTATAAACACCCTTAGCTTCTTCATTATTAAAACCGCCAGTCATATCTTTGTAGGTACCTAATGCTAAAAATACCGCATCATACTCATCGCTAATAGCACTAAAGCTTACATCGTTACCAACATGAGTATTTAAACGAAATTCTATACCCATGCCTTCTAAAATTTCACGACGCGTTTGGATAACTTCTTTTTCTAATTTAAAGGCAGGAATACCAAAAGTAAGTAATCCACCTATTTGTGCATGACGATCATAAACTACCGCATCAACACCATTACGAGTGAGTACATCAGCACAGGCTATGCCCGCGGGCCCAGCGCCAATAACAGCGACTCGTTTTCCTGTTTTTACTACGTGAGATAAATCAGGTTTCCAGCCTTGCGATATCGCGGTATCTGTTATATGTTTTTCAATATTACCTATAGTTACTGCGCCAAATTCATCGTTCAAAGTACAGGCTGACTCACATAATCTATCCTGTGGACATACCCGTCCACACATTTCAGGTAAACTGTTAGTCTCGTGACAAAGGTCTGCTGCTTCAAAAATACGATCTTCTGTAACTAACTCTAGCCACTGTGGAATATAGTTATGTACAGGACATTTAAATTCACAATACGGATTACCACAGTCTAAACATCGGTCTGCTTGACCTGCACTTTGTTCACTGCCAAGAGGTTGATAAATTTCTACAAAATTAATTTTACGTTCTTCAATAGATTTTTTAGCTGGATCTATACGCTCTACATCCATGAATTGATAAACATTTTTACTCATTATTTTTTCCTCAAACCTTAGCAATTATTGTGCTTGGACACGTAGTTCAGCACTTGAACGACTTCGATGACCTAACAAGGTTTTAACATCGGTAGCCGTAGGCTTAATTAATTTAAATAATGGTGCATAATTATCAAAATCTTGTAGAATTTGTTGAGCACGTAAACTGCCAGTTTCTTCATGGTGCTGACTGATAATTCCACGCAAATGTTCTTGATGTATTATGAGTTCTTCAATTGCTATAATTTCAATAGATTCTTTATTAAGACGTATATCAAGATCGTTTGCTTCATCTAAGATGTATGCGAAACCACCGGTCATACCTGCACCAAAGTTTACGCCAATATCACCTAATATAGTGACAATACCACCTGTCATATATTCACACGCATGATCACCTGTCCCCTCAACAACCGCATGACAACCAGAGTTACGCACGGCGAAGCGTTCACCCGCGCGGCCACAAGCAAAAAGTTTACCGCCTGTTGAGCCATATAAGCAAGTATTACCCATAATCATTGTCTTATGACTAGCGTACTCGACACCAACAGGTGGTTTTATGGTTAACTTACCACCAGCCATACCTTTACCAACATAATCATTGGCGTCACCTGTTAGAACCATATGTAAACCACCCGCATTCCATACACCAAAACTTTGGCCTGCGGTACCAGAGAAACGCAATGTTATCGGCGTAGCAGCCATACCTTGGTCACCATGCTGACGGGCTATTTCACCAGATAAGGAAGCTCCTACCGAACGATCTGTATTTTGAATAGCAAAGCGATATTCACCGCCCTTACTATGCGTTATTGCATCACTGGTGCTTGCCAATATTTTTTGATTAAGTTGACCTTTGTCAAAAGCGGTATTATTTTCAGTTTGATGAAGGGCTGTATTTTCTCCAGCAACAACGGGCGCAATAATAGGTGATAAATCAAGTTTACTTTGCTTGGCTGTGAGTCCATCCACTTGAACTAATAAATCGGTTCTACCGATAATAGCAGTGAGGCTTTCAACCCCGAGGCGAGCAAGAATTTCTCGCACATCGCGGGCGATAAACTTAAAGTAATTCATCACTTGCTCAGGTAAGCCTTTAAAGAACTGCTCTCGAAGAACTTCATCTTGTGTTGCAACACCAGTAGCACAGTTGTTCAAGTGGCAAATACGTAAGAATTTACAACCCAATGCAACCATAGGCGCTGTACCAAAACCAAAACTTTCAGCACCTAAAATAGCGGCCTTAACAATATCAACACCGGTTTTTAAACCGCCGTCTACTTGTAAGCGAACTTTATGTCTTAAGCCATTAGTAACTAGAGACTGATGTGCTTCAGCTAAACCTAGCTCCCAAGGGCAGCCAGCATATTTCACTGAGGTAAGTGGGCTGGCAGCGGTACCACCATCGTAACCAGAAATGGTAATAAAGTCGGCATATGCTTTAGCAACACCTGATGCAATAGTACCAACGCCTGGACCTGATACTAATTTTACTGAAATAACTGCTTTTGGGTTAACTTGTTTTAAATCGAATATAAGTTGAGCTAAATCTTCGATTGAATAAATATCATGGTGTGGTGGTGGTGAAATTAGGGTTACACCAGGTACTGAATAGCGAAGTTTTGCAATAAGTGGGGAAACTTTATCACCAGGCAATTGACCTCCTTCTCCTGGTTTTGCGCCTTGCGCTACTTTAATTTGTAATACATCAGCATTAACTAAGTAATGTGGTGTAACACCAAATCGACCCGAGGCAATTTGTTTAATACGTGAGTTTTTAACCGTACCAAAACGACGCTCGTCTTCACCACCTTCACCAGAGTTTGAGTAGCCACCCAACCTATTCATTGCAATTGCTAGTGCTTCATGGGCTTCTGGGCTAAGTGCACCTATTGACATAGCTGCACTATCAAAGCGTTTAAACATTTCACTTTCAGGTTCAACTTGTTCAAGTTTAATCGCTTGACAGTCTTCTTTAAAGGTTAGTAAATCACGAATAGTTGCAATAGGACGTTCATCGACTTCTTTAACAAAAGTACGGTAATCATCATAATTACCATTTTGCACAGCACGCTGTAAGTAGTTAACAACATTAGGGTTAAATGCATGATATTCGCCACCATGAACGTACTTTAATAAACCGCCATGGTTAACTTTTTGATGAGGAAGAAAAGCTTTTCTAGATGAATTGATACCGTCTTGCTGGATATCTGTAAAATTAGCACCTTTAATACGGCTAGGTAAGTCACTAAAACAAAGGGACATAATATCATCGTTTAAGCCAATAACTTCAAATAAGCCAGCACAGCGATAACTGGCAATAGTTGAAATACCCATCTTAGAGAGTATTTTGAGTAAACCCTTGTTGATACCCTCACGGTAATTAACGATGGCGTCGCGAGCAGATAAATCAATTTGTCCTTGCTCAACAAGTTGTTCTATGGTTTCAAAGGCTAGATAAGGATATATCGCAGTAGCACCTAATCCAAGTAGTACGGCAAAATGATGAGAGTCGCGAACTGAGCCGGTTTCGACAATGATATTTGAGTCACATCGAAGTTGTTGGTCTACTAATCTTTTTTGTACTGCACCAACAGCCATTGCTGCAGGGATAATAAGTTTACCGCGTTCAATATGTCTATCAGAGAGGACTAAAATAACAGTACGACTATAACGAACCAGTGATTCCGCTTCATCGCATATACGTTTAACCGCAGTTTCCAAGCCTTCATCATTTGTATAGCTAAGTGAAATGGTATCACAGCGATAATGTTCGGGATCTAAATCACGTAATTGCTTTAAACCGGTATACATCAAAATAGGTGTTGAAAACGACATACGGTCAGCGTGACCAGAGGTTTCATTAAAAACATTATGCTCACGACCTATACAGGTTCCAAGAGACATTACATACCTTTCGCGTAAGGGATCAATAGGTGGGTTTGTAACTTGTGCAAATTGCTGGCGAAAATAATCATATAAGGTACGTGTTTGGCTAGATAAAACTGCCATAGGTGTATCGTCACCCATAGAGCCTGTTGCTTCTTGACCATTTTCAGCAAGAGTTCTAATGACTTGTTGAATTTCTTCGTAACTATAATTGAATATTTTATGATACTGAGTCATTTGTAAATCAGTAAAGGCTCTTTGGCCAATTAAGTTGGCTTCAAGTTCATCAAAAGGCACTAAATGACGGATGTTATTTGTTAACCACTCTCGGTATGGATGGCGATCTTTAAGATCTTTATCAATATCCGATGAATGTGATATTTTTCCAGTGTAAGTATCTATAGCGAGCATTTCACCTGGACCTACACGACCTTTTTCTACAACTTCATCCTCACCATAATCCCAAATACCTACTTCTGAAGCTAAGGTAATAAAGCCATTACGGGTAATCACATAACGAGCAGGTCGTAAGCCATTTCGATCTAGGTTACAGGCAACATGACGGCCATTCGTCATTACAACGCCAGCAGGACCGTCCCAAGGCTCCATGTGCATCGAGTTAAACTCATAAAACGCGCGTAAATCATCGTCCATTAATGGACTATTTTGCCATGCAGGAGGCATTAATAGGCGCATTGCTCGATACAAGTCCATACCACCAGCTAAAAATAATTCAAGCATGTTATCTAATGAAGATGAGTCTGAACCTGCTTGACCTACAAAAGGAGCAGCATCCTGCAAATCGGGTAATAAAGGCGATTTAAAACGGTGAGTTCTCGCTCTACTCCATTGACGATTACCATTGATGGTATTGATTTCACCATTATGAGCTAAATAACGAAAGGGTTGGGCTAAATGCCATTGAGGAGAGGTATTAGTAGAGAATCGTTGATGAAATACACAAATAGCGCTTTGCATGCGGATATCAGCTAGATCTAAATAAAAGTTTGGTAAATCTACAGGCATCATTAAGCCTTTGTAGATAGTAACTAAACAAGATAAGCTTGCTACGTAAAAACGTTGATCGGTAATACGTTTTTCAGCACGGCGTCGAGCCATGTATAGGCGGCGCTCTAATTCAAGATTTCTCCAGCCTGGGGGAGCATCAACAAATACTTGTTCGATAGTGGGTAAGTTACCAAGAGCTATTTTACCTAATACTGAGGTGTCAGTTGGTACGGTGCGCCAGCCAATTAATGTAAGACTTTCACTTGCAAACTCTTCTTCTAGAATTTGTTTTGATAATGCAGCTTCGATAGGATCTGGGCTTAAAAAGATCATACCTACAGCGTATTTTTTACCTAGTTTCCAGTTATTATCTGCAGCAATGGCTCGAAAAAAACTATCTGGTTTTTGTAACAACAAGCCACAACCATCGCCTGTTTTACCATCGCTGGCTATACCACCACGATGTTGCATTCGATCTAAAGCGGAAATAGCTGTCTTAATTAATTTGTGACTGGTTTCGCCTTGTTGGTGAGCGATTAAACCAAAGCCACAGTTATCTTTTTGGATGCTATGATCATAAAGCTGCATTTTCTTCTCCTAATAATAAACCAACTTACTTAACAGGACAGTCTAAGAGTTATAAACGCATGGAAAAAAATGCATAAAAAAGCTCTTATTGAGAAAGTTGAACAGGCAACACTACCGAGTTATTAAACAAACGTCAATAATAATAGAGCTTTTGCTCATAATGAATTTGTAGGGATGAAAACATCCATTTTAACCAAAAAAAACTATAGATTTAAGCTTATGAAATATATGTTTTTATTTTATATTTTTGTCGAGGTTATATTATCATATCATTTATCATGAAATAAAATTACACGATATCCTACCTAATTATACTTATGAATATTGATTATTTATTCAAATTATAAGGTAGCTATGTCAGTATAAATAAATATAAAAAAAGCCAATAGCGTTTCCACTATTGGCTTTTTTTATATTTTATATTTAATAATTAATTAAGGCTTGTATCCACCTTTAATACCTTTTGTCGTCACGCTAACTGCATCATGGGCATGCAATGACTCAAGGTGATTAATACGCAGCCAAAAATCATCAAAATGTTGTGCATTATTGATACTATATTGTAAACGACGAGCTGCATCTTCACAAAACATGAGGTTTTGACCATTGAGCCGAGCAAACTCTTGTTCATCTTCACGTTTTACAGCTGCTTGAACTGGGGTCTGTAAAGAGTTTTCAATTAAATTAACGAGTTCAGTAATTGGAAAAGTATTTAAACCCGCATTAAGTTTTACTTTCACTTCGGCAATTGAACGTTGTGAATGGGGAGTCGCTACAACACCTTCTGTGGTCCCTAACCAATTATGTACATCATTAATATCAAGTTCACTGTGCTGAGAGAATTTATCTTGAAAAGCTTTTTGAATTAATTGCCGAGCAAGTGCTGCAGAACATGGACACGTTGATGAATAGGGTATGTCAAGACTAAGCTCAATTGTTAACTTACCTTTGTTTAGAAGTCCTGTAACAACAACAGGGTACGCTTTCCATCCTTCTTTACCGCTAATTAAAGATTTACGGCGCAAATGATAATCGAAACTAAACTGAACTTTAGCCTGGTCACTTAACTCTTGGTGACTACTAATAAAACCATCAAGTAGAACCACTAAACTTTGGTAATTAAGGATACTGCTAGTGGACAGTTCATCGATTAGCAAATAAAGGCGGGACATATGAATGCCTTTCGCATGAGCTTCTTTAAGGTTTACAAAGGCATCGATATGAGCCGAAACCATACGCTCGCTTTCACCTTGTGAGGCGACCATAATCGGCATTTCAATATTGCTCATACCTACCCAGTCAAGTGTACCTTCAGTTTGAGCGGTGGTATGGTTAGCAATATCAGGCATTGATGTCGTCATTTCGACTCCACGTTAAAACGATAATATTCAGTTAATCTTCAATAATTTTATAAATAATAGAAGATTACTACTAAGGGCGCATATTCTAGCTTATTTTTTTATTGTGATCATTAGTGTTATTACCCTATATATTAAAAAATATCTCATTCAAATCATTTTTGCTAATTTTTCATCACGTTAGTCTAACTTTAATTAATATAATATTGTGTTAATATTGTGCTTTAAAAGTAGACAAGGAATTAACTGTGGGTTTTAACCAAACCAGTGATTATTTAGATTTAGCATTACTTGAACATTACGTAGATAGTCTAGGTAAGACCATCGTTGAGAAAATGTTTGAACTATATTGTCAACAAGTCATTATTTATATAGCTGATATTGAGAACGCAGTTGCTGACAAGTCTACCATTTCATGGCGTCAATATTGCCATAAAATGAAAGGTGCTGCTGGCAGTGTAGGAATGCTTAAGTTAAGTGATTCATTGAAAAAATTAGAAAACATTGATATTGCACAACTGAATAATACAAAAATAGTTTCTAATTTAAAAATACAGAATGAACAGTCGATTGTGGCTTTTAAAGATTGGTTAGAATCCTTAAAAAGTAACAAATGTTAACATTGTTTGTTACTTTTTACCTAAAGCAAAGCTTCTGATAATATATTGTCAAAATACCTTTTCAAATTAATCTAAAGTCCCTACAAATCGATAACCTTCTCCATGAATGGTATTTATTAATTCAGGTGTATTAGGGTTAAGTTCAAAGTGCTTACGTAACCTTCTAATTGTTACATCAACAGTCCTATCATTTGAGCGGAGGTCTCGGCCAGTCATCTCTTTTATAAGCTCTTGACGAGTTATAATTTTACCTGCATTTTGAATCAATAAACTAAGGGCTCTGTATTCACCTCGAGGAATTGCTATACTTTCACCATTAGGACTGGTCATTTGTCTTGAATTACCATCAAGTTTCCATTGATTAAAACTAACGATACTTTCTGCTGAGTTAGAAGAACATTGCCCAATACGGCTCAATATATTTCGAGCTCTGATAGTTAACTCGCGTGGATTAAAAGGTTTTGTTAAATAATCATCAGCACCTATTTCTAGACCTAGGATTTTATCAATATCGCTGTCACGTCCAGTAAGAAAAATTAAACCTAAATCCTTGTTAGTGGTTAATTCTCTGGCTAACAACAAGCCATTTTTACCCGGAAGATTTATATCCATGATGACAAGATTTATAGAATGTTCTTTAAGCTGCTGAGCCATACTATTGCCATCAATTGCTTCAAAAACGATATAACCTTCGGCTTCAAATAGATTACGTAAGTTAAAGCGGGTTACTTCTTCATCTTCGACAACAAGAATTTGATATGTTTGCATAGTAAAATTTACCTAAATGAATTATTGGCTAACGTTAATTGAACTATCGTACTATGATTTACATTTATTTAACTATTTTAGTCAACAGATAGAAAAAAAACAATTTTTGAAAAAACTATTATTTCATTAACTTGCTGCTAATTCTACCGGAAATGTTATGTCAAAGGTTACGCCTTGACTAAAATGATCCTCGAGTGCAATGTGACCATCTAATGCCTGTGTTACTAAATTATATACTAGATGCATTCCTAAACCACTACCACCGCTGCCACGTTTGGTCGTTGTAAAAGGGTCAAATATTTTTTCTTTAATAGAATCGTCAATACCATTACCGTTATCTGTGAAGTTAAGGTGTAGTTGATCGCTTAAATTCATAACAATAATAGTGATGTTACGATTGTCTTTGCCTTCAAAAGCATGATGAATAGAGTTTAAAATTAAATTAATTAATATCTGGTTTATAGGCCCTGGTTTACTATTAATTATAAAATCTTCAGGACAGTTAACTGACAGATTAACATTATTAGATTCTAGTTTAGCAGATAAGGTAACTACAACCTCATTAAGGAGATCATTGACATTAAATATTCTATTTTCTTCACTCGATTGATCTACAGCAACCTTTTTAAAGCTAGAAATTAACTTTGCAGCCCTTTCTAGGTTTCTAAATATAATAGCAACACTTTCATTACTGTCAGTTAAAAACTTTTTTAACTGACTTGATTTTAATGTTTTATTTTCAAAAGCATGTTTGATTTCAGAAAGTTTATCCGAGAGTAAACTTGAAGCGGTAACACCCAGCCCTATTGGCGTATTCACTTCATGTGCAATACCTGCAACCATGTCACCTAGTGAAGCCATTTTTTCAGTTTCAACAAGTTGGCTTTGAAATTCATGCAATTTTTCGAGGGTTGATAATAATTCGTGATTTGAGTCTTTTAATGCATTAGTTCTGGCACTTAGTCTTTCCTCTAACGCTTTAGTTTTAGATAAACTGTGTTGGTGTTCATCAATAAGTTTGACAATGTGCTTGTCTGTTCTAGCCAAAAAAATATTAATCGTTTTGGCAAGGAAATCTAATTCTTTATATGGCTGTTTTGTCAATGATAATTTATAACTCTTATTTTGAGGTATTACCCCAACATCCTCTATTAAAGCGGTAAGTGGATCGTTAATTCTATTAAATAACCGCTGTGCTATCGCTATTGCAATGAGAGCGGTTAAAAGCATGAAACTTATTAATACAAAATATAGCTTTGTGATAAGTTGTTGCTTTTCTAGTCGACTAGTTTGAATGAATAGGTAGCCTAAAAGCTCACCATCTTTTTCTATATTGACAATAAGTTCAAGATTAGTATCGTTAAATTGAATATTTTTTAGTTTACTAATTTCAGATATTTTATGACCTATTGCTGGAAATTTATTATTTCTATTATAACTCGTAAAAAAAACAGTACTATTGTCCGCCTTAATAGAGTAAACATGGACACGATTAATAATTGTTGAGGTAATGAGGGTTTTGAATTCGTCTTTGAGCTTCTTCTGAATATTATCGTTGTCACTGATTAGAAATTTTGCACTATGATTGGCTAAATTATTACCCCAAGCAATAGTTTGACTGCTTAGGTTTTCATTCATTTGTTTGTTTACAATAAATATTATGATAAGTGAAATAGCTAATACGGTTATCATACTTAAGGCCACAATATTTTTAACTATGCGGCTTTGCAGTGAAATATTACTTAATGCTTTAGTCATACTACTCAATATTTATACAAACAATCATATCTTTGATGATAACTTAGCATGGTAAATAGTAAACCCCTTGTTTTTAGTTATTACCATAGTTTCGCCTATGTTTGCTTGCATAATAGGTTGGTAGCGTAAAAAGCTGTTAGCTACAACCGATACACAGCCGCTTTTGTTTAAATATTTACCTATATCAGATAAAAAATTTTCACTAGCATGATAGTGTGTTTTTAAGCCTTGATGAAAAGGAGGGTTAGATACAACATGATTATAGGATTTCTCAACGTTGGAAAGGCCGTTAGATGGAAAAACCTGACCTTTTAGTTGATTAAGCGCCAAGCTCTCTTTGGCTGAAGTTATTGCCAATGCACTGACATCAAGTAAATCTAATTGAATTAGCTTAAATTTCTTACCAATAAAACAGCTTATAACACCGGCACCACAGCCAAAGTCTAAAACGTTACCATTCATAAGTTTCGGTAAGTTAGTGAGTAAAAGTTGAGTTCCTACATCAATCTTTTGTTGACTAAATACACCAGGTAAAGAGGCTATTTTAAGTACTATACCAGCGATATTTACCTCGTAAATTTTAAACCATTTTTTTATATCAAAAATTTCTTTTAATTTATGTGGACTAAATTCGCCAACAAAAACCATACAATGGCGAGCAGAATCAACTTTTTGACATCTATCTAATATACCTTGAGTTATTTTAGGTACTGACTGGATACCTCCTTTTTTTTCACCAACAAATACTATTTTTGATGTTTTATCCACACAGTGAGTAATCATTGCCAAGGTGAAATTTAATTCAGCTTTGCTTTTTGGAAATTTAATGATGACTAAGTCATGACAGATTTTAACGTTATAAACACTGGAGAATTCATTTGAAAGTGAAATGCGCTGATTATTATGATATTTATTCATTATTGCCTGATATTCAATAAAGTTGGTATTAAAACAACTTATCGAGATAGGTTGGCAAGCATCAATATAATTTTCAAGAAAGCCATCTTCAGGTAAGTTTATCAGAAGCGGTTGTCGCGCCGAAAGTAGCTCAGTATTTCGTAATAAAACTTGGCTAGGGTTAGTGAGTGACATGATCTAAACATCAGGTAAATTTTTATTATATTCTACGGTAAATTGATATAAGGGAATAGCCTTATTTAAAGCAAGTTATTTGTACCAGAGTAAAAAAAATGCTTAAATAGGGCTTATCCTGGTCAAAATTGAGTGGTTACTCTAATACTATTTAGTTTTGATTAGGAACAGAAGAGGAGCGTTAACCAGGTAATTATCGTCGTTTTGCTAAATTAATAACAGAGATCAAACTCTGTTTACGATAATGAGGGGGATTAATGCCGAGATAACTGATTATTTGATTGATTGGTTATCGGTTGTTTGCTTTAACTTGTTAAAGCGCTGGGCTGAATCCCAACAACTGTCACTTTAAGGGTTATTCAAGTGGAGAACTTCTGGCCTTTGCACTACGCTCAATCACTGCCTTGCAGTTTTTTGCTCTTCTTTGTAATCGTCCAGCTGCCCACATTTATTTAATGAGTGTTATTACTGATAAGTTAATTATCGGCCTAACAATACTCAACCCATTTTTATAATAGATATTGTTTAGATAAGCGGAGTAAAAAATGCACTGGCAAGATGTAATAGCGCAGTTAGAATCAGGTAGTTTAAGAGCAGCAAATCAAGATGAAGCCGGTAACTGGCAAGCCAATATTGAAGTTAAACAGGGTATATTAGCAGCTTTTAAAGCAGGTAAAAATATTAGTTTTGATGCTAATTATCAAGGGTTTGTAGATAAGCATAATTTGCCTGCTCGTCAGTTTTCACCACAAGATGGCGTTAGGTTAGTACCTGGTGGTTCATCAGTTCGTGCTGGTGCTTATGTTGCTGAGGGGGTAATTATTATGCCACCTGCATACATAAATGTAGGAGCTTATGTTGATAGTGGTACTATGGTTGATAGCCATGCTTTAATAGGCTCGTGTGCACAGGTCGGGCGAAATGTTCATGTTTCTGCCGCTGTTCAGCTTGGAGGTGTCTTGGAGCCTGTTGGTGCTAGTCCGGTTATTATAGAGGACGATGCTTTTTTAAGTGCCGGTGTTATTGTGGTAGAAGGCATTGTTGTTAAAAAAGGTGCTGTTTTAGCGCCAGGAGTATCATTGTCTAAATCTGTGCCTGTATATGATTGTGTTAATCAAGTTATGCGTGAAAAAGGTGCTGAAATACCTGAACGAGCGATTGTTGTGCCAGGCACACGTCCAGTTAAGGGCGAATGGGCTGAAGCGCAAGGTCTAAATATGGCTTGTGCGTTGATCGTTAAATATCGTGACGAAAAGAGTGATGCTGCTTTAGAATTAGAGGCAATACTTAGATAGTTGATATTTTAAAAGCGGGTTATTCTACCTGTAATTAGCCTTAGCTTGGTGATGTTATTGACAACACCACCAAGTGATTTTTAGTGCTTATAAACTCCAAAGTTCAGTTTTGTCTACTGAAGTAAAACTTATGACTGAAAAACTGAAGTGTACAGATCTCACATTTAAAAGAAATAATTATGACTAAAACTACTTGGTTTAATGCCGATATTGAAAATACATTGATTTCTCATCAATCTCCTGAACACGAACACGGCTATTTTGTATATCAACTAGATGCTCTTAAAAAACATTTGAAAGTGTTACAGCAGCAAGATGTCATTAAATTATGGTTTGCAGTAAAAGCTAACCCTTTGTCTAAGATAATACAAACTCTTGATGGCGAAGGTTTTGATTTTGATGTAGCCAGCGAAGGTGAATTATCGCAAGTTCTAAAACAAGGAATTAAACCTAGTCGTGTATTAAATACTGGCCCTGCTAAATCAAAAAAACAGTTAGCTAGCTTTATAAAAAAAGGTGTTAATACCTTTGTTGTTGAAAGTATAAATCAACTTGATTGGCTAAATGAAGTAGTTATTGAACAAGCCGCTTTAGGCCATATTGTAAAGCCTAAAGTCTTATTGCGAGTACAATTGCAATGGCATGAGGGGGAGAGAAACCCACTCGGGGGGAATAGTTTAACACCCTTTGGTTTGTCAGTATTTGAATGGCAAAATATCCATGTTAAAAATTACCCTAATTTAGATCTTTGTGGCCTACATATTTTTCAGTGGGGAAATATGCTGTGTAATGAAAAAATGTTCTCACTATGGTCGCAGATGATCCCTCCTTTGTTAGCGTTGGCACAAAGTATAGGTATGACTATGGAGGTACTTGATTTAGGTGGTGGCTTAGGTATTGATTATTTAATGGAAGGTCAGAGTTTATGCTGGTCTAAAGTCATAACAGATCTTGATAAAATTAAACAAAAAGCTGGCGTTAAGGAACTGTGGTTAGAGTTAGGGCGTTTTGCTGTAGCAGAGTGTGGCTATTATGTGGTACCTATTATTGATAGAAAAACTAATTATGATCAAGAACAACTAGTTTTAGCGGCAGGTATTAATCATTTATTACGTCCCGCTATAACAGACCAACCTTTTCCTGTTCGTGTGTTGCGAACTAATTTTTTATCAGCTAATCAAACCATGCAAGTATTTGATTTACACGGGCCATTGTGTACTAGTATGGATAAATTAGGGAAATTAACTTTACCTGAAAATATTGCTGTGGGTGAGCAATTAGTCTTTGGCTATTGTGGTGCTTATGGTTTTACCGAAAGTATGCCCTTTTTTTTATGTCATCAGTTAGCCGCTGAATACATTTATGAAAATGATCAACTCATTGAAGTAAGATCTGCGCAACCTGCTTCATCTTATTTGGTATAGGTAAGGCTGATAATGAATCAATTTATTAAAGATGTTATGTCTGTTGGGGAAATGGCCAGTGGTGTTAAATTAACTGTGCCTGTTTACAGCTTCAAGTCAGAACAACGCTCTACTGCACCTACCGTATATATTCAAGCCAATATGCA
>Ga0115006_10001163_pt1 | contig 15943 bp, 10 predicted proteins | sample ArcOceMetagenome_3_FD_88943 | JGI IMG/M metagenome (GOLD analysis project Ga0115006, IMG submission 88943) | Marine eukaryotic phytoplankton communities from Arctic Ocean - Arctic Ocean- Svalbard ARC20M Metagenome | ecosystem: Environmental > Aquatic > Marine > Oceanic | place: Arctic Ocean...
CAGTCGTCCCCGCGGGCGAACTGGGGGTACGAGGGTTGATCTGGTGGGATAAATCGCCCATGGGTCGTGCCAAGAAGCCACCCGCATCGCCCGGCCGCCTCGGCGACCTCTCCTCATCCTCCTCGGGCTCGCTGGAGGGCGCGGCGGGGGCTCGAAGCACCACAATCGTCGTCCCGTGCTACAACGAAGCCGAGCGATTGCGCACGGACGAGTTCCTGGCGTTCGCCAGGAGGGAGCACGACACCCAGCTGCTGTTCGTCAACGACGGAAGCACTGACGATACGGCCGCGGTGCTCAGGAGCATGAGCAAGCGCTGCCCCGGCCGCATCGAGATCGTGGACATGCCCGTGAACGTCGGCAAGGCTGAGGCGGTGAGGCGCGGGATGCAGATCGGGTGCATGAGTGGAAGCAGATTCGTGGGCTTCTGGGACGCCGACCTCGCCACGCCTCTGGACCACATCGCTATGTTCAAGGAGGTAATGGAGGAGAAGACCGAGGTGGACATGGTGTTCGGCGCCAGGGTCGGGCTGCTGGGGCGCGACATACGGCGGTCCATGAAGCGGCATTACCTGGGCCGGGTGTTTGCGACTTTGGCGTCAGTCACGCTGGGGCTGGGCGTGTACGACACCCAGTGCGGATCGAAGCTGTTTCGCGTGGACGACAGGGGTGATCTGGAGACGGTGCTTTCTGTGCCGTTTCACACCAGGTGGGTTTTCGACTGCGAGATGATTGGGAGGTTCAGTGCCCTGCGGCGATCGCGGGCGGCGGGAGGGTTCAGGAGGCGGGGCAAAGTGAACGACGGCGCGGGGGACGTGGGCGGGTCCATCTACGAGTATCCACTGCATCGGTGGGAGGACGTGGGAGGAAGTAAGGTCAAGTCGAGCGACGTGCTTAAGATGGCGTGGGGGCTGATGCAGGTGCGGAGGAGATATTTCTGGCGGCGGTGGCCAGAGGACCTCAAATAGTCTTGTGTAATCTCAAGCTAAAACCTCCTCGTCAACTTCCAAAGGCCTGGCTCGTTCCTCGACCCGCCGCGCGCGCACGGTCGACCGACGCATCACCACCGCGATGCACCCCGCCGCGCACACCAGCACCCAACAACCGGTTTCCATCCTGGTATCCACGTCGAAGCACACGTCGTCGCCGTTCAACCCGAGCGGGTCCGATCCCTTTCCGCCGAGGTTGGATACCCGCCGCGTGACCTCGTCGACGCCGTCGCACGCGTCGCCGACGATGAACTTCGTGAACCTACCAATCTGGAGCACCGCCGCGAGTGCCGCGACGAGGAAGACGTCGAGCGCGGCCCACGCCCCGCAAACCTCCGCGACAATCTCCATCCTCCTCTTCGAGCGAGCGGTCATGGGTGCCAGCCACAGCGAGGCGAGCGCGACGAGCTGCGCGACGGGCATGACAATCGCAAACACCCAGAGGGACGCCTGCACCCCGATGTGCGAGAGCTCTCCGCCCGGGATGTTCAAGGCGAGAGACACGAGCGAGTACTCCCGTACAGTCCCGCCCCGACCGAGCACGTACCCCGCCAAACCCTTGAAGTCGAACCGAATGGACGCGGCAAACAAGCCGGCGACGAGGAGCGCGGCGGCCACTGCGAAGCTACCGGCCATCCTGTTGCGCAGAGCGAGACGTTCCTGGTCGTTCCCGCCGATTCGCCGCCAAAGAGCCACCTTCTCGTCTTCATCGTCATCCCCGCCTTCATCCTTGGGGTCCGCGTCGGCTAGATCCTCACGCACCGCGTGTCTGTGCCAACCCGCCGCGACGTGCCCGAGGAACAGCGAGAGCACAGTCGCCGACAGGAACACGTGGAAGCCGTATCTCGGCTCCACCTTTACGTCCAGCTGCGCGAAGCGTCCGATCCCGGTGTCGTCGCCGACTCCTTGGAAAGGTACCTTGGAGGGCGGGGTGACCACGTGGAACCTGAACGCCACCTGGAACAGCGTCATGACGAACGTGTCAATCAGCGACCACTTGCCCAAAGCGTCCACCACCCTCAGTAAATTTCCGCGGGCGCTGCAGGATAGAACCCCCATCGGTGAGTACCACGCCAGCAACATGAGCGCGAGCTTGAGGTACGGCCAGCCGCCGGAGAATACCGCTATGAGGATGGACAGTGGGTACACACCCGCGTCCCACATGTCCCGGACGCTGTTGTTGAGGGTGAACTCGAATAGCGGGGGCAAGGTGAGGGGCTCGATGCCCGGTCCGCCGTCCGGTTTGACGACCGACGCGGAGAGCATGACCGCCGCGCCGACGGCGGTGTTGGAGGATATGAATAGTGCGATATTCCCCGCGATGGCGAGGGGCAGCGCGAGTTTGATCCACGCGGGGATCCTTGGGTGACGCGCCAGCGACGGCTCCGGGTCTCCGTCCCCGTCCAGCTCGCGGTATTCATCTTCCTCCTCTTGAATGGGTTGGATCCCCTCGGGATCACCGGGATCATCGACACCATCCGCGTCGTTCATGAGTAGTGGTTCAGTCGTGTCGCTGCCCTCATCATCATCCCCCTCGGCACCCCTTCGCGCCCGCCTCGCCGTGAATCTCCTCAGCGCAACCGCCGCGGCGACGGGTGGCGACGCGGCAACCGCGCCCGCGATACAGAGGACCGCGATCCAACCTGAGATGCGCGACGCGACACTCTTCAGCTCCGTACCCAACGCACTCCCCGCGCTCGGGCACGTACCCGCACGTTCCAGTCCTTCATCGATGAGTTTGTTGAGCGCGTCGCGCCCCGCGCTTCCCGCCGCCGTCTCGAGGAGCGCGCCCACGGCGTCACCGTACCTGGCGACCAGCATGGACGCGACGTTCCCAACGACACCGTCCAGACCCCGTTCCAAGTCACCCGTGTCGTCGCCCCACGGTGTCAGGGTCACCGATCCGATCGATCCGGTGTAGTTTACCGAACTCAGCCTCAGCGCCTTGATCGCCGCCGCCGCGCACCCGGGGTTCCGGCGCTGCTCGAGCGTGTACCCAGAAACCAGCGAGGTGTCCACGCCCGCGTCGAACCCCGCGTCCAAGCGCGGATCGTGTAGTGCGACGCGAACAGCCACGTATTCCGTGAGAATGAGCTCTGAACCGTCCGATTGCGACCCGGTGACCTTCACCGCGAGGCGGACCGTGGCGTTGATTGACTCTGCGCCGACGCCGAACCCGCCCGCGACGCCGGTGTCTCCGGGGCGGAGGTAGAGCGTCTGGACCGTGTCCAGCCCCTCCAGGGAGATCTTACCCATCGTCTTCACGTCGACCCGCCCGATGTCCTTCCCGGCGTCGAACGAGAAACGCAACGCCGAGGTTATCCGCTCGTTGGATACGTCCAACCGGCCCGGGGTGTCCCCGGTGATTTTGCGAACCAGAGAGTTTGGACCCCACCGACCGACCCGCCCGCCGCCCTGTCTGGTGGAGGAGTCACCATCCCCCGCCGCGAACGACGCGACGATAAACTCGGCGATGGACGCGAGCTGAGACTCGCGCCAGTCGTAAAACCCCGGGTCGGGTTCCGGGCCAGGAACGGGCGCGGGCGGGACCGTGAGGGGCCTCAACGCCGCGTCGCCCGCCTTCATCAACTTGGACAACTGAGAGATGCCCAAGGGCGCGAGTGATTTGCACAGCACCCCGGATAGTTCGCTACCCACCGTTGACCTGAGCAAGGGTGCGATGGTCTTGAGCGCCGCCGCTCCCGTGCCCGTGAACGACACGCCGGTGACCTCGACGTCGGCTCCGCAGGCTGCCAGGCTGGCGTCGGTGGGGAGGACGGGCAGACGTGCCCCGGCCGGGAGGGCGGGATCGTCGCCGGGGGGACTCAGTGCGAGCGTGAGATCCGCCGTGGATCCTGACACGCCCGCGGAGATGCCCCCTTTCATCGCCCCGAGCGACCCCGATTCGCCCCGCGACCCGTGCGCCTCGCGCGCGGTGCCGTCCGAGGAAAATTCAAGCTCGTCCGTCGAGAGGCTGGAGTCTATGGTCCACGTCCCCGAGCACTCGCACCCGACCCCGGCGACCGCGACTTCTACGCTCGCCTCATTCCTCGCGCCCAGCTCGCTGCTCACCGACCCAACGGCGAAGCCGGTGCACGTGAGGTCGCTGAGGGTGACGCTCACGAAGGTCGACCGCACAGTCTGCGGAGGAATCTTGACCGCGAGCTTGCTGAGCCACTCCCTGAGCCATTCGTCGGGTGTGGCGTCCGCGGCGGTCTCTGCCAGCACCAACAGCAAGAGGCCCGAGATGAAAGCTCGCGCCGCCGAGAGCCTCTTCAACGAGCCCATCGCGCCGTGCCCCTCTATCCCCGGCGCCTCGGATTTTGACACGTCGGATTCTCCGTTTGCGTTTGAGTTTTAAGAAGATGACAGTGATGTCGTGTCGTTCACAATGCTAATACGGGGAGTGTCGCCTTCCACCTTCGTCTTCCCGCCCTATTTTACCTCCCGCCTGGATGTACCCATTGTCTCCGCCGGGGTCCACCGCCGTTTTCTCACCCCAGACGCACACCCTGCTGTCCTCCGCGCCAGTCACCGGAACCTCGGAAGTGTTGTCGGGTACCCACGCCATGGCCCTGACGATGTCGACGTGTCCGCCGTCCATCACCACCACGGGTGCGCCCAACACGGCGGGTGAGGAAGCCGGATCGGAACCCTCCCCAGTCGTGACCACGGGGTACACCCCCACCGCACCTCCCTGAGTCCCCGCGGCGATCATGACCGTGGAACCGCCGCCCGGCTCCTTTCGACTGAAGCACCCCACGAGGTAATCCACCTGCTGCGACAGCCCACCCGCGTGGATCCCCGCGGCCAGACTGGAGCGCTGCGCCGCGCCGCGCGTGTCCGGTACGTACGCGAGTGTGTTACCTACCGTCTCCGCATCGTCGCTCGCATCGTAGAACCACGCATCCTCGTTACCCGTGAGCAGCCACAGAACGTCGTTGTCACCCGCTCCGCTGACAAAGCCCATCTCGACAATCGCGCAGTCCGTGTGCATGACAGTCATGAGCCCGTCCTCGTCGTTGATGTCCGCGGGGCATCCCCCCACGTCGAATGCACACGTTAGACCGTCGACACCCGCGGTGAACAGCCGATTGCGACGACCGGGTTGGAACCTAACCCTCGTCACGTCTTCGCTGTGCGAGTCCTCAAACACCTCCAGCCCCGTGCCCACTCTCCGATCCCAGAACACCACCTGCTCGTTCTGCGCGCCGACGACGAGATGGTCGTTCCCGCCGCCCAGCGTGGCGGATGCGAACTCCTTCGCGAACCCAGCGACGTATTTCTGAACCTCGCGCTGGCCGTCCGCGGCTCTGCAATCCCAGAGGCGGACGGTCCCGTCGAGCGAGGACGAGCACACCAACCAGGGCTCGTTGGGGAGAGGGATGGTCACGTCGGTGACCGCCGCGCCGTGACCGGTCAGCTCGAGGAGCGCGGCGATGCCACCGTCCTCCGTACGCTGATACATCTTCACAGCCTGCGTCGATAGCGACGTCGCTAGGTATTTACCGTCCGAGCTGTCGGTCGAGGGAGGGGGGAGGGGCGGTGAGATTTGGGGACCGCCTGGGTTGGAGCGACTTGGGCGGCGGGCGACGCGGTGTTGGGTTGGGTCGCGCGACGTACCTCGATGCGATCGCCATGACGTAACATTGATCATTCTGGGGCCCGAACGCTGCTACCGTGGTGCTCATCGGCGCCAGATGGTGACATGGCGATGGAGAGGACGGACGAGGGTGAGCCCAGCTCATACTACTCTGGCCGCCGCACCCCCGGTTTTTCGGATTTACACCCGAATTTACACACTTATTTTTATTTACGTATGGGCAATTAGAGTGACGTCGTGTTTTATATTGAGCACCCGGGGAAACAGGTCACGAAATAAAACGCTCGGTCCCCCAACACTTCTCCGAGCGCTGGAGGTGAAGGTGGGGAGTCTGTGTCGTCGCTCCCCATGCCCTCCGCGAACGAATTGCTCCGAAGGTGGCATAGTGAAGATGCGGCGGGCCATGACCACTCAATTTCCGAAGGGGACTCAGTTTTTCCCGCCCCTTTTCCCCGTCCGGGGCCGACGCCGCGCTCCTCGTTCGCCGACTCAATGGGCAATCCCGACGCCGAACTGAGGCTCTCCTTGTGGGACGAATCGATGGGACGATCTGTCAGGTGGGGACGACGCAAACGCGCGGCGCTCGCGCTTCGGCAGGTGAGAGTTGTGAGACTTGACGACATTGAAGAGATCATTGGACGTATCGAGACCCATTACGACGGGTTGGAGGGAGATGACGACCCCGCGAGCCTCGTCATCGCGCTGCGACGGCTACCGCAACGACCGGACGGGTACTTCAAGGGAAACCCGATGCGGGCCGTCGTCGTCCGAGCCTTGCTCAGCCTCGGCGTCGCGATGGAGCACTGCGAAGAAGGATTTCGAAGCGTGACGAGGTGGTGCACGAGGGATCCGGTGTGCACCCTCGTGTCCCCGATCCGTGCGCTGGGAAAGGTCGGGGGAAGCACCGCGCGATGCGTCTCCCCCGTCGCCAGGATCACGTGGGGCGTGGCGTCGGCGGCGGCGCGCGCGGTGAGGCTGGCGACCAGGAAGTCGAGGGCGCTGGCGAGGCTCGCGGTGATGCCGCCCAGATCGCCGAGGGGCTCACCGGATGCGGCAGCTAGGGCGAGGAATGCCGCGAGGTCGGCGAGGGATGCCGGCCTGGCCATGGCGAGCGCTCTCGAGGCGGTGGAGACGTTAAACGCGGCACCGGCGGCGGCTGCGCAAGAGGAGGATGAGGAGGATGAGGAGGACGGGTGGGCGAGCGACAAGGAGAACGAGACCGACGCCGTGGTCGTGAGCGCGGTCAAGGCCAAGCTGACATCTCCGAGGCGACTCGACCGATTGTTCGGGTCGGACGCTTCAAACCGGGTGTACTCGCCGCAAAACTGGAACGGAAAGCGTCGCAAGCTGTCCGGCTTGGCCGCGGCGGCGGGTGTGGGCAGTCCTCGGGGTTCCGTGATACAGGGAATTCGCGCTTGAGCGCATGTTCAGAAAGAATAATCATATTCATTGACAACTCAACTCGTTTATGGAATCACCATGTCTTTCGTGTCGTCAAACTCCCAGGGGTCAAACTCAGTCTCCAGCACATTGTCGATCCCGTTCTCCACCCGTTTCGCCTTCCCCTCGTTGTACGCTCCGTTCCACTCCCACACGGCCGTTCCGACGTCCAGCTCGAGCTCGTGCAGGTCGGCTTCCGCCGCGAGCTTGAACCACCGCGGCTTCCACTCAGTGCCGTTCTCCTCCCTTTTCCTCCTCTCCGCCCTCTGCTTCTCCTCCAACACGTGCTTCATCTTCTGCGCGGTGGTGTCGTCACCCTTCTCGAGCGCCATGCGATCGGGGCGGAGGCGCGCGTCGGACTTGAGCAGGCCCTTGGGCGCGTCCTTCGCCGCGTTCATGCGAAGCGTCCAGTTGTCAAACCTGTACTTCTCGACGAGGGTACCCTCCTTGGGTTCGGGGTTCTTGGCCCAGAGGATGCGACCCGAGGATCCGTCGGGCTTGGTGGCAGTCATGGACTCGTTCCATTTGCCCTTGAGCTTGAGCTTGCACTCGCCATCCGCGCCGAGCACGTCGCCGGACACCTCCCACCGGCCCGCGCCGAACATGTTGCACTCCTTGAACATCAAAACGGCGCTGGCGCCCGTCTTGAGGTTGTTCACGCGCATCTCGCCGAAGGTATCGACCCACAACCGACCGACCACGAGGTTGTTGGCCCTGCAGACGGGCGGCAGCAGGTTGTAGACGTCGCCGCACTCCTTCAGGTGGATCCGCGTCCTCCCCTTGGGATACACGTCGACCCAGTTACCCATGAACTTGGTCCGAACCGCCGAGGTCAGGTCAAAGGTCCAGCGCGGGCTCTCGCAGTGGCTCGCGCCGATCGGGGGGTGGTGACACACCTGCTCGGCGACGTAGATCCCGTTAATCTCCGGCAGCTCCATCTCCCAGGTCTCGCCGAGGATGGGGTTGAACGGCTTCTTCGTGCGCTCGTTTGACGAGTAGACAGAGACGGCCAGCGCCGCGACGTAGGCGAGCCGCATGAACTCCTCCTCCTCGTCGCACGCCTTGTCGAGTAGCTCGCAGTACTGCATGTTCTCCGATATTTTCTGGAGCACGCTGATGGGCTCCATGAGGAAGATTGGGATGCTGAACTTGGACATGATGTCGGCTCCGACTAGATCCTTGAGCTGCGACCACATGGCCTTGCGACCGCCCGCGTCGGCGTCGTCCTTGTTCGTCACGTTCCCGCTGCCGTCGTCCATGGTTTGCAACTCATCGGGATCCTCGACGCCGGTGAGACTGTTGAGAAAGGGGGAGTGGTCGGGTCAGCGCCGGGGTCGTGGTCGAGATCGAACGGGGAATAAGCCGGCCGGTCGGGTTTTTGGTTTTCAGGGCTGACGAGGAGGCGGTTGGGCTTCCGGTCGCGGGCGTGAGGCGCGGTCGGCGCTCGAGCTCGATCGAAGCGGCGATCGCACGATCGATCGAGTTTAGAGACGAGACCACACGTAGCCAGGGATCGGGTCGGAGGTTCCGGGGACGGGAGGCGGATCGCCACGCGAACGAGCCGCGGTTGCGACGACCGAGAAAAAAGTCCGGGTCATCGGCGGGCACGCACTAGTTGAGTCCCTCGCCCACGGAGGACGCCACGGAGTTCGCGAGGCGGCTGAACCATCCCTGCTCTTTCTCGGCAGGCGCGGGAGCCGACATGGCCGGATATTCCCTCCACCGCGCTCCTAAGTCTCGGGAAGCGCGCAAACCCTCCTCGCCCACTCTTCGAAAAGCAGCTCGAGGCGAGGATTTGAGGCAGGAGTGCTTTCGATCGGGGCTCGGCCAATCAGATAGGGTTGGATGGATTTTCGATCTTTCACAGGCAAATAGTTGGGTTATCTAATGCCATTCTGGATCCCGCGTCACACACAGAAATATGGGAGGAACGTATGTCATCATCGCAATTCAAGATTTCGGAAAAATCGTCCCTGGGTTTGTGACGATTCAGACAACAAAGGAAGTTTGATTTTGTCTCGACAGATTGCCTTGCAGTACTTTCTCAACCCCCAAGAAGGACAGATCTCGGAACCAGGTTCAAACGTCGAGACGCGCATCGCGAGGTCTCAATCCTCTCGATCGCACCGCAGGGTTCATTCCCGCGCTGCCTCTGACGCGCTCGTCGCCGATCTTTCGAGGCCTACCCCGCGCGCCGTCGCCAAACGACTCGACGGCCCCTTCCTTTCTTTCTCCAAGATGATGCTTTCCTGCTCGGCGTCGGTTTCCATCGGGTTCGTGAGGAGGTCCACCCGCGGAGTCCGCGGCAGGATCCCCGGCGGCTCCTCCGTCGCCCCGAATCTCCCGAACCGCTCGCGAATGGTAGCGGCGCGGGTGTCCACCTCGCGCGTTCCCGCGGATCCCACCGGTCGGGACGGGTCGACGTTCGTCTATCGATTCGATGCCGACGGCAACCCCGTCGAGGGCACCCTCGGTGACGTCATCGGCGAAACCTCCGACGCCCCCAGCGCGTCCACCGCGCTCGTAGACATCGCCGCGGAGGTGTACGATCACGTCGACGAGAACGGGACCGAGACCGCGGTCGAGGTCATCCGTAACGCCGACGGGGACGTCATGTTCAGGTTCGTCGGGGACGACGCCGAGGAACGACAGGCGAGGGCGACGGCGAACGTGAAGCAGGAGCAGACGCCCGCCGAGCGCGCCCAGATGCTGCTGGACGAGGCGCAGGAACTCATCGAACAGGCTCGCGCGCTCCAGAACGGCGAGGACCAGCTCGCGGCCGCGACCGAGAAGGCCAAGCACGCCGCCGCCGCCGCCGCGGAGGAGCTCGCGCCCAAGCAGGAGCTGGAGCCCGCGGCGGACGGCACGGTGATAATGAGGCGCGAACGCAAGAGCCCCGAGGGCGGCGACCCGCTCGGAAATGGGTTCGAGCACGTGTCGAAGATGGGAATCAAGTCCATCGTGGACGGCATCGAGAACATGTTCGATAACTTCCGCCGAGCCGTGTCCCCCGAGGACGCCAAGCTCCCGGAGACCCCGGATGGCACTCCTTGGGGCGACCACGAGAAGGTCCCCACGGCTGGTGTCGACGTCGCGTTCGATTCGTTCGAGACCGACGACGTGTCTCCATCGAATGGGTACATGTCCGTCGACGCCGCGGACTCGGAGGAGGCGCGCGAGGCGGAGGAGGTTGAGGAGGAGCACGCTCGGTGGGCGGAGACGGCGGCGAGGGTGAAATCCTCGGGCGACGCTTCCGAGGTTGAAACGGAGCCGCCCACGGACGACGACGAGGCGAAGGTGGCCGAGGCTATCGAGAGGTACTCCAGCATGGGATCGGTCGTCGCGGGTGCGTGGAGGCCCAAGCCCATCGACGTGACCATCGGAGGCAGAAGCTACATCGCCTACGTCACCCCGAACAACTTGCGCCAGCTCCCCAGCGGCAAGCTGGCGGTAATTGACGACGAGGATGAGGACGACGAGGAGGAGAAGCCCGGGGACACCACCACCATCATCATGTGCGACCCCCAAGACGATGGGTCGAACGTGTTCATGTTTGGGCTCACGCGCACGGTGCTGGATGATGGAAGTATCCTGTACAGGTTCCCCTCGGGAGAAGCTCTGGGCCAGAGTCGTTACTGACGCAATGATAACAAGCTACCTAGCGCGCTGTTATAAAAACCATACTACGTACGTAATCGGTAAATCACGAGAGTAAAGGCGCCAGAGACATCTCGGACGCGATGCGCAGCCTCAGTCTTGCGGACTCTACCAATCCCCTCGCGCGCTCCGCCGACTCTGCGTCTGGGAATGCTAAGGTCCAGTGCCCATCCTGCAGCTTCCGCCTCTGTGCGGCTGTCATTCTACCTCCACCGACACCCGAGCCCGTTTGCCCATACGCGCTCTTCGCGAGCGCCGAGAGTTGGCTCCAAGGGCTTCGCACCCGCACGTGAAGCCACTTTGCGTGTTTAGCGTCAATCTCCGCGACGCACCCGGCAATCGGAGCCACCGCCCGTACCCTCCCGCCCTCGGAGACCAGCACCGCACTGGCGCTCACACACGAGCCAAATACCCTCGAGATTACTTCGATTCGCACGTGGAGCTCGCGGCCTGGCTCGAATGCAACGCGGCACGCGACGGAACGATCCGTGTCGGTGTTGATGTCCACCCGCTCACCCTCCTTGACCTCCAGCTCCGCTGCGGATCCAACCGCGACGGGCTCGTACCTCGTATCTGAATCTACCGTGTCGGTCATCGCGTCGAGGATAATCCCCGGATCACCAAGAGGCGGCGTATCGAGGGGCAACGCGGCACCGAACAACTCCGGTCTCAGCGTCGCCGTGAACGTGAACTCTCGAACTCGATCTACCAGCGCCGCGCCCGCGCCGGGGCTGCCATCACTCAGCGACGTGTCCTGATCATCTTCAACTCGCGCATGGATCAGAGCGGACATCATCGTATCGTCTTGTATCGACGGTTGTTCCACGGCGCGCCTCGCAGACGCCCACTCCTGAGTGATCAGACAAGACGCCGCGTCGAACCACGGGCCGTCCATCGCCGCGTGGACAAAAACCCTCGCGGCATCCGCCATCACCTTGTCCAGCGCGGCCCTTCGATCATCCCCGAGCGATTCACGCGTGGCGATCCGCCGTAATACCCACGTCGCACACTGTTTCGCTGCGAGTGGCGCGCGCCTTCGAGTGATGAACTCGGTGAGTGCGGCAATCCACTCATCTGCAAGCTCGCCCTTCTCATCCTCTCCCCAATCGCCACCCATCGCCTCTTTCGTCTGCACAGGGAGCAACCCGCCCTCCTCTGCAGCCTCTTCGCTGACATGACGCGACTTTACAATAGAATACACAGCGAACACCGCGGCGGATGCGACGTCAAGTCGCGGAGAATTGAGCGATGCGACGAACGCATCACGGCTCGACTCGCCCTCCCCGAGGGATTTTTTCGTGAGCACCTCGCAGAGTCGGTTGGCAAGCGTCGCTCGCGTGCACGCTTGCATCAGCCTTGAAAGCGCAAAAAGTGCTGCTGTCATCGAGGACGTAGCGCACTCTCCTTGTTTTAGCGAGCCAAGGGCGGTGGGCTCCACGAATTTACTCCAGAGTTCTCGCTCCGTCCTGGACGCCACTCCGTTTTCATCCTCGTCACCCGCCCGAGAGTTGTCCACGAGGTCCGGGACACACATCAGGTCGTTGACGTGGTACATGAGATCCCCGAGCTCGGCGATGAGGTTGGACCGTTCGCCATCGTGTGAAATCCCGCTCTCCGGGCTCGAACCGTCGACCAAGGCGACGCCATCGATGCTCTCCACCGCCGCTGCGATCCTGTCAACCACTCTTGGCACGTACAAACCCCAGTTCTCCGGCTTGAGCAAATACCGCCTCAGCTCCTTGTCGTGCACTCCGAACACGTTCAACACCACGGTTCTCGCCGCGGCCCTTACCATACTCTCCGGGTGTTCCACGAAACCGACGGCTCTCGTGAACAGAGGAAACGACGCGAGTTTGGCATCCGGCGCGTCTGAGGACTTTTTGTTGCCCCCCCGAACGCCGTCGCCGTAGTCGAAGAAGAACTGAACCGTCGCCGGGTTGAGCTTCAACGAGATGGTCTTCAACAAGGAGATGTAGTAGGCCATGACCTCCTCGTCGTCAAAGTCGAAGTCGCACTCAATGAGCTCGTTGACGTGGTTGTTGCTGAACAGGTAGAACAGCGACGTCTCCAGCTGAATGTTCTGCAGCATGATGGAGAGCGTCTGCAAAAGTTGAAGTGTGAGATGAGACCCTCCGCGGGCGGGTTGGCCCTGCCTGTGGCCCGCACGATGCCGCGCCTGCTGGTTTATGAACCTGGAGAAGTGCGTCAACGTCCGCATCTCGACGAAGGCGTCGAAAAACGTTGGCTCGTTCTGGTCTCCCCAGATCATCAGCTCCGCAATCTCCCTGAAGGTCTCCACCAGCGCGTCGCGGTTCGCGGTGGTGACCGCGGTAGTGCGCGCGACGACGTCATTGAGCCGCCGGAGCTCATCCAGGGTGAACCTATCCTTACGCTTCCCTCCATCTTTCACCGCGTTGAGCAGATTAGCGAACATGAGTCCCCCCACCGGAACCAACCGCCTGCGCCCAGGGGTTCTGACTGAACTGTCTGACTTTTTGTGATTTTAAGTGTATTTTACAACGAGCTACTCGTAACTAGCCGGCGACCTCAGGCCTGACCGGTGCCCGGACGACTCCTTCTTTAGAAGTGATACCAGACCTGGAGACGGCGCGAATCCACCGGATCCGCCATCGCTACGCTCGAGTTTCTCCTCCCTCTTCGAAGCGGCCTTGGCGAGGATGGCCGAAACTGCCGATGCCGGGATACCGGGTGGTCCCCTGCCACTAATCCTGCCACTGATCCTGCCACTTCCCACGCTCATCCTCGCGGCTCTATCGCGTTCAAGCGCGGATAACCTAGCAGCGAGTTCATCCTCGCGTCGACGAGAAGCACGAAGCGCCTCCGCCAGCGCAGCCTGCGTCTCCGCCTCTGACATGGACCAGACCGCCTCATTCGCGCTGGTTTCTGCGCAGACAGCCCTCGCAGTCTCCTCAATCGCTCCCCGCACCGCCGCCTCGGCCCTCGCCACCATATCCATAGGATCCATCACGGTACCAGCTCCGTGCTCATGCTCCGTCACGCTCTTCTCGTCCAGATACGCGCCGAGGAACGCCTCCAGGTCCGTCGCACTCGATTCCATCTCGTCAATCTCCCGGTGGACATCCGCCGGCACCGGAAACACACCCTGAGGACCCGCAACCCCCAGAGCTCTCTCTAACACACCAACCCTACGCTCGGCACGCAACACGCACTGCCTCTCGCTGTCAAGCGCGGTCATCAGCTCGGCCTCCCTCGTTCTAGCCTTCCTCAATTGTTCATCCCTGTCACCCAAGAGCTGTTTGGTCTCCTCCAGAGTAGCGACAAGGTCCCCGACCGATCCGCGCGGAGTATTCGCTCCGGGTTTAGCGGTGGAGATCGCGACACGACCCGCGTGGGGAGTCTTCGCGGGGTCGAGCCCACCTCCCGCGCCTGTTGGGCGCGGGGGAGGTGGTGGAGTTGTCGCTGCGGTCTTTGTCGCATTTTCACCCGCCACTCTCTCGCCAACAACCGGTGACTCCATCCGTGCCGCGGTGAACAGCAACGACTGAAGCTCATCGAGGACGCCGGTTTCAACCGGAGAGAGCGGCGCGGCCGCATGACGCTCGTGCAAACCCTTGGGCTTCAGAGCCGTGCTCTTTGGCCTCTTGGGCGTCCTCCGAGACATTCCGATTACCTTGATGCTGTTCGTGAGCTGGTCGTTGAGCTCCTTGCGGTTGAGCCGCGACTGCTCGACCCAAGCCAGCGTGGATCCGGCCTCGGTGCCCGCAGATGCCGGCGGGACCCTAGTCGACCCATCCCAGCCGGACTTCTTCGGGGACATGCCTCCCTTCGTTGTAGGCGTGCAGCTTTCTGGCTCAACTGGAGTCGCGAGGCGGTTTAATACTCCAGAGAAAGTGTAACTAAGACTCTTACTCCCCACCGACATCGTCGAAATGCGGATCGTAGGCGACCTCGCGATAGCCACCGTGCCTCTCTATTCCCCTGTCGTACTCATCATACGCGTCATCATCGCCTGAGTCGTCCCCGTCGCCTCGATCCACCCAACTGAATCCTCCGCGGTGTCGATCGCCAAATCCGTCGTCATCCCCGCCCCAATCTTCGCGCGAGTCCCCTTCACTGTACGAATCGCTCTCATCCTCCGGGTAATCAGCGTCCGGTGCGTCCTCCCTGTTGGAATCTTGAGAGTCGACGTCGTCGTCGTGGTCGTATTCCCCCGCGAGGCCATCCATCCATTCGAACAGCGCCGCGTCTTCGCTGTTGACGTAAATCATTCCCGCGAGGTTAGCCTTCGCGTCGGAGTCTTCGCCGAATTCGGCGTTGGCACCCTCCTCGTCGTCGTCCGCCCTCACGTACACGTCGTATACGTACTCATCCATGTCATCGCCACCACCAGCCACGCCAGTCTCGCCGGTCGTCCCCGCGGCGTCGGTACCGAGGTACTCTCGCAGCATTGGCGCGTAGTTGCACATGAGCCGCGCCGGATCCTCCCTCGGCTCGTCGGCGATGTCGCTAGAGGGCGGGGCAGGTGCCGCGCCCCGCCGGAGTCCCGCACCAACGGGTTTCCTCTTCGCTGGAGATGGCTTCACGGCGGGGGTAGCCTCGTCCTCGTCGCCCACGAGGTCGTACATGCGGAAGTGTCCGCTCATCGCATCGCCGGTTGACCCGCCTCTCGCCGCGTTTGCCGGCCGTGTCAACCGCGTCGCACGCTTCGTCGGATGCGCCGCCGGGTCCGCGGCACCATCCGTGGCCGTGGCCGATGAGGTTGACTCACCACCGCCAGATATGTCCTCCTGCGCCCTCTTGCGTGTCGCTGCCTCGACCGTCTGCACGAGCTCCCTCACGCGTCCCTCGTCCTGAGCATCTGCCACGGACAGGGTCATCTGGACGCGTCGGAACCTGCGCCTGCTGGGACGCCCCGTCCCCTCGAGGGGCGCTCGCTCGGATCCTTGGCCTCCTCCGATCGAACTCTGACGTCCGTCGACTGCATCTCCCAGCGCACCAGCCAGGGCCGCATCGAGCTCAGCCGCCAGAGCCGCATCTCGCGCCCGACGTTTCGCGGCGTGGCTCTCCTCGGCCTCCACCACGATGGTGTCCACCGGCGCGAGCTCCCTCTTGCGCTTCACGCGAACGACCACCGGCAGAGCGCTCGCCATGTTCCAACACCCGATGAGACCCCTCGTTCCAATCCACCAGCGCTCCGGCGCGCAGCTGACCCGTGCGAGAGGGACTGAGCGAGAGTACCCCCGGCGTGGTTTTTCTGTACTCCCAGACTGCCAGA